>Ga0209754_1001686_pt1 | contig 20472 bp, 17 predicted proteins | sample MesohylBB_FD_187295 | JGI IMG/M metagenome (GOLD analysis project Ga0209754, IMG submission 187295) | Host-associated microbial community of the marine sponge Aplysina aerophoba from Gulf of Piran - sponge mesohyl, lysed by bead beating... | ecosystem: Host-associated > Porifera > Sponge >... | reverse complement strand
GCGTCATGATCGCCGCAGACCACAAAATCGAGCGCGGTACAATAGCGGCATCCGGGGACTCGCGGATTTTTTCGCCGGTTGCAACCGCTCGGGCCCCGCCGTCGCGTTTGAACCATGCCATGCGCCCATCGAAACCGCCTTCCCGGAACCATCCGGAACCAGCCATAGAACGCCCGTCGCATGAAGTCAAACGGAATCGCCATCGCCCCGACACGGCGGCCACGACAGGGCCTCAAGCCCAGGCGCGCTCAGATCAACGCACCTGCCCCCAAGGTTCAACCCATGCACCGGGCGGGCGTTCCTGACGTGAATATCACGCAAAATTAGATTCGCGAGAAATAGGGGGCGAGTAGATACTAGGGGGCAAGCAGATACCCCAGAGTTTTATTGGTTCCCGACATCGACTGCCGCTTCCAAGGGATGAATCCGGCTAGGCGAGCCGCGCTGCCTTCGGTGGTTCGGCTTTGATTTCGGCGGTTACCTAAAAGCGCGGGATTTTGGCGATTCGCCGCGTTTCTGAAATATTGTACTCGCCCCCATTTATTTAACTTCTATCATCTCTGTCGTCTAACTCCTTGTCTCTTGTCTGCAACCGCGGCCAAGACGTAGATCCGATTGTCTGCGCCCGAAGCTTGACTAGGTTCTTCCCTATCCAGCGGAGATAGTGGATATGTCTATAGGATCGGCCGTTCTAAAGCAGGCAGTGCGGCCGTTTGGTGGTATTGCGCCAAGACAGCGACCGCGGCCGAAAACGGAACCGCCGGTACCGGAATTCGTATCGGATGCGGCGAGCGGAACCGGTGCGAAGGAACGCAACTTCGGTTGGCGCCGCCGCTTGGGATTCACAATCGGAACATTTGGCCGCAGACCTTGGCTCCCGGATCTCGGCCCGATGCTTATCAAAAGCGGCTCCGCGGCTGGATGCGATCAGAATCCGCCCCAGTGGAGACTATATCGTGATCGCAGCATGGATCAAATTGCGGCTAGAATGCGAAAGCCAAGCACCGGTCCGCACGCGTGGTCTCGATTGACGCCGGGATCAATTCTGAACCGCCGGAGCGCGAACATGGCAGGCGGCGAGATGCCCCGTGCCAACGGGCCGCAAAACAGGTTTCGATTCGCTGCAACGCGGCTCGGCAAGCGGGCACCGGGTTCGATAACGGCAGCCGGATGGCGGGTTGAACGGGCTTGGCACTTCGCCAACAACTAGTTGGCGAGCCTTCCGGCGGCGGTCTAGAGCGGGAACCGACTGCATCAGCATTTCTGTGTAGGGATGCCGCGGCATGGAGAACAGTTCTCTTTTCGGAGCGACTTCGACAAGCTGCCCGAGATACATGACGGCCACTCGATCGCAAATGTGCTCTACAACCGCGAGGTCGTGCGAGACGAATAGATAGGCCGCGCCGGTCTCGCCTCGCAAGCGCGCCAAAAGGTTGATGACTTGCGCCTGCACCGAGACATCGAGGGCCGAGACCGGCTCGTCGGCGACGATGAGATCGGGATCCAATGCAAGAGCGCGAGCTATCCCGATCCTCTGCCGCTGACCTCCGGAAAACGCATTCGGGTAGTTCGATGCCATTTCGTACGGGAGGCCGACCTGGCGAAATAGCGTTTTCACGCGTTCGCGCCTTTTCTTGGCGGATCCTCTCGCATGCTCCCTGAGGGGTTCTTCGACTATCGCACCGGCCGTCATTCGCGGATTAAGCGAGGAGTATGGATCCTGAAAGACCATCTGAACCCGGCTGCGAAATCCGCGCAGCCGCTCCTCCGGCAGGCTTGATATCTCCACGCCGCCGAGCCGAATTAGGCCCGATGTCGGATTATGCAGGCAAGCGATCAGCTTGGCGATCGTCGACTTGCCGCAGCCGCTTTCTCCGACAAGCCCAAGGACTTCGCCTCGATTTATTCGGAAAGTAACATCCTCGACCGCGTGTACCGTGGCCCTTACGGAGCCGAATGCGCCGCGACGGACATTGAAATGTTTTGTAACGTTCTCAACCGAGAGGAGAGGTTTTTCCGGTTCTGTTCCAACGCTCATTCTGGGGCTCCCATGCTCTCGCTAAGGATGCATGCCGACTGGCAGCCGTCCGCGAATTCAACTGTCGGAGGCGATTCGCTACGGCATCGTTCAATCGCCGATTCGCATCGCGGCGCGAAAGGGCATCCTATGAATGGCCTGTCGAGCAATGGGACGATGCCCGGAATCTCCGAAAGCGATCGCCCGGAATTTTCGCTAAGGCTTGACCCTAGCCTTGGAACCGCCTGCAGCAGCCCGCGAGTATAGGGATGACGGGGATTGGAAAGAATGGCGTCGACCGGTCCTTCTTCTACCTTCCGCCCCGCGTACATGACCATCATTCGGTCCGCATATTCGGCTACGACGGCAAGGTCGTGGGTAATTAGAATCATGCCCGCGCCGGTTCGTTTCTGAAGATCGGAAAGCAAATCGAGGATCTGCGCCTGAATCGTGACATCGAGCGCCGTGGTCGGCTCGTCGGCGATCAAAAGCCGAGGCGAGCAGACGATGGCGATTGCGATCATGATCCGTTGCCGCATGCCTCCCGAAAGCTGGTGCGGATAGGAGTCGAGCCGTTCGTCCGCGTCGGGAAGCTGAACCTGCTGCAAGACTTCGCGCGCACGAGCAAGCGCCTGCTCACGATTCATGCCGAAGTGTTTTTTGCAGGATTCCGCGATTTGCCAGCCGATTTTCATGGATGGATTGAGCGAAGTCATTGGTTCCTGAAAAACATAGCTTACGGCCGGGCCGCGCAGATCTTGCAGCCGAGTCTCTGAAAGCTCAAGGAGATCCTGGCCGTCGAAGTAAACGGATCCATTCGTAATTCGGGCGGGCGGCATCGACAAAAGTTTCAGGAGCGAAAGGGCCGTCACGCTTTTTCCGCATCCGGATTCCCCAACGATCGCGTACGTCTCTCCTTCACGCACGCTGAAGGAAACGCCGCTAACCGCATGGACTGTACGCCGGAGCATTTCGAACCGCACCGTCAGATTTCGAACATCCAAGAGGGGTTTCGGCGCGTCGGCGGCTACTCCGTTCGCGGCGGCTGGCTCCGGCTCCGTCCTCATTCGGCATCGCGCTCGAAAAGCGAAAGGCAGTTGCCGCCGAATACCGCTGCGCTCTCGCTGTCCGAAAGAAAGGAGCCGTGGTTCCGAACGTAGTCGAGGCTCTGGCGATACGTGCAATAGCGCTCCACATTCGGCATATCGGAGCCCCAGATCATGCGATGCGCGCCGAAGCGCTCGTAAAATTGTCGGACGTGGCTCAGGGCGAGGCTGTAGGGATATTCGTGCCGACGCCCCCAGGAAATCGGATAAAGAACCTCGTTGAAAACTGAAAACTCGTCCTGAATTCGCTGTACAATGCCCGGCCATTCGATCCTTCCCGATCCATTGTCGAATTGTGCGGTTGGCCAGCCATGGACCATAACCGAACGAATTCCGGGAAACCGCTCCAGCAAGGCGGCAAATCTGCCCATCTCCTCTAGGAAACTGCCCCAGGGAGTTTCGCCGGGATGCACCCAGAATACGGGAAGATCGAGATGCTCGACCGTTTTCCAGAAATCATCGTAGGACGGGGCGGCATAGGATTCCTTCCAGCCGGAGCGCATGAAGCCGTTGAGCGTGAAATAGAGTCCCGACATGCCGTTGCCGGCGACTTGCCGCTCCAGGCGCCTGATTTCGCTGTCTCGCCAAGCGAATCCCTCCTCGACTTGCGCAAGGCCGATGAAGCGCCCCGGATACAGCGAGATCGCAGATGCGAAAATCTCCGCGGAGTTCCCGTAAATGTGGTCGTTTTGCAGAACCATTTTCTCGATGCCGACATAGTCCATCTGCGCGACTATCGTCTCCGCCGGGCTTTCAAGATTCCGGGTGTTGGGGCTGAGATACTGGACATAGTATTTTTCTCCATCCAGATTCCAGGCCAGCCTTCCGTTTCCGTCCACGCGAAAGTCCAGCCCGTCCGCCCGTCCGGATTCTGAGGGGTCGCTCGGGTTCCAAAGTTGCTTCTCGGCCACGGTCTTGCCGTCTCGGCTGCGTACTACCGGCTGATTGGTATGGGTATGCATTCCCCATTGCATGTAGAGAAGATGTTCGGCCCGGCTTTCGAAACCGCATGGTTCGGCGAGCGGAGGAAAAATGTGCCCGTGGCAGTCGACAATGCGCATGACTTCAAATCTCCTTCAATTTCCAACTCGGGGGTCGAGCAAGTCGCGCAACCCGTCGCCCAAAAGGTTGAACCCTAGCACCATCAAGGAAATCGCGAGGCCCGGCGCAATAACCATGAACGGCGCCGAATGCAGATATTCGCGGCCGTAGCCGAGCAGCGTGCCCCATTCCGGCGTCGGCGGCTGCACGCCGAGTCCAAGAAATCCCAGCGCGGTTGCGGTGAGCACGGCCTGGCCGGCCTGCAGGCTTGCCTCGATAACGATTACCGTGGCCGCATTCGGCAATACGTGTCGTAGAAGAATTCGCCATGGCCGTACGCCGATCGTGCGCGCGGCCAAAATAAAATCCTCTTCCCGGATCTCCAATACGCGGCCGCGCACGATCCTGGAAATGGGAGGAGTGAAGGATATGCTGATGGCAATAATCAAGCCGGTCAGTCCCGCGCCCATAACGGCCGCAATAGAAATAGCGAGTATCATGTTGGGTATGGTGAGCGCGACATCCACGATCGCGTCGACCGCCGTTGCGAGATGGCCGCGCACGAATCCCGAAATCAAGCCGAGTATAACGCCGAGAAAACAGGACAGGGTTACCGAAATCACGGCGACTGACAGTGTATGCCGGGTGCCGACTACAACTCGGCTTAGCAGGTCTCGGCCAAGCGGGTCCGTGCCTAGCCAATGGGCCTCGCTCGGACCTTCGAGAGAATTCAGCAGATTTTGCTTGTTCGCCCCGTACGGCGCAATCTGTTCGCCGAAAACCGCTGCGATCAAAAACGCCAGTATAATGACAGTGCCTACCGCGAGGTAGACGTTTTGACGAAGCCATTTGGCCGCGAAAACGCAGCGGACCGCTATCAAGGCGAATCTCTGCGACGCCGCGCTCACGCCGCCCTCATGCGCGGGTTTATCAACACGTACAAGAGTTCGACGATCAAGTTTATGATTAGGAATGCAATCACGAACAGGATTGTGACGGCCTGAGCGACCGCGTAGTCCCTTTGTCCGATCGCGTTTATCATAAGATCGCCGATCCCGGGCCAGGCGAACAGCCGCTCGATTACAACCGATCCTCCGAGCAGGTATCCGGTCTGCAAGCCGATAACCGTAAGAGTGGGGATCATCACATTTCGAAGAACATGGCGTAGCAGGATTGTGATTCTGCCAAGTCCTTTGGAACGCGCCGTGCGAACGTAGTCCTTGCCAAGCTCGTCGATAGTAACTCCGCGCGTCATTCGGGCAACCAGGGCGATCAGTCTCGCAGCGAGCGCGAGCGACGGAAGAATAAGCGCGGCGGGGCTCGAAAAGCCAAAGCTTGGAAGCCAGCCTAGTTGAACTGAGAAAAAGGAGAGCAATAGGAGACCGAGCCAAAAATTCGGAACGGCCAGGAGCGCGACGACCGAAACCGAGATCGCCAGGTCCGGGAGTCGCGCATGAAACATCGCTGCGATGAGGCCGGCCGGTATTCCGATCACGACCGTTAGGCCTATCGCGGCGGCGGTCAGCGCAAGAGTAGCGGGAATCCGTTCAATAATGAACGGAAGCGGGTCCGACTTGTAAACCTCCGAAGTGCCGAAGTCGCCCTGAAGCAACCCTGCGACGTGGCGGAAGTACTGGATGAGCACGGGATCGTTCAGCCCCAGCGATTCGCGCAGCCGATCGATTTCCGCCTGTGTCGAACCGGGACCGGCGAGGTAGGCGGCCTGGTCCCCCGGGACCAGGCTGAACAGAAAAAAAATAATGGTTACAACCGCGAAAGCGATCGCAATGGCACGCAGAATCCTTAGTGCCAGAAACCGTAATGCGGGTTTCATGCCCGCAGGGGCAGGCACGGCTGCCCACTGCGAAAGATATTGGCCCCGAGCAGGTTTTCTCTAGTAGGCGCCGCCGCGCACTACGGTGAATATCACCGGCCAGACCTCCACACCGTCGAGATCAGCGCGCGTGGCCGAGATGATGTTGTTCACTTGCAGCCAAATATAAGGCGCGTCGTTCCAGATCATGTCCTGCGCTTCGGCCAGGATGGCAGCTCGCGCATCGCCGTCAACCGTTACAGTGGCCTGAGCGAGCAGAGCATCGACTTCCGGATTTGAATAGCGAGTGATGTTCCAGACCGCCGGGCGCCCGACATTGTCGGGGTTGGATGTATACATCGAATCAAGATGGTAAAGCCCGGAAGCGTTGGATGGATTAAAGCCGAACATACCGATTTGCCATCCAGCTTCGGCGACCGGGAGGCGCAGAGTATCCCAGAAGGAACTTCTCTCGATCTTGCGTATCTCGATGCCGACTCCGACATCCTGGAGAGCGGCGGCGGCGGTCTCCGCAATTAGCACATCGTTTGCGAACACGCCTTCAGGAACCAGAAGCGTAAAGACCAGATCTGTTCCGTCCTGCTCTACGATGCCGTTTCCGTCGCTGTCCGTTAACCCTGCCGCCGCCAGCATCTCGCGGGCTTTGTCGGGATCGTATGAATAGGGCTCGTTTCCGTGATAGCCGACGGTATTGAACGCCAGAGGCGAATTCGAAGCCTTGGCCTGGCCGAGGAACAGTTTTTCGGCGATGGCATCCACCGGAATCGCATGGTTTAGCGCTCTGCGCACGTCGACGTTGTCGAGCGGCGGAACAGTGGTCTGCATTGCGAGTCCCATCGGTCGAAGCGAGGGAGATGTAAGAACCTGCAGCCCGTCATCGGACTCGATCTGCGCTATCAAGTGGGTTGGAACGCCGTCGATAACGTCGACGTCGCCGCTCCGCAGCGCGGAGACCCGGGTTGCCGCTTCGGGAACGTAGCGAAAGATAACCTTGTCGAGCGGGGGCTTTCCCGCCCAGTACCCCTCGTGGGGAGCTAGCACGAGTTCCAGCCCGGGATTAAACGACTCGACCTTGTATGGACCTGAGCCGACCGGATTCTGCGTCTCGCTTTCCTGACCGTTCTCCATTATCGCCGTAGGGCTCAGAATGGCGCCGGACCCGTGCGCGAGCGTATTGAACAGGAGCGCAAATGGCTCGTGCGTACTTATTCTAACAGTCAGGTCGTCGACCGCGTCCGCTCCGGCAATCGGATCCCAAAGCGGGCGGTTGGTCGTGTTGATCTCCGGATCCATCATCCTTTCTATATTGAATTTGATCGCCTCGGCGTTAATCGGCGTGCCGTCGTGAAACGTTGCGCCGGCGCGAAGCTTGAATGTCACCGACTTCTGGTCGTCCGCTATTGTCCAGCTTTCGGCAAGCTGGGGGTTGAATCGAAGTTGGTCATCGAAGGTTACAAGTCTATCGTAAATCACAAAGCTGGCTTCATATCCCGAAGGATATTGCAGGAAAGCATTGTACGCGGGGCCAATATCGGTGATCGACTGGCTTTGTCCGAAGACGAGCGTATTGTCCTGCGGACCGGCTAAACTGCTCGTCGACGCTAAAACAATTCCCGCAGCGCCTGCGAGAAGTATGCGTTTTGTACGGCGGGTTGCTGATGTCATAGTGTTTTTCCTCCCAAATTCCCACTGTGGTTATCAAGCCAAAGATGATTGTGCGTGAATATCGCGGGCGTCCCGCCTGTATGAACAAACACCACGATATCCTTGCTGTTGAAATCGCCTCGGCGGATGTGCTCGATCATTCCTGCCGCGGCTTTACCGGTGTAAACGGGGTCCAGAACGATTCCTTCCGTTCGCGCGAACAAGCGCACGGCTTCATTTCCAGCTTCGCTCGGGATTCCGTAATTTTCGCCGACAAATGAATCGTCGTTGAAGAATAGAGCCGGCGACACGGGCAAATCAAGTCCAAGCGTTCGCGCCGCCCTATTCGCGATCTCCGCTCCGCGCGGCGGAATGTCGAATTCGTTAGTGGCAGTTATCCCGCGCACTTGAAATCCGCCAAGCAATTGCTGGGCAAGAACTAAACCTGCCTGGCCCTTTCCCGACGAGGACATATAGATGCACTCCGGCGCGAGGCTCTGCGCCTCGAGAGCTTCGACGATTTCGCAAGTGCATTCCAGATATGCGATAGCCGAACCCTCGTCGAACATCGGAATATCGTTGAGAAGGCAAGGCGCTCGACCCGCAGCCCGTTCTCTCTCAACCGCTTCCTGGCTCATCCGCTTCTGTTCCGAACGCGATGACGCAAAACGCACTTCGGCCCCGAGAAGGTGGTCCACGAGCAGGTTGCCTTGAATGTTTTCGGGCGCTGAGCCTTCAAGAATCAGTATCGTGCCTTTGCCAAGCCGGTTGCAGCAGCCGACTGTCTGCCGGGCGGAATTTGACTGCTGGTCCAGCTCCATCACGATCGTGTCAGCCGCCGATGCCTTGTCCGCGGCGAGACGAAACTCCAAATTTCTGGTTTTGTTGCCGCCGAATGCGACGCCCGTCAAATCGTCGCGTTTGACGAATATTCGAGGTCCGCCAAGAACTTTCGAAAGCTGCTTCGCCTCTTGAAGCGGGGTCGGAAGGCATGCCAGGCTTACACGCGGGACTTTTGCAATTCTCGCGCGGATGTCCTTTGCAGTCATTGGCAGTCCAAGGCTCATGGCGGGCTTGCCGCGCTCGCCATCCGAAACGAAAACAATTTGCTTTCCCGCTGAACAGGCAAGTCAATCTTGCCCTTGCCGAGTCGGCACTGTCGTCCCGAAGCAATTCGGGATTCTCGGATCCGGAATGGGTTTGCTTTCATCGAATTCATTTGAATATCCGGCGGCGCTTCGACCCGAAAAACAAATGCGGAAAGACTAAAGAGGTGTTGGATGTAGTCAAAAAAGCGGCGTTTGGGGTATTCGGGCATACATGCAAACTATCATTTGCGAGGCCAAGGCACGCAGGCTGCGCGGCTGCTCGAACACTTAACGCAAGCGAGGCCGTATTCGGCATCGACTTAACTACGTGATTCATTGCCTCATTTAAGTTCCATGGCCAGTACGATCCGAAGATTGATCGCCGCATATCCTGACATGACCGAAGCTTGAGCCTAAACAACGGCAAGGAAATTGTCAAAATTGATTTTGAATTGCTCATAGCAGAACTAGAGCGAAAACAGAATTCCGCGATTGAAGGAACTCTATGGCATCGGAATCGGATTGGAAGCGGGCGTCTACTTGATCGCAAACGCCGTATTGCCGGTCGGGTTCGCAATCGGCTACTTTAGCCGTTTCCAGGCGGAACGGGCGTGGGTTTTCTCGACAGAGTCGGACCAATAGTTTTTGGCCGATGTCGACGGGTCGCTCCGTTAAGCCGGTACAAGAACCGCGGAATTGTTTGGAGGTCGCAATATAGAAAACAGCAAACCAAACCGTTCGGTAGAGTTCGCATTTTCCATCGGGGCGAGTCTAGGCGGCAATGATGCCTCAATTCCCTGTTAAAGCTGGACCTCAAGTCGCCTCCATCGGCGAGAGCCTGCTGGAAACGGAATTCGGTTCCTTTCTCTCGACGAATCCGCTGCATCCGGTCGATTTGCGCGCTTTTCCAACGCATTCGATCCAGTGCGGCAATATACAATTTAGAAGCGTCGATCGACTACGGGCTCTAGATTGATCGTCCAATCATCGCGCCCTCATATACGGCATTGTACGGATGCCGAGGAAAGACCGCGTCGCCGATTACATGAGTTTCAATTCCCAGTTCCGCAGCGCGGTCTCCGGTCATTTCCTCAATCAAGCCGCGTTCCATATCTCGCTGAATAGCAAATACGACTTGATCGATACCGTCGACCCTCTCGATGTTGCCGCCCGATTGAACGTCAACCCAATCCCGGCCGATCCGCTCGACATTCGAATTGAAACGAACCGCAATTCGCTCGTTTCGCTCAATACGAGCCAGAAGCATTTTCCGCGCCATGAACTCTTCGTCTACCGCGAGTTCTCCCGTTGCCTCGACCATGGTTACTTCGGAGCCGGACTCGGCCAAGTATTCGGCGGTAGCCGCACCAACAACCAGGCCCCCGCCAACCAGGACGACCCGACTACCCGGTTCGACCTCGCCTCGAATCAAGTCGTCGTAGTTCGTGACGATATCGTTGTCGAAACCCGGCACGAATATCGGCATGAACGGTCGAGTTCCGGTTGCGAAGACTACGATATCGGGCTTTTCCGACTCTATGTCGGATGGCTGAACGTCCTTGCCGGTTACAATTTTCGCGCCTGAATTTCCGAGCATTCTAAATCTGTCTTCAGCGGCGCGGTTCCAGTTCGCCTTGTTCTTGCTTGCTCCGAGAATCGTCGTGATTCCTCCGCAGAAGGAGTTTTTCTCGTAGAGAGTTACGTCGTGCCCGCGCTCGGCCGCAACCGCCGCCGCTTCCATTCCAGCCAGACCGCCCCCCACGACCATGACCTTTCGAGGCTTTTGGGCGGACGAAATCTCCATGGAGCGTTCTCGCCCGGCCGAGGGATTGACAGTGCAGACCGATCGCTCGTTTAGGAACAACACGGCGCAGCAATGATTGCATCCTATGCAGCCGACGATATCGTCTTCTCGACCGGAAATCGACTTCGAATAGATCTCGGGGTCGGCGTGGAACGCCCGGCCCATATGCAGAAAGTCCGCATCGCCATCGGCGAGCGCTCTCTCCGCAATATTCATGCTATTAATTCGCCCGGCGGCAATGACAGGAATTGAAACATTTCGCTTTATGGCTCTCGCGTAGGGGAGCAGGCAGCCAGTCTCTAGATCCATGGGTTGGATCACGGTCTCCAGCGACTCGTAGATTCCGGCGCTGACATCAACATAGTCGAGTCCCAGATCGGAAAGATAATTGATAAATTTGATCGAATTCTCGACGGATATTCCGCCTTCGACATCTTCGCTCGCGGAAATTCGGATCCCGACAGGAACGTCGCCGCCAAGTTCCTGCCGGATGGATTCGTAGACCCTGCGCGGAAATCGCCAGCGATTTTCTTCCGTACCGCCATATTCGTCTTCCCTCCGGTTGAATTTAGGCGAGAGGAAGTTCGTTACCAAGTAGCCGTGAGCCCCGTGTATCGTGATCATGTCGTAGCCCGCCGCAACTGCCCGTCTTGCGCCGGCCGCAAAGCGAGAGACGATTTCCGATATCTCTTCCTGGCTTAACTCATGAGGGATTTGCCCTCCTACGATATCATTGGGAATCGGCGAAGGCGCGACAGGCTGCAGGCCCGTTTTCGCAGCCGCCGAGTTTCGTCCGCCATGATTGATCTCGGCCTGCGTGAGTACGCCGTAGGGATGAACGGCGTCATTCAGCTTCCTGTGCCACTCGACATTGGAATCGTGCCAAAGGCCGAGCTGAAAGACGTTCCCGCGTCCTCGCGGATCAATGTACGTGGCCTCGATGGCCATCAGCCCTACGTCCGCTTTGGCCCGCTCAACCAGATAATCGATATAGGCCCGGGTCGGATTGCCGATCCGATCGCCCCAATTCCTTTCCATCGGCGACATGGAAACGCGGTTCTTCACTGTCAGCCCGCCAATACTTCCAGGCTGTGAAATTCTCTCAAATTTAGGCATTTTTCCTCCGCGCATCTATTCCAGCTTACCGCAAAGGCGCTAAAGCGGCAAAGATAAACTCGATGCTTGCGAATGTAACTGCGGAATGCCTGCAGCCTCCATTGCGATTTATTATTTGACTTACTTCGCTCCTAAGCGCTCCGCGTCCGCCATGTAGGATCGTGCGCATGGAATACAGCAGGTTCGCCTTTCATACCTCGCCAATGGCGCTGCCCTCGCAATCGACAAACTGAAAGCAGAACGGTTCCGACAGCCGCGGAATCGTGGGAAAAGGCTCCGCGCCAGACATAATATCAAAACAAGCCGGTTTGTTAGCTGCGCGTGGAACTCGCGACACTCCCGTGTTCGCCGTTCCTCGTCGGTTCCGTCGATCCATGTTTCGCGGACGGGCGGGTTCTTCGCCAGCCCGTCAAGCCGGCAATGCGGGTTCAACGACGATTTGCGTACGCGCCCGAGTACAAACGTACGGCAACCCAAATGCCGCGAAAGATCGTACGAAGAGCTCCGCCGGGTAAAATTGATGCGGACGCGCGGGTCGGCCTTGAAATCGCCCCTGGGCGGCAGCAAACTCGAAGCGACTCGAATCGTCGCTCAACGACTCCGGCTTCGCTTCCGAAAAAGCCTCGATCCAGCGCTGAATCGAAAAGGCGCCGTTAGCGCGCCGATCATCAATTTCGCGCTGCCGGTCTGCCTAAACGATGCGATTGCCTAGGTCGCCGGCTGATCGCGTCAAGGCGAGGTCGACGCGGCAAGTCTTGCCGCTATTTTGCTCATTTCGAGCTTGGCAGGATTCTCCGAAAGCTATTTGTAGGCTGCGGTTTCAAGCTACCGCCTCGGCGTTTTCCTTTTGCATGAATCGCGAAGGCGCTTCGTTTCAATTCAATCGCCGCCTACATGAATCATTGAAGGAGTCCGCTAGACGGATTAATAGCGAATAAGCCGCTTTCCTGCGCCGCAGCCGATTCCCAAACCTGTCTGCTCATGAAAAATAAATCCAGCCTGCCGCTAACTTGCAATCATTGGGGCACGTATCGCGTGGAATGCGAGAACGGCCGAGTCAAGGCGCTTCATGATTTCGAAGAGGATAGCGACCCGTCTCCAATAGGCTACGGAGTTGCGAGCGTACTTGATGGTCCGACGCGAATAACTTCGCCGATGATTCGAAAAAGCTGGCTGGATTCCGGTCCCGGTTCAAGAACGGACGCTCGGGGTTCGGATCCATTCGTCCGAGTTTCCTGGGACGACGCCGAGCGCCTGGCTGCGAACGAGCTGGCGCGCGTCCGTTCGAAATTCGGAAACTCCGCGATCTATGCCGGGTCGTACGGATGGGCGAGCGCCGGGCGATTTCATCACGCGCAAAGCCAAATGCGCCGTTTCCTCAACTGCATCGGAGGCCATACGAGCAGCGTCGGCAGCTACAGCCTGGCAGCGGCGGAATCCATTGTTCCGCACGTATTGGGCAATTTTCACAAGCTAGTCGACCAGTCGACGGGATGGCCTTCAATAGTTGCCAACACCGAGCTATTCGTGGCGTTCGGCGGCATCCCGCTCAGAAACAGCCAAATTAATGCCGGAGGACTTGGAAGCCATTTTTTAAAGGGCGGCCTCGAATCGGCGCGGCGCGCGGGCATTAAGTTCATGAATATCAGTCCCATCAAAGCGGACATGCTTGATACCGTGGAAGGCGAATGGATGCCTCTTCTACCGGGTTCCGATGTCGCCATCCTCCTCGGCATCGCGCATACGCTCTGCTCCGAAAACTTGCATGACGAGGCATTTCTCGCCCGTTACACGGTCGGATTCGACAGATTCCTTGCATATTTGAACGGTAAAACGGACGGTGTCGAAAAGTCGGCCGATTGGGCTTCGTCGTTGAGCTCGATAGGGTCCGAAGACATCAGAATGCTGGCCCGGAGAATGGCGGCTTCTCGAACCATGATCAACGTATCCTGGTCGCTCAACAGGCAGGATCACGGCGAGCAGCCGTATTGGGCGGCTATCGCCGTCGCGGCGATGCTGGGCCAGCTCGGCCTGCCCGGCGGCGGCATCGGATTCGGATACGGCGCGGTGAATACCGTCGGCGAGCACTATTCAATCATACCGGCGAAATCGTTCCCGCAGCTCCGGAACCCGGTTGAAAAGTTTATTCCCGTCGCTCGGGTCAGCGACATGCTCTTGAATCCGGGCGAACCGTTCGACTTTGACGGACAGCGCTATGAATATCCCGACATACGCCTGGTGTACTGGACCGGCGGCAATCCCTTCCATCATCACCAAGACATCAACAAGCTCTTGCGCGCCTGGAGAAAACCGGAAACCGTAATCGTTCACGACTGGTGCTGGAACAGCTTGGCTAAGCATTCCGACATTGTTCTCCCGTGCACGACTCCGTTGGAGCGCAACGACATCATGATTTCGAGGGACCCGTACATTGTCTACATGCAAAAGGCGGTCGATCCTCCAGGCGAATGCCGGAACGATTTCGAAATATTCAAGGGAATCGCGGCTCGCATGGGCGTGCTGGACGAGTTCGACTCCGGGGTCGACGAAGCCGGGTGGATCGAGTTCATGTACGAGGAAACGCGCAAACGAACCGATGCTAGAAATATATTCATCCCGCCGTTTTCGAAGCTAAGGGAGACGGGCTGGTTCAGAGTCGACCCCCCGGCGCGGCCGAGAGTTTTCCTAAGCGATTTCCGCAATGATCCCGACCGGCATCCGCTGGAAACTCCGAGCGGCAAAATCGAGATCTTTTCCGAAACCGTTGCGAGATTCGGCTACGATGATTGCCCCGGTCACGCCGCCTGGCTGGAACCGGCCGAATGGCTTGGATCCGGAAAAAAGGATTTTCCGCTGCATCTGATCTCGAACCAGCCGAAGACCAAGCTGCATTCGCAGCTCGACCACGGACCTGCAAGCCTCGCGTCCAAGCTGAACGCTCGTGAACCAGTCGCAATAAACCCGGAAGATGCGCGGGTACGAAAGATATCGGCGGGCGACATCGTGCGGGTTTTCAACAATCGCGGGCAATGCCTTGGCGCAGCCAAATTGGATTCCGATATCAGGCCCGGCGTTGTTCAGATGAGCACCGGAGCGTGGCTGGATCAAACCGCTCCCGGCAAGCCGGGAAGCATGTGCAAGCACGGCAATCCAAACGTTTTAACGCTTGACAAGGGAACGTCCAGACTCGCTCAGGGGCCGATTGCGCACACTTGCCTTGTAGACATCGAATTGTTCCGGGGCGCGCCTCCTCCGGTAACGGCCCACGAACCGCCGCGGATATTGCCCAATTGATCGACAGTTGCAGAATCCGCAGATCGGGAAGTGAATTCGGCGGATGCTTGCGGCCAAGCGAATCTGCAATTCGCTCGCGCCCGATGGTCGCTCCAAGTTCTTTGATAGCGCGAAAATCGCGAGTTTCCAGTTGCCGCCTGCCGAATAACGAAGATCAGCTGGAGATTAACACTCGAGGCGCTAACGCATGTATTCAAGTCCGGCCGGGCTAGGCGACCGCAGATCTGCAAGCGGACGCTTTTTCGTGTTGAGCGCCTTCAAGCACTAGTACGCAAAACCGCACAGATAATATGCCGCCCCGAGTCCAGGCTCGGTCACCGATTCAACATGGATTCAGGATTTCGCCAAGTTGTCGATGGCGGATAGGCGCGACGAATCGCCAAAATCCCGCGTTTTCAAGTTTCCGCCGACGCACGGCTTGAAACTCATAGCGAGTTATAACTACGTGTATTTGCGATGAATTACGAGCCGGAGTGGATCTGCCGTATCTCGGGATAGGCAGCATCAGCGGAAGTCGACGCTGCACCGCTGCGGGATTTTGGTAACCAGGGCGGCGGGCCAGGTGGATATTTGTGGCGATACACTCCAATTGAAAATCTCCGTCCAATGGACAAGTTCGCCCTGAAAAGAAGCGTAAAGCACAGGGAGTGCTCAAAAAGCCGGCTTCATCGCAAAATTACGGGATATCAATGGCTTCATACTCCAGGACAAAGTTCCTAGCGTAGCGTCGGCACGACATGCGATATTAGTTTCTACACTTAGCTTCCTGATTGCCTGGCGCGATGACGAGCATTCCGAGCTAGAGTGCTTTTCCCGGGGCCGGAAGGTCCGAACAATCGGACAGGGAGAGATGGTATGCATAGCCGGCTGACCGCGATCATTGAACGCGAGGACGAGCGGTATGTGGCCCTGCGCCCGGAAGTGGACGTCGCCAGCCAGGGACTTACCGTGCCGAGGCACGCGGAAATCTTGCCGAAGCGCTGACGCTGTTTTTCGAGACGGCCGATGTCGAAGAGGTCGGCCGGCGCCTGCGCGGCAAAGTCTATGCGACCCATATCGAGGCCGCCGTCGGCTAAGCTGCGCGTCCTGTCGGGCCGGGGCGGGAAGCGCTGAAGTTGCTAATCGAGCCCGGAACGCGCCGGGACCCGGAGCGACCATTGCCGTGCGTGCCGAAATGCTGCCGCAGCCCGGTTCCGGAGCCGTCAGCGCAGGGATTTCAAGGTGTTTCATGCTCTGTCGGCGAATTTGCGCAATTTCATGGACAAGTAGATTGGCGAGGCATCGCCCGGCGGCGCTTACGATGCGGCCCAAGACATCGCTTAGGCGAATGTCGGCATCAGCCACGACACCACCGAATTCGCGGTGACAAGCGTCCGCCGGTCGTGGCGGCGTCTGAGCAATGAGCGGATTTTGGATGCAAAGCTCCCGATGATCAACGACGGCGGCGGCGGATCGAACGGGACGCGGATCCGGATTTTGAAGGTGGAGCTGCAGAAAGTGGCGAGCGGACCGGGCATGGAGACCGGAGTTCGCAACTTGCCGCCGAGGACATGCAAGCGCAATAAAATCGAACGCAAACCGTTCTCATTCATCAGCATGGATTGGCGCGGTTGGCTGCTCCTCGATCTGAAGATGTTCACCAGAATCGGCCTGAAGGTGCACTGCGATGCGAACGAGAATTTCTGCGAGACGGGCGTCAAGGTTTCGAAGGAGGAGGTTGAAGCGCTCGTGATCCGATAAGGGAATTTCCGAGGCGAGTGGACCTACATGTCGCTGCCCGGCTCGCAGCCCACACCGAAATGATTAATTCTTGACGCCCGATGAATCGGCTGCGGTCCGCTCGGTCGCATTCTTAGTCAGCCGGACCTATCCATGCGAAAGGATTGTGCGCGACTTCCCACAAGTGACCATCAGGATCTTTGAAGTACCCGTGATAGCCGCCCCAGGAGGCTTTCTGCGGCGATTTCACCAAGCTTCCCCCGGCAGCGACGGCTTGTCGAATGACTTCCTTCACCTCATGTTCGGACGACACGTTGTGCACCAGATTGAATGCGGCGTAGCCGTGCCCATCCGGCGAAATCGCGGCGTCCGCCGCCAGTTCGCGCCGCTGAGCCAGACCGAGCCACGACCCATCCAGATTGAAGAACGCCACGCCGGGCGGAGACTTCGTCATCGGCAGCCCGAGGCCGTCCCGATAGAATTTCTTCGATACGTCGAGATCGGCGACGCCAAGGGCGACCATGCTTATTCTCGGCTTCATTCCGTTTCCTCCAATTGCTTTCTTCTCAATCGACCGGAAGCTCTTCTTTGACGGTCGTCGAATCGCAAAATGTCGGCGTCTTGCGAATAGTGGCGACTTCGATCACGGCGGGAAAGTTGCAGCAGCGCCTGCCTGCCGCGGCCAAATGTACAAAAACGCGGCACCAACGGCATCAGCCGTCGCCTTGATCGCAGAGCGAGATCACGAGGGGGCCGCCGCTCTAGCAGCGACGCGAAGTCCGTTCGGCCGTAGGATGACTTCGGCCCGAGATCGGCAAATTTTCGGCGGACAAGCTTGGCCGGCCGGAACAGCGCCTCGCTCTGCCCGGCGAGAGTCGAAGGATTACGCGTGGATCTCCTGACACCCGCGTAGTGCATGCGGGTCAATTTTGCCAATGCGCTCGGAATGACATTCAAAATCGACATTGCCGCGCCTCATTACTGGCCCGCATGAACCAATCACCTTAGTCCTTCATATCGACCTTTGAGGTACTTCTGTCCAAATTCCGTTGAGTTCTGCAGACTTAGCAGCGGCGTGTATTGCGTCAATCGAATGGGCGCCGTCGGTCGCGCGAGGAAAATCGAGGGCTAATGGATCCGGTTCCCTCCCGTTCAGTGCAGAGGCAATCACGTCGGCCAGGTCTCTGTAGATGTTGGAAAACGCGAAGACCATGCCTTCCGGATGTCCAATCGGAATTCTCGCGGCTCTCTCGGCCTCGGGATGCAAATTCGAACCGCCTTTCTCCAGTATTTGAGTAGCTTCGCCCAAAGGCGTCCATTTGATCTGCCCGGGATGCTCCTGCTGCCATTGCAGACCTCCCCGTTCCCCAAAAATCTGCAATGTCAAACCGTGTGCCCTGCCAATGGCGAGGCCGCTCGACCAAAGCCTTCCGACCGTCCCACTCGTCATGCGGAACGCAATCAGGGAATCATCCTCTAGCTTGCGGCCTTCGATGCCGGTTGCGAAATCGGCCGACAGCGATCTGACGTTTTGACCGGTCGCGAAGCATGCGGCGTGAAGGGCGTGTATGCCCGCGTCCCCCGTAATGCTGGAAACGCCTACTTGTTCGGGGTCGAACCTCCACTTCACGCGAGGATTTTCCATATCTCTCGCATCCGCGAGAAATCCGCCCGCGAACTCCGCGACTACAACCCTGATCCTGCCGAGCTCGCCTCGCCGCACCATGGCCTTGGCCTGCCGAAGCATCGGGTATCCGGAATAGCCGTAGTTGACGGCCAGTATCCGTCCATTCGCCCTTGCAATCTTGCATAGCTCCCACGCGGAGTCGGGAGTCATCGTAAGGGGCTTTTCGCAAAGCACGTGAAACCCCGCTTCTAAATACGACTTCGAAATCTCGAAGTGAGTTGCATTTGGCGTGGCTACCGTAACCAGGTGCGGACGGTCGTCTCTAATTCGCTCCCCATCGAGCATTTCCCGCCAATCGCCGTAAGCCCGGTCCGGCTCAACGCCAATTCGCTTCGCATATTCGCGGCCTCTTGCGGGATCGGCATCCATGGCCCCCGCAACCAATTCAAATCGCCGGTCCAGCGTGGCGCCCGCGCGATGCGCAAATCCGATTTGGCTATCTTCGCCGCCGCCGACAAGCCCCCATGCCAATCTTTCCATAATCGCTACTCCCGCGAAATTTGACGCGCATTGATTCCGAGACGCCAGTCTCGCAATAGTTCAAACGCCTCGTGAATGCATCGGAAATGAACCTGAATACACAGCTTTTTTTTTTCGAAAAAGCTTTCAAAAAGCCTCGTATCTGCTCGCCCTTACATAGGACAGGGCCGGGCGCGACGAATTTAGAGAATTCTCAACGGCCTGCGATACGCGCCGCCGATGCCGGTCCCCCGCCGGCATCGAAATTCTAACGTCTCTGCGCTCGCGGCAAAAACCCAAACTGGCGACGCGAATCGACTCCGCTATCACCGGCTGGAGATTCATAGAAAAACCCGTCGTTTCATACGCGTCTCAAATTCTTGCCGTTGCGACCGTTTCCATTCAATCGGTGCACTGGGAAGGCAATGAGCGTCGATTGCTAAAAAGGGATGCGCCAAGCCATTTATGGCGATCACGATCACGTCTAATGATTTTGAAAGCATCTTCCGCAAATCAGCAATGCGACGGACAGTTTGTTTCACAATATCGTCGACTTCAAAGCGCGCCCAAAACCTTCATGATTTTCTGCGTTTACTTACCCCGGAGCATGAAACTCGCGTGTGGCTGACGGTTGCCGGGACCGGAGTATCCTGAGGCCTATGGATCGGGTGCCGGCGGCCAGAGGATAGTGTGCTCAAAGCCCGAAAAGAGTTTCAGAGAAAATTTTATTTAGATTTTCCGTGCCTCTAGTCCACGAAATGCATTATAGTAACGTCATGATTAATCCTTGCTGGATTATTCTTCGCGCACTCGTGCTAAAAGGATTAAAATTAACTTTGGCGGGACTATATTGCGCATTATGAAGGTATTTCTTAGCCATTCCCATGCCGATTCCCGGTTGGCAGCCAAGGTCACAGCAGCTCTGCGAACTCAAGGTCTGGATGTCTGGGATCCGAACGCCCATCTATTGCCAGGCGACAACTGGGCCGCCGAAGTCGCTCGCGCCCTTGAACAATCCCAGGCTATGGTTGTTCTGCTTACACCAAACGCCGTTCGATCAACTCACGTAAAACGCGAAATTGAATTTGCACTCGGAGCCAAGAGCTACAGCAATCGCTTAATTCCGGTTATGGTCGGCGACAAAACACGAATCCCCGAACGCGAAATCCCATGGATCGTTCGGCGCCTTCCTCACTTTCAGCTTAACGATTCGGGAGGTGGAGACTCTGAAGTCGAGCGAATTGCCTCGGCAATTCGCCGCCACGCCTAGCCTAGTCTTATCTCCAACTACTCTCGGAACCTATGCCTAACGAAGTCTTTCTGTAACTGCTCAGGCCCCGCTGTCGCGGATTATTCGTTAATTTCGCAACGCTTCACGCTTTCCCGGGTGCGGTCTGTGCCTGATGCAGCGCGATCATTGCGGCGGCATCTCCGGCGAGCGCGATCTGGATGGCGACGAGAGGATTGTAGCCGAGCGCCGCCATTGAGTCCAGATAACTGGAGACCCGGCACCAGGCTTTGGCCTGGAGTTGGGTCCGGAAGCATCCCGAGACCTTGATCTTGACCTTTGACATCCGGATATTCTGCTCTCCGGCATTATTCGTGAAGCTGACATCCGGGTTGGCTGTGAAGCGCAGGACGGACTCTTCGTGCTTCTCGAGGC
>Ga0209754_1001683_pt1 | contig 20508 bp, 17 predicted proteins | sample MesohylBB_FD_187295 | JGI IMG/M metagenome (GOLD analysis project Ga0209754, IMG submission 187295) | Host-associated microbial community of the marine sponge Aplysina aerophoba from Gulf of Piran - sponge mesohyl, lysed by bead beating... | ecosystem: Host-associated > Porifera > Sponge >... | reverse complement strand
GCGGAGTACCGGATGCTGTGCAAGGCCGCCGGCCACGCGGCGGTGGTCAAGGCGGGCATGGATATGGTCGGTCTCGCCGGAGGTCCGGTGCGGCCGCCGTTGCCGGTCATGACCGAGGTTCACAGGGAGCACCTGGCGAGAATTCTCAGGGACTTCGGCGTCCTGCCCAGCGGAATGAAAGCCGCAAAGGCATAGCGCCCTGCCCGGGAATCAACCGGACAGGACACTAGCCTTTCCGCCCCACGTTGACTTTCCGGGGCACATCCTCCTTACTTGGAGAAGGGCTGATCGAGAGGCGCGACCCGCCGGCCCCGTCATCCGCGAGACCGGGAATGACGGCGCGAATCCGTCATTCCCGTCGTCCCGTGAGCGGCGGGTCCGGGGAAAGGCGCGACAACGATAGTGAGGAGTCGTGAAGATGGCCACAGCGACGACATTGAGCCGCCATATCATGCAGGAAGGGGGCTGGCGCAACGACGGAGCGGGGGACTTGCTCTCGCTCCTGGAGCCCCTCGCCCTGGCCGGAAAGATCCTCGCCCGGGAAGTCGATCAGGCCGCTCTGGCCGGCACGCTGGGTCTGGCCGGCGACCAGAACGCCACCGGTGACATGCAGAAGAAGCTCGACGTTCTCAGCAACGACGTCGTGATGGACGCCTTCGCGGGCTGCAGCCTGGTGGCCGGCATCGCCTCGGAGGAACTGGACGAGGCCGTGGTGATGAGCACCTCGGAGGACGCCCGGTACCTGCTGTGCACGGATCCCCTGGACGGTTCGTCCAATACCGACGTCAACGCGCCGCTGGGGACGATTTTCGGCATCCTTCGGCGCAGCCGTAAGGGAGAGCTCTCCGGCGAGGAGTTCCTGCAGAAGGGCTCGGGGCTGGTGTGCGCCGGCTACGTGCTCTACGGCACCAGCACGGTGCTGGTATACACGGTGGGCAGCGGCGTTCACGGGTTCACCCTGGATCGGGGCGTGGGCGAATTCATGCTGTCCCACGAGGATATCCGCTGTCCGGAGCGGGGCACGGTCTACAGCGCCAACGTGGGGCGGCACAAGGCCTGGGACGCGGGGGTCCGGAAGTTCCTGGACTACGTCACGGACCAGGACAAGCCCAGTGGCAGACCCCACTCCCTGCGCTACACCGGCGCGCTGGTGGCGGATCTGCACCGGTGCCTGCTGGACGGCGGCGTGTACTTCTATCCGGGGGACCCGGGGAGTCCCAACGGCAAGCTGCGCCTCCTCTACGAGTGCGCGCCGCTGGCGTGCGTGGCGGAGCAGGCGGGCGGCGCCGCCAGCACCGGCCGGGGGCCGCTGCTGGAGGTCACGCCGGAGGCCATCCACCAGCGTACGCCCATCGCCATCGGCAGCGTCGAGAACGTCGCCCTTTATGAACGGTTCATGGCGGAAGGATAATCCGTCCCAGGAGGATGCGTGATGACCGAGAGAGTACGAGAGATTCTGAGCTGGTACGGCAGTGACAATCCCGGAACCCTGACCAATCTGGCCCGGATACTCAATCACGGCCGGCTCGGCGGCACCGGCAAGTTCGTGATCCTCCCCGTGGACCAGGGCTTCGAGCACGGTCCGGGCCGGAGTTTCGCCCCCAATCCCGCGGGCTATGACCCGCGCTACCACTTCCAGCTTGGCCTGGATGCGGGCTGCAATGCCTACGCGGCGCCGCTGGGCTTCCTGGAGGCCGGAGCGCGGGATTTCGCCGGCGAGATCCCGCTCATCCTCAAGGTCAACAACCACGATCTGCTGAACGACGAACGAGACCCGCTGCAGGCGGTGACCTCCAGCGTATCGGATGCCTTGCGTCTGGGCTGCGTGGCCGTGGGTTTCACCATCTATCCCGGCTCGGAGCACCGTTTCGAGATGTACCAGCAGATCCGCGCCATTGCCCAGGAGGCCAAGCAGAACGGGTTGGCCGTGGTCATATGGTCGTATCCCAGGGGTTCGGGAATCAGCAAGGCAGGGGAGGCGGCCGTCGACGTGTGCGCCTATGCGGCACAGATCGCCGCGCAGCTAGGCGCCCATATCATCAAGGTGAAGTTTCCCGGGGAAAACATCGAGCAGGATGCGGCGCGCAAGGTCTACGAGAAGGAAGGCGTCCCCGTGGCCGATCCCGCCGACAGGATACGCCACGTGGTCCAGTCGGCCTTTGACGGCCGGCGCATCGTGATCTTTTCCGGCGGCCCCGCCACCACGGACGAGGCGCTCCTGGCCGAAATCCGCGCGATCCACCAGGGGGGCGGATTCGGTTCCATCATCGGGCGAAACTCGTTCCAGCGCAGCAAACCCGACGCCATCGCGCTGCTCGACAAGGTGATGCGGATTTATGCGGGAGAAGCCGTCTAAGTACGGGTAGGAGCCCGGACCGCCTGCCCGAGGGTTGCGGCCCGGGCATGCCTGTGTTAACCATCGTCCCCATGCCTCTTCAGAGAATCACGGAAATTAAACGCCGGCGCAGGCGTCGAAAGAGCCTGGCCAAGCTGCGTGTGAAGCTTCAGGGCGCCAGGACCGAGGCAGCGCGTACCAAGCTGCTGGACAAGGCCTTCAAGATCTCTCCCGGAGCCGTCCTGGTTCCGGAATAGCTCCCGTCCCGTCACACCGGCTGCGTTGAGGGTGCGGTTTGAAACCCGCCCCTGCGAAACTCGCCTTTACAAGGGTTTGCGTCCGATGACCAGCGACGAGGTCAGGGGCACGGGCAGTTCCACCCGACTGACGTCCGCCAAACCCGCGCGCCCGAACCAGCCGCGGATCTCGTCCAGCGTGTAGCAGCGCCCGCCATCCGTCGTCAGCAGCATCAGGAGACTGAAGACCGTGCCCGCGGCGGTTTCCGTGGGGGTCCCTCCGAGAATGTGGTCCTTGATGACGAGGATGCCTCCCGAAACCAGTGATTTCGACAGGTTCCGTATTAAATCCTCATTGGTAGTCTCGTTTTCGCCGTGGATGATGTTGGACAGGAACACCACGTCGTAGCCGCCGGGAATAGCGTCCGTCCGGTAGTCTCCGGCAACGCACTCGATGCGGTCGGCCACGTCCGAGGCGCGGACGTAGCGCTGGGTGATTCGCAGGGTCCCCGGCAGGTCGTAGAGGGTTGCGCGCAGGGCCGGGTAGCGCCGGCACAGGGCGATGGGGTAGGTGGCGGGTCCGGGGCCGATGTCCAGCAGCCGGCGCGCCTGGCCGAGATCCAGGGCGTCGGCCGTGAGCGCCGCGTCGCCCCGGGAATTGACCAGCGAGTCCATGGCCTCGATGAAGATGCCGGTCTCGGCTTCCTCGGTCTGGTACATGTCCGGCGGGCGCGCCGGGCGTCCGCTACGGACGGCGTCTTCCAGCTTTCCCCAGGCGTCCCACGCCAGGGCGTCGAATCGGACCATGCCGCTGAAGTTCCTGGGCGAGCTGCTCAGCAGGTAGGTCCTCGACAGGTCGTTCAGGCGGTAGCGGGTGCCGTACCTGTCCACCAGCCCGATGACGGCCAGGGCTTCCAGAAGCAGGCCCGTGGCCCTGGCCTCGGCGCCGATGGCGGCCGCCAGTCCGGCTGCGTCGGCATCCTCCTTCTCCAGCGCGTCGAACACCTTGAGTGCCACGGCGGCCTGCAGGATTCGCGCCTCGACGTACCCGCCGGCAAGTTCTGCGATCCGGGCGAAACCCTCACTCATATCGGTTCCACCACCCGGTAGGTCCGGCTCTTGGGCTTGATGGGGGCCAGGATGTCCAGTTTCACCAGGCCGCGGATGTCGCGATAGGCGGTGTCGCGGTCGACCTCGGCGATGCGCTGGTAGTCGGCGGTGGAAAGCACTTTGCCGTGGGACAGCGCGTACACCAGCAAGCGCTGCTGGCGAAGGCTGAGCCGGGAGCGGTCGAAGCGGTCGAGCCACCGGAGGGTCTCGTCGTCGTAGATGGGGGTGTTGCGCAACGTTACGGTGAAAAAGAACCCGTCGGTGGAGAACTCCGGCGGCCGGAGGGCGTTGTGCTCCATCTCCTGGAACATGCGCGGCACGCCTTCGCCGATCTCGCGCATGTAGCCCAGGTCCGACAGCACGCGGACCAACAGGGGGTTGCGCGAGAAGTGAACCCGCTGTTGCCGGTTCAGTTGGTCCACGGTGACGGGTCCCGGCAGCGCCCCCGGACTCCTCACTTCCAGGCGGTCGTCGAACATCCAGATTTCGGTCTCCGCGCCGGTGATGGCGTAATCGCGGTGGGCCACGGCATTGACCAGGGCCTCCTGCCAGGCGAGGGAAGGGTATTCCAGGCGCTCCCGGAAGAACAGGTCGTGCAAGACCATGCGCTCGCGGATGTGCTCCTTGATGCGGCCCACGGCCTCGTCGACGAGGGTCCACAGCGGGCGGTCGATGCGCACCCGCTTGACCACGTTCAGGGCCTCCCCGAAACGCCGTTCGGTGCCCTCGTACTTGACGAAATCGATGCCGCAACGCGGGTGCCACCGGGTCGGCTCGGTGGCGAACAGGAGCAGGGCGGCCATGGAGATCCCGGGTTTGTCGGCCGGGCCGTGAACCAGGTGATAGGTGCGCGCCAGCAGCGATCGGGGGTCGGCCTGGGCACCCATGCGTTCCGCGAACGACTCCAGGGCCGATTCGTCCAGGTCGTCCCAGGTCGCGCCGTGGATGTGTTGCCGCTCGTAGGAATACGACAGCTTCGCGTCTTTCAACAAACCGATCTGCTCGGGAGCCAGCGCCGGGTTCTCCGAGGCGATGCGATAGAAAGTCCTGCCGCTGGCCACCCGGCGGATCTCCAGGCCCGGGCTCACTTCGTATCGGAGCAGCAACAGGTTGCCGAGGTCGATCCGTTCGTGCAGGGACGGGAGAGGCGGGTTGAGGAGGCTCTGCGGCACCTCGCACAGCTCCCGGATCTCCTGCTCGGAAAAGGGCAGGCCGGTGAGGCTCTTGTCGGGCTCGACGCCTACCAGGAGGACGCCTCCGTCGGCGTTGGCCATGCCGTTGAGGATGCGCGCGATCTCGCGGGCGAGGTCCCGGGGCCGCTTTGTTTGAGTCCCGCGCTTCTTCTGCTCGTAAGCGCTGACGAACTCGAGAAACTGGCCCCGGTCTTCCTTCAAGAGCGTTTCGAGCTCACGTCCGATCATCTCTCACTTCGCAGAAAGAGTTCATGGGCCTGCGGGCGCGCCGGCGGGCTGGCCTGTCCGCCAGCCGGCCAATCACGACGCTCCGCAGCCTTCCAGCCGTACGACCTCGTGGATGATCCGGGCCGCGGTCACGAGGTCGTTGACATCGAGCCATTCATGGACCGTGTGGATGTCCCGCATGCCGCTGGCCAGGTTGGCTACCTGGAGGCCCCGTTTGTTCAAGACGTTGGCGTCGCAGCCGCCGCCCTTGGCGACGGTGTCGACGGCCAACCCCAGGTTGCGGGCGGCCTCGTGAACGCGCTGGACGATGACCGTGTCGGCGGACACGTCCATCCGGTCGTAGGACCGGCTGATCCGGGATTCCACGCGCACCTCATGAAGGCGGCCGTCCAATTCCAGCGCGGCCCCGGCCGCCGCGTCCTGCAGGCACGCCAGCATCGCCTGCGTCTGCCGTTCGAGCTTCTCCTCGTCATGGCTGCGCACTTCGCCGGTGAGCGTCACCCGGTTGGGCACGATGTTCACCGCGGTGCCGCCGCTCACCAGGCCGAGGTTGGCGGTGGTGTCCTCGTCGATGCGCCCGAGCCGCATGGCGGCGATGCCTTGGGCGGCCACCTGGATCGCGCTGATGCCCCGTTCGGGACAGATGCCGGCATGGGCTTCCAGGCCGTGCACCTCGAACTCCAGCAGGTTGGCGGCGGGCGCCTTGGTGATGAGGAATCCGATGGAGTCGCTGTCGAGCACCAGGCCGGTCCTGGCGCGCACGAGGCCCAGGTCCAGGTGCCTCGCGCCCAGCAGGCCCACCTCCTCGCATATGGTGAAGACCACGTCGATGTGCCCGTGGGGCAGCGCCTCCTCGCGCATGGCCTGAAGCACTTCCAGGATGATGGCGAGGCCGCTCTTGTCGTCGCCCCCGAGGACCGTCCGTCCGTCGCTCCGGATCACGTCGCCCTCCACCACCGGTACCACTCCCTCGCCCGGGGCCACCGTGTCCATGTGCGCGGAAAGCAGCATCGGCTCGGCGCCGGCGACGTTGCCGTCGAAATGGGCCACCAGGTTTCCCACCTCGCCGCCCACCGCGGTTCCGGCGTCGTCGATGTAAACGGTGCCGCCCAGCGTTTCGAGTATTTCCTTGAGACGCAACGCGATGGCCCGTTCCTTGCGGGACAGGCTGTCGATCCGCACCAACTCCAGTACGCGTTCCTTGAGACGCGTCTTGTCTATCAAGCAATACCCCCTCTGTCCGGAAGCCCGGATGGCTGCAACGCCGCGAACAGCGGAGCCGTCCTCAGCACGACGAGCCCGACGTCGCCCCTCGCAACGGCGGACTTGGCGGGAGTCTACCAAAAAACGGGGAGACAGGTCCATTCTTTGCGCGCATCGATAGGCCGAATTCCTTCGAAGCGGATTCGCGACCACCGTAAGAAGCGTGACGAAATGTTATCGGTCGGCACTATCGTGGCGGCCATTGAGGAAGAACATCAACCTATGTCGAGCGTTTGGTTCACCGAGCCGGTATTGGCCTGTCCAAAATGGTCTGCTATCATCGCGTCCGTTCACGGCACACGATACCCCGCACCGCCCCGGAGTCCGGCTTCCAGGAGGTCCCATCATGCAGACCGACGTGTCCGACCAGCGCGCGAGCATCCGCTACCAACCCGACGAGAAGCCGCCGGCGGCGCTGACCATCGGACTCGGCCTCCAACTCGCCGTTCTCTGTGTCGCCGGGGTCGTGTTGACCCCCGCCATCGTGATCCGGGCCGCCGGCGGCAGCGAGGGGTTCCTTTCCTGGGCGGTGTTCGCGGCCGTCGCCGTCAGCGGGGTCACCACCGTGCTGCAGGCGGTGCGGGTAGGGCGCTTCGGGGCCGGGCACGTACTCCTCATGGGCACCTCCGGCGCCTTCATTGCGGTGTGCGTCACGGCGCTGGTCCAGGGCGGCCCCGCGATGCTCGCCACCCTGGTGCTGGTATCGTCGTTCTTCCAGTTCATTCTCTCCTCCCGCCTGTCACTGCTGCGACGGATCCTGACCCCGGCCGTGGCGGGTACCGTGATCATGCTGATACCGGTGACGGTGATGCCCATCATCTTCAACATGTTGCAGGACGTGCCCAAGGGCTCCCCGGCATTGGCGGCGCCGCTGAGCGCCTTCGTAACCGTGGCCGTCATTGCCTGCATCGCCCTCAAGGCCACGGGGTCGTTGCGCCTGTGGGCGCCGGTCATCGGCGTCGTGGTGGGGTCCGTGGTGGCGGGCGTCTACGGCCTCTACAACGTCGGCCTCGTCGCCGCGGCGTCCTGGGTGGGTCTCCCGGACGGAGCATGGCCGGGCCTGGATTTGGGTTTCGGAGCGGTCTTCTGGTCGCTTCTTCCGGCGTTCGTCTTCGTGACCCTGGTGGGCGCCATCGAGACCATCGGCGATGCGGTGGCCATCCAGCGCGTATCCTGGCGCGGGACCCGGGCGGTGGATTTCCGCGCGGTGGAGGGCGCGGTGGGGGCCGACGGCGTCGGCAACCTGTTGTCCGGCCTCGCCGGGACGGTGCCCAACACGACCTATTCGACGACCATTTCGGTAACCGAGCTCACCGGGGTGGCGTCCCGTAGCGTCGGCGTCGCCATCGGAGTGATATTCATCGCCTTGGCGTTCCTGCCCAAGTTCATGGCGGTCATTCTGGCGATCCCGGCGCCCGTGGTCGCCGCCTACGCCACCGTGCTGCTGTCCATGTTGTTCGTGGTCGGCATGAAGGTGGTGGTCCACGACGAGCTCGACTACCGCACCGGGCTGGTGGTGGGCGTGTCTTTCTGGGCCGGCGTCGGCTTCCAGAACGGGGTCATCTTCCCGGAGTATTTCGCCGATTTCGCCGGCGGGCTGCTGCAGAACGGCATGACCGCGGGCGGGTTGGTGGCCATCCTCATGACTCTGTTCGTGGAGTTGACCGCGCCCAGGGCGAGCCGCCTGGAGGTGGAGTTCGGTGTGGAGGCGCTGCCGAAGCTCCAGGAATTTCTCGCCGCCTTTGCTTCACGCGGCGGCTGGGGGAAGGCCATGGCCGATCGTCTCGACGCCGCCGGCGAGGAGACGCTGCTCACCCTCATGCGGCAGGACGAAGAGGTGGAGGACCGGGAAAAGCGCCGGCTGTGGCTGACGGCCCGCAAGCAAGGCAGCGGGGCGCTGCTGGAGTTCGTCGCCTCCGCCGGCGCCGAGAACATCCAGGACCGCATCGCACTGCTCGGAGCGGGCCCGGTCGAGGCGCCGGACGAACGGGAGATCTCGCTTCGGCTCCTGCGGCACATCGCTTCCAGGGTCCATCATCAGCAGTACCACGATACCGATATCGTGACCGTGCACGTGGACGCGCCGCCGGCGTCACGCAAAGCCTCGTGAGCCCGTGCAGTAGCGGGCCAGAAGGGGGATGAATTGCGGGACATAAGGGGGGATGAATGGTGGCGGTGGCTGGACTTGAACCAGCGACGCCGCGGATATGAGCCGCGTGCTCTGACCAACTGAGCTACACCGCCATTGTGTGTGAAGAGCGTTCGCGGGAGGACTGACGCCCGGGATCGCTAATCATAGAACGCGGCCCGCCAACATGCAAGCCGTGCCTTCCGCGGGCCGGAGCCGGCCCGTTTCGCCTTGCAAAATTCCCGGGCTTTCATTATTAGTCAGCGGAAGCAGCCATTCAGATGTGTTTGGCTGCATTGCGCTGAACCGGACACGACCGCTCCGATCCGCTCGATTCGGACTCGCCTGTTGAGAGAGAAGAGGGGTCACGTCCTTAAGGGAGGGAAGCGCCATGCGGGGTTGGGTGACACACGCGTTCAAGGACATGCGGCTGGAGCAGTTGCCGGACCCGGACTCCCGGCCCGGCTGGGCGGTGTTGAAGACCCGGGTGGTGCAGCCCTCGGTGACCGAGGTGCAGCTCTTCTACGGCGAGCGTTCCAACAGCTACGACAAGGTCAAGAAGAAGCTCGCCCACGGTCCCGAGCCGTTGTTCGGCCACGAGTTCTGCGCCGAGATCGTCGATATCGAGAAGGACAATGCCTACGGGCTTGCGGTGGGCGACCGGGTCGGCGCCACGCATACGGAGATCGGCACCATCGGGCGGGACTTCCCGGGCCTGTTCTCCGAGTACGCGGCGGTGCCGTTGGACGCGCTGGCCAAGATTCCCGAAGGCATCAGCGACTGGGAGGTGTCGGCGTTGCAGCCCCTCACCAGTTGCGTGCACAACATCCAGGTGCTGGGGATAACACTGGGGGACACGGTGCTGGTGCTGGGCCAGGGGGTCATGGGTCTCAACTCGGCCCAGGCGGCCAAGGCCGCGGGAGCGGATACGGTCATCGGCACCGACATGAGGCCGGAGATTCTCGAGATGGCCAAAGAGTTGGGGATCGACGTCACCATCGACGCTTCCAAGGAGAACGTCGTCGACGCGGTCATGGACCTGAGCCACGGCAAGGGCATCCCCTTCGTCATCGAGGCGGCCAGCGGCAGCCCGCAGATGGGACTGTCCGGCGGCGCCACCGTGTCGGAGGCGGTGGCGTGCGTGGCGGTCGGGGGCAAGGTGCTCAGCATCCCGCATTTCCACGAGCCGGTGACCCTGGACTTCAACTACCTCCGGGCCAAGCGGGTCACCTATATGTTCCCGCCGGAGCTGGCCCATCCCGGGGAGATGACCCTGGCCGCGCGTCTGGTGGCGCAGAAGCGCATCAACATCGACCCCATGATCACCCACAAGCTGGAAGGCATCGACAAGATGCTGGAGGCCCTGGACATCACCGCCAACAAGTCCAAGCACGGCGCGCTGAACCCGGCGCAGGTGCGGTTCTCGCAATAAACCCTTAAGGAGGCCGTTATGAGTGAGAATGCCAAGATCATTGATGCCGACGGACACGTCAGGGACCGGGACGCGGACATCCGCGCCCACATGGAGGACCCCTGGAACAAGCGGGAGGGCTCGCTGCTGCCGTCGGACGAGTGGGACTCGAGCATGTTCGGCACCCTGGGAATGAACATCACCGACGTTCCCACGCGCCTGCGCGACATGGACACCGAGGGGATCGAGATGTCAGTGCTGTTTCCCACCGGCGCGTTCCACGTCAACCGCATGCCGGAGAAGGCCTACGCGGGCGCCTTCGCGCGCGCCTACAACAATTGGATCTCGAGCATGTGCGGCGAAGCGCCGGAACGGCTCAAGGGCGTCGGCGTGGCACCTTTCCAGGACGTTCCCGCGGCCGTCGCGGAGATCAACCGCGCGGTGACCAAGCTCGGCGTGGTGGGGATCACGGTGGGCACCTTCGGCATGAAGGACCACTTGGGACTTGAGCTTTTCTGGCCCATCTACGAGGAGCTGGAGCGGCTCAACGTGCCGCTGCTGATCCACAACTCGCGCTCGGGTCCGGCGGGCGAAAACCGCTTTGACACGTTCCTCTTCAAGCACACCATCGGCCGTCCCTTCGAGACCATGCTGGACTGTGCCGCGCTCATGTACGGCGGCGTGCCCGAGCGGTTCCCCAAGCTCCGCATCGCGTTCCTGGAGTGCGGCGTCGGCTGGGTGCCCTACTGGATGGACCGGATGGACGAGGAGTACGAGCACCGGCAGTCGGAAGCGCCCCTGCTGAAGGCCATGCCCAGCGAGTACATGAAGGCGGGGAGCTGGTACTACGCGGCCGAGCCCGAAGAGGAGAGCCTGCCCTACGGCATCGAACGGATCGGGGACAAGAACATCGTGTTCGCCTCCGACTACCCGCACTGGGACGGCATCTTCCCCAACGTGACCAAGACCATCAAGGAACGAACGGACATTTCCGACGACTTCAAGGCCAAGTTCCTGGGCGACAACGCCAAGGCGCTCTACGGCTGGGACTAACCGAGTAGCGGGCAACGGGACTTTTCGTGCGATTGACACCCAGGACGGCATTCAGTTTCCTGGTCCTGGTCTTCTTCGGCTATCTGGTCTGGGAGGCCGGGGAGTGGCGCCTTCAGGCGCGGCTCTACCCCTGGGCCATCGGCATTCCCATGTTCCTCCTGGCGATCCTCAATATCGTCGAGGAGCTTCGGGGTCCGAAGGAGGAGAGCGAGAGCGCCTCGGCCAACACGCCCTCTGACTTCCAGCTTACGCAGACCGTCGAGTGGGCCGTGGCGGTCAGGCGCACCGCGAACATCCTGTCCTGGATCGTGGGGTTCATGGCCGGCATCTGGCTCCTGGGCTTTTCCATCACCGTGGCGGGCATGACCTTCGGATACCTGAAGATTCAGTCGAAGGAAGGCTGGCCCATGTCGCTGATCCTCACGGCCTCGGCGTGGCTCACGTACTACGTGGTGTTCGAGCGGACGCTGTTGCTGCCGTTTCCGGAGGGCCAGGTGTTTCAGTGGCTGGGCATTGAATAGGATAGACACGAGTGGGGCGAGTCGTAACCCCGCACCCGTTTGTGTGGCGCGGGGCCCCCGGTTCCAAACACGGAGGTGTGCAATGAAGCGAGCGATCGGTCGAATTTTTCTCGTGCTGCTGCTGGCCGGGTTCATAGTCATGAGCTTCGCCGGATCGTCGGCGGCGAAGGACTTCTACGAAGGCAAGACCATCCGTATTCTGGTCTGCTGCTCGCCGGGCGGGTTCTACGACCGGTGGGCCAGGCTGTTCGCGCGGCACATGGGCCAGTACATCCCGGGCAATCCCGACATCATCGTCCAGAACATGCCCGGCGCCGGCTCCCTCATCGCCGCCAACTACGTCTACAACATCGCCAAGCAGGACGGCACGGCCATCGTCATGCCCTTGGCGGGCCTGTACCTCGATCAGGTGGTGGGACGGAAGGAAGTGCGCTTCGACATGGCCAAGTTCCAGTGGATCGGCACGCAGGAGGTGAGCCACTCCGTGCTCTTCTGCCGCAGCGACTCGAAGTACAAGAGCGTCGATGACCTGATCAAGATGAAGGACGACCCGGCCAAGCTGGGCAACACCGGCACGAGCGGCAACAGCTATCTCCTGGGCAAGGTGCTGGAGAAGGCCGTGGGAGCGAACTTCAAGCTGGTTTCGGGCTACCCCGGCGGCAGCGAGATCGACCTTGCGGTGGAGCGGAACGAGGTGTCGTGCCGCGGCCTGTCCATCCCGCCGTTCTTCGGGCGTGAACCCTATCTGACCTGGCACAAGAAGAACTTTGCACGGTCGCTGGTTCAGACTGGGCAACAACGGGATTCCAGGCTCAAGGATACCCCCACCATCCACGAGCTGATGAAGCAATACAATACGCCGGACGGCATTCGTGCCATCGCCACGGTGATCTTCGCCAGCGGTGACTTCGGACGTCCTTTCGCGGTGGCGCCGGGTGTGCCGGCGGACCGCGTGAAGATCCTGCGCGACGCCTACGCCAAGACCCTGGGGGACGCGAAGCTGGGGGCGGAGGCCGAGAAGGGGCGGATGGTGCCCTTCCAGCTCAAGAGGGGCGAGGATCTGCAAAAGGTGGCCACGAACGTGGTAGGCCAGCCCAAGGAAGTGGTGGCTGGCGTCAGGGAGATCCTTGGGAGGTAGTTCCTAGGCCATGATGCTCGACGCCTTCGTAGACGGACTGTTTCACGTCCTCGCCTGGCCGGCCTTCGGCTTCCTGCTCCTGGGGGCGCTGGTGGGGTTCATCGTGGGGATTCTCCCCGGCCTGGGCGGCCTGGCCACCCTCGCGCTGATGCTCCCATTCGCCTACAAGATCGGGGAGCCGATCTCGGCCTTTGCCTTTCTCCTGGGCATGCACGCCATCACCGGCACCACCGGTGACCTCACCTCGATCCTCTTCGGCATCCCGGGAGAAGGCACGGCCGCGGCCACCATCATGGACGGCTACCCCATGACCAAGAACGGGGAAGCCGGCCGGGCCATGGGCGCCGCGCTCATGAGCTCGCTGGTGGCCGGCCTCGAAGGCGCCGTCATCCTGGCCCTCGCCATTCCCATCATGCGCCCGCTGGTGCTGTTCTTCGGCTCCCCGGAGCTGTTCATGCTGGCGATCCTGGGCATCACCTTCATAGCCTCGCTGAGCGGGTCGTCCCTCACCAAGGGGCTGCTCTGTGGCGGCATCGGGCTTATGCTCGCAGCCATCGGTGTGGATCCCCAGACCGGCACGCTGCGTTACACATTGGGCACACTTTATCTCTGGGATGGCCTGAGTCTGGGCCCCGTCGTGGTCGGACTCTTCGCCATCCCGGAGATCATCGATCTGGCGGTGCGCGGCACCAGCATCGCCGAGGCCAAGGTGGAGAAGATCACGGGGGTCATGGAAGGGGTCAAGGACACCTTCCGCCACTTCGGCCTGACCATGCGTTGCGGCTTCATCGGCGCGTTCATCGGCGCCTTGCCCGGCCTGGGCGGCGGCGTCTCGCAATGGCTGGCCTACGGCCACGCGGTGCAGTCGGCCAAGGACAAGAGCACCTTCGGCAAGGGCGACGTACGCGGCGTCCTGGGGCCCGGCGCGGCCAACAATTCCCGCGAAGGGGGCAACCTCATTCCCACGGTGGCCTTCGGCATTCCCGGCAGCAGCGCCATGGCGATTCTGCTGGGGGCGTTTCTCATCGTCGGCCTCAATCCCGGTCCGGAGATGCTCACCAAGCATCTGGACGTGACTTTCGCCATGGTGTGGATCCTGGTGGTGGCCAACATCATCACCGTGGGCGCCAGCTTCATGTTCCTCAATCAGCTCGTGAAGCTCACCTTTGTCCGGGGTAACCTGCTGATACCCTTCCTGCTCATGTTCGTGTTTCTGGGCGCCTTCGCGGCCCACAACAACTTCAGCGACATCATCGTCACGGTCATCTTCGGCATCGTGGGCTACGTCATGGTGCTGTTCCAGTGGCCGCGGCCTCCCTTTGTCCTGGGCCTGGTGCTCGGGACCATCGTCGAGAACTACCTGTGGATCTCCTCCAGCGCCTACGGCGCGGGCTGGCTGGTGCACCCCACGGTCGTGGCCATCGCTCTCATGATCGTCGCGACGCTGGTCTACTCCGTCATCCAGGCTCGCCGGGGAACTTCCCTGGAGGACGAGATCGAACGCAAGCTGGGCATAGAAGGAACGCACGAATAGCGTGGGTGACGGCCCTGCCCGTGACGGGCGCGATTCATTCCGGACATGCTCGCCGTTGCCCTGGGCCTGCTGGCCTCCCTTGCCTTCGCCGTTACGGCAACGCTGGTTCATCGAGGCGTCCGGGATCTCGATCCCTTCAGCGGCCTGGTGGTGGACCTCTTTTTCAACGGGCTGGTGTTGTGGCTCTTCGTCTTCACCTTTCACGATCTCTCGGAGTTGTGGGCCGGCGCCAATCTGATCTTCGCGGCGTCGGGCCTCATCGTTCCGGGACTGTTCCGCCTGGTGGCGTTCAAGGGCATCGAGCGGATGGGCGCCTCGGCGGCCACCGCGGTGCTCAATTCGGCGCCCCTCTTCGCCGTGCTGCTGGCCATGGTCCTTCTGGATGAGCAGCCGGGTCCGGCCAACCTCCTGGGGGCGGTGGCCGTCGTTTCCGGCCTGGTGTTCCTCTCGTGGAAGGGGGAATCGAGATCATGGCGGCCCCGAGACCTCTTCTATCCGGTGGCGGGAGCGCTGTTCGCCGGGTTACGTGACAACGTCGTCCGTCTCGGCCTTCTTGCCGGTCCGGCTCCCATGGTGGGGGCGGCGATCACCGTAACCACCTCGTTCCTGACCATGTCCACCGCCTATTTCCCGGTACACGGCCTGGCCCGGCTCAGGACTTGCGGGCGGAAAACCCTCGGCTGCTTCGCGCTGGTGGGTTTCGTGCATTTCGTCGCCTACTTCTTCATGTTCACCGCGCTGGACATTGCGGACGTGGCGGTGGTTTCCCCGCTGGTGCATTGCTTCTCGCTCTTTACCCTGGGGCTTTCCCCGCTTATCCTGGGTGATTCCGACCCGATCACCCGGCGCAAGGCCATGGCCACTTCCATGGTCGTGCTGGGCGTGCTGCTGATCGCGTGGTCGAGGTGGTCGTATACGGCCTCGTAACCGTCGCCAACGCTATGTGGACAATACCCAACCTGCTGAGCCTGTTCCGAATCCTTCTCGTGCCTTTCCTGGGCTATCTGCTCGCGTTCACCGATCCGGTGTCCTGCGCGCTGGCCGCGCTGGTCTTCATCGTCGCCTCCGTCACCGACATGCTCGACGGCTATCTGGCGCGCCGGAACAAGAGCGTTTCCGACTTCGGCAAGATCCTGGACCCCTTGGCCGACAAGCTCCTGGTGGTGACAGCGCTCATCATGCTTGTGGCCATCGACCGCCCCGGAGACATGTACGTCCCGGTATGGCTGGTGGTCATCATCGTCGCACGGGAGGTGGCCGTGACCGTGCTGCGAGGGATCGCCCTGTCCGAGGGCATCATCATCCCCGCCGACGAGTTGGGCAAGTACAAGATGTTGGTCCAGACCTTCGCCTTGGTGGGACTGATGCTCCACTACCCCTACCTGGGAATCGATTTCTTCGTCGGGGGCATGTACTTTCTGTGGCTTTCCACCGTGCTCGCGGTCTGGTCCGGGATCGAGTATCACGTCGGGTTCCTGCGTTCCCTGCGCGCCCGTTCTCGCGGTGTTCCGGCAAATTGACAACAGTGGACGGATAAGGTAGGAAGTCTGCCAGGATGCGGGTGTAGCTCAGTTGGCTAGAGCGTATGCTTGCCAAGCATAAGGTCGCCGGTTCGACCCCGGTCACCCGCTCCAACCCCACCTCCCCTCAGGTTGTTCCGGGCAAAGTCGTCGATTCCAGTCTCTACCGTTTGATTCCGTGCAGAAACCGCTGAAATTCGCCACTTCCAACCGGCACAAGTTCAGCGAGGCAAGCGCCATTCTCGGAGAATACGGAATATCCGTGGAGATGGCGGCGCTGGAGCTTCGAGAGATGCAGGCCGACCTGCTGGAACAGATCGCCGCAGAGAAGGCACGGGAGGCGTGCCGGAGACTCGACGGTCCCGCCATGGTGGAGGACACCGGGCTGTTCATCGACGGCCTCAACGGCTTCCCCGGCCCCTACTCGGCGTATGTCTTTCGGACCCTGGGAAACCACGGCATCCTGCGGCTGCTGGAGGCCGCCCCGGACCGGGGCGCGACGTTCCGGTCGGTGTTCGCCTACTGCCGCCCCGGCGGCTCGCCCGAGTGTTTTCCCTCAGCCGTGGCCGGCACCATCGCCCTGGAGTGCAGGGGAGAGGGCTGGGGCTACGATCCGATCTTCATCGCCGAGGGCGCCTCGGGCAGGACCTACGGCGAGCTCGGCGACGAGAAAAACCAGCTATCCCACCGCCGCATGGCCCTGGAGAGCCTGGCCCGCTGGATGCACGGGTCCGGAAAGTCACGTTAGGCGGCTGAGCCACCTATGGGGACATGAGCCGCAGGGTGACTTCGTTACTGACAATTGTGTACCGCACCACTGGTAGAGAATCCTTGAAAAAGGGCCGGGCCGGAAAGCATGAACGAGCATGACCGTCCAGTTGCCGCCGGGCAGCCGGTTTGCCGAGAATCACGGCAAACGCGGAACAGAAAGTTCCGGCCAGTGGTTTTGTTTGGGAATGAATCATACTGTTTCCGTCAATAACCAGAAGCATGATACTCTAGCGAAAAGGGGTTCAGTATATGCAGGAAGTTACTCTGGAACATTTCAAGCGCGCCGCCGTCGATATCGGGGCACACGGAGACAATGACACACTCCCTTTTGATGTTGACAACCGATTTATCAACGAAAACCTCGATGCCTTGTCCACTCTTGCTTATGAATATTTCTACGAGTTAGATAAGGAACCTCCCAAAACTGTAGTGAAAGCCATCAACGCTCTACAGATTTTCTCCGAAAGGCTGTTGGTGCCTACAGGATCCGCGGGATTTAGAATTAGCACTAAGTTACATCCTTTTTGGAACCTGTATATCAATGGTATTGGTGTGGCAATCGCCCAACAGCACGAAGGGTCGCGTAGTGATCGCGCCCATTCATATCGATATACGCGCGAGGGCAGCGGCCTCTTTGACCGCGGTAGATCCTGGAGAGCTTACCGTGAGGCCACACTTTCTGACGAATATCTGAAAGACGACTCGGCAATCGTCGTGCAGACTGACATTTCCAGTTTCTACGAGCATATATATCACCATCGTCTGGTAAGCTGTATCGAAGACCTCTTTCCAAAAACGTCTACGGTGGGAGTGCAAATCGATCGTTTCTTGAGCAAGTTCGCCTCCGGTCGATCATTTGGCCTACCTGTCGGTGGGCAATGTGCGAGAATACTCGCAGAGGTAATGATGTCCCCCATTGACAGGATGCTCAGCGATTCCGGTATCAGTTGGCACCGGTATGTCGATGATTTCACCATCATGACCAGGTCCCAAGAGGACGCTTACGGAGCATTAGCCGTCCTTTCAAATGCCTTAGCCGATTATGGGTTATCGTTGAACAGAACTAAGACAATTACCCTAAGAGGTACACATTATTCCAATTACGTGAGGACGCAATTGGGAAATACCGGTGATGAGGGTAGTATATTGCGAGAAATAGATTTGCATTTCGACCCGTATTCCGATACCGCCGAGGCTGACTACGCCGACCTCAAAACCACGGTCCAACGGCTTGATGTGCGAGGTTTGCTGCAGTTGGAGCTGGCGAAGGGCCAAGCGGACACCTTTTTGGTAGCGCAGATCGGACGAACACTGAAATATCAATCTTCGGTTGTGGCACTTCAAGTATGTGCGACGTTACTTGACGCGAAGAATTTGAACGCCTTTCGGGGGTCTTGGTCGACTATCATGAGAGGCATTGCGGCGGTGCGTGGCGAAACGCAAAACCAGGCCATTTTCAACGAGTTAGATGAACTCTTGGATAAGATACCGCACCATTCGCCGAACCTGCTCCTCCCGGAGACTAACTGTGTACATTTTCTTAAAACCATACGATTTCGGCGAACCGAAAGTCGGGCCCAATATGTGTTGGCGGTGTACAATGGTAGCGCTTCGCAGACGGTGAAAAGGGCGTGTATTGAGTGCTGGCGACATTGGGGTGATCGTCACAACTTTATTCGACTAAGAAACCAATGGCAAAACCTTGGACGGGAGGAACAACGTATGCTGTGGTTGGCGGCTGGAGAGTTCGCCGATGAGGGCAAGAAGGCGAGAGACCAACTGCGGCTGTCGCTGGCACAGGCGTGGTCTCTCGGAATTGAACACCAAGGGAAGGCCACTTTTGAAACACTCTATACGAAATGGTCGGAAGTTGCAGTATAGTCGGTTTCCGATGAAGGACCCGCGGACTGTGGCCCGGGATATTCCAGGGATTAGTGACCTGATGTTTCCTCACTTGACACCCGGGTTGGTGGCCTATCTTAACAAGATGATGGTCGGCTGTGAGGGTGTTCAGGCGATTCCCTTCGATCTGATCGATGCCACCGCGGTTGCGCGCACCATGTTGTTTGAAATTGCGGTGGCTAGAGGACAACAGATATTGGACGGTCACGATAACGCGGATTGGGAGGCGTGCTTGAGGGTAGCAACGATCAGGCAAAAACGCCACTTTGATGCAACGGCTCCGGCTTCACTAACGGAAAGTGACATTGCAGCGGCCGAATGGGTGGGGAGTAATTTGGCCCACATGCTCACCTATTTGGGGACGCAAACGCCGACTGAGAGGTTAATTGAGGCGCCGTCTATACCCGGATATCAATGGATATCGTCGGGACATGGCGACTTCTCTATTGGAGATACACTTATTGAAGTTAAGTGTACGAATAGGAAGTTCGGTTCGGCGGATTATCGTCAAATTTTGATGTATTGGCTACTCAGCTATGCTGCCTCCATTGAGTCTGACTCCGAAGAGTGGGCGAGTTGTGTTTTATTGAATCCTCGTTTCAACTATATGTTGAAAATCTCGTTTGTCGATATTCTCGGGTTGATTGCTGCGGGAAGATCTAAAGTGGAGCTCCTTGAAGAATTTGCGTGTATTGTTGGTGACGACAATCTCAAATTGCTTTCCGATCTGGATCGGTGAACCTCGCAATCGTCGATGGGCGTGCGCGATCGATGGCGGTAGAACCGCCGGTCGTCCCCAGGAGTTTGCATGCTCGCCGGTGTGACTGCGCTCTCTCGTCCGTCACGGAGTAGAAGGGTTTTCTCCAAGAGTTCTTTGCCGGCCACTTCTTCAGGGTCGGCATATTCAATGTCACGGCTACCAAAGGGCGTTCGAGCTTTGCGGTTCTTGCTTCTACACTCCCGAGCCGCTGCACATCCGACAACTGGAAGGGGAGTCGTCTAGTGGCGCTTGTTGAACGTTGCGGCGCTGATCTAGTACTTGCGACAAAAAACTCCGCCAACCCCAGCCCCGGCGAATGCTTCTTCGGTGTCCCGATTAGCTGCGCGTCGCTGTAATTGCTGCTGTGCATGGCGCCGTGGTCTCTCTAGGCTCACACTAGCAGCCTGTCGGACTGGGGTTTGAGAGAAGGGATATAAAAGTTTGGCAGGCATGATGGTTTTGGGTATCGCCGGGTTTACGCATGGAGCGGACGCGAATTGGGGTGGAGGGTTCAGGCGGGGTTGAGGGCGAACATCCGCTTGATGTTCCAGGCCAGGGTCACGAGGTTCCATTCTCCCTTGACCTGGTGAAGGCCGCGCAGATGGAACTGTCGGAAGCCCATCACGGATTTGATGATACCGAAGACCGGTTCCGGGGTGTGTTTGCGCAGGGCGTAGGTTTGCCGGCCCTCGGGCGTTGCCAAGCGATGGGCCATAGCCTGCACAGCGCTCGGCGCCTCGGGTGGTGGCGGGGCTTGTGCGAAACGCTCTTTCCAGGAGAGATGGTGGCGTTCACGACCCAGAGAGATCAGGGGTGCGAGGGTGGCCTCGGCACAGGCTTCGACGTTGGCTTCGCTGAAGTAGCCGCTGTCCGCCAGCAGGGTCTCGGGTCGGCCCAACGCTTCGGGGAGTTGCTTGAGCTTTTGCAGCGCCGGTTTGATCTGTTCCTTGTCGTTGGCGGCCTGAACCACATCCGTGGTGAGCACCAGCAGGCTGTCGCTTGCCACCACCGCCTGAGCGTTGTAGGCCTGCTCAAAGCCGTCGCCGGCCACCGGCATGATGCGCGAGTCCGGGTCCGTCAGATTGACTTGGTCCTTGGGACTCGGTCCTGCCACAGGCGGCTTTGGCGCCCGCCCACCCGGCTTGCGGCCCGTCCGCTCAGCCTTGTCCTCGCGCGCCTTCATCTTCGCCTGGTGCCCCTCCTGCTCCCGCTCGTAGCGTTCCCGCGCCCGCGCCTCGATGGTCGCCTTGGCCTCGGCTATACGCGCCAAGCGCTCCTCGCGCCGGGCCAACTCCTCCGGCACCGACATCCCATCCGGCACATCCGCCGTGTCCGCCGCCTCCGCCACCGTCATCAACTCCGCCACCTCCGCCTGCAACTGCGCTTCGAGCTTGCCGGCGTGCCC
>Ga0209754_1001661_pt1 | contig 20807 bp, 16 predicted proteins | sample MesohylBB_FD_187295 | JGI IMG/M metagenome (GOLD analysis project Ga0209754, IMG submission 187295) | Host-associated microbial community of the marine sponge Aplysina aerophoba from Gulf of Piran - sponge mesohyl, lysed by bead beating... | ecosystem: Host-associated > Porifera > Sponge >... | reverse complement strand
CCGGGCGGCGATCATGATTGTCATGTAGCAGGCGATGCCGTAGCGCTGGCCGCGCTTCTTGCGAAAGTCGGGGATGGTCTACAGATAGTTGTGCAGGCTGCGCAATTCCTCGGCCGGCATCGGCTCGCCCTTCGCGCCGGCCCGCCATTCGGGCGCCGCCTGCTCGCAGCGCAGCTTCTCCCGCGCTCCGGTTTCAAGTTCGCGTATGTTGATCTCCTTCGGCTGCCCGTTCCGCCGCCAGCGCGCCGACCTTGAAGGCGCCCGCCGTCCAGCCCGGAAGGGCCGACCAGACCTCGCCCCAAACCGCCACGTGCCGAAGCGACTTGCCGAAAAGGCTGTGGAACGGAAGATAGTGATGCTCCCCGGCCAGCGCGTCTCAGCGGCGCTGTTCCCCGGCACCGATCACCGGGCGAACCGCGACCTCGCCCGGCTCGGGGTCGCCGTCAAAAGCGCTCAGAATCTCCATGTGGGATTAATAAAACGGCGACTTCTGAAAAGCCAGACCTAAATTTGGCTTCGGGATGAGTGCGGCTCGCTATGCGGACTCGATGTCAACGACGATTCATTGCTATGTAGTCAATCAGAAGACGGGTCGATCCGGCTAGGCCGGCCGCGTCGGCGCGGCCGGCGACTGCGGGCAGCAATGATCGCGCAATTTCCTTGCCGGCCTCAACGCCCCATTGATCGAAACTGTTAATCCCCAATACGGTTCCTTCAACGAATACCCGATGTTCGTAGAGCGCAATCAATTGGCCGAGAACGAAAGGCGTGAGTTTAGGATAGAGCAAGGTAACCGACGGTCGGCTGCCCTTTATTTCCCGGTGCGACGCTAGCCGGGTTCGATTGCCCGCGCCTCCCGGATTGGAATCCGTTTTGAAATCTCGGCTATCGGCCCCCCGCCCCCGCATCAATGCTTCGGACTGGGCGAGGCAGTTCGCAACGAGCAAGTCGTGATGCTCCTGAAGCTCAGGCTCGTGCGAATTCGCCGCCAGCAAGAATTCGCATGGCGCGATGCGGGTTCCTTGCAACAGGAGCTGATGAAACGCATGCTGACCGTTGGTTCCGGGTTCGCCCCACACGATTGGCCCCGAGGGTCGCGTTAACGGCTCCCCGTCCCGAGAAACGCTCTTGCCGTTGGATTCCATCATCAATTGCTGCAGATACGCCGGCAGAAGGCGAAGGCGCTGGTCGTAGGGAAGGATTGCGGTAGTTTCGTACCCGGCGACCTGATTGTGCCAAATTCCGACTAGCGCAAGCAGGACGGGCAAATTGGCTTTCGGCTCCGCGGCCAAGAAATGCGCGTCCATTTCTCTTGCGCCCGCCAGGAATTCGAGGAATTTCCGCGGGCCGATTGCGATCATGAGGCTGAGCCCGACCGGACCCCAAACCGAATACCGCCCCCCTACCCAGTCTTCGAAACCGAACACCCGCTTCATGTCGATGCCGAAAGAGCCCGCCTTTTCCGTCGCCGACGACACGGCGGCGAATTGCCGCCGGACGCCTTCGGGACCGCAGGCGCCTGCGATCCAGTCCCTAGCGGTCCTGGCGTTCGTAATGGTTTCGATCGTCGTAAACGTCTTCGAAACGACGACGACCAGGGTCGTTTTCGGATCTAGGTACGATGTGGCGTCCCGAAAATGGGAGCCGTCGACGTTGGAAATGAAATGCGGTCGCAGAGTATCGACATAGGGCGCGAGCGCCGCCGACGCCATGGCCGGACCAAGATCGGAACCGCCGATTCCGATGTTCAGCATGTCCGTGAATCTTTTTCCGCTTGCCGAAAGCACGGCGCCGTTGCGAACGCCGTCGGAAAAGCTCTGCATTTTTGCAAGCGACCGACGAATTCCCGGCTTGACGTCGGCGCCATCGACGAGGACCGGCGCGCCGTCCGGATCCCTCAAGGCCGTATGCAGGACCGAACGATTCTCGGAGACGTTGATTCGCTCGCCTTCGAACATGTCGAGCCGCCGCTCGGCGACCCCGGCCTCCGAACATAGCTCCAGCAGCAGCTTTAAGGATTCATCGTCGATCGAAGTCTTGGAGAAATCCAGCAGCATGCCGCCCGCAGCCGCCGACAGCTTGTCCGCCCTAGAGGGATCATTGTCGAAGAGCGAACTGATTCGACGGTTCGAAGTCGCCTGAAAATGATTCTCCAGCCTGTCCCAGAAGTTCATGATCGCCTGCCGTTTCCTTGAGCCAAATGGATTAATTCGAGCGTATCGATCGCCGGAGGCAGTAGGCTATCCGCCTGGAGCGCCGGGCTTTCGGCGACCCGCGGCGCGTTCCCGATCTTTGCACGCGAAAGGCGCATGTCCGATTGCCTCGCAATCGTCGCGGCCTATTCGATCGGGCGCCACTTCGGAACTTCGCTGTAAAAGATATCCACGGCTTCGCGAGGGCCTTCGGACCCTTGGCCATAGGGTTCCGGGCTTTCGCCGCTGTCTTCCCACTGCGAGATTATCGGGTCGGCCCAGGCCCAGGCGGCTTCGACCTCGTCGCCTCGCATAAACAGGGTCTGATTTCCGCGAATTACGTCGAGGATCAGCCTTTCATACGCGCTCGCCGAAACGCCCTCGGTTCCAAGCGCATCGGAAAAGCTCATATCCAGCGGAACCTGCTCAAGGCGCATGCCGCCGAGGCCAGGCCCCTTGATCATGACGTTCATTGTAATTCCCTCGTCCGGCTGCAGCCGCAGGACCAGAACATTGTTGTAGATCTTCTTGTCCTTGCCGAAGATCAGATGCGGGACTTTCTTGAAAACAATGGCGACTTCCGACATTCGCGTTCGCAGTCGCTTGCCGGTTCTCAGATAGAACGGCGTTCCGGCCCATCGCCAGTTCGCGATGCCGCAGCGCAGGGCCACGTAGCTTTCCGTCTTGCTGTCGGGGTTGTCGACATCGTCTTTGTAGCTTCCGAGTTCGCCGTGCTCGAGATACTGGCCTCGAACGATGTTCTCCGGCCTCACGCTCTCGAGCGAGTTCAAGACCTTGAGTTTTTCGTCCCGCACGGCATCGGGTTCGAATCCCCAGGGAGGCTCCATGGCTACGAGGCAAAGCAGCTGCATCAAGTGATTCTGGACCATGTCCCGCATGGCGCCTACGCTGTCGTAATATTCGCCGCGTCCTTTCACGCCTACTGATTCCGCGACGGTGATCTGAACGTTCTCAACATACTTGTTGTTCCAGATCGGCTCGAAGAACGCGTTTGCGAATCTAATCGCCATCAGGTTCTGAACCGTCTCCTTCGCGAGGTAGTGATCCGTACGGTAGATCTGCGATTCGGAAAAAACCTTGAGCAGCGAAGCATTGAGATTGCGGGCGGAGGCCAAATCGTAGCCGAACGGCTTCTCCAGTACGATTCGGGAGCCTGAATGCGTTGCTCCGCAAGCGCCGATCTTCTGGGCGATCGGTCCGAAAAGCGACGGCGAAACGGAAAGATAAAACGTCTGGATTCTATCTTTGCGGACCGCTTTGCACAGATCGGACCAGCCGGCCTCGGAATGGGCGTCCAGCGAGACGAAGGACAGCAGCTCCAGGAACCCGGAAACGGTTTCGGGATTCGGATTCGCGCTCTTCCCTTCGATCGACGATCGGGCGAACCGCCTGAATTTTTCGGTATCGCCTGACCGAGAAACGCCGATGATGCGCGAACCCGGCATAATCTGATTGCCTTCGAACCTCCGGTAAAGACTCGGTATGATTTCGCGCCGGGAGAGATCGCCGGTCGCGCCGAACAGCACGAGGTCGAACGGTTCTACGGGAATGACTTTGGATCGCATTGTCGAATTGGCTTCCCTGGCAAATTTCGCATGTGGCGCCGGCGGCTAGCGCATGTCCCGAGATTGCGGCGCGCTCGCCTCCTTGTCGCCCTCGCGTCCGCCTAACCCGTAGCGTGTCCGGATGCAATTCCATGCCGGGCCGGTGCGCAACCGAATTTCAATTTTCCGGCCGCCGAATCGGTTGGAGCGTTTACGCGCCGTCGCGCTGCGGTCCGCGTTGCAGCTTTTTGCGCATAAATCCGAGGACGGCCTCGGACGAGACTCCGTCGGCGGTAAATGCGTCGCCGATGTCGCGCAGAAGCACGAATCTTACCCGGCTCGATTCGGCTTTCTTGTCCTGCCGGAACAGCTCCAGGAATTTTTCGGCGGGCGGAAGGTCCCCCGGAATTTCGCTCAATGAATGCTTGGCGCCGGCATCGCCGAAGTGCCGGCGAATCCGAACCGGGACTTCCGGCGGGCAAAATCCGAGCTCGGAGGAGAACTCGGCCGCGAGAACGCATCCGACCGACACGGCCTCGCCGTGAAGCAATCTGTCCGAATACCCTGTCGCCGCCTCCAGCGCGTGCGCGAAAGTATGGCCGAGATTCAGCAGAGCGCGCCTGCCGGCCTCCCTCTCGTCTTCGGCGACTAGCGCCGCCTTTATCTCGCAGCAGCGACGCACGGTTGCGGCGAGTGCTTCGGGGTCCCTTCGCCTGATCGAATCGCCCTGATGCTCGAGCCGCTCGAAGAACTCGCGATCGTTCAGGAGCCCGTATTTGGCGACTTCGCCGTAGCCGGCCAGAAAATCGCGCTCGCTCAAGGTCGAGAGCGCGGAAATGTCGGCGAGCACGAGCGACGGCTGATGGAACGCTCCGACGAGGTTCTTGCCGACGGGCGAATTTATTCCCGTCTTTCCTCCTACGGAACTGTCGACCTGCGCCAGAAAAGTCGTCGGCAGCTGAAGCAGGCCGACGCCGCGCCGAAGAATCGCGGCGGCGAACCCCGCCAGGTCGCCGACGACGCCGCCTCCCAATGCGGCAACCGTATCTCCGCGCTCGACTTCGATCGAAAGCAGCCACTCGACAATTCTTTCGAGCTCTCGCCAGGACTTCGCAGCTTCGCCATGCTTGGCTTCGAGCGCGTCGACCCGGATGCCCGCCGATTCCATGCTCGATCGCAGCGGCGGCAGATAGCGGGATGCGATTCCGGGGTCGACGACGACCGCCAGCCGGGGCCTCGAAAGTACCGGGCCGACATAGCTCGCCGAATCGGCGAGCAGACCGCTGCCGATCAGGATGTCGTAGGATCTTTGGCCTAATTCAACGCGAACGACGTCAGGCGCCATGTTCGTCCCGCTCCGCGAAGACGCCCAATTCCGAATTCTCCAGGGCCAGCGCGATCTTGGCCGCCATGTCCGCCAGCGATAGGCCTCGCTCGGCCTCGACCGCGATTTGAGCCATGCTGTAGAATGGCGTTCTTTCGTTCAGCAACTCCGTAAGCGTCCGGTAGGGATCGGGCGTTAACAGCAAGGGTCGAGACGTCTTGTGCCGCACCCTCTCCCAAAGCAATTCCGGTTCGGCCTTGATCCAAAGCGAGATTCCTCTATCGGCTATAAGCCTGCGATTCCGTTCCAGCATGAACGTTCCGCCTCCCGCTCCGAGGATTTTAGGTCGGCCGCCGAGCAGCTTCTCCAGCATGCCGGATTCTTTCTCCCGGAAGTAGGCTTCGCCGAATTGCTGGAACATTTGGGCGATCTCCATCCTTTCGGCGGTTTTTATTTCGGTATCCGAATCGAGAAACGGAACCGACAGCAGCTCCGCCAGCTCGGCCCCGACGGCGGACTTGCCGCATCCCATCATGCCGACGAGAACCACGGGCTTGGCCAGTTTTTTCGGAAAAAATTTTTTCAAATCGCGCCGTCCCGCTATATCCGGTCTTGCGACCGTGCAAATTTCCCGCAATTGCGGTATGAATTCAACGAATCTGAATCATAAGCGAAATCGAATTAGCAAGCAAAGGACGCGGGGAATGAAACGACTTATCGTTGCCATTGGAATCGCCGTCGCCATCGCCGCGGTCGGGATCACTGGCTACGCTTTCTTTGGAGACATGCAGCCTCCGGACGAAAAGATCGTCGTTCCCGTTATCGTTGATGCGCAATAGCTGCATTTTGGCAACGATAGGGATGCTCGCCGCGTGGCCGGCGCATTCCCAGCAGCCTCTTTCGGCAATCGAGTGGCTATCCGCAGTCGAAGCGGCGTCCGAAGCCGACTCGACGCCGGTTGCGGCGCCGGCCCGAAACTCCCCTATCGAATCCACCGAGCTGGACGCGCTGCGCTGGGATGCGGTCGGCCTGGTTTCAAGCGAGCTTGCCGGCCTGCCGAAGGAGCTATGGAAGAGAAGCGACGGTGTCGAGATCGAAAGGCGGATTGCGGATCTGGACATTGATTCGCTGCCGGCGGCTCTTGAACTTCTCTATATTCTTTTGCTGACGGAATCGGATCCTCCCGAAAACTCCGTCTCCGACGGCAGCCTCTTCCTCGCGCGCGTCGACAAGCTCTTTGAACTGGGAGCTCTTGAGCACGCCGAGGCTCTTCTCGAGCGGGTTGGTCCGACGAAGCCCGAGGCGTTTCGCAAATGGTTCGACATCAGCCTGCTGACGGGCTACGAAAACCGCGCCTGCGCGGCGATGATGTCGATTCCGGAGCTGGCCCCGAATTTCGCGGCCCGGATATTCTGCCTCGTGCGCGACGGCCAATGGTCCGCCGCGGCGGTGTCCCTAAGCGCGGCGCGAGCGATCGGCGCGATTTCGGCCTCCGAGGCCGAGCCGCTAAAGTACTTCCTTTATCCCGAATTGATCGGCGACGGCCCGCTGCCGGAACCGTCGGCCCTGACGCCGCTGGACTTTCGGATGCGCGAAGCCATAGGCCAGCCGCCGCAGAGGTCGTCCCTGCCGCTCGCGTTCGACTATCGCCATCTTTCCGGCATCCTGGGATGGAAGGCGAAGATCGAAGCGTGCGAACGCCTTACGCGCTCGGGCGCCATTCCGCCAGGAACGCTGTTTTCGGCATATCTGGAACGACCGCCGCCTGCTTCGGGCGGAGTTTGGGATCGCGTCAGGAGCATACAGGCCCTGGATCTGGCGCTGCTATCGAAAAATTTGGATGAAGTCGGCGGCCTGCTGCCCGGAATATCCGGTTCAATGAAGGAATCGGGTCTGGGCGTCGCGTTTTCGCGTTTTTTCGGGCCGAGGATACTTCGCTTGGGAATTATTGAAAACGCGCGCGCCGAGCTGTTCGAGATCGCATTGCTATCGGACGAGTATGCAGCTGCAGTGCAGGACTTCCCCGCCGAATCCAGGCGGGAAATGTTTTTACAGTCGCTCGCTCTCGGCGAGCCGTCATTGCTGCTCGCGCACACGCCGCTCGAAGCGGCTATCGCGTCTGCGCTTTCCGGACGGGAATTCGACGGCGAGTTTATTGATTTGCTTGACCAGGGAAAGCTTGGCGAGGCGCTCCTTCGGTCGCTGGAGCAGCTTTCGAACAGTCGGCAGGCGGACCCTTTCGATGTCGGGGAGGCGCTTGCCGCGCTCTCCAAGGCGGGACTTGACCGGGTCGCCACGAAGATCGCGCTGCAGATGCTGGTCACCATCGACCGGATATGACTGGCGGCGACTGGATCGAGCCTTTCCTGGAAGCCGCAAGTGCCGAGCGGGGCGCGGCGGGCAACACGATTGCCGCCTACGGTGCCGATCTCAAGGACTTCCGGGAATTTCTGAAAGAATCCGGGGCTTCGTTCGACGCGGCGCAGCGGAACGACATTCTAAGCTATATCAAAAAGCTGGACGCGGCGGGCATGAGCGCGTCCACCCGCAGCCGCCGCATGTCGGCGATTCGGCAGCTCTACAGATTCGCCTACGAAGAAGGCTGGCGATCGGACAACCCGGCCTCGCGCATCAGGAATCCGCGAAAGGCTCGCACACTTCCCAAGTATTTAACCGAGGAGGAGGTCTCCCGTCTGCTCGAAGCGGCTGGCGAAACCGGAAAAACCGACTGCGAAAAGGCGCGAAACGCGTGCATGCTGGAACTATTGTACGCAACCGGAATGAGAGTCAGTGAATTGGTCTCGCTTCCGCTTGACGCCACCGAAGGCAATCCCGACATGCTGCTGATAGTCGGCAAGGGATCTAAGGATCGCATGGTTCCACTGTCCGCGCCGGCCAGGAAAAAGCTCCTGGAATGGCGGCGGCGGCGCAAGCAGCAGGAAGATTCCGGCCCGGCGAAGGGCAGGAAGAAATCGAAATTTCTCTTTCCATCGAGAGGAAAGGCCGGGCATTTCGATCGAGTCCGATTTTATCTGCTGATAAAGCAAATCGCCGCATCGGCCGGACTAGAACACGAATTGGTAACTCCGCACCGCCTGCGCCACGCCTTCGCGACGCATCTTCTTGCGAATGGCGCCGATCTTATCTCGGTAAAGACGCTGCTCGGTCACGCCGATGTTTCCTCGACCGAAATCTATACCCTTATTCTCGACGAGCGGCTAAAGTCGCTGGTATTCGAGCGTCACCCGCTGGCGACCGGCAATTGACCCGGCATCGAAAGATGCCGGCGCGAATCTCCGATACTGGTATTATTGCTTTTCACGGCCTTCAATCACAACTCTAGGGAAAGACGGGAACAACTCGAAACAATATGACTGGCGAAACTATTGACTGGTGGCGTTACATTTACAACGACGCGCTGGACCTCGCGTTTTGGGCGACGCTCGCGGCGATCGTGCTGCTCATTTGCCTCTCGGCGTTTTTTTCCGGATCAGAAACCGCGCTGACGTCCGCATCGCGGGGCAAATTGCAGGCCAAGGCGAACAAGGGGGACAGAGGCGCCGCAAGCGCGCTCAAGGTGACCGGGAATCGGGAACGGCTGATCGGAGCGATTCTGCTTGGCAACAATCTCGTGAATATCGTCGCCGCATCGCTCGCGACTACGCTGTTTACTAGGCTGTTCGGGGATTCTGGAGTTGCCGTCGCGATCGCGGTCATGACGGCGGTCGTCGTCGTATTCGCGGAGGTCATGCCCAAGACCTACGCGATAGCGAGGCCGGAGTCGGCGTCGATAAGGGTCGCTCCGGCCATTGGAATGATTATCAAGCTTTTCTTTCCGATCGTAGCCGCCGTTCAATTTTTTGTCTGGCGACTGCTTCGGCTATTCGGATTGTCGGGCGAGCTAGAGAGCCCGGTTCTTGAAATACGGCAGGAGATCGAGGGCACGATAGCGCTGGGCCACTCGATCGGAGCGGTGAAGAAGGAGCATCGAGACCGGCTTCTCGGAGCGCTGGACCTCGGCGACCGCACGGTGGAGGAGATCATGCTTCATCGATCCGAGATCGAGATGATCGATGCCGATGCGGCTGAGGACGAGGTCTACGAGCAGTGCAGGAATTCGCAGTTCACCCGCCTGCCCGTGTTCCAGGGAAACAGGGAGAACATCGTCGGCGTATTGCATGCTAAAGACGTTCTAAGGGAAGCGCTCGGCTGCAGGGCCGGCGGCTCGGAGAGCGGCGGCCCCGATCAAAAGCTGGACATCGTCCGAATTTCGATGGAGCCGTACTTCGTCCCGGAAACAACGACTCTCGACGACCAGATGCGCCAGTTTCTCGCTCGGCATTCTCAATTCGCCTTGATCGTCGACGAGTACGGGACGCTGCAAGGCCTCGTAACGCTCGAGGACATTCTGGAAGAAATCGTAGGCGAGATCACGGATGAATTCGATACGCAGCCGGAGAAGCCGCTGAGTCCGGGAGCCGACGGCAGCATCGTCGTCGACGGCGGCGCCACTATTCGCGATCTCAACCGCGAAATGGGCTGGCGACTTCCGGAAGCAAACGCGAATACGATAGCGGGGCTTGTCATCGACGGCGCGAAATCGATCCCGACCAAGGGACAGGAGTTCAACTTCTATGGATTCGCGTTCAAAATTCTGGGCCGGGAGGCGAATAGGATCACGCAGGTGCGAATCAAGCCCTTGTAGCTCTGCGGCATGAAGACAGCCAAACGGCACCTGAAATAGAATCGCGCATGGCGACCCGGCATCGCCCCGCCCTATTCTGCCGCGAATCGGCTTTACTGCGATCCGCGCGGCTATTGAATTCCATTGTCGGAATCGAGGACTGCCAAGACAAACTTCGCTCCGGTTTGAATTGGCCGAAAGAGCTTCCATTGCGATGTCCGCGTCGAAAGATTCCAGCTTCGCCGCAGGAGTTGGCTCCCCGAGACGGCGACAAGCCCAAATTCGGCAATTCCAATCGCGCATTTGCGAATGCCGATCCTCGGAGCCGGCGGACAATCAATCAAATTTTGATCCGGGCCGGCAATGGATTTGGATAGTGACAATCAGGCGACGGTTTGGTATCCATTGCCTAGAAGCAGGTTGCAACGAGAAAGTATCATCATGAAAAAGATCGCCGGGTTGTTTGCGGTGTTTTGCATTTGCTTGCCGAACGTGCTGGGAGCGCAGGAAGCCGGCGACGAAAGCGCCGATGGATTCGCCGTCGGGACGCCCGTCGTGAGGCAAGTCGGAGAAATCTATACGCGAGCCGTGCACGGGGACTGGATCATAAACTGCATATATTCGGGCGCTGAAACCGAAGAATGCAACATGCAGCAATTCGTCACCGACAAGGAAGGCAATCGAATCGCGCGAGTCGAAGTCTTCGAAGTTCCCGACGTCGCGTATTTGGGCGCGGGAGCCAATATCACGACTCCATTGGGGACTTTGCTGGAATCCGGCTTGGTGCTGGCTGTCGGAAAGGCGGCCGCGAAAACCTACCCGTTCCGATTTTGCCTGGACAATGGATGCGCCGCGAGAATTGCGTTCACGACGGCGGAGGTCGAACTGCTACGTAAATCGATTTCGGTATTATTGACGATTCGCTCGGTATACCGGCCCGAGGAACCCACTAGCGGCGCCCTGTCGCTTGCCGGCTTTACCGCCGGCTTCGCGGAAGTGCAGATTGCTTCGGGAACCTTGAAGGAATAATTTGGCGAAATTTCCAGCTAGCGCATTACGTAACGGGCGGGAGCCTCTCGCCCGTCGAAATTAGTGCCCGATTCAACATCGCCTACGAATTTTTTCGATACCGAAGTGTTCGGGACTCGATCAAAAGGATCGCAGAATTGACTTGAATTGGCATAGACGCCGCTGCTTCGCAGCCCGCGAGGGTTCCGACCGCGAAACTTGCCTGTGCGCAATGCCGCCATACTCTCGGGAGGCGAACCGCCTGGAAGCAGAACCGGCGGCATCTTGCGCCTGGCGGATACGGTTTCGAGAACGCCTATTTCTTCAAATTTTCAGCGAGGAGGCGCTCGAGTTCCCGCACTTTCTGGGCAAGTCTCGGCAATTTCGCGATATGCCTGTAGTGGGACAGGTGCTTGGATATCTCGGCCGCCGGAACTCCCATGACGCTGGTCTTGTCGGAGACGCCGCGAAATATCGCCGACGCTCCGGACGCCTGAACGTCGCTGCCAACGGAAATATTGTCGGCGACGCCGACCTGCCCGCCGAATATCGCGCGGTCGCCGATAGTAGCGGAACCGGCAATTCCAACCTGTCCGCAGATTACGCAGTCTTCGCCGATCCGTACATTGTGCGCAACATGGCATAGGTTGTCGAGTTTTGTTCCGCTGCCAATTGAAGTGTTGGAAATCGTTCCGCGGTCGATCGCGCAGTTCGCGCCGATTTCAACATCGTCGCCGATTTCGACCGAACCTAGCGAATTGATTTTTAGATGGCGGTGGCTCGGTCCTTCGGACGCTCTCTTATTCAGCTCATAGGCGAAGCCGTCGCACCCGAGCACTGCGTTCGCGTGGGCGATCACTCTTTTTCCGACGACGACTCCCCGTCCGACTCGCACGCCCGGATAAATTACCGCTCTTTCGCCGATCCGCGCGTCGCGGCCGATCGAAACGTTCGACCCGATCAAGCTGCCGGCCCCGACGCATGCTCCGCGCTGAATCACGGCAAAGGGTCCGATTCGGCAGCCGGCTCCAATGCGCGCGGCCGGCGAAATCACCGCCGCGGGATGAACGCCCTCTTCAAACTCGCTAGGCGGCTCGAAGACGTGGCTGGCTATCGCGAAGGCGTGGCGCGGCCTAGAGACCAGTATAGCGGATCTAAGCCCTAGATTCGTCCAGTCCGTTTCTTCGCCAAGAAGCGCAGCTCGAGCGCGACTTGCCGCAAGCTCCGGCAGGAATTTTGAATCGAAGGCAAGCGCAAGGTCGTTCGGTCCGGCGCTTGCGGGCTCGGCCAATCCATCGACCCGCAGTTTCAGATCTCCTTCGGCCCGCCCGCCGACGGCGGAAGACAAGTCTCCTATCGAAATTCCCATGATCGGCCTTATTTGGGCCGGATCGCCGAAATTTGAACTGCGGACTAGGAAATGAGCCCGGCTTCGATCAGGGAATCAAAGATTTTCCTATCTCGTCCGTATACGTCGTTGCGGTAGTTGATTTCGCCTCCCGCGTTGACGAGAACGGTGCGGTATACGAGGTGGATGGGCAAGGGCTCGGCAAGGTCGAATTTAATCTCTTCGTCTTCGTAAAGCGCTTCATCCAGCAGTCTATCCGGAAACTGGTATTGCTTGGCGAGGAGGAACCTTGCCAGATCGTGCGCCTTCCCCAGCCGGACGCAGCCATGGCTGAAAGTGCGTACATCCTTGCTGAACAGGTTTTTCTCGGGGGTATCGTGCAAGTAAATGCTATATTTGTTCGGGAACATGAACTTGACTTCGCCCAGCGCGTTTAGCGGGCCCGGAGGCTGCTTTAAACTAAACGGGAAATTGGTTTCGGAATACTGCGTGAAGTCGATCATGGCGCGGTCGACTTCATTGTTCTCCTTGTCAAATATCAGGAGTTGCTCTTCGGCGAATGGATCTTCCTGCCAAACCGGTAGAACTTCCTTGGACGCGATCGAATAGGGAACGTGCCAAATCGGATTGACGATCATGTGCGTCATGAGACCCGAAAATTCAGGAGTGCTTAAATCCGCATCCGAAGATTGTCCGACCACGGCCCTGGTATAGAATGCGGTCTGCCCGTTTTCGATAATTCGCGCGCTAAAATCAGCTAGATTTACGAGTACATGCTTATTGCCAAGCGGCTCGTTCAGCCAGCGAAGCCTCTCCAAAGACGCGGCGACTTGAATGCGCCGGTCCCTCGCCGAAATGTTCAGGGCGTCCGTCGTCAGGGAGCCGACAACGCCGTCGGCTGAAAATCCGTGCCGCGACTGGAATCGCTTTACCGCATTCTCCACGTGAACATCGAAACTAACGTTCGCGTTCCTCGCGAGAAAGCCCATTCGGATAAGGCGGTTCCGGAGCGCTACCACTTCCCCGCCCTTGTCGCCTAGGCGCAGGATGCCGATTTCGGATGGCAGCGGTTCGCCCCATCCGCCCTTGGCTATCATTGCATCCAGGCGCAGAAGCTCTTTGCGGAGTTCCCGATAGGCTGGGTCGGCGGGCGCAAGACTCGCTAGGAATGCGTCCGGGGCGGGGGACAGAATCCGCTCCATGAGGAAATCGGTTTCGATGTGCCTGCGCTTTCGCTTGATCCCGTCGTCGATATCCTCCGGTTCAAGCGCCCCGGTATTCAGGTCCCGCGCATATTGCAGATACGTTTTGCTTGCCGCGCCCTCGGCGACAGCTAGATCCCAATAAGATACCGCATTAGCGAACAGGCTCTTTAACCGATCGGGCTTATACCGGAAACTAGGCAATCCGTGCCCGACTGAATCGTCCAGCGCGGACAAAAGTACGATTCGGCGCTCCTTCGCGTCTTCGCCCGCAAGCCAAATCGGGCGGAAATCTCGATCGCGATAAAAGCTCAAAAGTGTTTCGTCGTCCGACACCTCGCTGGTGAGGGCAAGGCGGAACGCCAACATATCGGTTTCGGCTCGGGCATCCTCGACCGAATAACCGGTCAAAGCCAGCGCAAGCGCCGCGGCTGCCAACTGAATCTTGCTAAGGCTCGCTATCGATTTCATTTTCTTCTTCTTTGTTTCCGCTCTTCAGCATGGGCTAATAATGCAATCATGTATGATTCGCAAAATTATGGGCGCTAAATGTCGCCAAAGTCCTGGCGAATGCTGCAAATTAACTACAATGGATGCGCAACTTAATTCCTGAGATCTACTTTTCGAAAATAACGATTATTTGAACACCGATTGCGCAGGTCGGAAATTTATTTTTCGGCTGCCCGGCAATGAATACAAAAGACGATCACCGGATGTCGAGGAGCACTGCGCAATTGGCTTCGAACCGGTCCGCTCATTGAGAACAACGGCGGTAGCGCATTCAATTTTTTTGTTATCTCCGACATTCTTCGGCAAGACTTTGAAACGTAGCGCGAACTCCCCGGTTCCGGACGACCGTCCGGCTGCGGCCTGACAACTGCTTCCGGGAACCAGCCGACATGGTCCGCGAGCAAATGGGCTTGGACCTGCCGAACAGGACCATCGCGAGCAGTTCGCCTGCGAGATCGAGAATTTGGAATTGATCACCCTTAAGTCGTTTCTCGGCAAGGGCAAGAAAACGGAGCGGACGGAGTTGCTCAACCGCCGCGCGACCTCGGCTACGCCAGCCTGATCAAAAGGTGATTTTTTTGGTAATTCAATCTTCGGCGCCTCCGGGATCAGGCTTGAGCCGCTTTATGTTCGATGCCTCCGGCACGCGTGCCCGCCGCGACAAGTAGATCGGGCGGACGAAGAATCAGCGCGTCGACGGATTCGCGCTAACGCGTGTGCAAACGATCGGCTCTTCAGCCAACTGCCGCGACCACCAGAGCCGCAAGTTGACGGCACGCTGAAATCTGGTCGCGGCGGCTTTACGGAATCTACGAGATGAATTTACGGTCGACGATGTATCCTTGCTGATTGAAGCGCATCTAGTCGAAATCCAGGCACTGCTTCAGGCACCGACGATGTGAGAAGGACTCTATATTCACCCGGTAATCCAGACCGCGCACTATGGGAAAGTACGGATGATACCGTCTGCTGCCCGCCTCCGAGCTTCAGGCGCACACTGATTGAAGCCGGGTTGCGGAACTTTTTCCCGGATCCGACTGAATGCGCAAAGCCATCTGGAACACAGGGGCCGTACGACGTGCATTCACCCTACAGCCGTTCGTGTCGATGCAACAACGGCAAGGACGCGGAAGGATGGAGGAACAATGCCGCTTTGCGAATTGAAACGTCACCGTGTGTTCGTTTGCACGCGTCCGAAAGCAGCCCTGGCACGGCGTCGGACTAAACCGAACGGCCGATGCGCCCTGCGAGTTCGTCGCCGCGGATTCTTCTTTTCGTCTGCGGTCAGTTCCGGCAATAAAGCGAGCCCACAAAAAAACAACAGCCAAGCATAGATGAGCGAGCGCGAATCCGAATCGCTTGACAAGCTGATCGGGGGGCTTGGCAAATAGATAAAAAAGATTTTATCGGCGAATTGCGAATTTCCGATTTTGAGGCTCGCGATGCAATGATTCGCGCATCTCTTTTCGCGTCGCCCCTCCCAAATCTCCCGACACGCGAATTTCAATCATTGTTAATTGTCACGGGATAGTCTTCAAATTCCAGGAAAACAATTCTTGTTTTTCAACGAATTAAGCATTTGCCTTCGGCAGATCAACTCGATTTTCGGCGATAGTGTTTGAAATTTTCTTTTTTGCGCTCTACACTTCGAGGGGGCCCAAAAGTGGCCCCGTTGAGAAAATGAGCAGATTCGATCTTATGCCTAATGATTGTTGACAATATCAATCGGTTGATGTAAAACTACCATGGTAGAGTGCTAGGATTCATAAGCAACGAATCAAAAACAAAAATTGGCAGGAACAATGAAGACAATCGAAATCGAGCAGGTTGGCCAGCAGCACATGAATACCAGCCAGGCAAATGAGGATTGTAAATTCGCGCGTCGAAGCGTACTTCAATACTTTTTAGCCGGTGCCTTTGCTGTCGCGGCCGCACCCGCCTTTCCAAACGCGGCCTCCTATCTAAAGGGAGCCGGCAATATTCGACGCCTAAAAATGTACTGCGGCCATACGGGCGAGTCCTTGAATACGATCTATTGGATCGACGGCGAATATATTCGCGAAGCCATGAATGAAATCGACTACCTCATGCGTGACTGGAGGCAGGATCGAAAAATCAGCATGGCTCAACAAAACATCGATAACCTATCCGCTATCAGCGCAATCCTGGAAACCGACGAACCGTTCAAGCTGCTTTCGGGCTACAGAACGAAGCGCACAAACGATTATCTCAGGAGGAGTAGCGGAAGCGTCGCGCGAAATTCACTTCATATCAAAGGCAAGGCAGCCGATGTTCGCCTGAAGAACCGTTCTTCAAGGCAAATTGCTACTGCGGCAGCGACTTGCGCGAGCGGCGGCGTCGGACGATATAGACGAGAAAACTTCGTTCACATCGATTGCGGCCAAGTCCGGACTTGGAAAATTTAACGCCCGCTCATAAATCAATTCCAAGCATTCGGCGCCGAACGGAACAGCAGGCCTCAAGGGCGTACTGTTCCGTCGCCCTCCACGAGGTATTTGAAACTTGTCAACTGCGTTGCCCCGACGGGTCCTCGAGCATGCAGCTTGCCGGTCGCGATTCCAATCTCGGCGCCGAGGCCGAATTCGCCGCCGTCGGCGAACTGCGTTGAAGCGTTGCGCATGAGGATCGCGGAATCGAGCCGCGAAAAAAACCTGTCGGCTGTTTCATCGCTTTCGGTAATGATCGCCTCGGTATGATTCGATCCGTGCGTTCTAATATGGGCGATAGCGTCGTCTACGCCGTCGACGATCTTCGCCGCGATCACCATGTCTAGGAATTCCTTGCCGAAATCTTCGGGAGTCGCGGCTACGGTTCCTTCGACCGCCTGCAGGGTGTCATCCGCCCGCACTTCAACTCCCTTTTCGACCAGGTCGGAGATAAAGGGCGCGCCTTGCCTATCCCAGAATGCGCGGTCGACAAGCAGGCATTCCGCGGCGCCGCATATGCCTGTCCGGCGGGTTTTCGCGTTGACGACGACTTTGCGGGCTTTTTCCATGTCCGCGCGGGCGTCGACGTAGACGTGGCAGATGCCTTCGAGATGCGCGAATACCGGCACGCGAGCTTCCGACTGCACGCGCGCAACCAGGCGGTGGCCTCCGCGCGGTACGATGACATCGATAAATTCCGTCATTCGCAGCATTTCGCCGACGGCATCCCTGTCCCTGGTCGGCACGAATTGCACGCTCGCCGCCGGCAATCCCGCGTCTTCCAAGCCGGCCACGAGGCACTGGTGGATTATCCTGGAAGAGTGAAAACTCTCCGAGCCTCCGCGCAGTATGGCCGCATTTCCGGATTTTATGCACAAGGCGCCGGCATCGGCCGTTACGTTCGGCCTGGATTCGTAGATGATGCCGACGACTCCTATTGGCGTCCGGACCTGGCGGATTTTCAAGCCGGACGGCCGTTCCCAGCTTGCGATCACTTCGCCGACCGGGTCCGGCAGGGCGGCCACGGCTTCCAGCGAGCCGGCAATCCCGTCTATTCTAGCTTGATCGAGCAATAGCCTGTCCAGCATAGCGTTCGAAAGCGATTTCGCGCGCCCGAATTCCAGATCCTTTTCGTTTTCTTCGCGAATATCGGCTTCGCAATCTCGAATCGCGGCTGCAGCCTTTTCCAGGGCTGCAGATTTTCGATCGCTTGAAGCGAACGCCAACTCGGAAGCCGCGTCGGAGGCGCGTTGTCCTATGGTTCTCATCAAGTCGGCAATTGAGACTTCTTTCTGCATTGAATATTCTCCGAATTGAGGCGCCTTGCCGGATTTTCCGGGCCTGGCGGTGAATTTGGGACGGCGGCAAGCCTCGGGCAATTCGCCCGGCATGGCCGGCCATGTCAAGCGCCATTCGGTTTCCGCCGAATTAATTCTTCAAAACGTGAAGTTCGACGACGTGCTTCACTATGGCGCGAGATTGCATGCGCGGTTTCGGGCGGAAGTCAGCGGAAATGCTGACTTGGGATAAAATCGAGGATATTGCCGTCTAGGAGTTTCATGTCGATTGCAGGCCAGCGCAAAAATCTAGTTTTTGCAGATTCGAGGAAGATTCAATCTGCGGATTCCGGCACGGGCGAACATCGCTGCGGTTGTCGGGGCTGACCGAAGTGTCTCGGATGAGAGTTTGCGGATGTTTTCCGGCGAATTGCCGGCTGCGGGCGCAGCAATCCTTCGAGCCGGAACTGCGGCTCAATAGGGTTCTGCTTCCAACCCGCTCAGGAGCGCTTCAGGGGCTTTGGAATGGCGTCGATCGCGTCCTGCGCCTTGGCCGCGTAGTAGCGATTGGTCGGGGGCATGTTTTGAAACCGGCCCTCGAAGCGAACGATGGAGATTGCCGCGTTGCTCATGCAGGCGAGGTTGCGCCGCGCGTGGCGCGCATGCGCCCGGCAGCGGTCCTCGCCGTGTGTTCAGTCGGGAACGTAGTGAAAGCGGTTCTCAATTTGCCAGTGCTCGCGGACGATGCGGAGCAGCATGCTGGAATCGGCCCTGTCCCTGTCGAGCGAGGCCAGGCATTAGGTGGCGACTTCGGATATTGTCCCGGTTTTGACGCATTCGATCGTTCAGCGGATCCGGATGGCCTGCTTTCGTCCGTAGAGATCGCAGCAACCGTCCCATTCGGGGGCCGTCAGCTCGACACCCGCGTGCGTACTGGAATGACCTACAAGAATAGCGCTAAATTGAAGAAACGAATCTTGGCGGCCGTTTCGCCGAACCAGGATTGCCTCAATTAGAGGTCTCGGGGAGGGAGAAAATTGTCATCAACCTATCCGGTTGCTCAGCCCTACAGCACTGACGGCATCGTAACGCCGGACAAGCAGGGGAAGCGAGCGGTCGTGTCCCTGCAACATCGCGCGTTGGGATGCGTGAACTTCGCTTCGGGTGTAACCCAAAATGATTGATTGGGCCGAATGTGAGTTTCCGACCTTCCAGCCCATAAAGAGGCGCACTGATATAGGAATACTTTCTCGCATCGCTTTGCAACAAGTTTGAGATACACCCTTAAGGATATGCGCGGAGCAGCAGCCGATCAATTCTCAACCGGCCTCTTCGGCGATCTTCAGAGTTCCCGCAGTGACCGCGCAAGCCTGCTCAATGCCGCCGATGGCCACCGCTGAATTTGTTTTGATGGCATCTTGACAATGATATTGCCGAAGCTTAATCAATTCCGAATAGGGGTTCATGATCGGCTGAGAGAGCTCCCCCGCTGCCGCGAGGCAGTCCAACCGCAAGGGTAGATGGAGACGCGATCCAAAACAAGCAACTGCGTTACAGACGCATGCGTGGTGTGTCGCGCCAAGAGGTCGCCGAGGTAGCCAGGGAGCCAATAGGCTCCCTTGGCGTTTTAGGGACGGCGGTACTTGACGACATCTCCTTTCCGTGAAGCGGCGATGATTGCACGCAGGCTTGTCTTCGACCTTCCCTCTTCCGGCTGAAGGCGCGGGTATGCGCTTTCTACCTGCAGGAGAAGACTGTGCCGAATGCGGTTGAACCTGCCTTTTCTGGGCCGCATCGTGAAGTAGGCGGTATACGCCATTCCCTCCGTACCGAGGCGTGCGGCGTTGTAGCACCCGTAATTTCGCTCCGAACGAGTTACATATACCGGGGTTTCCGGCAGGGCCGTGATCAGAGCGGGCAAGTCACGAGATGCATTGAAGCGCTCTAGGTCAAAGGAGCGCTCGCGCGCACCATCCATGATCCGAATTTTGCCGGCAGAGCGCTCGTCATCCCATTCAGCACTCCAGCAATGGCAGGAGTACCGGACAAGGACTTTTACCTGGTCGCTCTTCTCCTCGGCGCCAACATCGAATGTCACGACATGGGGGACGAGATGCGGAACTTCGATACGGTCCGCATCAATCCTGTCATCATCCCTAATGCTGCCGTCCTCGCCATAAAGCTGGCCATCGTCATCGAGTCTGTAGCGCATTGCCGGCATCGCGGTGATCAATCCGCGTTTTTGGTCTTAACCCAAAAAAGGAGCGTATCGTTCCATAAGGGAGCAAACCAGAAGGTTATCGTCTCAGGCCGCCGCGCGCCGAAGCACCATCTGATTGAATGCAGCTTGGACAGGATCAGGACGAGACGGCGTTTCCAGAACTCGGGAAGCTGCGCGTCCGCGGGAAAGTCGCACCAGTAGATCTGTCGGATCCGCGGGACCTGTCTGATCTTGGGCGGCACGCGGGGCGGTCGGCTGTCTTCAGCCATCGCTCTGGCCCTCCCCGTCTTGTTCGCCCTTATCTGGGACAAGGGCCATGTTCAGGCCGCCGCGAGCATAGATTTCCGCCAGTTCCTCAATGCCGGTCAATTCACGTTCGATGAACATGGCCCTTGAATGCCCGGGCATAGAGAAACCCGCATCGCCCATTTCGGCGCCGCGCGACGCCAACGCCTCCTCCAGCGCAGCGGGATCGCTCTCGGCAAGCATGTAATAGCCGCGCCCGTCAGGATCGCGCATCCAAAGAAAATTCCCATTCAGGCTGATCATGAAATGGAGCGGCAGTTCATGCCGATCCACCATCTTGATAAGCCGAAAGAATATCTCCGCGGTGGTGTTGGCAGCAACGCGCTCTTCCGCCTTCTTGCTGTTCTCCGGCGAGAAGGCCGCCAGCGCATGCTCCACGGCTTCACGCGGTGAAACCGGACGGCCACCGGCGCCCACTTTGTTCAGCAAGTCTTCAACCCGTTTCTGCGCAACCTCCACTAGGGACTGATTAAGGCGGGTCGTGATGGCTTTCTTGCTTCTCGGCATCTGTTTTCCGAATGATTCGTTATGTTCGTTGCATACGTAACATTTCGATGCAATCGCTTCAACCCATGACGCAAACAGGCGGATGACATTTCTAAGAGTTTGAATCATAAGTCATTGTTATTAGTGCGCCGTGGAAAGGCGCTTTCTTCAAGCGGGTGCGAATCCCGCGCAGCAACTGTCGCTCCAGCTGGTAGCAGCCGAGCGGTTCATGGAGGT
>Ga0209754_1001660_pt1 | contig 20807 bp, 18 predicted proteins | sample MesohylBB_FD_187295 | JGI IMG/M metagenome (GOLD analysis project Ga0209754, IMG submission 187295) | Host-associated microbial community of the marine sponge Aplysina aerophoba from Gulf of Piran - sponge mesohyl, lysed by bead beating... | ecosystem: Host-associated > Porifera > Sponge >... | reverse complement strand
CCGTAAGCTCGATCGCCCACCTCGACATCGGCGAGGGCGACGGCAGCCAAGAGCATAAGCGAGCATGCGAACCCTGGCTTCTTCACTCGCCTGCTCCTCATCGAACTAGCCCTACCAATCTCCATGATCCAGCCGAGCCTGCTGGGGATGTGCGGTCCCCATCCGGTGCCCGCATAATGTCGGCCATAGGGTGCTGCCTTGCGGAGCAGGTACAGGAAGACCGGAACGCCCGCTGCGACGACCGTCCAGACCAGCACGCCGTGAATCTGCTCCTCGGTCATCTCAAGCCGTTCCTCCGAGCATGCCCTGTTCCTCGAACCAGCGATAGGCGTCCCTCACCGATTCCGCCACCGGCCGGGGGCTGAAGCCGAGTTCCGCGCGCGCCTTGGCACTGGATATCCGGTGATTGCCGCCGCCCAGGGCGTGTAGGGCGGCCGGCGTGAAGAGTGGGCGGCGGCCGCGGTGGCGGTCGAGGGCGACCTGGAAGGGTGCCCACAGACGGGCCAGGAACATCGGGAGGACGAGACCGGGCGCTGGAACGCCCGTCACCAGCTGGGACAATTGCTTCAATTCGTGGGTGGAATGCCAGCCTCCGGCCAGGATATAGTTCTCGCCGCTTCCCCCGCGTTTCTCGGCGGCGAGCGCGGCGGCGACGACGTCGCGCACATCGACCCAGTCGAAGCCGCCGACGACCAACGCTGGAATCCGGCGCCGATGCAGATTGAGGAAGAACTGTCCTATATGCGAGGGTTGGCTGTCGAAGGGACCGATCACCCCGGTCGGGTTCAGGATAACGGCGTCCAGTCCGAGTTCAACGCCGCGACGGACTTCCTGCTCACTGGCAGCCTTCGACCGATCGTAGGGATCGTGATGCGCGCCGCTTGCCGGGTCGCGGGTTTCATCGAGAATCTCGTCCAATGGGTCCTGGTCGTAGGCATGAATCGAGGAGAAGTGGATCAGCCGCCTCACGCCGCATTCGAGGGCGGCCTCGACGACGTTGCGCGTGCCCGTCACATTCATGGTCCGGAGTTCGCCCGCCCGGTCGTTGTCGATCGAGACCAGGGCAGCGAGATGATAGACGACATCCGCGCCCGCGAAGGCGGCACGGAGCGATTCCCGGTCAAGAATGTCGCCTTTCACCCACTCGATGTCGAGCTTTGCGGCCCAGCCCCGCCTCTCGAGATCGATCGCCCGGACAGAGTGGTTGCCGTCCCGCTTGGCCAGGGCTTGGGCGAGCACACTGCCGATACGGCCGCTTGCACCCGTGATCGCCTTCACAACGCTCCTCCTTCGGGTCGCCCGGTTTTCCCCTGAGGCCATCCCGGTTCTACACGGCCTGCGGCTTCAGGGATGCCGGGCATGGCCGCCTGGTGTTGCGTCCCAGAGATATAGGCGCAAAGTCGTTGGACTGTTGCGAGTATTGAGTTTGCAGTTGCGGTCCACCTGAAGGGGGTGGCTTTGGCGCTGCAGTGCTCGACGAAGAGTTTGATCCTGCTTACCGGCTCTCTGACGCTGGAAAATGAGCCGCGGCGGATGGCCATCTGGGTGATAATGCCGAACCGGCGCTCGACCTGGTTGAGCCATGATATATAAGTGGATATGGTAGCGGGGGTGCCTTGCGAACCAAGCTTTGACCCTGAGCGCAAGCCGGCGCACTCCTACTCCTCCCACGTCTTTCAAAGAGTGGCAGCGGTGGAAGCGGTCGATCGGGAACGGAACTCTCATGCCTCAAAATAAAAATTTCCTTGATTGTAACCTGAGGGCAGTGACGTGAGATTATCTCCCCCCTGCCAGATCCAGCGAATCCGTCCTTGGAGATGCGTGCCAGACTGTGGCAGAACCCGTGATTTTGGAATTGGTGCCGGTACGGGGGTCGTAATAAGAAGCGAAGGGGCGGTTCTCGAATGGGCTCACCGAGTTGTAATATTAGGAGAAGGGAGATCGAGAAATCTCCTTCCAGACGGGGACAACCTCATTTTGGAGAATGGCAAGGGAGTATGAGACAATCTCACACTACGACCCCACGTTCACGCCTTCGCATATATTTGCGGTCATCCCTGCCGCTGCAGAGGGGGTATTGGCCACCACTGTGCGCTGCGGCTCGTTCCGGCCGGGCATTTGGTGCGGGCCGTGACAGCTGCTGAGAACCGGGAAGACCTCGCGATCACGCTCGGAGTGGAAGAGGAATTTTTTCTGGTCGATCCCGAAACCCGCAATCTCCTTGCCGACCCCGATCCGGGCATCTTCGAAATCTGCGAGAAGACAAGCGGACCGCACAAGATCGTGCGGGAATTACTCCGGTCACAGGTCGAGACTAATACCCGGGCCTGTGCGTCAGTTGCCGAACTGCGCGAGGCGTTGCGCGAAACCCGGAGCCTCGTCATCGCGGCGGCCGAACGGCACGGGGCGGCGGTGATGGCCGCGTCCACCCACCCCTTTGCCGCTTGGACCGCGCAGATGAGGACGCCTCGCGAGCGTTACGCGCGGTTCGCGACCACGTTCCAGGAGACCGTGCGGCGCGCCGTCGTCGGGGGAATGCACATCCATGCCGGCTTTGGCGACGCGGATTCGCGTATCCGGGTCATGACTGCGCTCCGGCGCTACCTACCCCTGCTCCATGCCCTGTCCACGTCGTCGCCGTTCAGTGGTGGGCACGAGACGGGGTTCAAGTCCTACCGTCTGATCCTGTTCGGCAGCCTGCCGCGGACCGGCATGCCCGGACCGCTGCGGTCCTGGGCGGAGTATGACCGGCTGGTTGCAGAGTACCGGCGCCGTGAATTCATCGAGGACGGCAGCGAGTTGTGGTGGGACATCCGCCCGGCCCATGCCTATCCGACGGTGGAGATGCGCATTTGCGACGTCTGCACACGCCTTGAGGATGTGGTGAGCATCGCAGCGCTTTACGCATCGCTGGTAAGGTGGCTGCTGCGCTGGGACCGGGATGGCGCCCTGCCGCCCGAGCCGCTCACCGAACTCATCGCGGAGGATCGCTGGATTGCCCAGCGCTACGGCGTATTCGCCCTCTTCGGTGACCGGACCGGTACAGGCGCGCGCATGGATATCGACGACTACCTCGCCGAACTCATCGAGGAACTCGCCGCTGATGCCCGCGCGCTCGAGTGCGAGGCCGAGGTGCGCCACGCGTTGACCATCGTCAGGGAAGGTGCCGGTGCAGATCGTCAGGTCGACCTCTACCGTCTGCGTCGCCTGGAGGGAGACAGTCAGGAGGAGGCTCTGCGCTGCGTGGTCGACCAAGTGCTGGCCGAAACGCGGGAGGTGGTCGCAGACCCGTCGGATTGACCCGGAGCGCCGGCCTAGCTTGCCCGGAACAGCGGCGGGCCGGGGCCGCAAGGGCCGGAATCCGTACTCCGGTGTTGCGCGCCGGACCTACAGCTCAATGGGGCCCGGACCCCGCGGTGCCTCAATAACCAGGAGTTGAGCACCTTCAAAAGAGCCCGTCACAGTCGGGATCCGTCTTGGTGAAACCTGCGTATATGCCGGTCACCATCGCCTTTTCGCTCAGCCACGTCCACCACGCGAATCCTTTGCGCTCGCACGAGTTCAGGCACGAAACAGCCTCGAGAATGTCCTGCAAAGGGGAATCCATTAGTAGGGGCTGGGTTCCCTCCAGGACGAGCGGATGTCTGAGATTTGGCTTGGTGACCGGTGTTTGTTACCCCTCACGCAACGATCAACCCGTCCTGGATGATATCCATAGAATGGGCGATACTCCTGATCAGTGTATGGAAGCTGAAAACGACTTCGGCGAGCTGATTCAATCGGGAAGGGTCTTGCCACGCCCCTCTATATGCCCTCTACGCCCGCTATTCTTCCGCCAATCAGTTCGACACCTCGATTGAGGATCGGCTCCAGCCGTGCCGGGTGCGAGCCGAGCGCAAGGGCGGGCATGTCGCTGAGGGTTGCAGTGACGGGTTGATCTCGGGTGCAAACCCGACCCGATCTGGCATTACCGGCTCGGATGGAGGGGGCGCAGTGCCGACACCTTGACATCGTGCTCGCCATCGCTTGCAGCGCTACGGCCGCTATTGCCAGCAGATCGTGCTCGGTCTACGCTGCGGTGGTAGACTTGCACGCTGCACTCTGCTCGGCGACAACAGAGACCATGGCGAAAACAAACCCAAAGCTAGCCAAAGCCCTCGAGACCTACTTTACGGAACTGCGCCAGATCCGGGCGTCAGGGGGTGCCACCGGAGAACGGTCGTACTACCCGGCACTCGCTAACCTGCTCAACGCCGTCGGTGCAACCCTTAAACCGAAGGTAGTCTGCATCGGTGAACTCGCCGACTCGGGCGCCGGCCACCCCGACTTCGGCCTCTTTGCAGCCAAACAGTTGCAGACCCGTCGAAGCCGAGACCGACCGCACCAGCAACTGCCTGAACGGGGTGTGGTCGAACTGAAACCGCTTTCAGATGATGTCTGGCTGGCCACGGAGAGCGACCAGATCAGTCGCTACCAGGAGCGCTACCGGCTGGTGCTGGTGACCAATAGCTGCGACTTCGTGCTGGTGGGCAGGGACACCTCGGGCCGCCCGACCAAGCTCGAGACCCTTCGACTGGCAGACAGCCCCGAAGCGTTCGACCGCCGCTTGGAGCAACCACGCACCTTCGCCCACCAAGTCGGCCAGAGCCTCGGCGAGTACCTGCGCCGCGCCCTCTCGCACCGCACGACCCTGATCGAACCGAAGGACCTCGCCTGGCTGCTCGCCTCCTATGCCCGCGACGCCCTCGCTCGAGTCGAAGCGGCCGGAGACGCCCCCTCGCTCCTAGCGGTGCGCTCAGCCCTCGAGCAGGCACTAGGCGTCCGCTTCCAGGGCGACCGGGGGAGGCACTTCTTCCACTCGACCCTGGTACAGACCCTCTTCTACGGCATCTTCTCCGCCTGGGTGCTCTGGTCCAGGCAAACCCCACCCCCCACCCTCCCGCAACCCACAGCCCCCACAGACACCTTCGACTGGCGTACCGCCGTCTGGCACCTGCGAGCCCCGGTGTTACGGGCACTGTTCCAGCAGCTATCAGATCCCGGTAGATTGCAACCGCTCGGCCTGGTCGAACTGCTCGACTGGACCGCAGCCGCTTTGGGCCGGGTGGATAGACCTGCCTTCTTCGCCCGCTTTAGTGAGGGCGAGGCGGTCCCCTACTTCTACGAACCCTTCCTCGAGGCCTTCGACCCCGAACTCCGTAAGCAGCTGGGGGTCTGGTACACCCCGACCGAAGTAGTTCGCTACATGGTTGCCCGAGTAGACAAAGCACTCAAAGACGATCTCGACATCCCCGACGGACTGGCAGCGGAGAACGTCTACCTCCTCGACCCCTGCTGCGGCACCGGAGCCTATCTGGCAGAAGTGCTCCGCCGCATCGCTGCCAATCTCCAAGACCAGGGCCTGGGCGCACTCGCAGGTTCCCGGGTGAAGCAGGCAGCCACCAAGCGCCTGTTCGGCTTCGAACTCATGCCCGCCCCCTTCGTCGTCGCCCACCTGCAGGTCGGGGTCACTATGGAAGATCTCGACGCGGCGCTAGCCACTGATGGGACCGAGCGGGCGCAGGTCTTCCTCACCAACGCCCTGACCGGCTGGGAACCGAGGATAGCGAAAGAGAAACCGTTACCGCTATTCCCCGAACTACAGGAAGAGCGCGACCGGGCCGAACAGGTCAAGCAGGAGAGGCCGATCCTGGTGATCCTCGGCAATCCCCCCTACAACGGCTTTGCCGGCATGGCAGTCGAAGGGGAAGAGGAGCGGAGACTCTCGGAAGCTTACCGCTCAACCCAGCAGGTACGCCCCCCCGAAGGTCAAGGGCTGAACGATCTCTATGTCCGCTTCTTCCGGATGGCCGAACGACGTATCGCTGAACAGAGCGGTCGGGGCGTGGTCTGCTTCATCTCCAACTACTCCTGGCTCGACGGACTCTCCTTCACCGGGATGCGGGAGCGTTACCTCGAGGCGTTCGATCTGATTCGGATCGACTGCTTAAATGGCGACAAGTACAAGACCGGCAAGCTCACCCCCGGCGGACTACCAGACCCCAGCATCTTCTCAACGCCGGGCGACCCGGTCGGCATCCAGGTCGGGACCGCCATCGCGACACTGGTACGCAAGACCGATCACACAAGGACGGACTCTTCGGGTCCGACCTCAGGAATCGACTTCCGTCATCTCTGGGGCCAAACCAAGCGCGAGGAACTGTTGGCGACGGCAGAGACGGAACCGGAGAAGCTCTACGAAAGCATTGAGCCGATATTGCCGCTCGGTCTGCCCTTCGCGCCGACTTCGGTGAGCGCTGACTGGTTCGACTGGCCCACATTGCCTGAACTGTTCCCCGGGTCGTTTCCTGGGGTTAAGACCAGCCGCGATTCGTTCCTCATCGATGTTGACCTCGACCGACTCGAGGTACGCATCAGCGACTACTTCAATCCAGACCTGAGCCATGAGGAGATCGCTCGGCGCTATCCCGGAGTGATGAAGACCACGGCGCGGTTCGATGCTCGAGCAACACGCGATGCACTACTCAGGCGCGGTGGTCCGAACGAGAGCGGATTCATCCGTCATACCTACCGCCCATTCGACAATCGCTGGCTCTACTGGGAGGCGGATAGTGGTCTGCTTGATCGTCCACGTCCTGACTACAGGCCACATGTGTTCGAGGGGAATCTGTGGCTGGCTACGCCACAGAAACAGCGTCGGACATGGTCACCCCCACCAGTGGCCTTGAATATGGGCGACATCAATCACATGGATGGCAGCACCGCTTATATCCCTTTATGGCTCCGCGACGAAGCTACCGGCGAGACCGCTAGCGGTGATGACATCCGACCCGGAGAGTCCGTCCTTCGACGCGCCAATCTTTCAGGGGCAGCGAAGAGCTATCTCGAGCGTCTCGGTCTGGGTGTGGAAGACCTCTTCTACCATGTCCTCGCCACCCTCCATGATCCCACCTACCGCGAGGCCAATGCCGGGGCACTGCGGATGGAATGGCCCCGCATTCCACTTCCCGGTTGGCCCGACCCGATCCGAGCGCCAGCGAGAATCGGACCTTGCGCCAGCGAGAATCCGACCTTTGGCGAAGGCGATAGTGCGGCGGAAGTGCTTGCAGAATCGGCAGCGCGGGGTCGAGAACTGGCCCAGCTGCTCGGTCCCGACACGCCCGTGCCTGGTATCACTCAAGCGCCACTGCGGTCAGAATCGGCTGCCATCGCCGTCCCTACCACAATCGACGATCGCAACATGAGTGGTGACGACTTCGCACTCACCGTTGGCTGGGGCCGTCTCGGAGCGGGCGGAGCGGTGATGCCGGGTCAGGGTCACTTACTTGAGCGCAACTACACTTCCAGGGAGCGCGCTGCCCTAGCTGACGCCTGTCCCACCCAAGATCAGACTCGTCTGGTTGGCGAGACCACCTTCGACATCTACCTGAACGACCGCGCCCACTGGTGCAATGTTCCTGCCGCCGTCTGGCGCTACCAGCTCGGTGGCTATCAGGTGCTCAAGAAGTGGCTCTCTTACCGGGAGCGTTCTATCCTCGATCGGCCGCTGACGCCTGACGAGGTTCAGCATTTCACTGATGCTGCGCGGCGGATTTGGGGGATTCTATTGTCGAACCAAAGACGCAGCAGTCTCTGAGATCGTTGGAGTAGGCTTTCATGGCTTGGCTTACTCCTACTGACTACTCCACAGAAACAAGGTTTAATCCGGTCGTAGTGTGAGATTATCTCTGCTCCCCACCCGAATAAGTGGGTGAGCGAAGCGATTCCCGAACACTCCAAATCCGATCGGTTGGCCCCGCAGCCATCGCTGGAGAGCGTCTCTCATATAGCTGATAGTTTGGCCTGCTCTTACCTAGCAACCCCAACTAAGGTTTGGAGAGTGCGGGGCTGACCGAGTTGAGCGCGGTCGCGGTATAGGGCGTTCAGGACAGTGAATCAGCAACCCGCTCAACCCTTGATAATCTGTATAATATGGATCACACCCACATCATTCACGACTTCCATCTCGAGCGATACGCGGATACCCGAGAAAGTCAGGAGGCAATCCCGGAATTAATCTACTTGCTTGTCAAGCAGTCGGTGTCTGACCCGGGCATATGCCGCATTCCTTACGGGGAGAGTGTGAACCAGCCCGGTTTGGACGGCATCGTCTATGCGGAAGAGGCGTTTCGTGAATTCGTTCCAGAAGGCAAGTCCTATTGGGAGATCGGTACCGGCGCAAATCCGCAAGCGAAGGCAACTGAAGAGTTCAGGAAGAGGACACGTGACCTGGACGATGCAGGCATTGACCGGAGCAAGGCATCCTTCGTATTCGTGACTCCCCGGTCCACCGGTTCGGGCGGTTGGAATGAACCGGAACAGAGAAAGTGGCTAGAAAGCAGAAAAAACGAAGGTTGGAAGGAAGTTCGAATCATCGATGGTGTCAAGCTCGCGGACTGGTTGCGGGAGTTCCCTGCCCTCGGTAAGTGGGTGGCGAAGAAGATTGAAATCACACCACGCGTGGGCGATATTACTACCCCACGTGAACACTGGGATCTGATAGTCCAGTCAGGTAATGCCGATGATCCCCTCCTGCCACCCGCGCTATTCACGGCCGCAAATCCAAGTGCGTGCGATGCATTGAAAGATCTGTTCAATGGCGAAACCCAGAAGTTGTACCTGTTTGCGGAGAGCGAACATGGCGTGGAGGATTTTGTTGCGGCTTACCTTGCTTCACTCGATAGCGAGGAAGGAAGCACTCATGCCCATCGATGCCTGTTTATCAGCGACGAAGAGGCCTGGCGTTCCTATGTTGAATTGCCCCGTCCGCACGTTTTTGTCGTAAGCACTCGGTTGGATCTTGATTCTGGTGCGAGTATGGGTCTTCAGACACTCGCTACAAGCAAGGGCCACGCAGTAATCGTTCCTTGTGGTGCGCTGCCGGGAGACAGACCGGAGATTGTCAGACTACGAAGCCCAGCCCGAAGGCAGATTGAGGCTCTTCTTGAGGAGGCGGGTTATTCGAGTGCCCGTGCTCGCGAACTGGCCAGGATTGGTGATGGTCAAATATCGGCTCTTCGGAGGTACCTTTCGGGGCCTGGGGCTCTTCCTCCCTATGCCACGTGGGACAACGCCCGGCAACTTGCACAAGCAGGATTGGTGGGAAAGTGGGATGGCACGAGTGAGGCTGACAGAGCGGCTATAGGAGAGCTCGTGGGGCAAGACTATGGGGGGTGGCTCGAGACCTTGCGGGCTGATGTGTTGCGCCCAGGTGCTCCCCTAATTCAACGTGACGAGAAGTGGCGGTTGGTTGCGCGGGGCGAAGCCTGGAGCGCGTTGGGCAGCCGAATAACGGATGAAGATCTTGATCGGCTTAAAGAGATGGCAGTCACAGTTCTGGGGGAACGAGACCCGCAGTTCGATCTGCCGAAGGAAGAGAGGTACGCTGCCGTCATCTACGGGAAAAAGCTGAAGCACTCTACGCTGCTTAGAGAGGGGCTCGCTGAAACGCTGGCATTAGTCGGAAGCAGACCTGAAGCGCTCTCCTCTTGCTCCCAAGGTAAGGCGGAGGAAACTGCTGTTCTTGCTGTGCGGCGGCTACTTAGGAATGCGAACTGGGATCGGTGGGCAAGCTTGGATCCGCAGTTGCCGTTACTTGCAGAGGCCGCCCCCGATGAGTTCTTGAGCGCTGTCGAGTCTGTGCTGGTCGACTTGGATCAGGCTCCGTTTCATAAGATTTTTTCCCAAGAAAGTTGGCAAAGACACTATATGGCTGGTCTCTTGTGGGCTCTTGAGGCGCTCGCATGGAGTCCCGATTATCTCTCGCGGGTCGCGGTGATTCTGGCCGATATTGCGTCGATAGATCCCGGAGGAAATTGGACCAATCGTCCAGCGAATTCATTGGAGGACATCTTTCTCCCATGGCATGTACAGACGACTGCATCCTTTGAGAAGCGGAAAGCTGCTCTAGAGACTGTGCTCAGCGAACAGCCTGATGTCGGTTGGAAGCTACTCATTCGTCTGCTGCCGCACAATCAAGACTTCACTACCGGAAGCCATCAACCAACTTGGCGCGATTACATCCCTAGAGATTGGAAAGACAGTGTACTAAAGACTGAACGGAATGAGTAGATATTGACTTGATAGTCCCATAGCCCCTATACTACCTCTGTAACAGTTCTTTGGGGAACCCGCGTGTCGGGCCACCCACCGAATACGACAACCCTATAACCGGCTCCAGGGTAGCTCCCTGTGCCTGGGTGAATAGGTGGGACTCTCTATAACGACCTGCTAGGTCTCCCCAGAGGGCTGTTACCCGGCCCGACAAATCCCCTTCGGTTGGGTCTAGGCTCACTGGAGGTAGGGCATGAAGAGACTGGCAATAACTGTAGGTGGCATAGGTTTGGTAGTAGCCGCAGCGTTCCTTGCACTTGGCACTACCAGAAGCAACATAGCCGAACTCGAGCAAATCGTCCGCAGGTCATTCAGGCGCACCCTGGTCTCAGTTGACGTAAGGGCAAGCATCTACAATGCCGCAGGGCAAGTTGCCCAAGGTAGCGAGCGACGGGCCCTACTGGTAGATGTCGTATTCAATGGGGAGACTAGCAAGACCCTGATTGAGATACCGATGAAGAACGCTTACAAGCGTATCTTCGAGTCTGGCATCCCAATCAGGCTTGCAACGATATCGGCTCACCGTAACCGTACCCCGCTCTACTCCTCGAGGATATGGGGTAGCGATGCTCGCCGGATTGTCTGGGAAGGTAACGTCTTTCTCGGTGAACCCTGGAGGTTATGGGAGACTACCTACTTGCGACCGGGGCTGAGAAGATAATGCAATGGGCAGATTTTTACTCTGGCTTCTGACGGCCCCATTCCGGCTGATTTTCTACCTGCTGTCACCGATTCTCAAGGGCGGTCTAACGGCTGTCGGAGTCATTATTGCGCTCATTGTTGTAGGGATGCTGCTCTGGGCTCTCTGAGACGAAGGGATAGACATATGACTAGACTGGCACTACTGACGATTGCGGTTCTCTCCATGACAGGCGGATTCTCCATAGCCCTAGCCCAGGGCCCGGGCGACTCCGAGGTAGAACAGTGGCTCGTGCGCCTCGAGGGGGAATTAACCGAATTGCAGCAGCGGAAACTGGCCGCCAGGTTGGAGCTGGTCAGGGTGTCGATAGAGAAGCTGCTAACCGACTACCGAACGAACGAGATTGCCGCCGATGAAGTCTATGAGGGTCAGAGACTCGAGTTCTCTGGCATAGTTCAGAGCGTCGGAGATGAACGCGGTCTGCACCTGATACTGGTGTCGTCTGACCCCGACCTGTCACCGCTGAAGGTCAGGTGCAACTTCGCGCGGCGGCATAGAGGCCGACTTGCAGAGCTGAGCCAGAGTCAATCCGTCAGGGTTCGAGGCGATTTTCGGGAGAAGGACGGGAGTATCGTCTCCCTACGCAACTGTTACCTAGATTGACTGAATTGACAGAACCGTACTTTAAGGGGTCAGGCTCCAGGTTTGACCCCTTTCCCTTGCGAGCAGGGTATACTGAGATATGAACCCAGATGACCGGAAGACGGAAATAGCAGAGACACTATATCAAGAGTGGTCTGCTGACAAGCTCGAGAAATGCTTGAGGCGTCGGCTTTGCAGGATGGCTAAGGCGCTGTGTGCCTTGGGCGAAGGTGCCTTATCAGAGTTGAAAGGTGAATCTGGCGGGGATATTGTCGAACGTATTATGGGACCGAAGTTTGTCGTCAAGCCTGCCAATCAAACAATAGGGCAAAATGAAACGCAAGTATTGCCGACAGCAGACGAGTTCGCTGAACTGCTTCAAGGTCACCGCCAAGCGTGTGCTAATCTGAAAGAGCGACAGGAAGAGGCAGCTAATCTTTAGCTCTCCAGAAGACTAACTCCCAACTGGGACCGACTGGCTCACCATCCTGAAGACTCCAATAGCGACGCAGTGACTTAACGGGCCATCCGCACTGCGTCGCTATTGCCAATGCTCGAAAACCTTCGGGGCGTTCTCCTTCAAAGCGAATAGTAGGCTCCTTGAATGCGTGCCCCTCCCCACCCTGACAACTCTCGAAGGTCTCTATGCCATGCTCGCGCAAAACGCGAACCCACTCACGAATCCCTGGGTCAAGACCGTCAATCCTATCGGTATCAAGAAAGCTCGGATACCCTGGGCTGGGTACTGATACTTGGTTCACTCTCTACCCCTAGCTAGCGAATACCCCGCGCATGAATGACCCGAACGGGTCTACATCGCTACGGTGGTTGTACTTCCATGAGGTCTCAGCGACGTACAGGGGAGAGAAGAGCTTGGCGTAGTGATGGTGGGAGCCGTACCAGGCACGCTTAAGCAGGGCAAAGAACCCTTCGATGGTGTTGGTGTGGGAATCACCTACGGCGAACTGCTCAGAGTGGTTTATGGCGACGTGGGAGATGAAGGGGCGTACCGCATTGTACGCTTGGTACTCGTCAGTAATAAGCAGCGAACCATCGGGGTCTACCGAGTCCTGAATGAACTGCAAGATGCCCCTACCGCTCAGGTCGTCAGTCACCATAGCCTTGACTTTACCGTCCCGCTCAACCGCTCCCAGTACGGCTGTCTTTTTGGTACCGCGACCGCGCCGAGCCGGTTTCCTGCTGCTGCGCCGGTTACCCTTGCGCGGCTTCCCGCCGACGTAGGTTTCGTCAGCTTCTACGATGCCGCGCAGGAAGTCTCCCTGGTCGGCAGCCATAGCCGCCCTCACCCGCTGCATCAGGTACCAGGCAGTCTTCTGGTTCAGTTCCAGGTCACGGGCTAACTGGTGAGAACTGAGGCTCTTCTTTGCGTTTACGGCCAGTGCAATAGCCAAGAACCACTTCTGCAAGGGTATCTTGGTCTTCTGCATGACCGTACCGCTAAGGACGTTGAACGAAGACTTGCAACCGTGGCAGTTCCAACGACCTACTACGTCACCCTGGCGCTTGCGGGCCACCTTGACGCTACCGCACAGGGGGCAGTAGGGCTTGCTCCCGAATCGTATCTGCTCCAAGTGAGCGAAACAGGCGTGCTGGTCGGGAAAACTCTTGAAAACCGACACGATGTTCATGTCCTTATTGTGGCATAAATGGGCTCAAAAGTCAAGTCAATATCTACTCATTCCGAGACTGAATATTGGGAGCAGATCACCGCTTATACCGAGCTACTGGTAGGGCTCGCACAAGAGAGCACTGCGAGAATGGGCGAATTGATCGAGCATTTGCCTAACTTGCCAAGCCCTGCCCGTGAGAGCCTTTTGAATCATCTCATGTCGAAGGAGGTCGTTAATTTACCCGAGACCGAATACTTTCCGTTGTGGGAAAGCCTGGACGATCTTGTGCGATGGCACCGAGAATTTGCAGATGCACAGTGGGCACTTCCCGAGGAAGAGATATCGAGGATCGAGGAGGGTGCAAACGCTCTTGCTCCTGAGGCTCCAGAGTTGAAGTATCAACGCCTGTTTGGCCATCGAGGTCATGTCCTATTCGAGGAGAGGGGAAACTACGAGGAACAGCAAAGGCGTCTTGACGAGGCTCGGCAGGTAGCGGTTCAGACGATACTTTCGAGTGGGGGCTTCCAGGCCGTATTGGCATTTGCCCACAATGTAGCTTTCCCCTATGAAGTTGGGCGAAGCTTGGGCAGCATTGATGTTGAAGAACTGGAAGCAGATATTCTTCCTACGCTGCTGAACGTGACGGGGGATACAGAAGAGCAGCTTGTGGCGGGTTTTGTCTCGATGCGGTATTGGAGACTTAAGTGGGCTTGGGTTGACGACGTACTCGCAAGAGATTGGACTAAAGCGCAGAAGGCCAAGTTCTTGGTACTGCTGCCGTTTTCAAAGGAAGTCTGGCGCCGGGTGGCCGACCGACTAGGCGAAAATGATGAGGAACTGTATTGGCGGAACGTTGAAGTAAAACCGTATTTGGCGGATGGTGATCTGGCGATAGCAATTGAGAAGTTGATCGAATACCATCGTGCAAGCGCGGCAGTCTTGTGTGTTGACTATTGTGTTTATCGAGAGGCAGGTGGTGATGGCCGATTCGACGAGAACTTGGCTACCTGCGCATTGCTGGCGGTACTCGAAGAGTCATCGGACATTGAGCAATTGGATCCGAAGAAGGCCGTCAGAGTAATCAAGCGTTTGCAGGAGTCCTCAACTGCCGATCAAGAAGCCCTATCCAAGATCGAATGGTACTTCCTCCCCTTGCTTGATGAATTTTCTCCCGGATCGCCAAGCACGCTTGAGAAGCGATTGGCTTCGGACCCTGCATTCTTTGCAGAAGTGGTGAGTCTGGTGTTTCGTCCAAAAGGGGATAACCAGGAAGATGCCGAGCCAGACGAACAAAAGCAGAATCTTGCCCGAAATGCGTACAGGCTATTGACCGAGTGGAGAAGGTGCCCAGGAACTGTCGCCGATGGCTCGTTCAATGTTCAGGAATTTGATAACTGGTTAGCTGAGGCGCGAAGAATTACCGAAGGGACAGGGCACAGGGAGGTGGCCCAAAGCCAGATCGGTCAGGCCTTGACCAACGCTCCTGCAGACCCCAATGGTCTTTGGATCCACGAGGCGGTCGCCTCGGCATTGAATGGGAGAGATGTGGAGACGATGCGTTCTGGATTCACCAGAGAACTGTTCAATCGAAGAGGTGCTCACTGGTTCACTGCTGGAAGGGAGGAGTTGGAGCTTGCGCAGTGCAATCGCAACAAGGCTGAAGCCCTAGAAGCGAAAGGGTTTGTTCGACTTGCAGCAGCAATGCGTGAGCTTGCAAATGACTATGAACGAGATGCAGAGCGTGAGGCGAATAGAGAACTCTATGATGACTGATTCATCGGTACCGAAGTTGGGAGGTCTACTCCCTTCGAATGTGAGACCATCTGTTTCAAGCCATTCTCTAAGATAAAGTCATCCCCGCCTGGAAAGCGATCCCTCGATCATTCTCCCTTCTCCTGGTATGGGTACAACTCGGTGAAGCCTATTCGAGAACCGCCCCTTCACTCCTCATTATGACCCCCCTACCAACACCAATTCCAGAACTACGGATTCCGCTAAGGTCTGGTACACATCTCCAAGGACGGATTCGCTGGATCTGGTAGGGGTGCGAGATGATCTCGCGTCACTACTCCCCTTAGTCGCCGTTCGATTGCTCCTATTTCAGATACAGAGCCTTCTCCATATCCTCATGCGCGAAGGCGGAAGTCATGCGCTCGATCTCGCGCGTGCTGATGTTCAGGCGGGCCGCCTCGCCGCGCCAGTCGGACACTGCCTGTGCCACCTCGACCGCTATTCTTTTCGCGTCCGCCATCTTCAGCCCGTAATACTCGGCCGTCTCCAGTATCAGATCTATGGAGGCGGTTGCGTCATCCAGATCGATGGCTGTGGAGAGGACGCGCGGGCGGATGTCCACCGGAACCGGGTTCAGGTCGTAGGCAGGGGAGAGACGCCATCCGGCGTTACTTGCATACAGGAAACCGTGATTGCGCAGATGATCGTCCGTGTTGGAAATCAGTACGTTGAACACGATCCGCCGCCAGAGTTGGGCAAGGTCATCCTTTGTCGCCGCCCCGTACTGCCGGAGCGCATCAGCGATCTCCAGATAGGAATGCGCCTCGTTGTCGTTCGCGCCCAGCATGCTCATGGCGGACATGAACGGGATGCGCCGACCGTCCATGCGGTCAAATCGGCCAATAAGGATGACTGGCTTCCCGCCGATTTCCTCTATCCGCCATTGGGGCACCTCGACCCCCGCCTTCTCGGCCAGGGCGAGGGCACCCCCTTCCCACAGGACGACGTTGATGTCGTCCTCCTTGTGTGGGAACTTAGCTAGAGCCAATTGCCCGTCGTGGTCGCGTACGGAGGCTTTCGGTCGTGCACCGCCAAGGGATGAACCGGGGGCGATCAGGAGCCGGAGATCCTCTTCGTCCTCTTCTTCGTCGGCAACCCGCTCGGCAGCGGACAGCAGGCGCGGCAGTTCCACGAGCGGCGGGATGCGCATGCCGCCCGGCTCCGCCAGGAACGGCCCTTCCGGCGTGGTCGTGAAGCGGAGCGCGCCTTGACGGGCTTCGTCATCCACCAACAGCAGGAAGTCGGCCTCGAAGAGTGTGCGGGGCGTCTGCCCCTCCTTCTTCGCCCGCCTGCGTTCGACGCGGCGCATAAGCGTCCGCCCCCACCGGTCCGGCTCAGAATCTCCGATGGCACCGAAGAGCGCCTTTTCCGGTGGAGTGTGGAATGGGCCGGGAGCCAGAGTGAGCGCGGGCTCTAGAGCGAACCGCTCAGGGTGCTCAAGCCAATCGGCGTCGTACTCGAAGGATGCGCTTTCCCGTCCCCTGAGGATGCGCGACCACAGTCGCCCGACGCGTACGGGTTCACCGTTCAGATCGATATGTACGAGAATCTCCCGATCCATCAGCCGTCCCCTTTCGGCTTTTTGGCGCGGGGGGAGCGAATACGCTGGGGCAACCGTTCAGCTTCCAAACTCAACCCGGTGCTGTCATGCTTGGGGTCGGCTAGGTCAGCAAGGCGTTCGGTCATGCCAAGGACGAACAGCACGGTGGCGTATATGCCGAGGGTGACCTTTGGATCGCCCTTCTCTACCTTATTGAGGGTCATGCGGCTGATCAAAGCCCGCTCGGCCATCACGGTCGTCGGAATGCGCCTGCGGCGGCGCGCATCCCGAATATCCGCGCCAAGCTTCCTCAAGGCGCGCCGGACGGGAATCGGTAACGTAGTTTCAGGCTTTCTGGCCATAATGTCCATCTACTTATACACTAACGGACTTAATGTAAGCGATAATGGATATTATTTCAACAAGCCCCTGCTTGGGCACCTGCTGGTGTTCGTTGGGCTTTGTTGGCTCCGAATGTGTCTGGGTCGTACGACCCAAAAACGGCCTAGCGCATGAACGCTAAGCCGTTGATGTAATCGGTTGCGGGGGCGGGATTCGAAATCCACTCTGGACTCGAACCCCATTTGTGCGCTCGGGCCACCAAGACGAGACGGATCGGATTCGCGAACTTCTGCTGGGAATTCCCGTTGCAAGAGGAGGGTAGCATAGCTGGGGAGTTGGTTTGATAACTCTGCTAAATTTTCTACATGACAGAGCAAGACCTCAAGCTAGGAGATTCCGGGCAATATAGCTGTGGGAGGACCCTTATGAGAGTTCTGAAACCGTTTATCGGCGCGGCGGCCGCCATCGGTATGGCCTTGGTGGCAAACGCAGGGGCGGTGGATGGCACGCAGCAGCCGTCGCCGCAGAGCGTGCTGGAGACGGTCGTGGAGCGCGGGACGCTCCGTGTCGGACTCGCGACCTTCGTCCCCTGGGCGATGCGGGACAGGAACGGCGATCTCATCGGCTTCGAAGTCGATGTCGCGAAGAAGCTGGCCGGGGACATGGGCGTCCGTGTTGAGTTCGTGCCCACGGCGTGGGAGGGCATCATCCAGGCGCTGGTCGCGGGCAGGTTCGATATCATCATAAGCGGGATGTCGATCACGCCGGAACGTGCGCTCGTGGTCGACTTTACACGGCCTTACGCCAGCAGCGGCTATATCCTCCTGGCGAGCTCCGAGCAGGCCGACCGGAAGGGATTGACGACGCTGGAGGCATTCGACGCACCGGGGATCACCATCACGGCACGAAGAGGGTCGACCTGTGCGGCCGCGATGCGGGAGCACTTCCCGAAGGCGACGCTTGTCTACTTCGACGACGACACGCTCGCCTACCGGGAGGCCGCCTCCGGCGGCGTAGACGCCATCTGCTCGACGCCGCCGGAGGCGGCCTTCGAAATCGAGAGACATGGCGCTGCGCTTCGTGTCGTATCGCCCGAGCCGATGTCGCCGACGCGCGAAGCGTTCGCGATTCGCAAGGGCGACCCCGAGGCGCTCACCTTCTTCAATCGCTGGATTCGCGAGCAGGAAGCGAGCGGCTGGCTAAGAGCACGCCACGACTACTGGTTCACCACCCGGGAGTGGGCGGATATGGTCGGGACCGATTAGCCACCCGCGAAGCGACTGCGGGTACGGGGCTTTGACCTGAGCCGCCGGCTTCCGCTATGAGGGCGAGCTCCTAGGCGGCAGGAAGCACGGATATGGGACGTTCACCTGGCGCTACAAGCTCGGCGCGGATTCTCAGGAAGTAGCTCTCCTGCCGCGAGCGCTCTATCCTCAGCCGGTCGAAGCCCGACGAGGTCCAGCACTTCACCGACACTGCGCGGCGGATTGCCGGGATTTTGTTGTGGAACCAAAGCTGAAATGTTTGAGTGGGGTTACCTGACGGCTGGGTTCTAATGATCCAGAAACGGCAGCACCGATCCCCACCTCTGTAAGCGGGCGCTGGCGACGTCGGATGCGCCGCGCGGCTCGGGTGCTGGCTGATCGAGGGCGGCGACGGAGCGCCGGTTTCAGCACCGACAGTGTGGGCATTCGAGCCATTTCCTCCACACCACTTGACGCCTCTCAATGGCGATGCATATGGTTGGCAAACGGAAGGATGCCCTAGTGCCAGTTCAGATTTCGGTGCCCTATGTCCGTGTGGGCAATCGACTCGGACCTAAAGCCGCCAACACGCTGGCTGGCGTTGGCCTGGCACTCTCGGATGCTGTGCGCATCCTCTGACCCGTATTGCCTTGCCGGCTGGCCTGATCACAGATGCTGAAGCCCGTGACCCATGATTCCGTGCCAAGGTACGGGAAGCCCTGGGCGATCCGCATCCTGCGGTTCCGCACGAGCAGGTCGTGAGCGAGTCGCGGGCGCTGGTCTACGGAGAGCGCCGGGTGCGATCTTGAATGGGCGGCCACGGCGGTCGCCGATCTGATAGCCACGACGCATCTCGGACGACTGATGCTGCTCAAGCCTTAAAGGAAGGGTCAATTCGTGAGACGTATGCACCGGATCAACGCGATGAATATTGGCCAGAAATCCTTCGGGCGCCTCCGCTTCTTCTGGCTGTTGGTGGCGCTGCTTCTGCTGATTGTCCTCGGACCGGTGGCCGAGGTGACCGGTCTGGGCGGCGTCGCGCTCCTGATCCTTTTTTCGCTTCTCCTGCTCGCCTCGGCCTATGTCGCGAGCGAGCGACTCCGGGGTCTGATCGCTGCAGTTGGCCTTACAGTACCGTGGGCCGTGCTGACCTGGTTTCGGCCGTTCGCGGGTGACGTTGCCAATGCCCTGGTTGCCGACGGGCTCGCGATCTCTCTTCTCCTCTACACACTCAGCCTGCTGCTTCACCGGATCGTCGCGGTCAAGGAGTCGAACTTCGACATCCTTTGCGCTGCGGCAGCGGTCTATCTGCTGATCGGTGTCGTGTGGGGGGTGTGGTTTCGGTTCATCGAGACATTGGTGCCCGGCTCGTTCGTCCTGACCGGGACGGGTGAGGCGATCGGCTGGAGCAACTTCATCTACTTCAGCCTTGCCACCTTGACCACCTTGGGCTATGGCGACATCACGCCGGTGAGCCCAGTGGCGCGGGTCTGGGCTACGCTCGAGGCGGTTGCTGGCGTGCTCTACGTCGCGTTGCTGATTTCGCGGCTTGTCAGCCTCTATCGTCGCTAGCTGTCCGGTGTTCCTGCGTGGTGAGTAGGGTTTTCCTGCCGCCGTCTATCCCGAGCGCCCGCCCCCCTCTCGAATCAGGCTACTAGCGCAAGGTGGAACACCTCTCAGAGTCCCTCCGGAGCCAGCAGGAGCGCGACGAGGTGGCGGACGCGATCCAGAGCCTGCGTCTGCGGCGGCGAGCATCCCGAATATCCGCGCCAAGCTTCCTCAAGGCGCGCTGGACAGGGATCGGAAGTGTAGCCTCAGGTTTTCCAGTCATAATGTCTACCTACTTATGCTTTGCGGGGTATTTCCGTCAAATCACCTCAGTCGCCGGGTTGAGCGTGCCACCGGATGGCGAGACCCCTATTGCAGCACCTCATGGGCGCGAAGGGCCCGGTGGTTTCCAGCATCGGTTGCCCGGTGCGTCGTCGAGCGGCCAGGTAGTCCGCGCCCTCATTCGCAGGGTTGCGGGCACTGGGTGAGGCTGGTCAGCGCCCCGAGCGTCTACCCCGAGAAGCGGTCGGGGTGAGATCCTCACTCCGGGGTCTTGGGTCCGAGCTTCGCGCGGACATCCTGTCCGCGAAGGCGATTCCGGCGTTGTCGGCCGGATTCACCTCGGGTCTGGGTCTGCTCGTCGCCCAGGTTGCCTTCGGGAGCTTCATCTTCTCCGGATCGTTGGCTCCCTTTTCCTCTCAGGGCGTCGGCCTGGTGCTGTTCGGAAACTTCGCCGCCTGCCTGGTCGTCGCCTTCGCAAGCGGCTATCGCGGGGCGATTTCGGGGCTGTCTCCCGCGCTGGTGATCGTCATGGCCTCGATCGCAACCAGGGTGGACGCACGTGGTGAGGCGCTGTTCGTCACCACGGCGGCCGCGCTCATGATCAGCGCAGTGGCCACCGGGGTGTGCTGTCTCATGGTCGGACGTTTTCGCCTCGCCAACCTGGTGCGCTTCATCCCCTATCCGGTGGCAGCCGGATTCGTAGCTGGAATCGGAGGAGTCGTGTGCTTGGCGGCCATGTCCCTGATGGGGGCGGATCCGGATTGGCGGGCGGTTCCAGCGCTCTTGGAGTCTCCCTTGCTGTGGAAGTGGGGCCCCGGCGCGGCGTATGGGATCGCCCTCTACTTCGCGCTGAAGCGCTGGGGCAATGCGCTGATCCTGCCGGTTAGTGTCGCGCTCGCCGTCGGTGCCTACCATCTTGCCCTTGCCACCCTCGGCATCTCCGGCGACGAGGCGAGAGCGGCGGGCCTGCTGCTCACGAGCACGGCGGACGGAGG
>Ga0209754_1001659_pt1 | contig 20826 bp, 16 predicted proteins | sample MesohylBB_FD_187295 | JGI IMG/M metagenome (GOLD analysis project Ga0209754, IMG submission 187295) | Host-associated microbial community of the marine sponge Aplysina aerophoba from Gulf of Piran - sponge mesohyl, lysed by bead beating... | ecosystem: Host-associated > Porifera > Sponge >... | reverse complement strand
CGCTGTCAGAAAGCGGAACTGTTGCCAACCGTTTGCGCCGTCCAGCGATGCTGCTTCGTACATTTCGCTGCCGATATTGTAGATTCCAATGAGAAACAGGAGAGTCGGAAAACCGAAGATCATCCAGATATGAGCGGCCCCAATCGAGGGTAAGGCCAATTCTCGGTCGCCCAGCCAATTGGGTGGATTCTCGATTCCCCAATCCCGCAAAACAGTATTGATAAAGCCAAACTGAAAACCGTACATCTCACCGAACATCAGGAAGATTACCGCCACCGGCAGCACGGCAGGCAGATAGACAACCCAGCGGTAAAAGGCAGCCCCTCTCTTTACCTTCGAGATCAGCACCGCCAGAAACAAAGCGATAAGGATCATGGCAGGGGCGACGAATACCAGGTATTTCAGTGAGATTCCGGCGGCATCCATCGCTCGCCGATCTCCCACCATTTTGACGAAGTTGCCGAAACCGTTGAAGTCCCAGCGCGTATCCGGGTAGACAAAGCGATAGTCCGTAAACGCCATCGCAAAGCCGCGGAAGATCGGCCAGACGTTAAAGGTCAGATACAGGGCCATTGCCGGCGCGATGAACAGGTATCCCAGCAGGTTGCTTTTGCGGACGGCAGCCTGCCGGTCCCGCGATTGTCGATAGCTGCGAATCGCGCCAAACAGCCCACCGCCCCCAGATTCGGATTGTGCTGTCATCGAAGACTCCCTCGAAAAAGGATGAGGAATCAATCAGCAGGAGCCATCTTACTCAACTGCTGCTGATTGATCCCCGAACCTTGTTAGGCCATCATCATCCGATCGTAGCGACCGGACTCCTTCAACTCGTCCAGGTCGATCTGGATGCCTTCCATTGCGACTTCAATGACTTCCTCTGGCGTGACACTTTGGGTCGCGTCGCGCAGCCGCTGCAACTCAGGGGCGAGATTGCTGTTCTGGAGTCCAAAGAACAGGTTGGACGGGAACCAGACCGAGTTGCGCACCAACTCAATGCCGGCAAGTTGCCACTGCTGCACTGGGTCGTCCTTGACAAACTCGTCGTAGGTGTACTGGTAGCAGGGCTTGGCAGCAACTTCCGTGATCTGCTTACCAGTGGCCTTGTTCTCCGGCCCAAACCACCACAGCGTGAAGTCGACCGCGCCTTGCGGGTTGGCAGCCTTGTTCAGCAGAGCGGTGGAGTTGATCCAGAATGGGGTGCCTGCTTTTGTTCCAGCGACTTCAGGATCCTCTCGGAAGAAGTTGATTCCGGTCGTGGCCGTTTCCTGTCCGAAGGTCTGCTGGGCCATTGTGCCGTGGACATCGAACGAGGTCAGCAGTGCCGTCCCGCCCTTCAACCAGTTGCCGAAGTTCTCGCCTGTAGCCGGTGCCATCAGGCCGTCTTCAACCATTTCGCGAATCCACGTCAGAGAGGCAAGGCTCGCCTCGCCTGAGATATCAATCAAACCATCGTCGGTAAGCGGCGTCTCCGTTGCCCCCCAGAGCATGGCGTACAGATCGCAAAGAGGGAAGCACGCTGCATCGAAAGGAGTCAGTTCCGGGCTGGTCTCGGCGATCTTCTCGGCCGCTTCCCGAACCGCGTCCCAAGTCATCGGCTGGCTGTCAAAACCGGCCTTCTCCATTGGTTCCCAGAACCAGCCCAAAGCCACACTACCGACATTGCCTGGGATTCCGAACTGACTACCTTCGATCTTGTGAACCTCGAAAATCGAGGGAATGATCCCCGGTACGACCTCGTCTGAGCCTGGAATCGACGATGCTTCGATAAACTCGTCCATGGACTGAATCAGGCCCCGACTGTGCCACCTGGGAGCGTCCCACGGAAAGACAACTACGGCGTAGGCGTCCCAGATGAGATCGCCGGCCGCCTGGGCGGCCTGAATCTTCGTATCCGGACTGCCTGCCGGCTCTTCTATTGCTACCTGCGCTTCGAATTCGCTGTTCCAGCGTTCTACGGCATCATCCGCCGCGTACGCGCTGCGAATGTCGGAGCGGATCAGCATGGTGATGCCTAGCGCTTCGGCGCTGGCTGCTGCCGCATCTTCCATGTCCCCGCCGCTGTCAAGGGCCGGAGCGGCGCAGGCCGCCACCACAGAGGCCAGTGTGAGCCCGCCTATTGCGCGCAAAAACTGCCTCCGGCTAAATCGGCCAATCGCCAAACCGTTAGTTTCTTTGCGAATGAGTTTCTGATCCGTCATTTCTTGCTCCTTTAGGAAATTGGATGGAATGGAATAGGATCACACAATTGTGTGACTGAGGGTGAGACATTCATTACACTGTAGACTGGAAATAACTTGCCGGGGGGACAAGAAGGATGTACGGCGATCATACGTTGACCGGGTATCGTATAGCGCAAAAGACCGCTAATGTCAAAAATTTATGTTCCTTATTCTTCTCAAAGTAGGGCCGAAGCTGACCCAACTCGAATCTTCGGGATGACTCAGAACTGGGAAAAGGCAGGCCCGATTTGCGACCGAGCCATCGTTTCCACGTCTGTTAGATTGCCCGCTCCCTGCGTGGCAGGTCGACTTGAGGCCCTTTGGTGAATTGCCAGCCTCGTCGCCTCCGCAAAGACTCGACATAGTCCTTAGCGAAAGTCCTGTCAACTGTCCCCGATGGCCGGTATCACCTCATTCTTCAACAGTTCCATCGAGCGCAGCCAGCGCGGCTTGTCGTCCCAGTCATGACCGATGGCGAGCAGCGTTCCGAAACCGCCTGTCAAGTCGTAGATCTCTTGCAGACGGCGTGTGCACTCCTCCGCGTCCCCAACGATCGCCAGCCGCCTCACCGCGTACTCCGCCGTAACCTCTTCGTCCGGCATATCCGGGTCCTCTTTCCACCCGTCGAGACGACCCGGTCCGATCAGCTTGATCAGATACTCGAACGACTGCCCAAAGGCGCTGTTGAGAGCAAAATCGAACGCCTCTTCTGTCGACTCCCCTACGAAAATGTTGCGCGCCACCCGCCAATCTCTCCGATCAGGGGCGTCCCGTCCGGCTTCTGCCGCGCCGGCTGAGAAGGTTTCCCAGTGCTGCGCCAATGTCGACATCGGAACAAGATTTGTGCTTACGGGCAGGAATCCGCGTTGCCCCGCCATGCGCGCGGCCATCGAAGTCCCCTTCAGGATCGCCATCGCCACTGGTGGATGCGGCTTCTGATAGGGCCGTAGGATCTGGCCCATTCCTATGTCCGGGCGCGTCTCATCGATATGAATATGCCAGTAGTCACCCTTGAAGTCGAAGGGCGCGTCTGTCGTCCACAGCTTCAACACCATGTTGATGCTTTCTACCGTCATCAGACCCAGGGTTCGGGGATCCGCCGGCAGATCAAACAAGCTGAGGTCCGTCGGAATGCCGGTCTGGCCAAAGCCGCACATCAGCCGGCCCCGCGAGAGATGGTCCAACATTGACAGCCGAACCGCCACGTTGACCGGGTGGTGGAAGGGAGCGATCGTCACCCCCGTCCCGAACTTGATCGTGCTTGTGCGGGCCATTGCATTGGCGATGAAAACGTCGTTCGAGGGCATCGGCTCCCATTTGACCGAGTGATGCTGGCCGATCCAGGCCTCAGAATACCCAAGCGCCTCGGCCCGTACGATCAACTCCAGGTCCTCTTCAAGACTCTGCGTAAAATCCTTCTCTGGCGGGTGGACGGGCATCAGGAAATAGCCGAGTTCCATGGGCTCTTCTCCAGTTCAGTGAGACGGAAAGGTGGGTGGTTCTTCGCCCGCAATGATCTGTTGGCACTGGGGCGAGGTATTCTTCGTGTCGGTTCAGACTATGGCCTGCTCCAGCCAGGCATCGTCAATTTCCAGACCGAATCCCGGGGCGTCGCTGGGGCGCACATACCCGTCCTCGATCACAGCCGTGCCCGGCAGCTTGACCATCTCCGCCAAAGGTACACCGGGCGCGGAAACGCTCTCCGATCGTTCACCCCAGGTTACAGCCGGCATGGCCATCGAAAGGTGCTGGCCAAAGGGGTAATTCATGCCGGCATGGGCGATAACGGAAATATGATTGGCCTGCGCCAGGTGACATATTTTGGCCGCAGCAGTGATGCCGCCGCACCAGAGCACATCCGGCTGAAAGATGTCCACCAGCCGCTTGCCTGCAGCGTGGGCGAAGGGCGCCAGATTGTACCAGTGTTCGCCGGTAGCTAGGGTCTGCCAGGGCAATCGCTGACGGATCGACTCGTAGCCCAAGAGATCTTCCGGTTGGATATAGTCCTCCAGCCATTTGAGGTTGTAGGGCCGCATCCGCTCGGCCAGACGCACAGTGTATTCGGGATCATATGCCGTCCAACCATCCAACATCAGCTCCACGTCGTCACCGATGGTTTCGCGCGTGCTGGCCACCAGCTCTTCCAGTTTGTTGAGGCCCTCCAGCCCGTGTTCAGGGCCCCAGGGACTGAACAGTTTTGTCGCCTTAAAGCCAAGCTCCATATACCATTCCTGATCGAAGCCCGATGCGTAGCAGAATATCTTGTCCTTCTGAGGCCCACCCAACAGCTCGTAGACCGGCCGTCCCAGCAGCTTACCTTTGAGATCCCACAGGGCCACGTCGAGCGCACTGATGGCATAGCTGGTCACTCCGGTAGGACTGAAAGCAGAGCAAAGCCGGACCATCATGTCCCACAGCTTCTCAGTGGCCATAACGTTTTCGCCGATAAGATTGGGGCCGAGATGTTCGTTGATGATGGCTGTGACCGGCGGGCCGTAGAGCGACATGCCAAATCCCTGCGTCCCATCTTCAGCCGTGACCAGCACGGCCGGCCGTTTCCAAGGAGCGAAAGAAACGTGCCCCTCGCCGTTGGGAAAGCGGTCGTATCGCGCCATCGGCCGGTTCATGTGGATGGTCTGCGCGCGGCTGGGTGTACGCGGCGGCGTCTTTGGCTTCGGGTCGGTCCTGATCTCAAACGCGCGGATCTCTTTGATTTTCATCTCGGTTTCCCCGTGATTATGTAGAAAACCCTGCGCAGGGGCACAGGGTTACATGTGACATGAAGGATCTGTACGGGATTCTTGTTCCTGTATGAGACATTTGCAAACGCCCATTCATTACTGAGGAACCCAAAGTGCAACCATTTGTGCCAAATCCTGGAGCTCGCCAGTACTCATGTCGGCCACAGTGAATCTCTTACGGGGCACCGAAATGTGTCCCAACAAGGAAAGCCTCTCTTCTTCTCTAGAGCGCGCTTAGGAAGGCCTACCACTACAGCACATCTCCAAACCACGAGAGCTATCCCTTAAGGTCGGTAACGGTTATCCCCTTAAGAAAGGCGTTTTGAGAAAAGAAGAACAGGATCAAACAGGGTAGTATGATAATGAGTGCAGCGGCCATATAAAGGTGCCACGGCGTTCCCCGAAAGGCCACATTGAAGTTCGCCAAGAACAATGTCAGCGTAAAGTTCTTTGGCGTAGACAGAATGATCAGCGGGCCGAGGAAATCATTCCAGAAGAAAACGAAAGCGAATACCGCGACCGCCGCCAGAGCCGGCTTGGAAAGTGGCAGGATGATCCGAATGAATATGTGCCACCGCGACGCGCCGTCAAGATAGGCCGCTTCGTCATACTCTATCGGAATCGTCATGAAAAACTGGCGTAGCAAAAAGATGTTCCACGCCGATCCGAACCAATGGGGAATCATGAGCGGCCACAGCGTGTCTAGCCAGCCGAGCCTTTGCCAAATGATAAACTGAGGCACCATTACCACTGCGAATGGAATCATGAGCGTACTCAGGATCCCCAGGAAGATGACGTTTTTGCCCGGGAACTCCAGCCGGGCGAATGCATAGGCCACCAGCGCACTGGAAAATATCGTCGAGACGACTCCATTCACGGATACGATCATCGTGTTGATCGCATACGTATAGACGGGCGGATCCGTCTCGTACTGCATCGTAAATGCTGTGATGAAATTCGACCACATTACCGGCTTGGGTATCCACGTGGGCGGTAACGTAAAGACCTGGTTGGAGGGCTTGAGAGCCGTGTTCAACATCCAATAGAATGGCAATAAGAACAGAAACGCCGCCAAAATGAGAAGCGCGTAAATCACTAACAACCGCACAAGGCCGGTCTGGAATCGATTGCCCAGCAGGTGGGTACGCATTCTGCTGGGGCGTGTGTATCGCTCGCTGCCCAGACGTTCAGTTGTTGGAACTGTTTCGTTGCCAACTACCATTATCACTTCTCCCGCTGGGCTAGCGCTCGCCGCCCTCGTAATAGACCCAGCGACCAGCAAGCCGGAACTGGAATACAGTCAGCCCAAAAATGAGCAGGAACATAATCCAGGCCATGGCAGAGGCATATCCCATTTTGAGGAAAGAGAAAGCGTTCTTGTAAAGATGGAGGCCCAGAAAGAGCGTTGCATTGTCCGGGCCGCCTCCGGTCATCACATAAGGTTCGGCGAAAGTCTGCACCGACGCGATGATCCCCATGACGACGTTGAAAAAGATGGCAGGAGACAACATTGGCAACGTAATAGAGAAGAATTTTGAAACTTCACCGGCGCCATCTATATCAGCCGCTTCGTACAGTTGCTGCGGAAGCCCTTGCAAAGCTGCCAGATAGATGACCATGGGAATGCCAACGTTCCAGAGGCTCTTGACGATCAGTGAACCCAACACCACCTCCCTGTCAAACAGCCAGTTTCGACCTTCCAGACCCATCATCTCCAAACCATTGTTCACGATTCCCAGTTCAGCGTGATACATCCACACCCAAATGACGGACCCGGCCACGCCGCTGACCACCGCCGGCAAATAGAAGGCCGAACGCCAGAATCCCAGAAGTCGAATTCGTTGATTCAGGAGCAATGCCAGCCCCAGCGCCAACACCTGGCCAATCGGAACGGAAATCAGCACAAATTTGAATGTCACCCAGATCGAAATGCGAAACAACTCATCTGTGGTGAACATGCTAATGTAATGCGTGAGCCCATAGAACCTGGGGGGCGCGATCATCTTCCAGCGAAAGAAACTGAGGACGAAAGACGCAATGATGGGGCCGCCGACGAAGAGGATAAAGCCAATAACCCAAGGCAAGATGAAGGCGTAAGCAACAATGGCATCGTGGAAACGCCTGCTTCGCCAAATACTACTGCGCGGTGTAAGGCCGGTTGTGGTCACGGATATATGCCTCAATGACGCGCCCGCATACCGCCTGGCCATCCTGGTCCTTTGTCATGGCCGCTTCGCGCAAGCGCAGTCTTTTTCACAAACGAAGACCACGAAGGCAATAGGATTGCCCTATGCCTTCGTGGGCCTTCGCTGTTTCTAGAGTTTCAAAATTGCAGTCTAAATGTCCGAAATGACGGCCGTGACCTTCGGCGAAACATCAGGGAAGATTTCCGCGGCCTTGGCATCGCCGGCATACACTTTCTCAAGCGCGTTGCCGATCAGATTCAAAGCTTCGCCCTCATTGGCCGGTCCTGGCAGAATGTGTCCATAGTCCAACGCGTCGGGAATCACGTCCCAATCCACCGCGAAGTCAACCTCCGCGACCCAGGGGAACGGTTCGATCGCATTGGATGAGCGACGCGTTCCAGGGAAATTCGCTTCCGAGGCGTAGTTGTAGATGCCCTGTGTGCTCGTGTTGTAATTGAGCCAGGTCCATGCGATATCCTTGTATTCCGATGTCGTGGCAATGTTGTTGAACGCACCGTGCGTGATGGTATCGCGCTGCGTTTGGCTGGGCTCGGCAACAACATTGAAGCGGAATCCGGCGTCAACAAGGCTTCCAGTGATCCAGGACCCCATGCGCTGCATTCCAATATTGCCGGCCGACAGCAGCTCCGCTGCCGCGCCTGAGCCGCCAATCCCAATAATCTGGGATGGTGAGGGCATCACATTGCCGTCGAGCAGCATGTCCGCCCAGAACTGAATCGCCTGGATCGTCTCTTCCTTGTCAAGCCTGCTTTCCAGGAAATCCTCGCTGTAGAAGCTGCCGCCGTTCTGCCAGGCCTGCTTGACACTGAACATGTGCCAGCCAACCGGAATCGTCTCCGAACCCCAAATCTTGTTGTCGGGATCGCTGATGGCGCGGGCCTTCTCTTCAAAGTCGGTCCAGGTAAAGCTGTCCTTGTCGGGATACTCGACACCGGCGGCGTCGAAAAGATCTGCGTTGTAGAAGGTCACATGGGGTGCCGCCGCGTCGGGAACGCCAAAACGCTTACCTTCGACGATCGGATAATTCCACCAATTCTCGTAGAAGTCGTCGGGCTCGAAATCGGGTTGGCCATCGACATATGGCTGAACATCGATAAACTGATTATTGCGGCCCATATCAAGAGCCATCGCTTCCCAACTGCGAACGACGTCAGGGAGCGTGCCTGCTGCAGCCAGGGCCGGAATCTTGGCGTGAAACTCGCCAATCTGCTCCACACTGACTTCGATATCGGGATACTCTTCATGGAACGATTCTAGGGTCGTTGCAACACCGGCGGCAGGATCATGGCGCCCGTAACGAATCGTGGTGCGCTCCGCCATTGGCGCTTCGCCCATCGCCCCTTCGTCAGCCGGCGCGACTGGCGCGCATGCCGCCAGAGCAGCGGCGCCGGCAATCGTTCCCCCAACTTTGAGAAAAGTTCGTCTGGACAGGGTTTCTCTTTGCGTCATAGTTGGATATCTCCTTCTGTGATTTCTAATGTTGCAATGTCTGCAACTAATTTTTCGGGGCTCTTGCTAATCCTATTGAAAATAGCCATTATGTCAATTTTTTGGTCCGCTTGCGATTAATCCGCAGCAATCAGTTCGCAACCCTGACCGACGCCAGTCAAAGCGCGTACTCCCTCCTGGCTCCTCTTTCCTCACTATTCGTATTATGGGCGGTCGGGCCTTCGGCCCTCCCTTGTGCAGGGGCTGCGCCCCCGCAACGCCCCCCTCCAAAACCATGCCTCAGCGACCTTACGCCTTCCTCGCAGCAGTGAGGCTCCAGCAAGATGGCACTTGCCAACCGCGAACGGAGTGGGATAGCGTGAACGGTGGCGGAAATCAGAGGCAGGGCAAGACAAACACTGAATCTGGCTCAGCAGCCACGTGACGCTCACTGAGAGAGTCAACTAGCCTCTCGTAAGTTCTCTTGAGTCAAAAGGGGTAAATCGTAGTCTGGCAGGGGCGTGTTATAGGCAGCCGGCCCGGTGTCTGTCACGCGGTGAGCCACAGAATGGGCTCGGAGACGTACTCGCGCACGGTGTTAAGAAAACGCGCGGCCGGCGCGCCGTCTACAACGCGATGGTCAAAGGTCAGGCTGAGCGCAACCATCTGGCGAGCAACGACCTCGCCTTCGTGGACCGCCGGCTTGCAGACAATGCGCCCAATACCAAGAATGGCGGCTTGGGGCAGGTTGATGATGGGAGTGAAAGCGTCGATTCCATACATACCCAAATTCGTGACTGTGAAAGTTCCCCCTTGCATCGCCTCATTGCCCAGACGTTCCTGGCGTGCGCCCTCGATCAGGCTGGCTGTTTCAGCTGTAATCTGCCGCAACGACTTTTCCGGAACATCCCTTAGGACAGGCGCCATCAACCCAGCCTCCGTTTCGACCGCGAAGCCGATGTGGACGTTGTTGTGCAGAATCAGCCCGTCATCGCTCCAACTGGAATTGAGTGCAGGATGATCCTGTAGCGCCGCCGCCGTCAACTTGAGGTAGATGTCGTTATAGCTGGGAACGGCCAACCCGCGACGGGCATAGCTCTCTCTGAGCTGCTGTCGCAGCGCAACCAGTTCGGTGGCGTCAGCTTCCGTGGTCAAAGTGACTGGGGCGGTTGAGCGGGAACTCTCTGCCATCCGCTGAGCGGTGATCTGGCGGATACGGCTGTGCGGCGCAAGCTGTGTCGCCGCCTCGTCCGCGGGCGCAGGCTGACGGCGGGACGCTATGGCTGCCTCCACATCCTCGCGCTGAATGCGGCCGCCTGGCCGGCTTACCGTCACATCCGCCAGATCGACTCCAGCCTCCGCCGCAAGTCGGCGCGCAACCGGTGTGGCGTCAACGACCATCACTGCTGGCCGAATCTCCGCGGCCGCGCGCACGTCCCGTTCGACGATCCGACCGGTGCGGCCGCTGCCTGTCAAAACTGTCCAGTCCACGTCCAACTCGCCCGCCACCCGCCGCGCCCGCGGGCTGATCGCTGGAGATCCGCGGCCGTCTGCGGCAAGCGGGCGCGAAACAGAACCGCTCTGTGAAGGGGAAGCCGCCGGGGCGACCTGACTCGAAGATTCTGCCTGGCCACTTTCCACCGGCAAGGCTTCCCCCTCCTGCACGATATAGGCAAGCCGCGCGCCGACGGGAATGACATCACCCGGTGCCGGTGCATTGGCTGGGAGGCGCAGGATGCCGGCCTCGAACACTTCGACCTCCTGCGTCGCCTTGTCGCCCTCAACCGTAAAGAGCAGGTCGCCGGCCTGGACTTCGTCTCCATCCTGTTTCAGCCATTCGCCGAAAACGCCTTCTTCCATCGTCCAACCCAGGCGCGGCATTGTCACTTCGTAGGCCATCGGATCTCCCCTATTGAACAGTTCTCGCAATGGAAGTGGTGATGGAAGCGTGGTTTCTGAAAGTGATTCAATTCTATTACTCGGCCAGCAGATCGCGTATGCTCTGTTCGATGTCGGCCGCTTCCGGCGTAATGGCCTCTTCCAGCGTTGGGCTGTATGGCGTCGGCACATGTGCGCCGTTCAGGCGGCGTATCGGCGCGTCCAAATCGTCAAACCCCTGGTCAATAACCTGTGCCGCGATTTCGGCGCCCACGCCACAAGGCTGAAAGGTTTCATCGACGATCAGGAGCCGCCCGGTCCTGTGAACGGACGCCAGTATCGTCTCCATATCCAGCGGCGCGATTGTGCGCGGGTCGATTACCTCGGTTGAGATCCCTTCCTCTGCCAACTTTTCGCACGCAGTGAGCGACTTATCCACCATCGAACCAATTGCGACGAGTGTGCAGTCAGTTCCTTCGCGAGCAGTGCGTGCCTCTCCAAATGGGATCGCGTAGTCACCCTCGGGCACATCGCCGCGATTGAAGAGCAGCGACTTATGTTCCAAGAAGAGCACTGGATCCTCGCTCTGCAGCGCAGTGGCGAAGAGACCCTTGGCGTCGCTGGGAGTAGCAGGAACCACAACACGAAATCCCGGCAGATGCGCAAAGATCGGATAGTAGCTGCCCGAATGATGAGTCGCAGCCGAGTGGCCAATCCCTATCGCGCCGCGCAAAAGGATCGGCATCTTGAGGCGGCCACTGCTCATGTACTGCATCTTGGCGATCTGATTGACCAGTTCACCAAAAGCGTCAAGAATAAAGTCGAAAAACATGAAATCTACAACGGGGCGTGTACCGGTCATGGCCGCGCCCGCGCACATGCCAACAAAACCGCGTTCACTTATCGGCGTGTCGCACAGTCGCTCGGGGCCGTACTTTGCGAAAAGGCCAACCGTGGTATTGAAGTTGCCCCCTCGTTCTCCAATCCCCTCTCCTACAACGAAAATCGAAGGATCGCGGGCCATGGCGCTGTCAAGTGCCTCCACCGTTGCTTCAACGTAGGTCAGTTCTCGCATGGCCTTCACTCCTGGCTGAATATGTGATCGCTGACCGTATCAGGCTCCGGCCAAGGACTGTTACGGGCAAATTCTTCCGCGTCCGCCACCGTCGCCCTCACCTCGGCCTCGATTGCGGCGAGCGTTTCAGGGCCGGCCTCCTCATTCTCCAGCAGCCATTCGTTGTAGCGCTTTATCGGGTCGCGCTCCTTCCACTCCTCGACCTCTTCCTGAGTGCGGTAGCCAGCGTCTCGCATACCTTCCGAATGGGCGCGTGTGCGATATGTGCGGCACTCAATCAAGGTGGGGCCTTTACCCCCGCGTGCCCGCTGCACCGCTTCCTCCGCCGCGTCATAAACGGCCAACACGTCGTTGCCGTCCACGGTGACACTTTCCATGCCGTAGGCAGGTCCGCGGTTGCCTACGTTGGGATTACCGGCGGAGTAGGCGAAGGGCACCTCGGTTGCATACAAATTGTTCTCGCACACAAACAGCGTCGGCAATTTCCAGATGCTGGCCAGGTTCAGCCCCTCGTGAAAGGCGCCGTTATTGACCGCGCCGTCGCCAAAAAAGGCGACGCCGACCTGGTCGGTTTTGAGTAGCTTGAACGAATAGCCGGCGCCGGTTGCTTGCAGGATACAGGGGCCAACGATGCCGCTCGTCCCCATCATCCCAACCTCGGGCTTGAAGAGGTGCATGCTTCCTCCCCTTCCTTGCGAGCAGCCGGTCGCGCGCCCGAAAAGCTCGGCAATCACTTCGTGGGGGCTGACTCCCTTCGCCAGAGCATGACCGTGCCCGCGGTGCGTGCTGAAGACGGCATCGTCGGGGCGGAGGTGTGCGCACACCCCCGTCGCAATCGCCTCTTCACCGACATAAGTATGGCAGGCGCCGTGAACCAGACCCATCTGGTGCGATCGGGCCAACTGCTCCTCAGTGTAGCGAATATTTATCATCTGCCTGTAGAGCGCGAGGAGTTGCTCTGATTGGGGCATTCCATCCACCTCCCGTGTGACGAGTTGGTCGGACATCTGCAGCCTGCTTCCCCCTGCGTGACATTCTGCAGCTGGCCGGATTGAGATCAGTTCGGCACCGCGGCAGGCATTCCCGGATGTGAACCGCTGACATTTTTGGCCAGATTGCCGCCATCCAGCGGAATCAACGCGCCTGTCATCCAGCCGGAGGCATCGGAGGCAAGAAATATCGCCGGCCCTTTGATGTCACTGGGATCACCCATGCGGCCGATCGGCAAGCCGCGCAAGTAGGAAGCCCCAAGAACCGGGTCCGCCGCGATCCTTACCCGCAAGTCCTCGTTCATAATCTGGGCGCATACAATGGCGTTGACGCGTACGCCCAGGCTGCTCCACTCAGTGCTCAATTCCCGTGTCATCGCCGCAACCGCGCCCATCGCCATGCTGTAGGCAATATGGTTGCGGCCCAGTGCGCTCAATCCGGCGATGGAAACGATGCTGAAAATGCTGCCCCGCCCTTGCGCCATCATCCGCTTGGCCGCTTCCTGCGTGCAAATATAGCGGCCGACAACCAGGTTCTGCATCACCTGTTGAATTTCGTCCTCGGTCAGTTCAAGAGGGTCGTTGCGGATGCCTTCGCCGGCAATGTTGCTGAGGACATCTACTCTGCCCAACTCGTTGTCGACCCGTTCGTACGCGGCCCGGATCTGGTCCGCGTTCGAAATGTCACAGTTGAGTGGGAGGGCCCTGCGGCCTAACTTTTCAATCTCATGCGCGGTCTCCTGCGCACCGGCCTCGTTGATGTCCAGCAGCACAACATCCGCGCCGACTTCGGCGAAGGCTAATGAAGTGAGTCGGCCCATGCCGCTTGCCGCGCCCGAAACAACAGCCACGCGGCCTGTCAGATCAAAGAGTGGGTGGGTCATTGCGCTCGTTCTCCTCTGCAACTGCTATTTTTCTGGGATGTCATTGACCGGCGCACGCGGCCGCTCGCCGCGCAGAACGCGTACCACCTCTTCAGCTCCCTGCACGCGCACATCCACCTTGGATTCCTCAGAATACCATCCGGCATGGGGCGTGAGCAAGATGCGTTCTTCCTCCAGAAAAGGATGGTCTGCCGCCACCGGTTCGACCGCCAAAACGTCCAGCGCGGCGCCCGCAATCTGGCCTCCCTGCACCGCCGCCAGCAGCGCGTCCTCATCGATCAAACCACCGCGCGCCGCGTTAACCAGGTAGGCCGTCGGCTTCATCAGCGCAAGTGTCTCAGCGTTGATCAGGCGGCTGGTCTCATCCGTCAGGGGTGAATGCAGCGAAATATAGTCAGACTGGCGCAGCACCGTCTCCAAATCAACGACCTGTACACCCAGTTCCTCCATCGCCGCCCCGTCCACGTAAGGGTCGTAGGCCAGTACTCTAAGCCCCAACCCGCGTCCCTTTGAAGCAGTCGCTTGGCCAATCCGGCCGCAACCGACCACGCCCAGCGTCTGGTTACTGAGCCGGTAAAGAGTGCCGCCGGTTTCACTGTTCCAGATTCCCTGGCGTGTTGCGCCAAGAAGACCGGGAAGCCCACGCGCCTGGGCCAGTACCAGCGCAATCGCGTGGGTTGAGACCTCATCAATCGAATAGTCGGGCGCATATGTCACCCAGATGCCGCGATCGCTAGCGGCAGCAATGTCGATGGCGTCCAGTCCCGTGCCCACGCGGCAAATCAGACGGCATCGTTCCAGGCTCTGGATGAGAGCCCTTTCAACTGGCTGGATAGTAACCATCAGAGCATCGCAGCGCCGTGCAGCTTCCCAGGCCTGTTCTGTATCCAGATTCCCGACATGCTCAATCTCCAGGCCGGCCGCGCTGAGTATCTCTTTTTCAATTTCGATATCCCCGAATCCGGGGTATGCAATCACGACTCTCATGTTCATGGATTCTTCTCTATTGTCTCATTGGAGAAAGTTATTTCGTTCAAGTGAAGAGTGCCAATGTTCTGAGTGTTTCTCTGAGTGTGCCTCCAAAGGGATAGCGCTACTCTCAGTCCAACATTTCCAGCGAAGGCCTAAGGGTCTCACACTGTGTTTGCGACTGGATTCATTTCCTCTCATATAACCTGCCGCAGAAGCGACCCGATGCCTTTCATCCTGATGTTGTCCTTGAAAGCCTCATTGACCAATGTTTGATAGCCTCGGCCTCCTGCTTGTGCCTTAAAGTACGCTACAATATCAGCGTCCAGATAGATATTGACCCGCACCTTGCGTCTTGAAATAGGTTCACCCCCAACGCGTAGTGAGGAGCGAGCTATCTGTTCTGCAGTAACTTCAGGGATCTCGCTAAGATCGATATCCTCATCTTTCAATTCTTCCAGAACTTCCCAATTCGTATGCGAACTCTCCAGGGTAGTTTTTTCGTTCACTGTTCGTTGCCTATCTCATTGAAATAACTCGAATTGCGTCTTCTTTCTCAGTATTAGCAATAACCTCCACAGTCCCTTTCAACACTCCTTTTCCAATCACATCTGTCGTTCTCAAATGAAATGATTGCTAGTTCAGGGACTACTCTCGCATCAACAAAGTCCAGGTGGTGCTTGCCAAGATAGGAAATTCGCATTGCCTCGGATTATTCAACTCCCGTCAGTGAACTATTATGCATAAATATACATATTGCAAGCTTGAAACGGTCCAAAAAGGCCCTGATGCACCAAGAATGCTGTCTAGTCTTTGACGGTGGGAGGAATTACGTCTCTTTTCCGAATCAAAGGCAAAATGAAACCACGACGAGAACGCGATCTGCATCCTGAGTTCGAGGGCGCCAACCCTCTCCGCAGGGAATTGCAGCGTTTAGGTCTCAAGTGGGTCAAACAGTAGGTAGCGCCGTTGATTTAAGACCGGCTTCTCGCAAGAGCGTTGCTAGTCCCTCTGCGCCAACGACGAATTCAAAACGTGGGGCCGCACGATTACCAGAAAAAGTCTCACCTATCCCCCTGAGACATCCTTAAGACTCGACGCGTCGCTGACCTCAATGTGGACATCACCACGCGCCAGCACCTCCGGCCGCAGCGCCGTGCCCAGGCCGGGCCGGTCCGGAAACTCCAGATGGCCGTCGCGGATAACCAACTGTTCGGTCATCACATCATTGTACCAGCCCTCGGTGTAGGCGCGTACCGTCTCCATGATCATGGCATTGGGCGCGTGCGCCGCCAGATGGGCGGCCGACCACAACGCCACCGGGCCGATCGTGTCATGCGTGGTAAAGGGCAGGTAGTATGTATCCGCCAGGGAAACGATCTTGCGAGTCTCGGTCAGGCCGCCGGTCCAGGCCATGTCCGGCATTATGATGTGGGCCGCATTCTTCTCCACGACTTGCCGGAAGCCGAACCGGGTGAAAAGGCGTTCGCTCACGCACAGCGGCACCTTTGTCGCCGCAGCTAAACGGGCGTATGAATCGACATTGTCGGCGGGGATGATCTCTTCCAGCCACATTATGTCGTAAGGTTCCAGCGCACGGCCTATATCAATAGCGATTGGCAGGTTCCAACGCGCGTGCCCCTCAATCGCAATCTGCATCTTGTCTCCCACCGCCTCCCGGATCTGTTGGACCGGTTCAAGGCCGCGCCTGAGGTCTTCAGGATCCAGGTAATGACCGACAGGCCCCACCGCGCTGACGCCGGCGCGCTGGCCAACAGGCCCGCCCAGCGAAACGCCAAACTGATCCCAGGGCCAGAGTTTCATCGCTTTGGTCCCCGTAGCCAGCAACTCCTGCGCCAGTTCGCCTGCCCTTCCTTCACTCCAGGCGTGGTAGTCCATATGGGGGCCGTGGCTGACACAAGTGTTATAGATGGAGATGCGGTCGCGGCTGCGCCCGCCCAGCAGGTTGTAGATGGGTTGTCCTGTATACTGCCCCAGCAAGTCCCACAGTGCCACGTCAACCGTCGAAATGGCGCGCGTCTCCGCGCCGGCAAAGCCGAAGAAATTCACCGTGGCGAACATGTTGCTCCAGTGGCTCTCGATGTCAAAAACAGAGCGGCCCACCAGCAGATTGGCAAAGACATCATGTATCACCGCCGCCACCGCGCGCGGCACGTAATAAGTCTCGCCTAGCCCTATAAGTCCCTCGTCGGTGTGAATGCGCAGCCAGAGCGTATTGAACTGCTCTTCAAACCAGATCGTCTCCAGTTTCTGGATCTTCAACTCTTCCTCCTACGCTTTCAGCCCGGTCATGGTGATGCCCCGAATGAACTGTTTCTGCGCCACGGCGTAAAGTAGCATGACCGGAGCCACGGTCAGCATGGAGCCGGCCGCCCACATATCATAACGCTCCCAATAAAGGCTGCGCAGCCCGGCCAGGACGAGGGGCAACGTCTGCGACTTTGGACTTGTCAGGACCACCAACGGCCACAGGAAGTTGTCCCAATTGAATAGAAAGGTGAAGACGGCCAAAGCTGCCATCGGCGCCGTGGAAAGTGGTATGATGATGCGGCTGAAGATCCACCATTCCGACGCGCCGTCAATGCGGCCGGCATCGATCAGATCGGAGGGGATCCCCTCCAGAAACTGGCGCATCAGAAAGATGCCAAACGTGGAAAACAGCACCGGTACAATCACCCCGCCCAGCTTGTTGTTCAGCCCGATGTCGGCGATAGTCACGTAGAGGGGCACCAGGACGACCGCAAACGGGACCATCATCGTTGAGAGGATCACGATGAAGAGTTGCTCTTTTCCCCAAAATCGGTACTTGGCGAAGACGTAGGCCGCCGCCGCCGAAGTCAGCACCACGCAGCCCGTTACTATCAGAGATACGATCGTGCTGTTCCAAAAAGCCTGTGGGAAGTTCGCCCGGAAGAGGATTGCACGGTAGTTGTCCACAGTCCAGGCCAGCGGCACAAGGCTTTCACCGCTGGTGAGTTCGACATACGACTTGAAGGAGCCGAAGAACATCCACACGAACGGCATGACCGAAACAAAGGCGATAGCCAGCAGAATTGCATGGATCAAGGCAAAGCGGGCCTGCTCGATCAGGGTCGCCATCCGGTATCTGGAAATTGTAACGGTGTTGTCGCTTTTCATATGTTGTAAATGCACTGCCGTTTCGCTGCCGGACCGATCTTGCTTCCCGCCCCCGCTAACCGCCTTCGTTCAATAGCTCCAACTTGGCCGCAGAATCCGCAACTGCACAACGGTGATCACGAATACGAAGATAAAGAGAGTAAAGGCAGTCGCGGTGGCGAAACCAAAGCGAAGATTGGTGAAGGCTTCGTTGTATACGAGCAAGTTCATTACGTAAGTGGCATTGCCCGGCCCGCCCGCTTGTGAGGGCATGACCACTACTTGGGTGAATACCTGCAAACCGTGCATCACGATCAGAACACTGACCAGCGTTAGCGTATGCCCCAGCAGCGGCAGAGTTACACGCCAGAACCGTTGCCAGATGCCCGCCCCGTCCACCTTGGCCGCGTCATACATCTCTTCCGGGATGTTCAACATGCCCGCGGTCAGAATCACCACGTAGAAGCCGAGCGCCTTCCAGATGTCCACGCCGATCACCGAATATAGCGCAGTCTCGTGGCTGGTGAGGAACTGGCTTGGCGGGATTCCCACTGATTTCAGAATCTGATTGATCTGACCGAGTTGGGGGTTCATCAGCATCTTGAACAGGAGCGAGATCGCCACCAGCGAGACGACCACGGGCAGGAAGATTACGAATTGATAAAAGTTGCGCCCGCGCGTCACCGAAGTCAGGCAGGCGGAAACGAAGAGGGCCAGCGGAACCATGCCAGCATAGAAGACCGCCGCATAGACGAGCGTGTTGCGGATCGAAACCCAGAACAAATTGTATTCGAACAGCATTCGGAAATGCCGCAGACCGACGAAGGGACTCTGATCGGGCTGCAGGATCTTGTACTCGACCACTGCCATCCAGAAAGCGCGCAGGATCGGCGAAAAAGCGAACCAGACGTACCAGATGATCAGCGGGGACAGCACGGCCAGGCCGAACCAGAATTGAGGCTTGCGCAAAATTCGGCGCGTTTCCGTAAGCCGGTCACCAGGCTGTCTAACCATCACTCTGACTCCCCCGAAGGCAGAATCACCGGACAAGGCCTATTCATTCTATTCTCCAAAGGGGCGAGCAGGTTCCCAAATCTGCGTGGAAACCTGCTCCATTCCTTCCGTCGTTTACGCGGTGCTTATGACTGGGCTTCCAGCCATTGCTCGTGATGTTGAATCATCTCGGCCTGCATCTGATCACACGCCTCGGCGATGACCAACTCGCCCGTGCGCACCTGTGTGATCGCCGTTGACGTGATCCGCTCCATCTCGGAGGGGATTCCGAATCCCCAGCCATAGTACACCGTGTTGGTTAACACATTTACGCTGCGACGTACGCTGCGCTTAACAGGGTTATCGCCCTCGTAAATGTCGGAGTGCATCACTTCGACAGCAGCAGGCATACTACCACCGTAGATTCCCGAAAAGATATACTGCGCATCATAAGTACACATATAGCGCAGGAACTCAATCCCTACGTCTTGACTCTCCGCTTCCTTTGGCACCTCGAACCCCCAACCGCCTTCACCGACGAAAAGCGGATCCTGTCCCAGTGTAGTAGGCGGTCTTGCTACCGCTTCGATTGGCAGGCCGATCTTGGCCCCCTCGCCGGCCATCGCGTTGTTCCCCATCGCCACGGCAACTCGCCCAGCCAAGAGAGCATTGAAGTGAGACGTATCCAAGTGTGCCTCGATCCCGCGTTGGAAGATGGGCTCGTCTACATAGATCCTGAGGGCCTCCATAGCCGCTTCACTATTGAGGAAAAACTCCTGGTTGGCGGAGTCCCACCAGTCCTGCCCCAGGTCGCGCATGATGCCCATCCAGGTGCGGTTGTCCCAACCCTGGCCGTTCAAGCCCCAGACCTTGACATTGCCGTCGTCGTCGGTCTGCTGAAGAATCTCTGCCAAATGCCAGACCGACTCGAAACTGTCAAACCAACCCAACTCCAGCGCGGTGTTCCATATTTCCATGGCCTCGTCGCCGGCCTCCTCGACCCAATCAGTGCGCACGCCGACCGCCTGCCCCACGTTATTGTCCTCGACCGGGATACCCCAATGGTGTCCGTCGTAGAAGTATGCGCCGATCGCGCCGGGATTGAAGAACTCATCAGGATCGATGCCGGCAGGCTCGAATACTGCCTCTGCCATCGGTATCAAGGCCCCCTGTTCCAGCAAGGGCACAAGCTGTTTGCCCATGATGCAGGTCACGTCGGGAACCGTACCCGCGGCCATGGCCGAGATTACTTTGGTCTCCAGCGGCCACGCCTGCGGCTCCACAACCGCCACTGCGCCGGACACTTCCTTAAAGGCATCAGACAGCATGTGGTAACGCTCTACGTGGGGGTCATACTGCAATCCCCACAAGATATACTCCCTGCCCTCAATGCCAGCCTGCGTCTCAGACGCGGCGGACTCTCCCCCTGAACTCTCCTGCGCTGGCGTGGCTGGCGCGCAAGCCGCCAACGCGCCGCCAACAACGGCAATGCCGCCGAGCCGCAAAAATGATCGCCTGCTCATAGCTCTGTGATTCATCGTCTTTTCTCCTTTCAGAGTGGTAACGTGACGTTCAGAAACTGCATGGGATGCTAGTGCAAAATGGCTACGAGAACTCGCGTTGGGCTCTAATTTGGCCAGTTGGGCTGTCCCAAGGGATCTCTTGCCGCCCTCACATTAGGAAAGGCCATCCACCACGTGGGTCGGACGGGATAATCAGCAAGCTGCAGGGCGTCGAAGCCCCTTATGGAAAAGGAATCAGATGCCTATGATCTGACCGAATCGAAGGGGTAAAAGAATAGACTTGGGTTGATGACCTATTCTCCTGAAAGATAGGAGAAGATCGCCACTTGTTTGACAGGCAAAAACAATTGACAATATATTTGTTCCAGGCAATATCGTAGCACAACCCCAGTGAGTTCGCAAGCAGTTTTTTTGCAAAAAAAGGGCTCTCACCCGCGACTCCGCATACGCCTCGGACTCGCCTAAACTCCCCTTCCGCAGGGAGTCTTAGCAGGCTTTGAGAATGCGGCACTGGAGTGTTGATAGCAGCAGGACATCCCAAGTCTGAATTGTGTCATCCAAAAGAATTCCTCATGGTGCGTTTGACCGCCGAACTGATCCCATGGCCAGATTTTCATTACCCGGCCACCTGTTGCCAGCAGCTCCTGCACCAAGTCGCCTACCCGTCCCTCCATCCAGGCGTGGTAGTCCATTTGGGGGCCATGGCTTACACAGGTGTCAAAAACGCAACTACTCAGCCGCAACTGATTCGCAACCCTGAACGAGGGGAGCAAAGGTGTTTT
>Ga0209754_1001640_pt1 | contig 21078 bp, 20 predicted proteins | sample MesohylBB_FD_187295 | JGI IMG/M metagenome (GOLD analysis project Ga0209754, IMG submission 187295) | Host-associated microbial community of the marine sponge Aplysina aerophoba from Gulf of Piran - sponge mesohyl, lysed by bead beating... | ecosystem: Host-associated > Porifera > Sponge >... | reverse complement strand
CTTGACCAAAGTAGGTGGATAATAAATTTATTTTACACACACATTGTGGACTCGCAATCTAACGATTCTCAAAAATCACAGAGCGTTAGACCATTTGTATGTTTCGTTTTTAGTATTTAATCCTGATAAGAAATATTGGCTAAAGCCAATACCAGAAATCACAATTATTTCTTGTTAAAATTTGTCAAATGCTTAATATACTGAACACACGAATATTATTGCTATTGTGCGTGATTGTTCTGCACAGTGCAGAGAGGCCTGCGCTTGACTCTTTCACTGAAGAGAATGCTGAAGGTCTGACATTTATTGCTCAATGGATGAACGGAAGTTTTGATCAAGGATCGCCAGGGATGTTACTTGATGAGGCGTGCGATGCTCTCCCTCAAGAGTCTGCTGCTATGGAATTTGTTGGTAAAGAAGGGATGCAAGGCACTAACGAGAAATCGACGAAAAAATATGCAAGGAGAGTAAATCGTGCTATTGATCAAAGATTGTATGTCCAAGGTGACCGAGCAACTATATGGAGGTGCCAAGCGAACCTTAGAAAAAAGAGGAGTGGTAGGTTAATCAAAACAATCAAAGAAGAAGATAGGCAATCTGCGAGGAATCTATTCTTTCAAGGGAGGTGGAGTAATCTGGAATTAGAGATAAAGGAATTGCACAAACTAGCAAAAGATTACCGTCATGAAACGCAAAAAAAACGAAACGATATAAGGCAATCTGTGCCAGATGATGATCTGCTGAGCGCAGCTACCCGGTTTGAAGTACCTTATGCAGAGATGGAGAAATTGAGAAAGCTAGGAAATGCTGCAAGTCTGGACACGCAAGTCCGGGAAGGGATACAGGCAGGGGAAGAAAATAGCGTTCAGCAAACAGAATATATGTCTGTGCCCACGCAATTGGAGCAGTTTCTAAATTCTTTGGATAAATATGTTCCAGGTCGCTTCCTGGCTCCTTCTGAGACCACGCCTGTGGGGGAAGTGCACTCCCAGATAATGGGACAATAGTACGCTAGCACTAGACAGCTTTACTCCAATAAAGGATGGTAGTGATATAAGATTGCATTAAGACAAGATCTATAAAAGTAGATATGTTGAAAGGGGTTTGATACAATTGTTCATGAAAAATATATTTTACATGCTAAGGTTTTCGCTGTTGTGTGCGCTTGTGCTGCACGGCGCAAGCGAGACAGGTGAGGAGGCAAGTTCTTTTTATCCTGATGATTGTCATCAAACCAGAACAGCGCTAAACCTTGTTGATATAGAAGATCTAGAATCTAAGCTTGAGGAAGATCCTGCATTGAAGAAAGAGTTCATGAATTTGAAATTCTCTGATTGTGAGCAAGCCTCAGAAGCATCAATCCCACATGCGATACAGAAAAACCCTATTGATACTGCAAAACTGCCAGATGATTCTCTAGTAGTAAGGAAAATAAAACCACAAACTTGCAGATTAAAGCGTAAAAAAAGAGGAACGAAAAGAGGAACGAGCAGATTCCAGTCCCAAATGCGCCATATGACAGCACATGCCGCTGTATCCTTCTGTCAAGATCTTGGGGTGCAGCATAGAGGGCTGCATTGATGTGTTCTGCAGTACAAATGCTTTGAGTACAAGACACACTAGTCAATGATACGCTGAGGAAGTGGTGTTTGTTTGTGTGAGTGATTTGCAAGACAGCGCGACCAATAAGATGAGGGCATATCTTTAGTATCTAGATCATGCACTACGTATTTTCTTTTTTGCTGCGCGTTTACACTTTTGACGCTGGCTTATTTTTGAAGGCGAGCGCATCCATTGAGTATTATTTTACCTTTACATTTTGACTCTACAGAAAAGGACGAAGGATGCATGACTCCTGATGAGATGAGGCTGTGTAAAAAGTTGAAAAGGAAGCGCAAGAGTATTAAAAAATACTGGTTAAAGTGTTAAATAATGTTGCAAACAGCGATAGCTTTGCAGAGATTGCTAGCGAACAAGGCTCGTAGATTTATTAACGTTTTATGCGCAAGAAGATCTTGTATATCTGTATAAGTTACTGCACTTCCAGATTTCTAAGATCCTCTTTCAGGTCTGGAGTAAGAGGTTGTTGAGTTTTTTGATCAAGGAGATTCCATAATCTTTGTTGTTGAAAGCAAGTGTATTGACTCGGGTAACGCGCCTTTAGATTTTCAAGTTTCTGCACCTCTTATGGAGTTAAATTGATTTGAGTTTTTTTAGCCAGGAGTTCTTGGATTATTTCTTTATTTTTTTTATCCTGCTCTCTTTGTACTTTCTTTCGCTCGTTATTCTTCAGTTTCGTTTCTCTCGTTTTCTTTTTTTCTTTGTTGTTTTATTTTTTTCTGTTCCCTTTCGTTTGATTCAAGGAGAAGGTAGTGTGGGTGATTGTGAAGCATTGCTTCGGATGTTGTCTTGACTGTGACTTATGTAGGAAACGATCAAACAGGAAATGCCAAGGTAAATGGTAATGCTGTAAATTCTGTCGAAAAGGATGTTGCGGGATCTCTTTATCAAACGGAATGGAAGTTTTGCTTATTTTATTTCTAAAAAAATAATGATTAGTGATAGAATATATTGATTTTATAGTAAATATAGTTAAAGTATAATATGATGAATATCTTTTATATACAAAGATTATTATTTTTATGGGTGACAGTTCTGCATAGCGCTGATCAGAGTGGCCAGAGCGATTTCCCTTTCATTGAAGAAAGTGCTGATGAGAGGCCATTTCAGCAATCGATGTGCGGCGATGGTGGACCACTACTCACAGAAGTAGAGAAATGGTCTAGTGATCAGTTTCTCGCTTTAACTGCAGATCTATTTGGTGATAGGGGATGTTCTTCATCGACACAAGATAGATTAAAGCCAGCAGCAGAGGCAGGGAGTTTGGAGCAAAATGAATATTGGCAAGAGCTTTTACATTCCATTTTGCCTGCGGATTCTCTTGATGATAATCAAACAAGAGATAGTGTGGTAGATCCAACACGCGGCACTCCGAACATAGCAAGTGACTGCACCACCTCTGACTCTCCACCAAAGCAGAAGCATGAGGGCGATACAAGAAAAACGGCACAGCAACCTGGACAAAATATGCTGCTAGATTGCGATGTACATCAGCATCATGCTGGGTTGGAAAGACCGATGCAAGCACCCTTGTGTCATCAACCTATGAATGCAAGACAAAATGATTATTTGTATGCGGCTACTGACAGTTTTTATCCATCTGATTACTCTGTAAACAGTAATCATTATCAACCTACAGAGTGCGTAACGGGGTATGTGCTTCCTTCTGTGCCGGCGGAGCATGGTGTCATGGGAGAGTGTTCTGCGGTGACTGTAGAAAGAGAGGCATACTTGCTTCACAATCAATTTATGCTGCCATCTCACCATGAGAGTATGTTGCTTGTGCCTGCGCCACCTCCTGTTGTTGCTAGTGAGAAAGATATAAGATTAAGCGATGCGATTATGGAGGCTATAGAGCGATATGCAAGAGCGGGTAAGAGAGTGAAAGTTTGTAGAGAAACTCAAGCCGAGAGGGATTACCTTGATGCGGAAAGCGAGCGGAAGCGCGTGAAACGTAGAATGGTCGATATAGCCTTGATTGCCAAAAAAAAAGAAGCCTTGTTTGCAGAAATATCAACTGTCATTAGCGCTATGTTGCAGGATACTCAGCACCCCTTCACATCTGCTGAACTTCAACGGATGAAAATTGCGATGCAGAAGATAACTCTTAAGAGTAACAAGAGACACATTACACCTGACGAACAGTTGGAACATGAGTGGCAGACGCATCTGAGTAAGAAAGGAAAGAGAAGATAATCATTTTTATGCAGCTACTGACATTTTTTATCCATCTGATCACTCTGTAAACAGTAATCATTAAAACTTTGATAAATTGTTGCGTTGAAAGGCAATATGATTCGCCAAAGCAAGCAAAGCTGCTTCGCGGGTACCTTGAGGGGTTGTGCGCAAGCAATTAGCGCATCAGCGAGCAAGAAGCTGTAATGCCTGCAAATCTTAAGGAAGCCGTAAAGGTTTAAGTTGATCAGCATTCTTAATTCACAAAAGATGTACATGCATTGTCATATTTTGAAACCATGTCTATTATATTTATGATTTCAGAATGTTTGCATAAAAAGAACAGTTTAATGCCAGAAGGTGCAATGGTTTGGGGTTGAGAGCTCTCTCTATAGATTCAGTCGCTGAAAGTAGGGAAAGATATATTCACAAAGATGTGATAAGCTTCATATTTTAGAAACAACATATCTCAATAATAAATGATCGGCGAAAATTAATGGCTGTAGAAAGTCAGAAAATTCTTTTGTGCTCAAAAAGAAAGGGCGTGCGAAAGCTACCTTGGGTCTAAAAAATATTGCGAACCAAGAGCGAACATTTTGGAAGGCACTGCTGGAAGAAGATATAGAATGTATTTTTGCGCCTCTGGCTGAATGTGCCAAATCTCTAATCTTGCGGCTTAGAAATAATAATGACAACCTGGTATTTTTGAGTGATCTAAATTATGGGGAGAAAGGAGACAATCATTGCGAGTAGTATATGATGTCTTAGCGTTATTTGATAACCAATATAGCTTGCAAAAAATCACTATAATAGTGCTGAAAGCGCATACCAAAATACTTGGCTTAACGAGGCTATGAAGTGTAAAGAGCTTATCTGAAACGAAAAAGAGCTCTGAAAAAGAAGAGTTTTGCGGCAGTAGCATTGAGAGTTAGCACTTACTTGATTTAATTTTAAAAATAAGAAAAAGATAGAAAGATTGGTAAATATATGTCAAAACAAATGAACATTTGATTTGTGAAACTAACGAATGTTTTTCTGAGTGTGTTCATGCAGAAGAGCGTTTGCGTGCTCGTGTGCGCATAAATCAAAGCGGCTTGGATCTATGTTTGGGTGTTGCTTTAAAATAGTGCAACAACGCTGCACGCACTGCTCTAATACATCATTAACGACTACGTAGGTATAGAGATCGTGGTGGCTAATGTCTTTATGCACAAAGTCCAACCTTTCTTGTATATGGCTTAACGATTCTGTATTGCGTCCAATCAGGCGGTTTTGTAGTTCTTGCAGTGATGGTGGCAAAAGAAGCAAATCAATGACCTCAAAACCTTCCGCTAAAGCGGCCGGTTTCATGGCATGAAAGCCTTCAAAGTTGACGTCCAACAGTAGCCACTGGTTTCCTGTGGTTTGTGTATGTAAGGCTGACCAATAAGTGCCATAAAGATGACCGGTGTGGCCTTTGCAGTGGTCAATAAATTTATTATTATTGAGGTCTTCACAAAACTTTTCACGGGATATGAAGTGATAATCTTGACCGTCGACTTCTCCTTTGCGCGGTGGGCGTGTGGTTGCAGAAATAGAAAAGCTAATGTTAGGAAATATGGTTTGCAGCGCACTAATGACACTGGATTTTCCTGTGCCAGATGGTGCGGATAAAATAATAATACGTTTCATTCTTTTTTTCCAGAAGTAATAAGAGTGGGTTGCGCACCAAAAATATTTTCACTAAGAAATCGTGCGCGACGTGCGCTAAAAAAGTTTTCGTTTGTGCGAGTATCTATGTTTAATCGATCGCAGAGTTTTACACCGGCGTGCGTGATTTGACTTTCTACATAACCGCCTAAGTCTAAGTGTAGATCATGAAAGAATGATGAGCTTTGTTTATCACGATCCGCAAACTGCTCGAAGATGCTTTTGTTTAAAGGTAAGTGTTTTTGTGCAATGCACGGGCCAATAGCAGCTAAAAGCCGATTGCTCGGAATATTTTTTTCTTCAAAGCGCTTGATCACTTTTTGTACAATATTAACCATAGCGCCTTTCCATCCAGCGTGCACTGCCGCTACTGTGCGTGTTATAGGGTCTGCTAGCAAAATGGGCGCACAGTCAGCGGTGGTAACAGAGACAATAATGTTGGGGTGATCGGTGATCGCTGCATCGGCATCAGGTATGGGGTTGGCGCCTGGTGTGGGTTCGTGAATATTGTCTGTGTGTATTAATCGTATGTTGTGTATTTCTTTTTCTTCAACACCTAAGTGTTTTTTTGCGGCCTTAAAATTTTCTTCAGCGTCTTTATGAATATAAAAAGGTTCGCCTAATTGACAGTTTAACGAAGCACATAATCCTTGTGTGATACCACCATGTCTTCCAAAAAAACCATGTGTAAAATCAGAAAGAATATCGGAGGTAAGAAATATGGTTTGCGATTCCTGTTCCATGGGGGTATTTGATCATATTTATCATGCTAGAGCAATGGGGGTATATGGTATACTGACCATGAAATGTTAAGAGGGTTTTTATGCGCCGCACAGGTTTTTTGATACCTACCGTTAAGGAAACAGCACAAAAAGTAGAAATGATTTCGCATCAACGTATGCTGCAGCTTGGGATGATTGCACAGGTTGCTTCTGGGCTTTACTCGTGGCTTCCTTTGGGCTTGCGCGTTCTCAATAAGGTTGCGCAGGTTGTGCGTGAAGAACAAAATAACGCGGCATGCCAAGAGGTGCTCACACCTCTTGCGCAGCCTCTCTCTTTGTGGGAAGAAAGTGGCCGTGCGGATGCGTATGGAAAAGAGCTTCTGACTATGCAAGATAGGCACGACAATACGCTCTTGTTTAGCCCTACTGGCGAAGAAATGATGATCTCTATTTTTTCCAGATACTTAAAAAGCTATAAAGATATGCCACAGTGTTTTTATCAAATACAATGGAAGTTTCGTGATGAAATCAGACCGCGTCATGGCGTTATGCGCTCTCGCGAGTTTTTAATGAAAGACGCCTATGCTTTTGATGTCTCACCGGAAGCTGCGCTTGAGCGTTATTATCAAATGGTGCAATGCTATATGCAAACGTTTGATCGTTTGGGTATCACATGCATTCCTGTTAAAGCAGATAGTGGCCCCATTGGAGGCAATTACAGTCACGAATTTGTAGCGCTTTGTGACACTGGTGAGAGCACTGTGTACTGTTCTGAAGAATTGTTGGGTATGGTGCAAGATTATCAGAAACACAACCCAAAGAAGTTGCTTGATCATGCAGGCCACTCTGACGGTTATGATGCTAGCCTCAATTGGGAAGAAAAGCGCGGTATAGAAGTTGGGCATATTTTCTATTTTGGGGACAAATATAGCAAAGATATAGCGATGTTTCAAGGATCTGACAACACACGCATACCCTTTGAGATGGGATCCTATGGTATTGGCATATCCCGCGTAGTGGCCGCTTTGATAGAATGTTATAACGATGATAAGGGTGTGGCGTGGCCAGAAGAAGTAGCTCCGTTCAAGGTATGCTTGGTTGCTCTTGGTATGCAAGATGAAAAGGTGAGCGCATGGGCAGAAGAGGTCTACGCGTATTTAACAGAAAGGGGAGTGGACCTTCTTTATGATGATCGCTCTGTGGGAACTGGGCGTAAGTTAGGAGACGCCGAGCTGTTAGGGTCGCCCTATATCTTTATTATTGGCAGTCAAGGTGCTAGTAACAAGACTGTAGAAATAAGAAATCGCGCAACGGGTGAGGTTCAGCATGTGACATGCGAATCTGCATGGAAGGTTTGTGCATGATTTTAACACTGGCTTGGCGCTATATCCTTTCAAAAAATCGTGACCCGTTTTTGGTGATGGTTGTTCGTATTGCCTTTGGAGGTATTGCGCTTGGTGTGGCAGCACTGATTGTTGTTCTTTCTGTGATGCGTGGATTTCACCAAGAGTTAATTGATCGTATTGTGCAAGCGGAAGGGCACATTAAGATTGGTGGTGATATTGAGAAGAGGCAATGGATTCCGCACAAAAATCTTCTGGAAGCGTTGCATTCTCATCCGGATATTGTCAGAGTGGCGCCGGTGATAGAAGGTCGTGGTGCCTTTATGTTTGATGGTGTTATGATGGGCGTCGACATAAGAGGTGGTGATAGAGAGGTTTTATCGAAAGAGTCAATGATTACTGCAGAGTGGGATAGCACACATATGTCTGATAATGGCTGTGTGATGACAGCGGCTATGGCGGGGTGGTTAGGCGTTATTCCTGGAGATGAAGTTGAATTGTTTTTGCCAAGAGTGCATAACACGATGTTGGGCGTTATTCCCTTAGTGATTCCGTTAAAGGTGTGCGATGTTATCGCTAATCAAAAGCGCTCTCACGCTTCCACAATATTGGTACTGGATGATTTTGCGAGAAAGATGCTTGATATGCCGAATGGATCATTCCATATGGTTGATCTTTTTGTGCGTGATCCTGAAAACATGGATCATATAATACAATTTTTGAAAGATAAAGGAATACAAACATCGTGTATTCACACTTGGAAATCACGCAACAAAACGTTTATTGAAACGCTGAATGTTGAGCGCAAAGTCATGGGTATTATTCTCACTTTCATTATTTTGATTGCCGGGTTCAATGTTATCTCGGGATTGATGATGTTTGTGCGAGATAAACGCTACGATGCAGCTTTGTTGAGGTTGTTGGGGTTTTCCGCCTCCTATGTGCAAAGAATATACCTTACCGCAGGTATGGTGATTGCTATGAGTGGCGTTCTTGTGGGTGAATTTGTAGGCTGGTTGATTTGTTATTACATAGAAGAAATCAGAAGGTTTGTGGAATATATCTTTAAAGTGGACTTCTTTAAAGAGGAATTCTACATGTTGGCGCAAGTGCCGGCAGACTGTACGGCAGAGCTCCTAATAACGGTTGCTCTTACTTCTTTTGCTCTTGCATTCTTTTCTGTATTATTGCCTGCCATGCGTGCTTCACGCCATGGTCCCATGGAGTGTTTTAGATATGGCGCGTAAGGTAGTATTGAGTATGAATAATGTGGCGAAGTGCTTCTACACTCAGCGAGAAACAATCACTATTTTGCAAGACTTTTCTCTAACCGTTTATGAGGGTGAAACGGTAGCACTTATGGGCGCATCGGGATCTGGCAAAACAACAGCGCTTGCGATTGCAGGAGGCTTAGATCTTCTTTTTGATGGAGATGTTGAGTGTGTGGGTCGATGTGTAAAAAGCCTTTCATCTTCTGAAATGAACGATTTGCGTATGCAAAATATGGGTTTTGTGTTGCAAAGCCCTTTTTTAATACAAGAGTTTACAGCTTCTGAAAACGTTTTTATGGGGAGGGGTGATAAAAAAGCGGGTATGAAGAAAGCGCAAGAGCTGCTTGAATCTCTAGAGATAGGAGGATTGCCGGCTGATATAAAGCTTTCGCAGATGTCACCTGGCCAAGCGCAGCGTGTCGCTATTGCGCGCGCGCTTTTTAGCGCCCCTCGCTTGTTGATCTGTGATGAACCTACTGCCAGCTTAGATAGTGATAACGCTGCGCGTGTTGTTTCTTCCTTAAAGGCCTACGCTCAAGAAAAGGGAGCTGCTGTTTTGTTGGCCACTCACGATTGTGCAGTAGCAGATAGTGTTGATAAAAGATTTGCTCTGTCGCATGGCAGGTGTGAACGTATTGCGTGATTGTTTTGTGTCGGAGTCAAAAGTGATGACTCACATTATAATTGATAGTGTTATTGCATGCATCGGATTTAATTTTCTGTAGTGCATGCGCGAGGCGTCTTTTTGAATCTATATTCATCTGAAATTTTTTTGGCACAAAAATTGATTACACAAAACGATTGAGATCTGATCTTTATTGTTAATGTCTAGCAATATAGCCATGCATCTTAGGAAGAAAGGATAGATTGTTTAGTATACTTTAGATAAAATATTTTTCTAAATCAGACATAGAAAGAAAATTAGGAGTAGAGAGGCAATCTATGAAGAAGATATATGCGTAGAAAAACTAGACATTGTCGTGTATATGTAATACGATCAACATGTGATAAATATATTTGATTTACGAAAATTAGGAAAGTGTTTTCTCTTTTTGGTATTTGTTCTGCACAGTGCCACAGAGCAAGATAGGAAGCCCTGGAGGCCTTGGGAGTATTGTGATGAAGATTTGCAATCTCAATTTCAAGGTGTGATCCATCCGAATGAGGGGGCTGTGCTTGCGCCTTTACCCAGACCTACACTAGCGCCTTTACCCAGACCTACGTTTGGGCTTCCACCTACACTAGCGCCTTTACCCAGACCTACGTTTGGGCTTCCACCTACACTAGCGCCTTTATCCAGACCTATGTTTGTGTTTCCTACACTAGCGCTTTTACCCACACCTATGCCAGAGCCCTTCTCTACACTAGATCCTTTCCCTGATTGTTTAGCGCACTACCCATATATGAATCAGTCTAAACGCGTGGAGTGGTATGAATCGATTAAGATCATCAAGGCACAAGGCTATGATGAATCCAACGATCTTTATAAAGCATTGCTTGCAGATCTTATAAATATGCAGCAAAGAGAATATTGGTTTGATGCAGAGCGAAAGAAAGGTGGAGTGCCGAATGCCAACCGAGTCCTGCGAAGCGTTCTGCTTGATCGCATCCTCGCGGAGAAGAGCTCTCTGTTGCAAGATGATCCAAAATTGGCAAAACTTGATCGCATCCTCGCGGAGAAGGCGCGTCTATGTAAAAATAATCCACAATTTCAGAAAAAAGAACAGGCAGAAGAAGCAAAACAAGATGTGACACCAGAAAACCAAGCACTCCTTGAGGATTATAAGAGGTTGATTGAAAAAGAAAAACAAGAGCTGACAGAAAAAAACAAACAAAAACTTGATCATTATATGGTGTTGGTTGAAGCAGTAGAGGCTGAGGATAACAGGAGAGAGACAATACGTGCGAAAGATAGAGAGAGAGATAAAACGAGGCGTGATAAAGAGAGACTGAGAGCTAAAGCTGGGCGCCTTAAACGCAATAAACCACCAGGGGGATCTGAAAAAGAAGTAAGTAGTATTGCAAGCACACCTGCTGATCCTGCAGATGTTGAGATAGATAAGGATGGTGCTCCAACCACTTTTTCCGCTGAGGCTCTATTGAATGAAGAGTGCGCCATACCCAAGCATAAAAAGTTAAGGAATCTTCCGTCACAAAAATAGATAGGTGTGGGACTCGCTCTCGATATATATTGTTCTCATGTGTATGTAGTGAAGGCATGCGCGCCTTTTTTTACCTGTTTTCTCTTGGTGTATTGCAAGAACTCGTCTAAATGAGAGAGGAGCCACTTGTTGCTTGATTGTCAGAATGCGCGAAGTAGAGTGTATAGTTCAGGCAACTTCAGAGAAGATTTTTGAGAATGAATATCCCACAACCCTATGGAGAGTGCTGGTTGTGTATTGAGGTGACTCAATCTCTGAATTGGCGCAAAAAAGGTATCACCCACTTGAACGGATTAAGTGATAAGCGTCTTTCTTCCTCTGCATTGTGATCTTGAAAAAGTGCCAATGCCTGTTTTACAAGTGCTAATTCCTGTTTCGTCTCCTTGATTGCCTGTCCCGCCTCCTTGATTGCCTGTCTCGCCTCCTCGAGGGCTCCTTTTGATTTTGTAATTACTGTAGCACGATCTATCATAGGAGTAGCAACTCCTTGCCAAGATAGTGTCTCATCATCTGTATTGCTTGCGCCGTGTAGAACAAGCGCACACAATAGTAATAACCTTTGTATACAAAATATATTGAACATATCTATATTTTAACTGTTTTGGCAAAACCGTTCCATGTCTACATGTGATTTGTATGCTATATTTTTTTGAAAACTTAGTGAGAAAAAAAATAATATATAGTTTTAAGAAAAAACGGCGTAAAATTGATATCAAGAGCTACAGCTTAATTTAAATGAAGGTGCTGGTCTTTTATCCTTTTGAGTTTGTAAATATCTGCACATCCTTTTTGTTCTGCTAATCTATTTTTTGTATATGATCAAACGTACACTGTTCTTGCTCTGCGCATTCAGGGCATATTCTGTCCATTCCATTTCCTATCTGTCCATTCCATTTCCTATTTGTACGTATTCTTTTTCTCTTTCTGGGATGCTCTTTATCTTGATTTCGTGTTCTACCTGTTCTCCTTTGTCTAGAATCTTCCTTTATCTGAATGCGCTTATCTACCCACTTCTGATCAGCCACGAGAGCTGCTTCTAATACTGTTATCTCTGTGAGTCCATTGTTTTGCTTTATCTCCTGTTTTAAGAGATCAGATATATCATGTGTACCTACCCCCTGACATGCGTGGACTACTTTTGGGTCTGTGGATTGTTTATGCCCCTTGCGCCTGACATGCTTGCTTGTCTCAAACATACGTCTAAGTGTTTGTATCAAGTCGGGATCAACGTCATTCCCTACATATTTTTCGTCTAGGAGGACTTGAAGCGCCGCAAAGCGAGCTGGAAATTTTTCTCTTGCTTTTTTGAGTTCTGATGGGGGGTGTACCAAATGCCATATTCTGTCCATTGGTGCTGCTTTACCTTGCGGGTTGCTCTGGCGCCATATTTTTTCACCTTGCGGGTTGCTCTGGCGCCATATTTTTTGATACCTTCTCTGTTTATTCTGATGCTTAACTACCCAAGCCTTATCAGCCGCGAGAGCTGCGTCTAATACTGTGCGCTCTGTGAGTCCATTGTCTTGCTGTATCTCCTGTTCTAAGAGATCAGATATTTCATAGAGACATACTGGCTTCCACTTTTGTTCTGGTTGGGATTTGGCTTTTTGAGACTTGCTCTGATTGTGTTGCCTCTGCATATTCGTAAGTGTTGTGATCAATGCGTCACTAACTACGCGCCCTGCATTTTTTTCGTCTATGAGGATTTGAAGCGCTATAAAACGATTTGAAACTTTTTGCGTAGACTTTGCTCTTGCGGGGCATATGCTATCCATCTCATTTTCTGTTTCGTCAGAATCATCTGGTTGTGCTCCATCTTGCTCTCGTGTATTAGGAAGTGTTGATGGCTCTCTTGTGAACTCACAAAATTTATCATCCAAAAAGGATGAAGGAATAGACGTATATTCCTCTTGAGTCAAGAGAGTTTGCGCTACGGTATCCTTTTTTTCTGCTTTTTCTGTAACAATATCAAAAAAATCAAGAGAATACGTATATGCCTCTTGTTCTGATCCATCTTGCTCTCGTGTCTTAGGAAGTATGGGCCAATCTCTTGTTAGTGCAGCTAATGTCTCCTCAAAAAAGGGTGGAGTAAAACGATCTACCTTCTTTGTAGTGAAGTGATCGAGGTTTAGAGAGGTCCATTCTGTTAAAAGAGGCGCAAAAGAAGTCGTATTCCTAGGAAAAGAAATGGCTGAACTCGACAATAAAGGATTATCTGTCCCTGATGCGCTGTATAGAGCAAATGTAAATAATAGGAATAATTGAGGTATGTAAATTATCTTTATCATCTATCGTATTTTAGCAAATTTGAACAATGAGAGAAATTTATATCTCTATTTTTCTCATGACAAAATCATCAAGCGCAAACCCTTTTTTTTATATATCGATTTATTATTTCCAGATATCATCTGACATATTATCAAATGTAAACTGCGCTCCTCCATTTTGCTTCACCGCATGCATAAATCCTTATGATTGTAAGTAAAAATCACAATGCCATCGCAAAGAACCTTACGCGTGTGATATTCAAAGAAAAATGAGCAAAAGCATTGCTCGATAATCGGATAGAGCAGTGTAGTGTGCGCGATTTATGTTTTGCACCAAATTGTACAGAAAGCGAAATGGTATAGGATTGAGATTCAGCGCTATAGTATCAATCTCAAAAATATAGATGTTTGCTCACATAAATGTTACAATTCATAATAATGATCCAACGAATGTTTTTTTTATTATTTGTATTTATGTTGTGTAGTGTTGCGCATAGTAGTCTAGTAGAGGGCAGTAATTCTGAAATGCTGCCTCCTAGTGATTTGGGTGCAAATGCCATGGGCGCATATTGTCCAGGATTACCATTTCCTCCAACAGACTTTCCTCCACCAGTATGTGTATTTATGTGGTGTCGTCTTGTGCCTAGTAGTCTAGTAGAGGGCAGTGATTCTGCAATGCTGCCTCCTAGTGATTTGGGTGCAAATGCCATGGGCGCATATTGTCCAGGATTAAAATTTCCTCCAACAGACTTTCCTCCACCAGCCAAAAAGCTTAGATTAATGGGCGATGCATTGCCACCTGCAGCGCGAGGGGTGCCTGCAGCATCGCAAAATGACATAACTCCAGTGGACAATATCTCCGCCACTCTTCATTTTCCATCTTCTGCTGATCGTTCAGCTATGATCTGCGAGGAGAGATCACCAATTGATCGAGGGAGAACCCGACTGCGAGTCCCGAAGACAAGAGCGCAATCAGGGTCTAAACAGGTTGGAAAAAATTCGGAAGAGATGCGTTTATTGATGGCTGTGAAGATGCAACAAAGAGGCAACGATAAGCGCACAAGCAAGCGGCGTTTATTGATGGATTTGAAAATGGCTAAGCAATTGGATGAGCAAGCAACACCGAAAAAAACGCTTTTGGATGAGCAAGCAACACCGAAAAAAACGCTTCTAGACTTCTTTGGGAGTGCTGATTTCCAATCTAAACATGCGTGCTTCATTGAATTCGTAAACGAATCCAAGGTACTGCATGCCTTATTAGCTCGCTTGAATTCAAAAACTTCAACTTCAACTTCAACAGCATTGGTAGAGGAAGCCGATTGGCTGATTAAGTCAGGGGAATTTAAGCAAAAAAGAGAAAATTCAAGAATTACTCTTGAAAGGAAAAAACTATTAACTTTACTCACAAAATGCTTAGAAGCGGGAAAGAGCCCTCAAAAGATATGCGAAAACGATTGTCTTGAGACTGTATTGCAACATCATATGGAGAAGATGCAGGAGAGATCTAAGAAGAATGCCGCCACGACTCGAACGTATCATATCACGCAGAAGAGCATGCATCTTCAACCTGCTGCTACTAAGAGTGGCGCAAGTATGAACCAGAAGCAAGGGGATGGTCAGGGTGTGAGTATGCCATTGGAGGGCAATTCAGATGGAGGATCAAAGTCGCCTATACACTCTGCTCTTGTATGCAAAGGATCAGATTTGGTTCAGCCAAAAGAGGGATCTTCAGGAGTGCTGATCCCCTCTGCTTCACATGCGCGCAAAAGCAAGAGACAAACTTCTGATTTGATGAAGCATTCTGATGAAAGGGATAAATCTTGTGCTGCAAAGGAGTCTTCTGTGATGCCTGTTTTACGCTTTTCTGCTGGTAATTCATCTGGAGAATGTGTGCGAGGAGAGCGCCTTAGTTCCGTGATAGATGCGCTTTGGCGCAGGCAATAAGAGATGCGACCCCCTCTTCACATGCACGTAAAAGCAATAGACAAACTTCTGATTTGATGAAGTATTCTGATAAAAGGGATAAATCTTGTGCTGCAAAGGAGTCCTCTGTGATGCCTGTTTTACGCTTTTATTCTGGTAATCCATCTGTGAGAATGTTGGGTTTGAACAAAGAAGAGATTGCCTTATTGCCGCGATAGAAAAGGTAAGAGTGCGCAGATAAATAGAAGAATAAGACTATATTAAGTTAGTCAACAAAGAGAGTTGTGGCGCTTAAACAAAAAATAGCAATTCTTTGTTCTCTTGTAGTGTTTCTGGTTTTTAAGGGCTGCGTTGTACTGAAGAAGAGTGGTGCTGTTTTTTTCTCCAAGCAATATTTTTTGATATCATTGATTTTCAGAAGATCTATTGCGCCTTAGTGTATTGGCATAACTTGCCTGAGTAGGGGAGGGATCCATTTTGCTGAGTGATGCATTTACGCTCAGAAAGAACTGGAAAAGTCTCTAAAACCATACAATTTATGGGTGATCTAATGTATATGCGCTATGCAGAACCACTGTGTACAAAGAAGAAATATTGGTATGAACAATGTATCACCATACCCTGCAATTTTAGATAAAAATGTGTGTGATGCAGCGCTATAGTATCAAGATGAAAAGTAAAAATATGATTTCTATATCTGATATCTGTTGATATGCTTTGTGTGGTGTGAGATACTTATTAAGTATGATCAATATATTTCTCATGCAAAGATTTCTTTTGTTGTGCACGGTGGTTTTGCACGGTGCATCTTGTCCAGAGGAGCCACAGCCAGAGAATGAGTGGGAGCAAAAGTATGGCATCAAAGTGCCTGATGGTTTTTATATTGATCCGTGCATATCTTATGAGATGAAACACAGCTTGCTGGCTGATATTGACAGCACTACTGGACTATTGATCCCCTCTGCTGTGACGAAGGCGCAGGATTTGAATACTGCGCCAGATTTGGGTGTGCCTGAAGGTAAACCAGACTTTGCTCACAATCCATGGATGTTTCCTCAGACTACTGTATACCGTGGGGAGCAATATTGCGATTCGGGCAGGCCTCTTGCTTCCCTTCCACCTGCTGATCCTTATACTTTTCCTGTGAATCTGGCTTTTAATACTGAGGGATATTTTGGTGTATCTGCAAGTGAATCAGACTTTGCTCACAATCCATGGATGTTTCCTCAGACTACTGTATACCGTGGGGAGCAATATTGCGATTCGGGCAGGCCTCTTGCTTCCCTGGAAACTAGAATGAGCGGGATTGCTCGTCTTCTTGAATCAGGATATGCCCTATCTGATATAAAATATGAAATTGACGGTACAGTAAGGGACAGGGATAAGTTGAAAAGGAACGATGCGCCACCCTCAAACAGTATAGTGCATCGGAAAAGGAAAGCTGTGGCAATGTCAGATGATTCTGATGTACAGACCAGCATAGATTCGGCACTTCAGGCGAGTCAACCGACGGCCTCCTGTTTTAAGGGATTGATGCCAAGTGAGGTGCCGCTATCCTCTAATTGCGCTTATCGGGTAAGCAGAGTAGCAGAGCTGATTACAAATTTCGTAGAGCCATATGTAAAAAAAGTAGTTGTTAGAGATAAAACAATAGTGATATCTCCGAATCTTGCGCAGGTAATATCGCTGCGCTCCACGCAAACTAGACTGTGCTGGATTGTTTCTATTATTGCAGAACAGAACTCCTTGATTCAGGATATAGAAAGAGAAATTGACAATATGATTGGGCGGAGGCAACCTGAGGAAACATCAAATGGTGACGCACAGGCTTTACAGGACAAAGTATTTTTTGAATTTCAGGCACTGAAAGAAGTGACTCGTCAGATAAGGTTGATGGCTAAATCAGTTGGTCGCTGCCCTCCGGTCAGCAGCGCCGCAGAAGATTTGTTGAAATTAGAAGAAGGTTGGATTATATCTTTCATAAAGATGGTAGATGATAATCTTCAGGATCAGGAAAGGGTGGTTGATGCGACTCCATCAGCTAGTGCCGTTGTTGAGGTGAGCAGCAGCTTAAAAGATGCGGTTATGGAGCACATAAAGTCATATTTATATCGAAAGAGCCAAAAGAGAGCCGTTGATGACGATGAAGTTGCAATGACTAAGGACAGTCAGAAGCGTGCAGCTAAAAGATTGCGGAATGGCATACAAACTAGAATCCTGGGGATTGTCTCTCTTGTTCTGCAAGAAGGTAGCGATCTTCAAGAGATAGAAGCTGCAATTGATGCGATAGTTGAGGGAAGGAAATCGATAACAACACAAAAGGATATTAACATAGATCTGGAGCTTGAGGGGCTGCAAGGTGCGATTGCGAAGCTAAAGTCTGTGGCGCACAAGAAACGCACTACAGTTGGCACTCAGTTGATATGCGAGTGTAAGAAGCTGGGAAAGCGCAAGAGAGCACCTGGCGCTAATTTAAAACAATCGATTAGAAAGATGGATTCTGCAAAGAACAACTAAAGAACGGCACCCACGGAGGAAAGTGCGATTGATAGGAAAAGTACTCGCCTTGCAAAAACTCGCAAATACCGAGCGTCTCTGGAGATTTCTGCTCTATCATCTGAGTGATTAAACATTTTCTGTGGCGTAGTGTCCTTTAGTTTGCGGTTAACATATTTGATCAGTTATCTGCTACATTATTGTTTTTTGAATGTAAATTTTTTTCACGTATACGATGCTTTGGACTGTGATAGGCATTATTACAGGGTTGCGTTTTTTTGTCGGGAGTGTGGCCCTATATCTTTTTAAGATTGTTTTACTCTAAACCTATTTCGGATGAAGGAGTGTCTGCGATGATTACAAAATGTGCTAAATTTGCATCGCTTTTAAGGAGATTTTTGACTATTTTTACAAGATATTTCTTACTCTTTGCAGAACAATCTAGTATGGAAGAGGATCTGGGAAGCCCAAACTGTCCATAGAAATGTGAGTGATAAATTCTGTTATAGAATAGGAGCAAAAAGGATTCGATGTTTTGTTGGCCACCAACGATCGTGCAATAGAGGATAGTGCTGATCAAAGGTTTGTTTTTTCGCATGGAAGGCGTGAACGTATGGTATGATCGTTTTGCGTTGCGGAAGATCGTGATACGATGGGATAGGGATGAATATTTTTCAAGGACTGGGTAATACCTGTTTTAAAGCTAGCCAAGCTTTTGGGCAGTGGGTTTTTTTTGTCGGTCGCGCGCTTTTTTCTGTAGTGCGCCCGCCGATCTATTGGCGACAGTGGGGTAAGCAATTTTTTCACATTGCCTTTCTATCAGCACCTGTTGTTGGTTTAACTGCTATTTTTACCGGGATGGTTTTGGCTCTTCAAAGCTATACAGGATTTTCTCGCTTTTCTGCTGAAAGTTCTATTGCTACCGTTGTTGTACTATCCATTGTGCGTGAGTTGGGACCTGTGTTAACCGGACTTATGGTGGCGGGTCGTGTAGGAGCATCTATTGCTGCTGAACTAGGATCGATGCGTGTAAGTGACCAAATATCGGCGCTTTGGACTATGGGTGTGAGCGCAACAAACTACCTAATTGTTCCACGCCTTGTAGCGCTTGTGGTTGGCATGCCTTTGCTAGTACTGTGTGCAGACGCTATTGGTGTGTTTGGTGGTTGGTGTATAGCTCGCTTTGTTCTGGGTTTTAATTGGATACTCTATACACGAGAAACATTTGAGTTTTTACGCATTGATGATGTTATGAGTGGCCTTATCAAGGCAGCAGTTTTTGGGTTGATGATAGCATCGATTAGTTGTTATCAAGGATATTATGCACGCGGTGGTGCGCAGGGCGTGGGAGAAGCAACAACGCGTGCTGTTGTGCTTTCTTCGATCACCGTGCTGTTAATGAATTATGTCCTGACCTCATTACTATTTGTTAGGTGAAAATGATAGCGTTGGAAGTTAAAAATATTTGGAAATCTTTTGGTTCAAAGCATGTTCTTCAAGGCGTTAACCTTTCTGTTATGGAAGGAGAGTCACTAGTGATATTGGGTGGATCCGGTTGTGGTAAATCTGTTCTGCTACGCATTATTCTTGGTATGCTTAAGCCTGATAAAGGGTCTATTTTTCTTTGGGGAAAAGATATTTCTGCTATTTCTGATGCAGAAAGGCGTGCGCTGATGATCAAAATAGGCATGCTATTTCAACACTCAGCGCTCTTTGATAGTTTGACAGTGTGGGAAAATATCGCCTTTGGCGCTATTGCCTCAAAAAAAATTATTCGCAAAGAAGGTTATGATTTTGCCAAAAAGTTTGTTGAAAAGATAGGGTTAGATGTTTCCGTTTTATCGCTTTTCCCAACTGACTTATCAGGTGGTATGCAAAAACGTGTCGGGTTGGCGCGTGCTATTGCTCAACAGCCATCACTCATCTTTTTTGATGAACCTACCACAGGATTAGATCCGTTAATGTGCCGTTTGATTGATGATTTGATTTTGCATAATGTGCGCTCTTTGAAGGCCGCGTCTGTGACGATTACACACGATCTTATCAGCGCTAAGCGTGTGGGAGATCGTGTGGCGATGTTGTATGAAGGAAGGATACTGTGGGAAGGTGCCATTGACCATATTGACGCCTGTAAAGATCCTTATGTTAGACAATTTTTGGAGGCACGTTGTGTGGATAAAGTGCTTTAGTTTTCTTTGTGCTTTTGTGATGTATGCTAACACGAAGCTGCCGGACGACGCTGTGCGCTGTTATGGTGTGGTGTCGCGTTTAGACGCTTATAATCAATGGGAGCTTTTTAACGAAACACCTTGTGATCCAGAGGCCTACATTTGGCTGTTGCAGTCAGATTGTGCGCAACTTCTGCGAGGTTACAATAAGCCATCTGTGCCACAATTTGGTTGTGTATATCATCCAGGCGATCAGTATTTTGAGTGTAAGAGCGTGGATAGATGTGCTGTGAATCCGGAATCGCTTCGTGAGGCAAAAAATAAGATGGCAGAAGCAAGCATGCAAAAGGAAAAATCGAAAAAGCCCAATAAGATTGCGGAAACGAGGGATGCTTTTAGTCCACGAATTGGAAAAAGAAGAAGGATAGCTTACGCTTCCGAGGCTTCTAAGAATTCTGAAGAAGATCTTTAAGGTTTGCAAACGGTTTTTGTTGCGTGTTTGGCTCTGAGGTGTTTGTGTCTGGTGTCGCTTCTGTGATCGCGGAAGGTAAGGCTAGTAGCACATGTTGTTGTGCGATTTCAGAAATAAGGATTGCATCGTTTTCTGCATGAATATGCTCCACATCCTCTGTATCCAGACTGCCGTCTGTGGGCTGTGGATGTACAAAAAGCAGAAGTGTTTTTTGACAAGAAAGCGGTATTCTTTCGTTGGAAAGAGGTGACAGAATCTCTAAAAGCGCATCAATATAAACGTTTATGCATGTGGGTTGAGTGCTTGTTTCTGGAGCGCAGGACGCTTTTAATCGAAAGTGCCGCACTGTTTGTGCTTCAGCGCGTTGTGCAAACAAAGCACAGTCATCGGGTGAGGCATCAAAAGTATATACTTTTGCGAAAATCTGAGGATCATTCATGTTGATACGCAAAGACTGTTTCATAGGCGCTTCCACGGATGGGGTGGGATTCGAACCCACGAGAGGCTTTCACCCCCGCCGGTTTTCAAGACCGGTGCCTTCAACCGCTCGGCCACCCATCCATACTATCTATACAGATACCGTAGTCATTTTATCATGAAGCATAGCTATATGTATATCAATAAATAAAAATAGTTGCGGTGCACCCTTTTTGAATCTATATTCATCTGAAATTTTTTTGGCACAAAAATTGATTACACAAAACGATTGAGATCTGATCTTTATTGTTAATGTCTAGCAATATAGCCATGCATCTTAGGAAGAAAGGATAGAT
>Ga0209754_1001636_pt1 | contig 21114 bp, 20 predicted proteins | sample MesohylBB_FD_187295 | JGI IMG/M metagenome (GOLD analysis project Ga0209754, IMG submission 187295) | Host-associated microbial community of the marine sponge Aplysina aerophoba from Gulf of Piran - sponge mesohyl, lysed by bead beating... | ecosystem: Host-associated > Porifera > Sponge >... | reverse complement strand
CTGCGGCCCGCCGCTCCTGCGGCGCCCTCGCGGAGGCGCCGGCCCGTCGCGCCGGTAGGCGCGCGAGATCGCAGGACGGCCGGCTGCCGTGAGCGACAAGAGGCGAGAGCGTTCCGCTTCATGCGGAAACGCTCTCGCCCGGGATCAGCACGCTCTGGCCGTTGGTGCGCCTTGCTTCGAGGTCGCGATGGGCGTCTGCTGCATCGGTGAGCGCATAGCGCCGCTCGACAAGGGGAACGACCGCCCCGCTCTCCAGCACTTCGAAGAGCGCGCTGGCACGGGCCTGGAGTGCCGCCGGCGTGTCGTTCTCCTGGAAGAGGCCGGGGCGCACGACCCTGATGGACTTCGCCGCCGCTGCGGCAAGCGCGCTCTGCGAAGGGGCGCCCGAAGAGCTGCCGTAGAGCACCAGCGTGCCGCCGAGGCGAAGGCAGGCGACCGAATCCTCGGCGGTATCCCGACCGACGGAATCGTAGACCACGGCAAGCCCCTCACCGCCGGTGAGCGCGGCGACGCGGGCCGCAACGTCCTCCCGCCGGTAGTCGATCGCGTGGCGGCAGCCGTGGGCCTGGGCAAGCTCCCGCTTCTCGTCGCCGCCGGCGCAGCCGATGACGGTGGCGCCCTCATGCGCGAGCCATTGGCAGAGCAGCAGGCCGGTGCCGCCCGCCGCCGCATGGACCAGCACGGCATCGCCCGTCTGCACCGCGCCGCTCTTGTGAACCAGGTACTCCGCCGTCATGCCCTTGAGCATGGTGGCGGCGGCCTGCTCGAAGCCGATGGCATCGGGCAGCCTGACCAGCGCATCGGCCGCGATGGTGCGAAGCCCCGCATAGGCGCCGGGCGGGGTGCTCGCGTAGGCGACGCGGTCGCCCTCCTTGAGCGTCGTCACCGCACCGCCGACGGCTTCCACGACCCCCGCACCCTCGAAGCCGACGACCCAGGGCAGCCCCGGCGAGGGGAAGGCTCCGCGGCGTTGATAGGTGTCGAGGAAATTGAGCCCGATCGCCCTCTGCGCGATTCGCACCTCGGTGGCGCCGGGGTCCGGCACCCGGAGATCGTCGACCCGCAGCACTTCCGGCCCGCCGGCCGCGTGCATCCGCACGGCTTGCGTCTTGACCGGCAGGCGGGTCCGGGCGCGCTGCTTCTGCCCGTACATCGTGGTGAAGATGCGGGTGAACTGGCGCTCGCGGGTGTGGATCGCGCCGAGCGGCACGGCCGGTGCCCCGGCGCTCGAAGGCTCGATGGTCGTTGGCGTGATCATGCTGCGGCGCGCTCTCGGGGTGCAGGGTCAGATCCGGGGCAGGTCGGCGCCCCCCGTCACGTTCAGGTTGGCGCCGGTGATGAAGCTGCCGGCGTCCGAACACAGCAGGAGCGCGGCGCCCGCGAGGTCCTCCGGCAGTCCGGCGCGACCCATCGGGCTCGCCCGCTCGATCGTGGCCTGCCACTCGGCCGCCGAGTGCTGCAGAAAGCGGTTGCGATCCGTATCGATCAGCCCGGGGGAGAGGTTGTTGATGGTGACCCCCGACTTCTCGTATTCGCGGCTCAAGTTCACGACCAAATTGTACTGGGCGCTCTTCAGGCCGGCATAGACCGCGAGCTCGATCATCGGGGCGGTCTGCTGCACGCTACCGATGGTCAAGACCCGGCCCCAGCCGCGTTCCGCCATCGGGGGCAGCGCGCGCTGGAGGAGCTGGATCGGCATGCGGTAGTTCATCCGGCACTGGAGGTCGATCTGCTCGGCCGTCACGTCGCCGAAGGCGCCGGGGATCTGGATGTTGGCGTTGCTCACGAGGATATCGACGCGCCCCAGCGCCGACACCGCCCGGTCGAACGCGTCGAATACGGCGCCGTCGACCGAGAGGTCGCCCTCGATCGCGAAGGCTTCGACCCCGTGGGATCTCGCCTCGTCGACCAGCTCGCTCGCGGCGTCCGGAAAGCCCACCTCGGCATCGAAGGCCGACGTGTGGTTGACCGCCACGTCGGCGCCGTGCTCGGCCAACGCGAGCGCGATGGCGCGGCCGATTCCCCGGCTCGCCCCGGTCACGAATGCGGTTCGACCGGAAACGTCGAAACGGTCCTTCAAGCTCGCCTCCTTTGCGCGGCGCTGAGACAAGCTCCAGTATGCCACACCGCCCGCGCCGTCGAATTGCAACGCGGCCATACTTCCGGTGCCCGGGACCGCCGCGCTCGCCCCGGCGTGCTCAGCCGGTCTCGGGGAAGCGCTCGCCGCCCTCGGGCGCACGGCCCGGCAGCCAAGTCTCGTGGACGTGCAGCCACTTCACGCCGCAGGGCGTCGCCTCCGCGCGGCGGAAGAGCGCGGTCGAGAGACGCGCCGATTCCGCGCCCTGCCGCCGGTGCCACTCTTCGTAGGTGACCAGTGCATGATCGGCCACCGCCCAGCGGCAACGGAAATTCTCGATCCAGATCTCGAATGCGTTGGCGTCGGCTGCGAGCTCGCCGTGCAGCCCTTCGAACTCGGTGACCAGCGCCTCCCGCCCGGTCACCCCGCCGCGCGGGCCGATGACCTCGAGCCCCTCGCCCATCACGCCGGAAAAGCGGGCGAAGTTCTCGGCAGTGCGCGGCACCGCACCGGCCAGCCAGTCCCGCAGGAAGGCATGAAACCCCCTCACCTCCCCCTCGCAGTCCTTCTCCATTCTTCGGCCTCCGGTTAGGCAAAGATCGCAACTGTGCGCCGCAGATGGGGTAGTGTGGGGCAGCGGATATCGCGCGGCAACGGTCCGGCCCGGCCGACCAGGGGAGCGCCGTGGCGCCGGCTCCGACCGCGCCAATAAGGGAGGCAGCCATGTCGACGTTGATCAGGGGCGGCACGGTGGTGACCGCAGACGAGCGTTACCCGGCCGATGTCTATTGCGCGGACGGCAAGATCCAGGAGATCGGGACCGGGCTCGACGTGCCCGCAGGCACGGCGACGGTCGATGCCGGAGAGGCGCTGGTCATGCCGGGGGGCATCGACCCCCACACCCATATGGAAACGCCCTTCATGGACACCGTGACCGGCGACGATTTCTATACCGGCCCCGCCGCCGGCCTCTCGGGCGGCACCACCATGATCATCGACTTCGTCATCCCGGCGCCCGACCAGCGGCCGATGGATGCCTACCGGATCTGGCAGCAGCGCGCGGCGAAGGCGCCCTCGGACTATTCCTTCCACGTCGCGATCACCAACTGGAACGACGAGATTCACGAGGACATGGAGACGCTGACCCGCGATCACGGCGTCAACAGCTTCAAGCACTTCATGGCCTACAAGGGCGAGGTCATGCTCGACGCGGAGAAGATGATGAACAGCTTCGCGCGGGCGCGGGATCTCGGCGCGCTCTGCACCGTCCACTGCGAGGACGGCCATCTGGTCTGGATGATGCAGCAGGAGCTGCTCAAGGCCGGCGTCACCGGGCCGGAGGGCCACCCCCAGTCGCGCCCGCCCGAGGTCGAGGGCGAGGCGACCAACCGTGCCATCCGCATCGCCCAGCTGCTCAAGGCTCCGATCTATATCGTCCACGTGACCTGCCGGGAGTCACTGGAGGCGATCACGCGCGCGCGCCTGGAAGGCCAGCGTGTCTATGGCGAGTGCCTGGCGCAGCACCTGGTGATCGACGAGAGCGTCTACTACGACCCCGACCCGGAGGTCGCCCGCGGCTACGTGATGAGCCCGCCCTTCCGGCCCAAGGACCATCAGGAGGACCTGTGGCGCGGCCTGCAATCGGGCAACCTGCAGACCACGGCGACCGATCACTGCGCCTACTGCAACTGGCAGAAGGAGATGGGCAAGGACGACTTCTCCAGGATTCCGAACGGCACCAGCGGCGTCGAGGACCGCATGTCGGTGATCTGGGACCAGGGCGTCGAGACCGGCCGGATCACGGCCAACGAGTACGTCGCGATCACGTCCGCCAACGCCGCGAAGATCTTCAACGTCTATCCGCGCAAGGGGGCGATCAAGGTGGGCGCGGACGCGGACATCGTGGTCTGGGACCCCAAGGCCACGCGCACGATCTCGGCCAAGACCCATCTCCAGAACAACGACTTCAACATCTACGAGGGGATGACCGTGACCGGTGTCGCCCGCGCCACCGTGAGCCGGGGCCGGCAGGTGTGGGACGGCTCGGAGATCCGTGCCGAGCAGGGCGACGGCGCCTACGTCGAGCGGCCGACCTTCCCGGCCATCTTCGACGCGGTGAACACGCAGCGCGCCCGCCACCCCTTCCGCAGCGTCGAGCGGCCGGCCGGTTAGAGCGCGTCCGTCTTTGACGGTCGCGCGACAGGCCGCGACCGCGGCCCGCCGCGAATGCGGCGCCCTCGCGGAGGCGCCGGCCACAGGCCGGCTGCCGTGAGCGACAAAGACTCAGAGCGTTTCTGTGTGAAACGGATACGCTCTAAGCCCGCGGTGAACTGGAGTCCGTCCTAGACGGCTGCGCTCCAGCGCCGTTCGCAGACGATCTCCGGGTCCTCCCGGAACACTTTGAGCGGCGAGCAGGGCGGCGGGACCGAGATCGCCTGAATCACGGTCAGGGGCTCGCGCAGGTAGTCGCCGAGCGCGCAGTCCTCGGCGCTCCGCTCCGGGGTTTCGATATGCGTGCCCAGGCGGCGGCCGAAGCGGACCAGGGCGCGGCCGTAGCGGGTCCGCTCCTCGTCGTAGGCCGAAAGCGCGCTCCCAAGATCGCCGGGATGGGCCTCGATGGCCCGGGTGAGGCAGTTCGCATCGCCGGTCGCCTTGACCACGCCCATGCCGGTGTGGGGCCTCGCGGAGAACGCCGAATCGCCCAGCATGGCGACGCGCCCCTGCACCATCCGGGGCACCTCCAGGTCCACGATGGTCTGGAAGAAGAGCCCTTCCGCCAGGCTCATCGGCTCCGCGAGCGAGGGCGGCAGGCGCTCGGCCGCCGTTCGATGGACCTCATCGATGAAGGACGGGAGGATGAGGTGCGGCGCGATCCCTGCCTCGTGACACTGGCCGGTGGCGTCGGTCTGCATCCGCCGCAGCTTCTCGGCCGGGGTCAGCGTGTACCAGACGATGTTGAAGCGGCGCTTGCCGGGGCTGAGGTCGCCCTCCGGGCCCGCCACCGGGTAGGCGACCACGTGCTCGCCGGGCGGCAGGTAGACGATGAAGTGCGACATCAGCATGTCGCGCCACTCGGCCGAGAGCCGATTCTCATCGACGATGCCGCGCCAAGCGACGTAGCCCGCGTACTGCGGCGCCGCATCCGGCCAGAGCTGGGGGCGAACTGTGGAGCGCACGCCGTCGGCGCCGATCAGGAGATCGGCCTCGATGCTGGTGCCGTCGGCGAAGTGCGCGCGCACGCCCTCGCCATGGGGCTCGAAGCGCGTGAAGTTGGCGCCGGAGATGTAGCGCTCGTCCGGGAAGTTATCGCGCAGCAGACCGAATAGATGCCCCCAGGACGCCTGGATCTGCGGCAGGTGGTAGCGCGCGAGAATGCTGCCGTCGGCGCCGAGGGTGATGCGCTCCTCGAGCCTCACGCCATAGGCCTCGTCGATGGATAGCCCCAGGCTCTCCAGCGCGGCGTGAAGCTCCGGATGCGTCGCGATGCCGACGCCCCTCTCGGCAAGCTCGGTGCCGATCCGCTCGTGCACCGTCACGTCGCAGCCGGCGCGGTAGAGCATGTTGCCGGCGAGCAGGCCGCCCATCGACCCGCCGACGACAACCACGCGCGGGCCTTGAGCCCCTTGTCCGGCAAAACCCTTTGTCATGGAAGCTGACTCCGTTCCAAGCGTTACTCACCGCTCGGGCGGGCGGACCCGAAGCCGGTCCGCCGCGAGCGATTTTCCGGGCACAAGCCTACGCCATGCGCGCGTCGCTCGCCATTCGGCAGCGTGCCTGCCGGCCCTCTTGCGCCACACTTTTCCTTCACACGCCTCGCGGTATACCCTCTCCGCGATTGCCCATCGGGGCGTCGATAACAAGGGTCCGGGCGCTGGCCCGGTCCCCAAGCGTGTCGCGAGCGAGAGGGAGTGGGGGCTTATGCATCTCACTGTGCGGGAAGAAGAACGGATACAAATTTGGGCCGCGGCGGAGATGGCCAGGCGGCGTCTCGATCGCGGCGTCAAGCTGAACTACCCCGAGGCGATCGCGCTGATCTGCGACGAGATCCTCGAGCGCGCGCGCGAGGGCAGCATCCCGATGCTGACCGACATGATGGAATACGGCGCCACCATCCTGAAGCGGGACGACGTGATGACCGGCGTGCCCGAGATGATGAAGATCGTCCAGGTCGAGGCCATGTTCCCGGACGGGACGAAGCTCGTCACGGTGATGAACCCGATCCGCGAGTAGCGCGGGCCAAGCGTGGAGAAGAGCCATGGCTGAGAGAAAGTGGAGCCCGCCGCCCATTCCGGAATCGATCGTGCCGGACGAGGCGTTCGAGGTGGGCGAGCCGGAGAGGTGCGGCGCCATCGACTTCGCCGACGACGATATCGAGATCAATGCCGGTCGCCCCGCGATAGAGATCGTCATGGTCAACACCGGCGACCGGCCGATCCAGATCGGCGCCCACTACCATCTTGCCGAGTGCAACAGGGCGATGGCCTTCGACCGGGCGGCGGCGTTCGGCATGCGCCTCGACGTGCCGAGCGGCAGCGCCGTGCGTTTCGAGCCCGGCCAGAGCCGCAAGGTGCAGATCACCGGCTACGTCGGCCGCCAGGTCGCCTACGGCATGAACAACATGACCAACGGCTCGGTCCGCTCCGGCATCATCAAGGAGCAGACCATGCGCCGCCTCAGGGCCGAGGGCTATTGCTTCGAGGGCGAGCGCTACCCGGTGCAAACGCCGCCCGACGAGAAGTTCGGCGGCGGCAAGGACGGCGACTGAGGTTGGCAGCGCCGGCCTGAGAAGGCGCCGGCCGCGCCAGGAGTGGGGAAGCAAAGAATGAGCATGAAGATCGCCCGCCCGGACTACGCCGCGCAGTACGGGCCGACCACCGGAGACAAGATCCACCTCGCCGACACCGGCCTCGTGGCCGAGATCGAGCACGACTACACCACCTATGGCGACGAGCTCGTCTTCGGCGGCGGCAAGACCATCCGCGACGGCATGGGCCAGGCGTCGAAGTGGAAGCAGAGCGACGGCGGGCTCGACATGGTGATCACGAACGCCGTGATCATCGACCCCATCCTCGGCGTCGTGAAGGGCGACATCGGGGTGCTGGACGGCGAGATCGTCGGCGTCGGCAAGGCCGGCAACCCCGACACCATGAACATCACGCCGGGGCTCATCGTCTCGCCCAACACCGACATCCTCTCGGTGGAGGGGATGATCTGCACGCCGGGCTTCGTCGATATCCACCCCCACTTCGATTCCGTGCAGCAGCTCTTCGAGTATCAGAACGCGGGCTTCACCACGGTGATCGGCGGCGGCTCCGGGCCGAAGACGGTGGGCATCGAATGCCCCGGCGTCTTCAACATCCAGCGCATGCTGGAGGCGATGGCGGACATCCCGCTCAACTTCGGCAACTTCGGCAAGGGCAACGCGGCGACGCCGGGCTCACTGGTGGAGCAGATCCTGGCCGGCGCCACCGGGCTCAAGATCCACGAGGACTGGTCCTCCTCGCCGGCCGCCATCGAGACCACGATGGAGCTTGCGGACGAGTACGACTTCCAGGTCCAGATCCACGCCGACACGCTGAACGAGACCGGCTATTACGAGGACACCATCGCCGCGATCAACGGCCGCGTCATGCACATCTACCACTGCGAGGGTGCGGGCGGCGGCAACGCGCCCGACATGATGCGGGTCTGCGGCGAGCCCAACTTGTTGCCGAGCTCGACCAACCCGACCAACCCCTTCTCGATCAACACGTACGACGAAGAGATCGACATGTTGATCACCTGCCATAACCTGAACAAGAGCGTGCCGACGGACATCGCCTTCATCCAGGGCCGCGCACGCGCGGAGACCATGCGGGCCGAGGACGTGCTGCACGACATGGGCGCGATCAGCATGATCGGCTCCGACAGCCAGGGCGTGGGCCGCGCGGCGGAAAGCGCGCAGCGCTCCTTCCAGCTCGCAGCGGTCAACAAGGTGCGCTTCGGGCGGCTCTCGGAGGACGGCTCCGGCAACGACAACTTCAGGATCAAGCGCTATCTCGCCAAGGTCACCATCAACCCGTCGATCTGCTTCGGCGTGGACTCCTACGTGGGCTCGATCACGCCGGGCAAGCTCGCGGACCTGGTCTTCTGGCGGCCCGAGTTCTTCATCGCCAAGCCCGAGGTGACGCTGAAGGGCGGCTTCATCTCGCACGCGGTGATGGGCGATCCGGCGGGCTCGCTGATGACCGGGCAGCCGCTCAAGTACCGCCCGCAGTACGGCTCCCTCGGCGTCAACCCGAAGCGGACCTGCTACTCCTTCGTGACCAAGGCGGCGCTCGACAACGGCCTCGCCGACCAGATCGAGACCCAGAGGCTGGTGCCGGTGAAGCGCTGCCGCACGATCTCCAAGCGCGACATGATCCACAACGACGCGCTGCCGGATATCGAGATCGACCCCGAGACCTACAACGTCTACGTCGATGGCGAGCGCGTCACCGTGAAGCCGGCCAAGACCCTGCCGCTCACACAGCTCTTCTACTTCCGCTAGGCGGCCGGCTCGGGCCGCGACGCGCATGGCGGTCGTCACCGCGGTCCTCGGCACGGTCGAGTCCCTGCGCGGCCGCTTCGAGAGCGAGGACCCGGTCCTGCTCTACTCGGAGGAGCGCGCGAGCGCCCATCTCGTCGGCCGCTCGCAAGGTGGGCGCAACGTGCGCATCTCGCTCCCGCGCGGCACCGAGATCAACGACGGCGACGTGCTGACGCTGGAGGGAACCACGGCCGTGGTGGCGCGCGCGGCGCCGGAGGCGCTATACGTGGTCAGCCCCGATGATGCCTACACTTGGGGCGTCGCCGGCTACCAGCTCGGCAATCTGCACCGGCCGGTGCGCTTCACGGACGAGGGCATGCTGACGCCGGCCGACCCCATGGTGGCCGACCTGCTCACGCGCCTCGGCATCGCCTTCGAGGAGCGCACCATGCCCTTCGTCGGCCGCCGCTACGGCGCCCACGGCGCCCACCACCATCACCACGACCATCACCATGACCACTGACGCGCCCGACCGCCTCCTCTACCTGCTGCAGGTGGCGAACGCCTCGTTCCCGACCGGCGCGTTCAATCACTCCTACGGCTTCGAGACCTGGATCGACTCGGGCGCCCTCGACAACGCCGCAAGCTTCGAGAGGGCCTGCCGCGACTGGCTCCGCTACGCCGCCGTGCCGACGGACGGGGCCGCGGTCGCCCTCGCCCACAGACGCGCCGCTGCTTCCGACCTCGACGGGCTGGTGGACCTCGACCACATCGTCTGCGCGATCAAGCTCAGCCGTGAGGCGCGCGAGGCCTCGTTCAAGACCGGGCGCGCGCTGCTCGGCGCTTACCGCGACATCTTCTCGGCCGAGTCACTCGCTCCCTTCGCCGAGGCGACGCGCGACGGGCGCTGCGAGGGGCATCAGGCGGTCATCTTCGGCGCGGCGGCGGAGGCGCAGGGCATCGGCGTGGAAGACGCGGTGCTCGCCTTCCTTCACGCGGCGCTCTCCAACCTCGTCAGCGTCGGCGCGCGGCTGATCCCCCTCGGCCAGATCGAGAGCCAGCGCATCGTACGGGAGGCCTGGCCGCTGCTGACCCGAGGGGCCGACCAGGCCTGCGCCATGGAGATCGACGCGCTCGGCAGCGCCACCGCCGGCCTCGATGTCGCCAGCATGCGGCACGAGCGCCTGCACACGCGGCTCTGCATGTCATGAGCTCTGCTCATGCGGTATTCAGGTCATGATAGTGTGAGCGCAGGACAACCGGGGAGAATTGCGGATGCGTAAGCCGGTCAGGATCGGCATCGGCGGGCCGGTGGGCTCGGGCAAGACGGCGCTGCTGGTGTCGCTCTGCCGCAGCATGGGCGGGCACCATTCGCTGGCCGCCATCACCAACGACATCTACACCAAGGAAGACGCCGAGTTCGTCATCAAGTCCGGCGCCATCGCGCCCGAGCGCGTGGCCGGCGTCGAGACCGGCGGCTGCCCCCACACCGCGATCCGCGAGGACGTCTCCATGAACGCCCACGCCATCGAGGAGATGGCGGCGCTGCATCCCGACCTCGACATCGTCTTCGTCGAGAGCGGCGGCGACAATCTCGCGGCGACCTTCAGCCCCGAGCTGGTGGACAGCTACATCTACGTCATCGACGTGGCCGAGGGCGACAAGATCCCGCGCAAGGGCGGGCCCGGCATCACCAAGTCGCCGCTGCTGGTCATCAACAAGATCGACCTCGCACCGATGGTGGGCGCCGACCTCGGCGTGATGGAGCGCGATTCGAAGAAGATGCGGGGCGCGCGGCCCTTCCTCTTCACCAACCTGCGCGCCGGCGACGGCCTTGGCGATGTGATCGCCTGGATCGAGCGCGACGTTCTCCTGATGGATGGGCATGACGGAGCCGAGCAGCGCGCCCATTCAGCCTGATCCCGAATGGATCGTCGGCAAGTACGCGCTGATGAACGTCCGCGCGATGAGCCGGCTCGGGCGCACGGAGATCGACCCGCTCTGCTGGCGCATCCCCTTCCAGTGGCAGGGCTACCACTACCAGGATCACGACGACCAGCCCTTCATGCTTCTGGTCAACAGCGGCGGCGGCTTCGTCGAAGGCGACGTCTCGCACTTCCACGGCGTGCTGGAGCCCGGCACCCGCGCCCTCTTCACCACCACCGCGTCGAGCAAGTTCTACAAGTGCCCGGGCGGCGCCGTCTCGCGCGAGATCGTGGACCTCCACGTGGGCGAGGACGCGCTGCTCGAGTTCTGCCCGGACGAGGCGATCCCCTTCGCCCGCAGCCGGGTGCATCGGCTCAACCGGATCGTGCTGGAGCCCTCGTCCCGGCTCTTCGCCACCGACATGATCTCGGCCGGCCGCGTGCACTACGGCGACGGCGAGGTCTTCCGCTTCCACCACCTGGTCTCCGAATTCCGCATCGCCATCGGCGGCCGGCTGGTCGCTCTTGACCGCCTGATCGCGACCACGCCCGAGACAATCGCCGCGCTGCAGCGGCTCTGGCGCGAGCGGCTGCACATGGCGATGGCCTTCGCCTACGCGCCGGACCTGACGCCGGCCGTCGAGGACGACGTGCACGAGGCGATCGAGGGCGTCGACGGCACCGAGGCCGGCGTCACCCGCATCGGCAACCTGGTGATCGTCCGCATCCTGAGCCACGAGACCTGGCAGGCCCACGAGGCCCTCTTCAACGCATGGACCGCGCTCCGCCCCGCCATCGCCGGCAAGAACGCCCGCCCCATCCTCAAGTGCTAGCCCGGCCTTCTCGCCCTATATCCTGCGACGCTCACGGCATATGCTGCGCCGCCGGCCAAGGCGGCGGCGGTCGGCCGCACGAGCAAGAGCGAGGGAACGATCAATAATGAATGACATGTCGAGTGCGGCCGTTCGCGTCGCGTGTGATGTCGGCGGCACGTTCACCGACGTGTGCGTCCTGGACGAAGCGAGCGGCCAGATGCGCGTCGCCAAGACCCCGACAACGCCGGATCCGATCGACGGCGTGCTGGAGGGCATCAAGGCCGGCGGCGTCGATCTCAGGGACATGGTGCTCTTCGCCCACGGCACCACACTAGCCACCAACGCGCTGATCACGCGCAACTTCCCGCCCGCGATCATGGTTACCACCAAGGGCTTTCGCGACGTGATCGAGATCCGCCGCGGCACCCGCGACGACCTCTGGGACACCTACAAGGAGATGGCGCCGCCCTACATCAAGCGCCGCGACCGCCTGGTCGTCACCGAGCGCATCGACTACAGCGGCACGGTCATCGAGCCGGTGAACGAGGCGGAGGCACGCGAGGCCGCGCGCATCATCAACAAGCGCGGCGTGAAGACCATCGCGGTCTGCTTCGCCAACGCCTTTGCCAACCCCGAGAACGAGCGCAGTATGCGCGACATCCTCGAAGAGGAAGTCCCCGGCGCCTCGATCTCGCTCTCTAGCGAGATCATGCCGGAGATCTTCGAGCACGAGCGCTTCTCGACGACGGTGGCCAACGCGGTGCTCGCGCCTGTCGCCGGCGAATATGTGACGCGCCTCGCCACACGTCTCCGTAACGGCGGCTACAATGAGGACATCCTGCTGCTGCACTCCGGCGGCGGGGTGATGACCGAGAGCACGGCGGCGAAGTTCGCGGCCCGCCTCGCCGCCTCGGGCATCGCGGCGGGTGCGATTGCGAGCCGCTTCGTCGCCCAGCTCGCGGGCTACGAGAACTCCATCAGCCTCGACATGGGCGGCACCAGCACCGACGTCTCGCTCTGCGACCGGGGCAATCTGCGGGTCACCACCGACTGGTACGTGCAGTACGGCTATCCGATCTGCTTCCCCAGCATCGAGGTGCTGACCATCGGCGCGGGCGGCGGCTCGCTCGCCTGGATCGACGAAGCCAACTCGCTCCGCAACGGGCCGCAGTCGGCCGGCTCCATGCCGGGGCCCGCCTGCTACGGGCGGGGCGGCGTGGAGCCCACCAACTCCGATGCCAACATCGTCCTCGGCCGCATCAGCGACCGGCTCGCGGGCGGCGCAGTCACCCTCGACCGCTCGCTCGCCGAGGAGGCGATCAAGCGCCGCGTCGCCGACCCGCTCGGCCTCACGGTGCAGGAGGCGGCGGTTTCCATCCTCCAGGTGGCCAACGCCAACATGGCGGACGCCGTGCGCCTGGTCTCGATCCGGCGGGGCTACGACCCGCGCGACTTCGCGCTCACCGTGTTCGGCGGCGCCGGGCCGCTCCACGGCGTGGCGCTGGCCCGCGACCTCTCGATCCCGACCGTGCTGGTGCCGCCGAACCCCGGCGTCACCTCTGCGCTCGGCTGCCTGCTGGTCGACATCAAGCACGACATGTCGCAGATGTACCTGCGCTCCACCGACGACGCGAAGATCGAGGAAATCGAGCAGACCTTCAGCGCGCTCGAAGACGAAGGCCGCCAGCGGCTGCTGCACGAGGGCGTCACCGAGGACCGGATGCAGTTCCAGCGCGTCGTCGACATGCGCTATCTCGGCCAGTGGCGCTCCATGTCGATCGCGCTCGACGCGGATGCGAACTCGCTCGACGCCGCGATCGCCCAGTTCCACGACGAGCACGGCCGCGAGCACAACTATTCCAGACCCGACGCGCCGGTCGAAATCTATCGTCTCACCGTCACCGCCACCGGGCTCTCGCAAAAGGCCGAGTTCGCCAAGGAGGAGATGGACCGCTCGGCGCCGACGCCTGAGACCGAGCGGCTCGTGGTGTTCGACGAAGATCCTGAGCCGATCATGACCCCGATCTACGACCGCGACGGTCTGCACGCAGGTGCGGTCGTCGAAGGGCCGGCAATCATCGAGCAGCTCGATTCCACTGTGCTCGTGCCGCCCGGCCTCAAGGCCGAGGTCGACCCCTGGCACACCATCGTGATGCACATCCCGCAAGACGAAAGCTGACGCAGAGAGCGAGGAGAAGAAGATGAGCAAGAACAGGGAAGGCTACACGCTCGACCCCGTGACCTTCGAGGTGCTCAAGAACGCCTACGTCAACATCGTCGACCAGATGGCCGAGCAGATCTTCCGCACCTGCTACTCATTCGTCATCTGGTCGCGGGATTTCTCGTCCGCGATCTGCGACACCGAGGGCAACACCGTCATGCAGGGCTCGGGCGACATCGCCGCCCACGTGGGCACGCTGCACTACACGGCCCAAGCCGTGATCAACAAGTTCGGCGACGACATCCACCCCGGCGATACCTTCGTCGTGAACGACGTCTACCAGGGCGGCACCCACTTCAACGACACGCGCATCGTCCGCCCCATCTTCTACAAGGGCATCCACCTCGGCTTCTCCCAGGCCAACGGCCACTGGGCCGACGTCGGCGGTGCCGTGCCGGGGTCGTTCAACGTGAGCGCGCTCGACCACATGGCCGAGGGGCTCCGCATCACGCCGGTCCGGGTCTACAGCAAGGGCCAATACCTCTCCGACGTGGCGGAGCTGATCGCCAACAACACCCGCGCGCCCGCCGACATCATCGGCGACCTGCAAGCCCAGGCCGAAGCCTGCAACGTCGCGGAGCGCGAGGTCGGCCGGCTCTGCGACAAGTACGGCGTCGACGTGATCCAGACCTCCTTCGCCGAGGTGCAGGACTACGTCGAGACGCTGACCCGCCAGCGCATCGCGAAGCTGCCCGACGGCGTGTGGGAGACCGAGGACTATATCGACGTGGACCCCGTCGCCGGCGAGGGGCTGATCCCGATCCGCATCAAGATGACCATCGACGGCGACAGCGTGCACTACGATCTCTCCGACTCGCATCCGAAGACGATCTCGACCTTCCTCAACTGCTGCTACGGCGGCGCGTTCGCGGCAATCGTCGCCGGCACCAAGATGCAATCGCCGGACATTCCGCTCAACTCGGGCTTCTACCGGGTGGTCACCGTCGATCTCGGGCCCTTAGGAACGGTGGTCAACGCGGACTGGCCCACGCCTGTCGCGGGCTTCTGCTCCGGCCCCTTCGAGAAGATCATGAACTCGGTGTTCGAGCTCTGGGCCGAAATCATGCCCGAGCGCGCGATGGCGTGTACCTTCAACCTCGAGTACCTGCTGATCGGGGGGCGCGACGGCCGCAAGGAGGATCGCCCCTACTTCATGTGGTACGACTGGATGGTCGGCGGCTGGGGTGCGCGCAACGGACGCGACGGCTGGGGGGCGACCGGGCCGGTCTTCGGAGTTCAGCTCGGCACGCAGCCCTTCGAGGGGCAGGAGCGGCTCGCCCCGGTGCTGACCACCGGCCACGAGCTCATCGTCGATTCCGGTGGGCCCGGCAACTCGCGGGGTGGCCTCGGCGTCGAGAAGGGCGCGATCCTGACCAAGGCGGAGCGCTCGGTCGTCTCCTACTGCTGCGACCGCGAACGCTCGGTGACCTGGGGGCTCTGGGGCGGCCTGCCGTCGATCCCGCACGGCGTCTGGGTCAATCCCGGCACCCAGGGCGAGCGCTACCTGGGCTCGATCTTCTCCGGCGTGCCTGTGGAAGCCGGCGACACCGTGACCCGCCCGTCCGCCGGCGGCGGCGGTCTCGGCGACCCCCTCACCCGCGATCCCGAGACGGTGTGTGAGGACGTGGCCGACGGCTACGTCTCCATCGCGCGGGCGAAGAAGGACTACGGCGTCGTGGTCCGCGAGATCGATGCCGATCTCGCCGAGTTCGAGGTGGACGAGGCGGCGAGCGAGGCCGAGCGCGAACGCATCCGCGCCCAGCGCCACGGCTTGCTCGACGTCGATGCCGAAGCCATTGCGGCCAAGTACCGCAGCAAGGAGCTCGACGCGCTCGACCTGATCCGCCAGTACGGCGTGATCGTGGACTGGGGCACGGGCGAGCTTCTGCCCAACACCACCCGGCAGTTCCGCGACATGCTAAGGCGCCGCACCGCGGCCCACTGGGAGGTGCCGGGACAGGCGCGCAACGAGCAGCCCACGCTCCGCGTCGCCTGAGCGGCGTCAGCGGGCGTCGCCGGCAGGGCCGTGAGCGTCGTCCTCGTCACGGGCGCCGATCGCGGCATCGGCAACGCGCTCTGCCGCGCCTGTCAAGCGCGCGGCGACGACGTGATCGCAGCATGCCTGGAAGACTCGGACGAGCTACGGGCGCTCGGGATCAGGGTCGAGTCCGGCGTTGACGTGATTTCCGACGAGGCGGTGCAGGGCCTCGCCCAGCGACTCGCCGATGCGGACACGACCATCGACCTGCTCATCAACAATGCCGGGATCGCGGTGCGGGACACGCTCGGCGCCCTCGACTACGACGCCATCCGCCGGCAGTTCGAGGTCAATACGCTCGGGCCCCTTCGGGTGACCGAGGCGCTGCTGGAGCGCCTCAAGCCGGGGTCGACGGTCGCCTTCATCACCAGCCGGATCGGCTCGCTCGGCGACAACCATTCGGGCGGGCTCTACGGCTACCGCATCTCCAAGTGCGCCGCCAACATGGTCGCGGTCAACCTCGCCCACGATCTGGCAAAGCGCGGCGTCGCCGCCGTGGTCCTGCACCCCGGCATGGTGGCGACCGCCATGACCTTCGACGACGAGCGCCATGCGGCCCGCCCACCCGAGGACGCCGCCGCCGCCCTGATCGAGCGGATCGATCGAGTGGAGCCTGTCGAGCCCGGCGCTCAGCCTTCCTTCTGGCACGCGCCCGAGCGCACGATCATCCCGTGGTGAGTAGGCCCGCCTAAGCGTCGAGGCCGAGGCTCCGGTGGAAGGCCTCGACCGCGCCAAGCGCCGCGTCTGCCGCGTCGTCCTGCTCCGGCAGGGCGCCGCAATAGGCGGTGACCGCCTGGCGCGCTAGCGGCATCCACTTCTCGATCCAGCCGCTGAGAACGGCGGCGTTGGCTTCGTTCTCCAGCGAGAACGCAACCAACGCGGCGCTCCAGCGCCGCGAGCGCTCGCTGTCCCGCATCTGGTTGTCGGCCATCAGCCCGAGCAGCCCGTCGTCGAAGCGGCGCCCGATGCGGCCGAGCTGGCGGTGCGCTTCGTCCGCCGCCGGCTTCGCCACCAGGTTGAGCGCCACGAAGTGCTCGCCCCAGTCGTAGGTGGCGAGGGTCTTCTCCAGCAGCTTGCGGAAGCCCTGCCAGGCGGGCTCCTCCTCCCAGGTCCGGCGCTCGGTCGTCCCGAAGCCGCGCGAAGGATGCGCGCGCTGAAGCTCGCGCGCACGGTAGGCGCAGCGCGAGAGCCAGCGAAACTCGTCGCCGTCCTGAAAGCCGGCGCAGGCCGTGATCGTGCTCGCCGGGGCGATCTGCACCAGATAGGCCGCGCCCATCTGCAGCGCCATCTGCAGGAAGCGCCGGGGCGTGTAGAGCCGCTCCAGCACGTCGAGCCAGGCGTCGGTGAGCGTCGCGTCGTGGCCGATCTCGTTGTGCTCGTCGAGCAGGCCGTCGACGTACTGCTCCTGCTGGTCCTGAATCCGCGTGTAGACGCGGTAGATCATCTCGTCCGGATCCCGAAAACCTTCCCAGTCCGGATGCTGCAGCGGGCTCTCCGAGACGTTGCGCTTGTAGAATTCGTTCATCCCCAGGTCCGGCGCCGGCGAGAGCTCGTAGGCCTGGTCCGGGTGCCGCGTGCGGGTCTGCAGGTTGGTGGTGACGACTTCGTACTCGCTGGGCCGCCGCCTCTTCTTGGCGAGGCCGCTCCACGTCTTCATGCCTTTGACTTCGACCGTCACGGTACTGCCCCCTAGCGTGCGACGAACCGGATGCCGTCCGGCTCGGTGCGAATGAACCCTGCGAAGCTCGGCATGTTCGACTCGATGTCGCCGAGGGTGACGGTGCGGCCGAGGACGTCGCCCACCGTCTCGAAGCGCACGAAGCACTCGTCCGCGACCTTGATCCTGATGTAGGACGCGTGGATCTCGGTGATGACCTCGCGTCCCTCGTTGTCCTCCTGGATCGCTTCGAGCACCGCGTCCGCGATATCGCCCGCGCGCATCACGGGACCCACGAGATTGCCGGCGTCGTCTGCCGTCGTCATGCTCGACTTCTCCTTTGGAAACGCGTTCAGCCGGCGCGGTAGATTTCCACGGGCTCCATCTCGACGAAGCCGGCGTCGGCGATGGTGAGCTCGTCGGGCAGCGGGTCGTCGCTGCCCTGCACCCTCACCTTGAGGACCGCATCGGGCGGGAAGGGCGCCACCAGAACGCCAGCGACCTGGTCCGCGACCTTCCCGGCCAGCGTGGCCATCGTGTCGCCGGTGTCGAAGACCTGCACCTTGTAGCCGTAGTCGCCCTCGAGCAGGACGGCGAGCGGGATATCGGACATTGCGAGCCCCCTACTCGGCCGCCGCCGCGCGCGGAATATCGTAGCCGTCGATCCACTGATAGTCGTAACCGCAGACGCCGCGCTCCTCGAAGCTCTGGCCCATGTACTCGTAGAACCCGTCGGGGCCCGGCGGCACGGTACCGTCCAGCAACCGGTCGATGATGCTGCGATGCCCCTGGTAGCGGGCGGGCTCCAGCTCGAAGACCCACTTGCAGGGCTCGGAGCAGAAGTGATAGCGCCGGCCCTCGTGGTCGAGGTGGAAGTCCGTGGCGTTCCATGTGCGCCCGTTCACCTGCCGCCCCACGCCGGCGATGCCGGTCACCTCCAGCCCGCACATGTTGCAGATCAGCGGCGGAACTTCCGGCACCGTCTTCTCGAAGCGGCCCTCGCGGATATTGTCGATCACCACGTCCCAGCACTTGCCGTAAGTATCGTTCCAGCCCGGGTATTTCTCCTCCAGCCAGTCACGCTCGGCCGGCGAGACGCAGGCGATGGGCCGCCACCACTGGGTCGCGCGGTAGACGTAGATACCGATCTGCTGACAATGGTGGAAGGTCTCGATGTCGTGCAGGAAGTAGTCCCAGTACCAGGGCAGGTCGAGGCCGATCGCCTTCATGTTGCGGGCGAACTGATCGACGATCCACTCGTGCATGAACTCCTTGAGCGAGTGCTCGCGGAACTCCAGCGGCGTGTAGTAGTCCATGGAGATACCGCTCAGCGCGGAGAACTGCTTCCAGATGCGCCAGAAGCCGATATCGACCAGCTGCTGCGCCTCCGCCTTGCGCCCGTTCTCGATCATGATGCTGATGAGCGGGGTGCCGATCTGCGCGTGCCGCGCCTCGTCGGTCTGGATGCTTTGCAGCATGGTGGCGAAGGTGTGATCGCCCGCCTTCGCCGCGTCCGCCGAGAGGCCGATGAATTGCAGGTTGGTGAAGCCCTGCTCGAAGGCGAAGTTGGTCATGATCGCGGCGCTGATCGCATCGCGCGTGTGCTCGACGTCGTCGAGCGCATGGCGCAGGCTGATGATAATCCAGTTCTCGGTCTTGGACGACTTGTGCGCCCAGTCGAAGACGCGGTCCTGCTTGATGAACTCGTAGGCGAAATACATCTGGATCTGGCCGTGACGCATCTCGTCGAGGGTGCCGAAGGTCGCCATGTTGCGCATCCCCGGCGCGCGTGAGAAGCGCGTCATGCGGGCAAAGGCCGACGCCGAGTGGAACTCGGCGAAGCCGATCGGGCTGAAGTGCAGCGCGAGCAGGGCCTTCCAGTGCGGCGTGGTGTTCTTGAAGTAGTCCGCCCGTGCCAGCGCCGACTTCACCGAATAGGCGCCGATATCCTTGTCGCGCTGGGTCTCGACATAATCCCGGTAGCAGACCTTGTAGGGCTCGTCGAAGGTCTCCCACTTCTCGACCGGAATCCCGAAGGGATCGCTGAGTTCGGGAGGGAAAATCTCATCCTCGGCGACGTAGCCGGGAGTCCAGTTGGTATCCCGCGCGAGGTCGTACCATTCGTGCATCTCGAGCAGCGCCATTCGATCGTCTCCCTGGTCGGTACCGGGCGTTGCGGGCAGCGCCCCTGTGGCGCCGCCCGCACTCCAACCTTACCCGCCGAGCGCGTCCTTGAGGATCGAGCAATCGATCCCCGCTGCCGGCTCAACCGTCTGGGTCATCAGGCCGAAGGTCAACCACCACTTGTTGGTGAGCTCCCAGTGGTCGGTGAGCTGTCCGTTGCGCTGGCCAAAGGGCGGCTCGCCCTCCGCAACGCCGCAGAACTGCGCCGATTCTTCCAGACTGTACATATAAAGCGTGCCGTCGTCGGGGTTGTTCACGCCGCCGAGGATGGGCTCCACGTCGGGCACCCCCCACTGTAGCACCTCGGCGATCATCGCGTTGCCCTCCGTCGGGTTCTCACGCCACCACTCGACCGCCGCGTAGCGGGCCTTGGTCACCGCCACCAGCAGGTCGCGATGCTCAGCGATGAACGCGTCGGAGACGAACATGGCGTCGGCGATCAGGCCCTCCTTGAGCCAGTATTCCTCGCCGGAATGGCTCATCTGGCGCGAGCCGGCAAGCTCGTCCAGAACCTGCGGGCCGTAGGGGTCCCACAGCTCGGCGGCGTCGAGCTGACCCGAAATCATCGCGGCGGCCGCGGCATCCGGGAAGAGGTTCACCATCTCCACCTCGTCCCACTTGATGCCCTGCTGCTCGAGCCAGATCGCCATGTAGATCTGCGACAGCCCGCCTTCGATGACGCCGACCTTCTTGCCCTTGAGGTCCTCGGGCGAGGCGATGTCCGGCCCCACAATGATGCGGTCCGAGCCGTTGCCGAGATTGGTGAGGCCGAGCAGCTTCACAGGCATGTTCTCGGCGAGAGCGATGGGGCCGAACTCGATGGTGCTGGTCACGATATCGAGCTGACCGCTCGCGAGCAGGCCCATGCTCTGCACCGGGTCCTCGATGATCGAGATCTCGAGGTCGACATTCTCCGGCAGCATGCCCTTCGCCTTGGCGATATGGAGGAAGCCGTAACCCGGCCAGCTGAAGTGCGCGACGCGGACGGTGTCCTTCGCGCTCGCGGCACCGACGATGCCGAGCGCGAGCGCGCCGGCCGCCAGTGTCATGATGGATGTTCGCCACAGCATGTTGGTTTCTCCCTTTCCGTGCCGTTGACCGTGGAGGCGGGCCCTAGCTGACCCGTCCCCGTATCTCCTCGCGCATCATCGCGTAGAGCCGCCGCTCCATGTCGACGTAGCCCGGATGCACGAGCATCTCCTCTTTCTTGCGGAAGCGGCGACCTTCCTTGAACTCCATGGGGAGGTCGGCTTTGATCCGCCCCGGCTGGCGTGTGTAGAAGATGATCCGGTCGGCGAGGTAGATCGCCTCCTGGATGTCGTGAGTGACCACCACCACCGTCTTGTTCTCGCGCTCGATGATCTCGATGATCATCTCTTCCATTTCCCAGGTGACTTGGGCGTCGAGCGCGCCGAAGGGCTCATCCAGCAGCAGCAGCGCCGGATTCTGTGCCAGCGTGCGCGCGATGGAGACCCGCTGCTTCATGCCGCCGGAAAGCTCGGCCGGATAGGACTTGGCGAACCCCTCCAGGTGAACCAGCTCGAGGAAGTGCTCGGCGCGCTCGCGCCGCTCCGCCTTCGAGAGACCCTGGAGCTTCAGCCCGTACTCGATGTTGGCCCGCGTCGAGAGCCAGGGGAAGGAGGTATAGGCCTGGAACACCATGCCGCGCTCGGGCCCCGGCCCCAGGAT
>Ga0209754_1001635_pt1 | contig 21119 bp, 18 predicted proteins | sample MesohylBB_FD_187295 | JGI IMG/M metagenome (GOLD analysis project Ga0209754, IMG submission 187295) | Host-associated microbial community of the marine sponge Aplysina aerophoba from Gulf of Piran - sponge mesohyl, lysed by bead beating... | ecosystem: Host-associated > Porifera > Sponge >... | reverse complement strand
CTTGCATCAAGGCAAGCGACCGTTCATCGGCACCATCAAAGCTTTCGGCAAGTTTCATGGAAGCAGCTTCACCCGACAATTCATCGATTATTGCACGATCTTCAGCTTCGTTTTTAAGTCTGTCTGGCAAAAAGCATGCAGAAAACAAGTTCGTTCTGAAATATCCAGCATCTCTTGGGCAATCTCATCAGATTCCGAGGTTTCAAGATAGACATGGGTCTCAATTGGATCTGCCTCTCCAGCCTTACCTGTACCTCCAGAAGCTCCACCAAGGCTGAAATGTGTATCCTGTACGATTCGGTAATCGGGCAAGTCAAGCTTGAGCATTGACACGAACCGCCCGAACTGAGTCATGAAACAAAATCCGATCCCAGCACTTATAAGGGTATTGGCATCAGGGGCACGCCCGTCTTCCGAACTCAAAAACCGAAATGAAGTACCGTAGGGTGAATACTGCATTTGCTGAATCTCTTTGAGCCCATCCTCCCGCATTATCGCAACCGCACCAATGTTCAGACGTCTATCCTGTTCCTCGGCGAGGCTACCAGCAGCAGAGGAAGTGCCCAACACAACCTTTTTCTTCGGGGTTGGACCTACTGGTTCCATAAGGGTCAAGCCACTTTCTTCCGGGATTGCTTGGGCAAAATGGTTACCTGGATCCGGGAAAAGTTCCCCTTCTAATTCGGCAACCTTGTTGGTCGGCAGTTCTGCGCCGTTTTTGCACAACTTGAACAGGTTTTTGAGCTTCCCTCGCATTAACCCATTCAGTGGAGATGCATAGGTTGCATTGATAAGAAAATCTTGTAGAGCAACATCCTCCAGATCGCAGTCAATCTCAACCTGCAAGTCGATATTTTCGGCCCCACCAACCATGGTCCTTTTGGGCATAGAACCTTTCATCGTGTAATAATTATCTTGGATTAACTTGAGAGTCCGAATTTCAATTCCCCGAATTTTGGCGAGGGCCAGAATTTCATTCATGAAACTTGCCAAGAATTTCATTCATGAAACTTGCCACCATACCGCAAGACAGAAACGCTAGCGGACACGGAGCCGCATCGTGCCCATTGAGATAAGGGCCCTCATCAGATACCAGACGCCAAGTACGGTCGGTTAGGGCTGAACGGATGAGTGCTTCTTTCTGGAAACCACTGAGCGCACGTACCCAAGTACGCAGGGCATCGCCCTTCCTGTTTTCAGGGGCATCAATTGATACTAGATCCGCATTTGCAACGGTAAAGAAAGGCGAAAGACCGCTAGTACCTATGATGTTTTTACCGATTGTACACATTAATTTCCTTCCAGTTCACGAGCTGAATGCAGGTAGTAATTTCGGGTCGGTGCATTAACTGTCTGGTCAGCAAGAATTCGCATCGCTGTTATTTTAACTTGGTGTGCTGCCACGAGTTCGACATCAGCTGCAATCAGACGATCAGCCAATTCCATGGCCCATTGGGCCTCACCCGCATCAAGAGCCTTTTGAGCTGAAGACATCACCTTATCCTTGCCACCTACCAGCCGAATAAATTTATCCGCTTCGACTTTGGGTGGAAGTTGACCAAGGCTGGTTGGATTTCCATCGAACCAACCTAGTGTTCCATCGAAATAAGCCCGTGAGGCGTAGCCAATATGACCGTAAAACTCCTTGAGATAGGGTTTTTGGGCTAATTCAACTGGAAGCCGAAGGTTGGCCGCAATTGTAACCGGATCAAGTCCTTCATTCATGCCTCTAGCTGTCTCGGCCACCACATACCTGATTGCATCTCGGTAATCTGTTAGTACCTGACGAACATTTGTCGCACCGACAACAGGATTTGTATGACCAGTAGCCAAGATCTCTGCATCATATACCATCAATTGATCCATTGTGTCTGCCCACGCATCGAAATCCCGGTAGGGAGTACCACGAATGGCGTAGAGATTTGGAAATGAATGGTAGAAATTATCACCGCAGAAAAGTATTCGCTTTGATGCCAACCATACAATTTGATGATCTGGAGTTTCACCTGGAGCCTTGGCAAATTCCAATTCAAAACCTTCTCGAGTAATTTGTATCGTTTCAGAGAATCGAACCGATGGTTCAATATACCCCGCTCCCAATCCTTGCATGGGCCTTTCGCTGGGACCTACTCCCAAACTTACCAGCTCGCCTTGGGGAAGACCTATGCCAAACTGACGTTTTGTCCTTGCCCCAAGAACGGCGTTGGGTGCCGGTCGTGAGGTGTCGACTGCAATTAGATCAGAGGTGAAATTATCCGAAGCAATAATTTCCACGTCTCGACCTTCGGCAAAAACTATTGCACCTGAGATGTGGTCACGATGTGAATGGGTGTAGATGATTGTGTTTATTGGCAACTCGGAAATCTTCCTGAAGTCTGCCAGAATATTCGTGGCCGCTTGGGTAGTCTCAGTTGTGTCTATGACAATAATACCTTCCGTACCCACGAGAAAATGCACGTTAGACGCGGCATAACCGACAGCAGAATAAATGTTGCTTTCAAGCTGATGGATTTGTTTTACAAACTGGGCGTTTTGTTCGAGTAGGTCAGGATGTGCTGACATGTTTGCCCTTTTAATTATTATTGATTGATATCAGCAGCTGAATATGCGACCAAATCGGCAACAGTAAGGCTCTCGTTCCGCTTTTCGAATGTCTGGATGTATTCAATCATTGTATGCGAATGCTCGCGCATCATCCCCTCGGCACGAACCGGATCACCTTTCTCAATTGCTTCGAAGATTACTTGGTGCTGAGCACTTCCCAAACGTAATCGAAAGAGGCCTCTTTCCATATTTTCCGGCGAATCCATAACAGCCCGATCAAAAACCATTGAGCCAGTTGCAAGCATAGGTAAATGACATATTCTTTTACATGTGTAACCAACATAATCGTTGCCACAGCCATTCAGAATTGTGGTATGAAAAATCTCGTTGGCTTTCTGCATCTGACGAATCATTGGCTCGTCTATCCGGCCTAACCCGATAAATTTGGTATATGTTTCCATAGCATTGGCCATCTCGGGTAGGAATTTAAATCGGTCTGGGGATTGAGCCATAAGCCGAGCCGCCAGACTCTCAAGATTGCCTCGTACCTCAACAGCTTGGAGAATGTCCGCCACAGAAGGGCTTTGTACCATATATCCGCGACCTTCCCCACGACAGATGATTCCTTCTTGTTCGAGAAGGCGAAGTGCCAATCGGACCGGTGTTCGTGAGACTTGGTGGGTCTCGCAGAGTTGAAGCTCAGACAGGCGTTCCTCTTTGGCATACACACCGTGAAAAATGTCTTTTCGGATTTTTAAAGCTAGTTCTGTATCAACGGATTTCATAGTTTTATTAACTAGTTTTGGGATCCCAAAGTCAAGTTATTTTTTAAAAAAGTGATAAAATACTGGTTTTTTGCTTGATTAAGGATCCCTTATGTGTAATAATCTTGATCTAGTTATCGGTCTGAATTGGTAGCACAAGGCTGTTTCTAATTCAATTTCCTTATCAATTATAGTGATTTTCTTAAGACCGAACAATTCAATTTTAGTGAGGATAAAATGAAATTTACTCGTATTAGCTTGGTCTTGGTGCTAGCATCGGCATTTGGATTTTCAACACAATCCGCAATTAGCGAAGAACTAACCGTTGCTACCTTCGTTCCACCCCAGCACCACACCAATACTGTGATGTTCAAGTGGTTTGGTGAAGAGTTGGCAAGTAGATCAAACGGTACCCTGACCATGAAACTCTTCCCCGCTGGTCAGCTTGGTGCTGGTCCTGTTCAACAATATAAACGGGCTGTCGAAGGGGTGGCGGATATCACATTCGGTGTCTCAGCCTACACACCAGCACTTTTCCCCAAGACAATGCTTGCCATACCTCCAGGAAAATCCGAAAACTCTCATGACGCTACAAACCGTATATTGGCTGTGTTTGATGAGTATCTTGCCGATGAATATTCCGACGTAAAGGTCATTGGTTTGACCACTGCTGCCGGGATCGGAATCGCTGCAACTAAAGATGTCTCAACCTTAGAAGGGTTGGAGGGTGCAAAGATTGTTCCGTATGCTGCCCTGACCACACCAATCATTGAGGCAATGGGGGCGGTACCAATACAGATGCCAGTTACTGAAATGTACACTGGTTTATCTACCGGTACCATCGATGGTGCGTACGCTACCTATAACAATATGACACCGCCCTGGAACTTTTGGGATGTGACGACCCATTTTGTTGTCAACGTGCCCGTTCAGCATGCCGTAATATTTGTTGTCATGAACCGCGAACGCTATGAAAGTCTCAGCCCTGAACATCGTACAATAATCGATGAATTGTCGGGTGAAGCTGCTTCCATGAAACTTGCCGAAAGCTTTGATGGTGCCGATGAACGGTCGCTTGCCTTGATGCAAGAGACTACTGGTAAAAATTACGAATTGATCGAAGTTTCTCCTGAAGAGCGAGCACGAATGGATGCTGCTGTAGCTGAAGGTCTGAAAGTGATATTTGCTGATTACGCTGAACGTGGCATTGATAATGCTGAAGAAATCTATAACGCAATCAATAATTAAGTTGTAGTATCAGTATCTCAGTGTCGGAACCTAGTGAAATGCTCTTCGCACTAAAGTTTGTTGATCGGTTACTAAAGTGGTCGTCGCTTGTTCTTGGCGGCGCCACTTTGACGTTTATGACAGGATTTTCCGTCTGGAATGTACTGATCATGCGCAAAGCGCTCAACAATCCAATCATCGGAGCAGAGGACCTACTGATTCTTGCACTTGTTGTAATCGTGGCACTGTCGATCCCGCTTGGAGCTAGAACGGGATCACATATCGAAATTGAAATACTGGAATCTCGTATGTCCGCGGGATTTGCCAAATGGTCGATGATCCTCGTTAAATTACTTGGTTCAGTTCTACTTTTCTTGATGATGTGGCGGTTTTGGCATTCCGGACAAAACGCTGTTCGGTTTGGCGAGACCACGCAACAATTGCTGATCTCCTACGAACCTTTTTACTACCTGCTTTCTGCTTCAGTCGCCCTTTATGGCTTGGTATTGTTACTAGAGATCTGGCAACTCCTTGGATCTGGTAAGGTGGACACTCTCCAAATCGATGGAGAGCGGTTGTGATTGCCATGTCCCTTTTGGGGATTTTAGGACTTCTTGTCCTATTTGCATTGCTTGGTTTACGGATGCCGGTTGCTCTATCGATGCTCAGCGTCGGTTTTGTTGGTACAATAATCGTCAACACCAACAAGTTCATCGGGGTGGGAATGGATCCTTCCAGGGCTTGGGACCGGGGTTGGCAAATTGCTTTTTCCAACCTTGCTGGTGAAACCTTTGAAGCAGCCTCGAATTTTAATCTGCTGGTAATTCCAATGTTTGTTCTTATGGGTAATCTGGCTGGGATTTCGGGGATGTCGAATGACCTGTTTACAGCCGCCTATCGCTGGATGGGGCACTTAAGAGGTGGGCTGGCCTCAGCAACCGTTGCCGCTTGTGCTGGATTTGCTGCCCTATCTGGTTCCTCACTTGCATCAGCAGTCACTATGGGTCGTGTCGCCCTCCCGGAAATGAAACGCTACAAATACGCAGACAGTCTGGCCACTGGATCAGTTGCTGCAGGCGGAACACTGGGTTTCCTGATTCCACCTTCTGGAGGTATGATCATCTATGCTGTACTGACTGAACAATCAATTGGGCGGTTATTCATGGCCGGGGTATTCCCTGGCATAATCTTGACACTACTCTTCATCGGAGCGATTAGTTGGGTAGTGGCCCGCAAACCTGAGGCTGGACCCCCGGGTGACCGGGCGGGGCGAGCTGATCGTATGGTTTCGCTCCTTCGTGCAACACCTATTCTGGGTGTCGTACTTGTAACCATTGGAGGTATGTATACCGGCTTTTTTACCCCGGTCGAGGCTTCATCGGTTGGAGCTTTTTTGACCTTTGTGGTTGCTGCATGGCGTCGGTCTTTATCGCTCAAGGCCCTAAGAATTGTCATTCTGCAGACGATGAACGCTACGGCTACCGTTTTTCTTATTATTATCGGTGCGTTTGTCTTCATCCCATTCATGTCTCTGACTGAATTGCCCTCCCATTTGGTGACATTTCTCACCTCGCTCCCAATTGGAGATGTCGGTGTTTTGCTCGTCATCATTTTGGCCTACATGTTCCTGGGCATGTTTCTGGAATCGATTGCAATGTTGGTCCTGACCATTCCGGTGGTAATTCCCATCGCGATAGGGCTCAATTGGGATCTTATCTGGTTTGGGATCATTATCGTTATCGTGCTTGAGATGGGAATGATTAGTCCCCCTGTTGGTATCAATGTATTCATTGTTAAATCCATAGCACCGGATGTTCCAATGGGACAGATTTTTCGTGGCATCTGGCCATTTTGGTTCGCCATGGCCCTAATGATTGTCCTTCTCATCCTTTTCCCCCAAATCGCACTATTCCTGCCGCAAACCATTGTCGGCGGATAGCAAAACTGGAGTAATTATATGAACAATAAAAAAGAAATTAGAACACTACAGAATTTCATCGGAGGCAAGTGGATCAATGCGGAAACTAATGCCACTTTCGACGATTTGAATCCACTGGACGATAGTCTCTACATCCGTGCGGCCAAAAGCTCTGCTAACGATATTCACAAAGCTGTTGCCGCGGCCAAAGCGACCTTTCCGATTTACCGGAATACCTTGCCCAAAGACCGCGAAAGATGGTTGCTACGAATTGCCGAAATTATGGAGGCCCGAAAAGCAGATTTGGTTGATTGTCTGATTGATGAAATCGGTTCACCGGTACAAAAAGCATTATTCGAGTACGATAAGGGACTGACTATGGTTAGGGCGGCCGCAGGATTGTGTCGATATATGCGTGGTGAAACAATTCCCTCTGATGCACCGGGTAAATTTTCCATGACAATCCGAGAACCTTTGGGTGTGGTCGCAATAATTACCCCCTTTAACGTCCCACTGATCAAAAACACCCGGCTTGTATCCAACGCCTTGGCAGTTGGTAACACTATTGTTCAACTACCTTCAGAAATGGCACCGCATTTGACGGTGCTTTTCGCTGAGATTGTAAACGAGGCCGGCTTCATGCCAGGTGCATATAATGTTGTAACAGGTAATGGACACGAGATTGGTGATTACCTGACTGGTCACAAAGATGTGAGTTTTGTCTCCTTCACGGGCTCATCGGTTGTAGGTCAGCACATCAATGAAGTCTGTGCCAAGAACAAAACACCAAATACACTTGAACTTGGAGGCAAAAACCCAACCGTTATTCTGGCGGATGTTGATCTTGCTCAGGTTGTCCCGCTAGCCGCCCGATCAATCTTCATGTATGCTGGTCAAGCATGTATCGGCTCGAGCAGATTTTACGTCGAGCGTCCCATATACAACGAATTCGTCAAGCGATTTTCCATGGTAGCTTCCAAGTTGGGAATGGGCGATTTGCGCGATCCCAACACAGTTATTGCACCGATCATTTCTGAACGGCAACGTGCTCGAGTCAAAGATCATATTTCTGATGCTGTGGCTAAAGGTGCGACTGTTGCATTTGGTGGCGGATGGGTAGGTAATCGCTGTCAACCGACACTGTTAACAGATGTCAAAGAGGACATGACTGTTTGCAAGACCGAAACTTTCGGACCGATCACATCGATTTATCCAATTGACAGTTATGAAGAAGGTTTGGCGAAAGCCAATGATACAGAATATGGTCTTTCTTCCGCGATTTTTACCAAGGATATAGATCGTGCCTTTCACTTCGCCAGGAACATCGGTGCTGGTATGTGTCATATAAATGGTATGACTATTCACGATGAAGCTCATGTGCCCTTCGGTGGCAATGGAGAATCCGGTGTGGGCCGTGAGGGGACGGATGCGGATATGGAAGCTATGACTGAACTTAAGTGGGTTACGGTGCAATTATGACTTTTACACTCTACCATCACGGCTCGTCTGTCTGTGCCGCTAAGGTCAGGTTCGCGATGGACGAAAAGGGATTGCCTTGGGATGGGGTATATATTGACATTCTGAAGGGTGAACAGTTCACACCTGAGTATTTGAGTCTCAATCCGAAAGGTGTGGTTCCAACTCTGGTGCACGATGATCTGGTTATCCCTGATTCAACAGTTATCATTGAATATCTTGACCATATAGCACCTGAAACGAGCGTACATCCCATCGAACCATGGGAGCGAGCTCAGGTCAGATATTGGACCAAGGCGGTTGACGAGGACCTGCACCCCGCCTGCGGTGCTGTCACATTTGTCTGCTCACATCGGCACACAGTAATTAAAAACCTTGGTCCAAAAGGTGTCAAGGAATTCCTGGCTTCGACCCCTTCCATCTCGGTCACTTCGAATTGGAAAAGCCAGAAGGACAGCATAGTTCGCCATGGTTTCGAATCATCCGGTATTGCAGAAAAGATTTGTCTATATGACAAGTATCTCCACAAGATGGAGGATGCACTGAGTAACGGGAATGATTGGCTTGTAGGCAACAAATTCTCAATCGCTGACATTGCCCTGACGCCTTATGTCAATCGTCTTGCCATGATGTCCATGCGTAACATGTGGGAAAAAGGGCGGCTGCCAAATGTCGAAAAATGGTTTGCCCGGATAGAAGAACGACCAAATTTCAAAAGATGCCTGATTGACTGGGTACCTGAAGACCTGACTAACGATCTGCGTGAAAATGGTGCGATGAGTTGGCCAGAAGTTGCAAAAATTCTTGATATAAACACTTGAACAGAAGGAGGAATCCATGGGAAGATTAGATGGAAAAACTGCTATTATTACTGGTGCCGCTCAAGGCATAGGTGCTCTTATGGCCAAGGCGATGGCCACAGAAGGTGCCAAAGTTCTAGTAACAGACGTGCAGAGCACTGTCAGAGCCGTAAAAGCTATTACCGATACCGGTGGAACAGCACGAGGCATGAAAGTTGATGTTACCTTGAACGACGATCTTGCTGCAATGGTCGAAGTGGCCACGACCGAATTGGGTGGGATCGACATCATGGTCAACAACGCGTCGATATTTGCAACTTTAAAACCGAAACCCTTTTTTGAAATCGACGATGATGAATTTGATCTTATCATGCGTGTTAATGCCAGGGGTGTGCATCAGGTCATGCGAGCAATTGTACCGACCATGATTAAGGCCGGGGGTGGCAAAGTTATCAATATCGCCTCCGGGACGTTCTATTATGGACCTCCAGGACTGTCCCATTACACGGCGTCCAAAGGTGCCGTAATTGCTCTGACCCGTTGTCACGCACGTGAATTGGGTGATAAGAACATCCAGGTTAACGCTATCGCTCCCGGGTTGACTGAAAGCGAAGGTGTGATAGCCAATAGAGGCTTGGACATGGCCCGAGCTCCGACAATTGCCTCACGATCAATCAAACGTGAAATGCTCCCGGAAGACCTGCTAGGTTCACTGATGTATCTTGCGACATCTGATAGCAACTTTGTAACCGGTCAGACCCTGAATGTGGACGGCGGCAAGGTAAATGTCTGAGGTTGGCAGGTGTGACATCCTCAGGAAGGAAAAGATAGTATCATCACCTACTGACTTTAGAATATAGTTTGTCAATTTGGGATCCTTAGTATAAGAAATATAAGATTTAATTTGCAATATTCTAAAATTTATATTAATTTGGGATCCCAAATATGTAAAAGTGTATGGAATTTAAATGTTAGATGCTCAGAGTTCAGGGTAGGTCGATTGATTACCACGATCTTTCAAGAGACTCTGAGTTATTAATATTCTTTCAATCAAGTAATACCAAAGGAGTGGATCTACAGGTGGGGCACAAAAATATACTGTTCATAATGTGTGACCAGTTGAGGTTTGACTATTTGGGCTGTAGCGGTCATCCAACCATCCGGACGCCAAACATTGATGCTCTGGCGGAACGTGGTCTAAGATTCAGCAACGCCTATTGCCAATCACCGATTTGTGGACCCTCTCGCATGAGTACTTATACGGGAAGATATGTATCCTCACACGGTGCATCCTCCAATTTTGCCCCACTCCGAATTGGCGAAAAGAACATTGGGCACCATCTAAATCCACTCGGTGTCAGGACTATCCTGGTTGGAAAAACGCATATTGTTGGCGACCAGGAGGGAATGACCAGACTTGGGATCAACCCCGGAAGTTCTGTCGGTGTTCATCATTCCCAAGCCGGGTTTGAGGATTATGAACGTGATGACGGTATTCACCCGGATTCCATGGTTCGTCCTGATCTAACCTACAATAACTACCTGAAGACCAAGGGTTATACCGAAGATAGTAATCCCTGGCACTGGGCGGCAAACTCAGTTGACACCGGGGAGGAAGTTCGTTCTGGTTTTTTCAATGATCGAGTTAACCTGCCCGCCAGGGTTTCCGATGAAGATTCTGAAACACCCTACATGACGAGACGTGCCATGGAGTTCCTGTCAAAGGACAAGGGTGAAAAACCATGGTTATTGCATCTGTCCTATATCAAACCACACTGGCCATATGTTGCGCCCGCACCCTACAATAACATGTATTCGGAAAAGGATGTGCTTCCTGTTGTCAAGTCGGAGGCTGAATTAACTGATACAAATCCCCTCTTTAAACATTTTATGGACCGGGTTAGCGGGAAGACTTTCAGTAATAAGTCCGCCCGAGAAAAGATCATTCCCGTGTATATGGGGCTCATTACCCAGATTGATGATCAGCTCGGGATTTTGATCGAGTTCATGCGAGAGCGTGGATTGCTCGAAAACACAATGATCGTATTTACTTCTGATCATGGCGATTACCTGGGCGATCACTGGATGGGGGATAAGGATTATTTCCACGACCCGGCTGTAAAAATTCCGCTTATAATTGTTGATCCGAGCAGTGTCGCTGACAGTACCCGAGGTACTGTTGATGACTCGTTGGTTGAATCAATCGATTTGATTCCAACCTTCATTGAATATCAGGGGGGCAAGGTCGCCAAACATATCTTGGATGGATTATCGCTGATGCCGAAAATCCGCGGCGAAGAAAGTCAATGGCGAGATTATGTAATTAGCGAATACGATTATTCCTGTCAGGTCTTCCGACCCGAAACCGGTAAAATGCCCCTTGATTGTCGCTCGTACATGATTGCAACCGACAAATGGAAATATATCCATGCTCCAGGATACCCACCGGTGCTGTTCGATCTGGTCAATGACCCAGACGAATTGAATGATCTTGGGCACAGTTCAGAGCATGCACCAATCCGTCAAGCACTATTTAAAATGCTTGCCGACTGGGCCCTGCAATACCGCCAGCGAGAAACTTGGTCTGAAGAGCATAACATCAAAATGACCGGAATTGAAGAGCAACTCGGGGTTCTGATCGGGTACTGGAATGAAAAAGACGCAAAAGGCAAGGATCCAAAAATATTGCCCAAGCGAGAACTGTAACTGTCAAAGGAAAAGGTCCATGCCGACCAATTCATCTCAAAAGGAGGATAAAATGTTCTTTAAATATATTAAGCATGTGGTACTAACCTGTTTGGTTTCTGTGTTATTGCTTCCGCTTTCAGCCAAGGCGGAAACAACACTGTTATTCAATATGTTCACGCCACCTAGTCACTTTTCCTGGGAAGTTATGCAGGATTGGGCAGACCAGGTTAATGAAAAGTCTGAAGGGCGCCTGAAAATCGAATTTGCAGCTAAATCCGTTGCCCCGCCACCTAAGATCATGGATGCCGTACGCAAAGGCGCTGCTGATGCCGGTTGGGTCGCAAATATTTTCCTTGGTCCCGATAATCCTGGTGCTCTGGTCGGCTTGATGCCCTGGGTCCATTTGGGCGATTCTGAAGCAACTTCGGTCGCTTTGTGGAACACCTACCAGAAATTTTTTGCAGACAAGGAAGAATGGCCTGGTATTGAGGTTCTTGGAATGTACCATTTTGCCGGAGCTTCCCTGTGTTCAATGACAGACGAAATTATTACGTCTGCCGATGACTTGAGGAAACGAAAGGTTTGGAGTTTACCAGGCAACCTTGCGAAAATATTGGGTAATATGGACGTGTCACTGGTTACAGGCCCAGCCGTCCAAATACATGAGATGGTGTCTCGAAACGTCGTTGAGGCTTATACGGGGATCACATATGACTCAATCATCAAGTTTAAGGCCGCTCCATACACCAAGTCTTGCGTTGAATTTAAGAAAGCTCCCTTTGCAATCAACTTTACACACTTCATTAATGCGAAAACCTGGGCAAGACTTTCTCCCGAGGACCAACAGGTTTTAAGGGATCTTTCTGGGGAACATTTAGCCCGTATGGTTGGAAAAAAGGTAAACCAACAACTCCTGGAAGGGCGAATTGAACTTGGGAAGACTGCCGAGTACATACCAGCTTCCGACGACTTGATGGCAAGCTTTACCAAAAGTGCACAACCAATTATAGATGAGTGGCTGGCCAAAGTCGCAGAAATGGGCGTTGACGGTCAGGCTGCCCTCGATTTTATGCGTTCTGAAGTCGAACGACTCAGCACCTTTAAACTTAATTAAAACATATCAGTCAGGCATCCAATGGATGCCTGACTTCTCTCTTTTCTGGAAGATCACGCATGATGTTTGACAAGATAGTTGACTTGTTAAGTCGACTTGGTTTGATAGTTGGATCAGCTCTGTTGGCGATGATGATGGTTCTGACCGTTATTGATGTCTTCATGAGGTATGTGTTTTCTGCTCCTCTTCCCAGTGCGGCAGAAATGACGCAAATCATGCTTTCGATGACAGTTTTCATGGGATTTATCCTCGTAAGTCGGGATGGCAGCCACATTGTCGTTTCGCTTTTTGAGCCTGCGCTTACCCGGGTAGCACCAAAGATGTACCGATTGTTATATGCCATCACCAATACAGCCGGAACGGCATTTATACTCTGGGTGCTGATCCTTGCAGCAAAGGATTCGTTTGTTTTCAAGGATGTCACCGAGGTTCTCGAAATTCCATTCATCTGGATTTTCCTGGTATTGGCCTTTGCATCTGCATGTGCATTGATAACGGGCATCTCCGTTTTCAAACGAGGCCCGATCGGCCAAGATTCATTGGAGTGAGATCGGTATGTTTGACGCTCTTTTTGGGATTTTTATTGTTCTGTTTTTGGCCTTTTTTGGCATACCACTGGCCTATGCAACCCTTGCAGTAGGTGTAATCGGTTTTGCGGCTTATCGAGGATTTGAGGCCTCCATTGCAATTACCGGTCAATGGATCGTTGAAATGACCATGAATCTTGGTCTTTCGGTTGTACCCCTCTTTATATTGATGGGAACATTTATCCATCGGGCTGGAATATCCGATGAATTGTACGATGCGTCCTATGCTTGGCTTGGCCGATTGAAGGGCGGTCTGGCCATGGCAACTGTTTTTGCCTGCGCTGGTTTCGCTGCGGTAAGTGGTTCATCCCTGGCTACTGCGGCTACCATGAGCAAGGTTGCCATGCCCCCAATGCGGAAATTCGGTTATAGCGACTCCCTGTCTACCGGTACGATAGCCGCCGGAGGTACACTCGGCATAATGATACCGCCTTCAGTACCCATGGTAATATATGGGATTATTGTTGGTGAGGACATTGGGAAGTTGTTCATTGCCGGGATCGTTCCAGGGATCATGCTTGTGACCCTGTTTTTGCTGTCAATTGCCCTCATTGTCCGTATATTCCCTAAATCAGGTCCCGCTGGCGAAAAAACCACCTGGATGGAAAAAATACGTTCTTCAAGCTCAACCTGGCCCATCATAATATTGTTTGGAATTGTCTTGGGCGGTATCTACACAGGGGTCTTTACTCCCACGGAATCAGCGGCTGTCGGAGCAATGTTTGCGTATATCTTTGCTTTTTTTCGTGGTCGTTTGCGTACTTGGCCTGAAATTATCCACGTATTCACTGATACAGTCAAAACGACTGCAATGATCTTCACAATAGTGTTCTGCGGTTTGATGCTTGCCCAGTTTGTCAACATTACCGGTATGCCGTTTGAATTGGTCAATGTCGTGCAGGGTGGGGGAGGAATCTCTGCCATCGAACTCGTCATAGGCATCTGCATAATTTGCGTCATTCTGGGTATGATTTTTGAAGCCCTGGGAATTTTACTCTTGGTTGTTCCGGTATTTCTACCTTCGCTACATGCCTTGGGTGTTGATATGATCTGGTTTGGGATAATTATCATTCTTGTTGTCGAATTGGGTCTGATAACGCCACCTATAGGAATGAATGTGTTTACCGTCAAGGCGGTTATCGGTGATGTGGATTTGTCCAAGATGTTTGTTGGTGTAACACCCTACATTTTTGCGATGTTGGCTGGGTTGGTGCTTTTGTTCCTCTTTCCCGAAATCGCGACATGGCTTCCGAATCTTATGAGATAACTGACCCCATTAAAGTACTTATAATTATCAATTGGTAGCTACTGAGGTGAGATCGTTAATCGCCATTCTCATTATGTTTACTCAAATGTAATCCAAGGAAGTTCTAGCCATGACAATTATAGTACCAACTAACAAATCAGTTAGGTTTCTTAAGGGTATCCTTCTTTACCCATCAATTCAATACAGTCATGATACTAGGGTCAAAGGGGTATTTTACAAAAATATGGTCGAATTATTTTATAGAGGTGCGCTTAAATTATTTTGACTCATAAGAATTCCCCTATATTTCATAGTAAATTTCAATAAAAGACTGTAAAGGATTACGATCAAATTACTATTGAAGAGGCAGCCTACTGTCTCAATATTTATGATAGGACAGGTAATAGCTATGGATGTACCAGAAACCGATTCTACTGATCAAGCGCTAAATATACTGGTAGATACTATTCGTATTTTTGGGTTTCGTGGTATAAAAAATCTTGAGATTACTTTAGAGCAAAAGACGTTGCTTATTGGACCAAATAATTCAGGCAAAACAACTGTATTAAAAGCCCTAAATTTGGCCTTATGAAACTATGGAAGGTATTTAAGCGAAGAAGACTTCCATATCGGAATTGATGACGATGAAAAAAGTACAGATGAAATAATCGTTGATATTCGCATTATTCCATTAGGAGTTGACGGAAAGCGTACATCAATTTTTGAGGATGGTTGGCAAGTTAAGTTTGGTGACCAAATTAAGGCTGAAGCGAATGAGAAACAATATGTCGCAATAAGAACAACTGCCACTTCTGATGAAGTTAAAGGGGGATTTAAAACTGAACGTTATTTTATGGGAGAGTGGCCTGATTCAGCTTTGTGGAATGAATATAAAGTTGGACGTAAGACATCCCTGAGAATGGAGAGCATTCCTTTTTTCTCAATCGAAGCACAAAGAGATATTCATACTGAGCTTAAAGACAAGTCATCCTTTATCGGAAAGGAGCTATCTAGAATTAAATACAATAAGGATTTAATTGATAACCTCGAAAAAGAGATAGAAGAAATTAACAAAAAGGCAGTTGATAATAGTTCGGAACTTCAACGCCTAAAAGAGTACCTTGAACAGTTGAATCAAACATTCCAAGGTACTGGAATTGCAGAAATTACTCCTTTTCCTAAAAAAGTTCGTGATTTATCTAAAAATTTCTCCATTCATTTTGGAGAAACCGCACAAAGTACTTTTTCTATAGAATATCATGGTATGGGTACACGAAGCAGTGCAACGATGATGACAGTCATTGCGTTCATTGAAAATCTGATAAGTAAATATAAAGAGGAATCTGAACCTTTTTTTCCTATTTTATCTGCCGAAGAGCCAGAAGCACATTTACACCCTAACGCACAGAAAACTCTATTTAAATTACTTTTGGAACCTAGTGTACAAGTAATTTTCAGCACGCATTCACCCTATCTAGTAGCAGTATCAGATTTAAGTCATGTACGTTCTTTAAAGAAAACACAGCAAGGTATTACTGTATCTAAGTTAGAGTACAACGTTTCTGATGACGAGAAAAAGGTCTTGGCAAGAGAGATATTGGCTCGACGAGGAGATATCTTATTTTCACGTGCGTTAATCCTTTGCGAAGGAATGACCGAAGAACAGGTAATCCCTGCCATGTTTGAAAAATATTGTAACAATCAATTGTTCATGCTTGGAGTTTCCTGCGTTAGCGTCGGTGGAAAAACATATGCTCCATTTATAAAGCTAGCTTGCAGTCTTGGTATACCTACCTTTATTGTCAGTGATTACGATGAAAACACAAAAATTGAGATTGAAAAACTATTTTATAAATTACCCGAGGAAGTGTTGTCTCAAAGGGGAGAAATATTTGACATCTCTTATTGTAGCGATGGAAATGATTTTGAAAAAGAAATTGTTAATGTTTTAGGAATACATCCAGAAATTAAAAAAGCCTTAATTCTCAAAGATAGTAAAAATGAACAGCACGCAAGGGCTAAAATGAAAGAGTTAAATTCTCTATCGGATGAAGAATTATATGACAAAATTAAAAAAGATAAAACAGGTTATTCTGGTTTCTTGGCTGATATCATCAGAGAAAACCCTGAAAACAGGAAACCTGAAGAGTTGATTCCACAATATGTGTTGGATGCATTCAATAGAATTAAAGAATGGCTAGAATTGTGATAAATCTATCGCAAGATCAACAAAAAATTGTAAATGCTGAAATTGGTGGGGCAATTCAAGTTCTAGCTTCAGCTGGAACAGGAAAAACCCGTGTTTTAACAGAACGTGTTCGATATATCATAAAGAACACAAAAAAAGATGGCGTAATTGCTATTACATTTACCAATAAAGCAGCCGATGAGATGTCCTACCGGTTAGACGATTTGGAAGGCTTACAACAAAGATGTTGGATTGGAACAGTCCACTCAGTTGCCCAACGTATTCTAGAACAGTATGGCCGAACTATTGGCCTACCTTCTGAATTACATATTTATGAGCGAGATCAAGATAGAAAGACTGTTTTCCTGCAGTCTCTGCGAGACCATTGGACAGATATTGATATACTATTCAATATATCAGATGAAAAAGGGCGTGATAAAATAATATCTCAATACATGAGTGACATTTCTTTTATCAAGCGCGAGTTATTCACTGAGGATGAAATTAAGGAAAAATTATGATAGGCAGAATAGGCCTATTTTTGAAATCTACCAAGAATACCAGGAGGCCTTACTTAATAGTGGGGGGATCGATTTTGATGATATATTGGTTTATGCTAATCGCATCCTCATAGAACGACCTTGGTGTGCACAAATCTACCGAGCAAAGTACAAACATCTTTGTGTAGACGAAGCTCAAGATCTGAATAGAGCTCAATATGAATTTGTGAAGTCCTTTTGTGGAGATCAGATTAAAAGTGTTCTTATGGTGGGTGACCCCAATCAAATGATTTATGGATTCAATGGATCATCCGAGAAATTCCTTTGCAAACATTTCCCAAAGGATTTTGAAGCAACGGAATATAAACTTAAGAAAAATTATCGTTCTTCAAAGAAAATTATATGTCTAGCAAACAATCTAAGGAGTAACTCCCAGGAGGTAGCTGATTGCGCTTTGGATGGGATAGCTGAATTCAAATTAGACTTAGAAGATGAAACAGCCGAAGCCACTTGGATTGTTGATAAAATTCAAAATCTCCTTGCGACTAAAATAAGTGAGGAAATAGAAGGCGAAATATCTCCAGATAAATTTGTTATTATCGGCAGAAATCGGTTCGTTTTCCAAAAATTGGAATGTGTATTGAAAAAAAGAGAAATTCCATATTCAATTAAGGGGGGTGACCGTCATATAGAGCCTTCGACACTTTTTGGAAAGACGTTTGATCTAGGTATTCGTCTACGAATAAATCCAAAAGATTGGGTCAGTGGTAAAAAACTCTGTACGGCATTGAAAATTACGGCGACTGAAGTTTGGGATCATCCTAGTATTTTAGGGCAATTCGCTACCAAAGATTGCAAAGGTGATTGCCCTATTAATAATATCTTATCTGATCTTTTAACATCAATCCAAGCGCTAGATATCGATTCCCCTAAACTTGAAAAATTATTTAGTAAAAATTCTAATTCGTTAGAAGATTTAGCAAAAGAATCTAATGATGAAGCGTTGTTGAAAGAATTAGAAATGTCTCTTTTGGAACTAGATATGTTTAAGCAATACTGGGTAAATTTTAATCGTAAAGGACTTGGTAGTACTTTGACGGCCTTCCGAAATGCAATGGCATTAGGTCAATTAACAGAAGAAATCAGTACCTCAGGTCTCACGCTTAGTACTGTCCACACTATGAAGGGATTAGAAAAAGATATTGTTTTCCTTATGGGAATGAATGAGGGAACCTTTCCTGATTACCGTTCCCAAAGTAGCCACGAAATTGAACAGGAGCGTAATAATGTTTTCGTAGCCGTTACCCGCTCAAGACGATGGATTTACATCACATATCCAAATTCAAAGAAAATGCCATGGAAAGCTAACAAAGCACAAGTTCAATCTCGATTTATAACTGAGATGATGACTCAGGGCGAATTCTTAAACAAAACCTACTAGTATCTCAACTCCTTAGAAGTGATGTGATACTAGTCAAACTGAAACAGGTGATCAGTGAGATTCGACTTAAAATCACGTAGGAGTAATTCCCCGCAGTTTTTCTGATCGCCGGCGAAGCAATTCCACAGTCGTTAATAGTAGAATTGAAAAAATGATGAGTATTGTTGCCACCGAGAGAATGGCTGGGCTGATTTGTTCGCGGATGCCATTCCACATCTGACGTGGAATTGTTTGTTGGTCATGGGCGGCGACCAAGAGAACGACAATGACTTCATCAAATGAGGTTACGAAGGCGAAAAGAGCCCCCGATATTACCCCGGGTAAAATCAATGGCATGGTGATTTTGAAGAATGTAACCCGAGGGTTGGCACCTAAACTTGATGCGGACCGGGTAAGAGAGTGATCAAACCCTACGAGAGTGGCGGTGACTGTAATAATTACGAACGGAATACCTAAAGTCGCATGGGCGAGGATGATACCAATATAGCTATTGGCTAAGCCAACTGAAGAGTAGAAAAAGAACATGCCAGTTGCCGTAATGATGATTGGCACGATCATTGGCGAAATCAATACGGCCATAATTATACGCCGAAATGGCATTTCCGGTCGACTCAGGCCAAGTGCCGCAAGAGTCCCTAAAGCAGTGGCGAGGATAGTAGCGAAAAACCCGATTATTATTGAGTTTCTTGCCGCATTGATCCACTGGGCATTGGCCCACGCGTCGGCCCACCAACTTTCATTACGAATACCTTCGGGGGCTTGCATGCCAAAAGTCAAAAGGAGATCATACCACCGCAGGGAAAAACCTGTGGGGTCAAGTTTGAGCATTTTTTCGGTGAAGGTGAAATACGGTTGAGCGTTAAAACTCAAAGGAATCACAACTAAAATGGGCGCAATAAGAAAGATAAAAATAAGCACACATATAACCAGATAAATGTAATGCCAAACTCTCTCAAGCATTGATGCGTGTGTCGGAAGAGCCATCGTGTTATCCCAACTTTAAGTTATCAATGCCAATGAGTCTATCATAGAGCCAATATAACAGCAAAACGCCACCAAGTAAGAGTCCCGCTAAAGATGCTGCAAGTGACCAATTCAACGATTTTTGCATGTGGTAAGCAATCAGGTTTGAAATTAATTGTCCATCGGCACCACCAACGAGTGCTGGAGTGATGTAATAGCCGATGGAAAGTATGAATACAAGTAAACCACCGGCACCAATCCCTGGTATCGTCTGCGGAAAATAAATCCGTCGAAAGGCTGTCCAACTTGTCGCACCTAGACTCCTTGCGGCATGAACATAGCTTGGTTTAATCGTTCGCATGACTGAATACAGAGGTAACACCATAAAAGGCAAAAGAATGTGGGTCATGGCGATAATTGTACCCGTTTGATTATACATCATTTGAATGCGCCCCTCATCAGTAAGAAACCCGGTTCCAACCAAAGCATCATTGACTACGCCTTGGCTTTGTAATAGCACAATCCATGAAGTGGTTCGGACTAGAAGCGAGGTCCAAAAAGGCAATAGAACCATGATCATGAGTAAGTTTGAATAGCGAAGTGGGAGTGTCGCAAGCAAATGAGCAATTGGATAAGCAAGTACGAAGGTCAGACCCGTAATGATTAACGACAATACTAAGGTACGAACAAAGAGTTTAACGTAGATTCTTCTGTTTTCAATAACTTGGGTAATTGAGCCTTCAGTATCACGAGTCAGGTCAACCGCCGCAAGATAAAAATTCATCGTATAAGGTGATGAACCATTACGCATGGCTGACCATAGTTCAGGTTCTGCCCAATCCTCATCCAGTGCTAAAATTGCTTCTTTGTAGGGCGGTTCCAGTTTAGTTGAATTGCGGGCGCCCTTAGTAAACAGGGACCGAGAACCGGACAACTCATAGTTAATTCGGGTCCCAGCTAGGCCAGCGGCTTTGGTTTCGCGGAGCACAAGAAGATCTTTAGCGAGTGCTTCAAATGCCGCTTCATCAGGTTCGGTTCCCCTTGGGTTGGCTTTAAACCAACTACGGAGATTAACCATAATGGGGGTTTCTTCCTTAGTTTCAATATCAGTGTGAAGGGTAAATCCATCATTGTAAATTGACCGATGAAACATCTGCCCGAGAGGGGTCAAAAAAGTAATGAGAACGAAAAGGAACAAAGGAAGAACAAGAAAAAAGGCTCGACGCTTGGCGCTTGCTTCAGCTTTGGCAAGAGATTCCTTAAGTGGAATTCCGTCAGCGGTCGTTAAGACACCTTGAGTCTCAAGTGAATTGTCTAATGTGTCGGCGGTCATTATTTAGCGTGAGTTTGGGATATGATAAGGGCAGTAAAGGTCATCCCTATACTGCCCTTTGAAGTGAGGTTACTGCGCTAACCAAGCATTAAAACGCTCGTTTAACTGATCGCCATTATCAACCCAGAACTCATGATTAACACTCAAGGCATTAGCTAGATTGGCTTCGGCTGTTGGCATATGGGGCGCCATTTCAGTCTCGCCATCTAAGTAAAGACCGACCAAAGGACCCGAAGACCGACGAGCCGGACCATAAGAAATCCAAGTTGCCTGATCCGCTAGACGTTGCGTATCGGTTGAGAATGCAATGAAGTCAAGTGCATTGTCTAC
>Ga0209754_1001626_pt1 | contig 21202 bp, 14 predicted proteins | sample MesohylBB_FD_187295 | JGI IMG/M metagenome (GOLD analysis project Ga0209754, IMG submission 187295) | Host-associated microbial community of the marine sponge Aplysina aerophoba from Gulf of Piran - sponge mesohyl, lysed by bead beating... | ecosystem: Host-associated > Porifera > Sponge >... | reverse complement strand
GTAGGTACAGGTATCATGTGGGAATGGATTTTGGATTCAAGTCGGACGCATTCCTTAACGGCTGTTTTATGTATGCAATCAGGTGGTTACAATACATCCAGCGCAAAACGTTGGGACAGTAGTGATTTGCTCCCTTTAGTGTAGTAGCTTTTCTCTTCTGCTGTTTCTGCTGCTTTAGAATACGGGGAGGATGCGGAAAGTAGAAACAGAGAGAGGATGAGAATTGTTTTCATGGGGATTATATATTTTGTTGCACAAGGTTGGTGTAACTACTTTTTCTTCTTAGGTTTTTTCACCGCCCAGAACCGCCCCACTGCCCTATTGATTCGATTGTGCTTGAGAAGATTGAGAAGTGTCCGAGCGACACACAGTGCAAAATTTGTCGAAAGACTTGGACGAAGATAGACACCATTGAAGAGTATCTACATTTTATCAATAAGGCGAAGATAGAGGCCGACGCACAAAGACAAACTCTCGCACGTTGGGAGTTGGGAATATGGCAAACTGCCACGTCCAAGAGTTGAAGAAGTCAACTACCTAAACCGGAGGTGCCAACCCTGAAGCAAGTCTAACACCTTAAGTTTTCCGGCAAAATCGGGTAGTGTGTTTTTATTCTGAAAATCCAAAAGGGGCGAATATCAACGTACGGACAGACCCGCTTGGCGGATCCAGCGGGAAAGCGGGATCCCCCGGGCGGCGGCCGCCGCCTCTTGTATCTTCCCGCTAAGCGTCGAGATCAGGCGCACCACCTTGGAAACGTCCAAGGTTCTCTTTTTTTCCTAGCCGGCCTCGGTATTTTTCTTCTTCTTTTGCGCGCGGCGTATATCTCCTTTAGATATTGTGTATCGTGTCTACTTTTGTCGCGAAAAATTTTTTCCAGAATCGTAATACAAATTAGCGAGGAAACAATCCCTCAAACCGCTTTTTTACGCTGAATTCTTCCAAAGGGCAGGGTAAGGGGCAGGTCGAAAAAACACGGCAGGGGGCATCTGTGAGATCCGGATTCTCGGCCGAGGGGGGGCGCCAATTTCACGCAGGATCGCTACTCCACGCACAAATCTATGCGGGAAGCAGAGTGCCCTTTTTAGAAAGAAAGGTGGCGCTTCGCGGGGAGAAACTCTCGAGATTCGGAACGCTAACGACTGTGGCGGCCCGAGGATGCGACCCTGATTAGATGCCTGGACGCGAACTGCGAGGCGGAAGGAAAGCCGAAATCTGTTCTGAATTTTTTCTTAAAGAGGTATCTCTAGTAATATCCAGATTTTAAATTTTTTTGTAACTACCTGATAACAGCGACAAATTCGCTTTAAGCTGGCGGAGGGAGTGGGATTCGAACCCACGAGGGCCACAAGGACCCCACTGGTTTTCGAGACCAGCGCCTTAAACCGCTCGGCCATCCCTCCCCCGACACGCAAAACAGGCTACCGAAGCCCGAGGGGCAAGGCAACATCTGTCGGGAAGTTTAGTTATTAAAGCCTCTGTGTAAACTTAAGCGGATATGATTGAAAGCTACTTTACCCCCGAAGCTGCAGAGTTCATCAGGGAGGCAATAACGGAGGCCTATGGAAACGAGGTTTTTTTCGTCGGCAAGGTAGACGAAAGCTCTCTGGTGTGTGATGTGAAAGTTCTCGCACGCGGTAACCGCCAAGCGGTTCCGGCTATCCTTGACGCGGCGAAAACGGGGAACGTCGTTGTGCATAATCATCCCTCAGGCAACCTCGAACCTTCACCTCAGGATGTGGCAGTCGCTTCGGCTTTCGGAAACAAAGGCGTCGGTTTCTACATAGTGGACAGCGAGGTCGAGAAGGTGTACGTAGTTGTTGAGCCTTTTGTTCCTGGGGAAACGGTACGCGTTGACAATGAATCCGCCAGAAAATATCTCCTGCCAGCAGGTCCCGTGGCCCGTGTCTTGGGAGAGAAATACGAACACAGGGACGAACAGCTGGAAGTTCTCTCAAACGTAATCGATGCATTCAACGACGAGCACCTCTCAATGATAGAGGCCGGCACGGGGACCGGAAAAACTCTTTCCTATCTCATCCCTTCCATCCTCTGGTCAATTAGCAACAGTGAGAGGGTTTTGGTCTCAACAAATACCATCAATCTTCAGGAACAGCTGATAAACAAGGATCTTCCTCTCCTTCGGAATCTTTTTCCGAGGAAGTTTGATTACGCTCTCGTTAAGGGAATGAGAAACTACTTCTGTCTTCTCCGCGGCGAAGCCGTCGGGCAGGATCTTTTCGATTTTATAGACGATGGGGAAAGAGGATCGATGAAGGATGTGCTTGAGTGGGCCAAGACCACCGCGGACGGTTCACTTTCCGATCTTGCGTTTACACCCCCTGACGATGTGTGGGACAGGGTATCTGCGGAAAGCGAAAGCTGTCCGGGGACCAAGTGCCCCCATTATTCGAGTTGCTTTTTCTTCAAGTCGCGGAGGGAGCTATCGAGGGCCTCGGTGCTGGTTGCCAACCACCACATGCTTTTTTCCGATATTGCGATAAAAGGAGCTGCAGGACCCGATTCGGATTTCGGGATAATTCCCCGCTACGCGAAGGTTGTTTTTGATGAGGCGCACAATATCGCCGAGGCGGCCACTTCGCATTTCAGCCTGAAGCTTAGCAAGCACGGGATTGCGAAGACCCTCTCAAAGCTTCGTTCCCGGAAAAACAGGGACAAGGGGCTTGTATCCTACATCTCGCACCTTGCGCAGAAGGAAAAAGATTCCGCACTCAGGGAGATTTTCGAGCGCTCGGGCGGCGGGCTTGCGAGGGCCGTCGAGCGTATAGAGGTCGTAAGCGAAGAGGTCTTTAATTCGCTTTACGGTTTTGGGGTGGACCTCTCGGGTGAGGCAGCGATGAGCCTGAGGCTCACAGAAGAGGTTGTGCGGCACGAGAAATGGCCTGCCGTTGAGGAGCGCTTCGGGGCACTTGAAAAATCCCTCTTTTCGCTTGAAAACGAGATTGCCCACCTGCTGGGAGTAGTCGAGAGCTCACCGCACGCGGATTCCCACATAAAACTCACCGCTGAACTTGGTGGCATCGCTAAGAGATCCCTTGCTTTCCGCGAAGCCATAGGAAGGTTTTTCGGCGAGCAGGACGAGAGTTATATAAGGTGGTTTGAGGGGAACCGCAGAAGGGCGGCGATTTTCTGCTCCATCAACCTTTCTCCGCTTGACGTATCCAAGGAGCTCGATGAAAAACTCTACTCGAAGACCAAAACCGTCGTTATGACATCCGCATCGCTTGCCGTGGATAAGAATTTCGATTTCCAGAGGAAAAACATAGGACTTTCGGATAATGAAAGATTCAGGGGGCTTATCGTTGATTCACCGTTTGATTTCCGAACGCAGTCCTTGCTGCTGGTCCCCTCGGACATGCCCGAGCCCGGGCGCGAAGACTACGAAGATTCCCTTGCGCGGATACTCTCAGACTCGATCTCTGTAACAAACGGAAACGCTCTGGTGCTTTTCACCTCTTATTCCTCGCTTAACAGGGTTTATGAAAAGACGGGAAAAATTCTTGAGAGGATCGGGGCTGTCCCGGTCAGTCTTTTCAAGCAGGGGGAAATGCCCAGGAGCCTGCTGCTTGAGAAATTCAAAACGCTTGGGAACTCGGTGCTTTTCGCGACCGACAGCTTCTGGGAAGGAGTAGACATTCCCGGGGATTCCCTGAGGATGGTTGTCATATGCAGACTTCCCTTCAAGGTCCCCACGGACCCGGTTACGGAGGCGAAAATCGAGTACATGGAAAGACAGGATATAGATTCGTTCCGCGAATACATACTTCCCCATGCGGTACTCAGGTTCAAACAGGGCTTCGGGAGACTCATACGCACCAAGACAGACCGCGGCGTTGTTATGGTTCTTGATAAGCGTATCGTGTCGAAGTACTACGGGAAATTCTTTATCAACTCCGTTTCGGGGAGTGACTTTTTCTGCGGAAAGACGGAACAGATACTCGGGCGGATGCGGAATTTTTTCTCTAAGGGGCGACCGCACTGAATTTCTTACATGTATAGAGCGAAAAACGGCGAAAAGGAACGTCTGGAGAATGTTTTCAGAAGACTAGGCAGGTCCCGGTTCCGTTCTGGGTTCAGGCTGAAGGCCAAGGAAGCGCTTTATCTCAGGCAAAAAGGCCTCCCCGAAGTGCTTTCGCACGGAAGGGATTTTCTTGAAAAAAGGCTTGCCCCCGCTCTCCCCCCTAACGACGGGAAGCAGACTCCATGGGGCGGACATCCCGTATTTCGTGCCCAGCATGCCACGGCCACGTGCTGTCGGAGCTGCCTACTAAAATGGCACGGCATCCCTAAGAAAAGAAAGCTTACGGAACAGGAAATTGATTATATTCTCCTGGTGATTGAGATGTGGCTTTCGGCTCAGAGCGATTCACAAGAGTGATTTCCAAAAAAAGGTTGTTTTATGTTAGAATATCGGGAGATATAAAAGATTTTATGTTACGGAGCTAGAAAACATGGATGAAGAAACCCCAACTCTGTCCAAGCTTGTAAAGGATGAGATCGATGAATTCGAACAGCAGATCTCCGACTACATGAACGGGAAGATAAGCGAGGTAAAATTCCAGAAAATAAGACTCCAGCTGGGAGTGTACGCACAGCGTCAGGAAGGAGTCCAGATGCAGAGGATAAAGATTCCCTACGGGAAGCTGAGTTCCGCTCAATTGAGAAGTCTTGCGGATGTTTCAGACAAGTACGCAAGCGGTTTCTTTCACCTTACGACTCGCCAGGACGCCCAGCTTTACTACGTCAACCTTGAAACGGTTCCCGACATGATGAGGGATCTTGCAAGTGCGGGGATCACAACTCGTGAAGCCTGCGGCAACACAGTAAGAAACGTCACGGCTTCCCCGATAACCGGGGCTTCGCCTACGGAAACCTTTGACGTGACTCCTTACGCCGAGGCGTTTAAGCAGTTTATGCTCCGAAACCCCATATGCCAGAACATGGGAAGGAAGTTCAAGGTCTGCTTCGAGAGCAATCCGGATGTCGACAACGCGGGAATCCGCATCCATGATCTGGGTTTTCGCTCCAGGGTAAGGGAAGAAGACGGAAAGCGCGGCTTTCAGGTCTACGTCGGTGGAGGGCTCGGCGCTTCGCCTTCGCTCGGACATCTCTGGACGGAGTTCATGCCGGTTGAGGAGATGATACCTTTTTCGGCTTCGGTCGTCAGGGTGTTTGACAGGTATGGCGAGAGAAAAGTGAGAATGAAGGCCAGAATGAAGTTTCTTGTGAGGAAACTCGGTTTTGAGAAGTTCAGAGAGGTGGTCGAGCAGGAAAGGGCTTCGCTTGAGATCGATCCTTCGTGGAACGACTATCTTGAGGCAATTGACCGGGAGCACGAAACCCCCAAGCCGAACGGACACGACCTTCCGGACGCTCCTGGCTGGGTGGAGGATGACCCGGATTTCACGGAGTGGCGGCAAAAAAACGTTTCTCCGGCAGGGGTCGAGGGATATTCAATCGTTAACGTGAGAGTGCTTCTGGGAGACGTTCCGTCCGATACCGCAAGAGCGCTTGCGGACATGATAGACACTTATGCAGACGGCTCCATAAGGATAACTATTCAGCAGAATTTTGTGGTCAGGTGGGTTCCCGATCAGGCCATTCCCTCGCTTTACGCCGACCTTAAAGAGGTGGGCCTTTCTGGTTCGGGCGCGGACACTTTCGAAGATGTAACCGCCTGCCCTGGTGCCGATACCTGCCGTCTGGGGATCACTTCAGCTAAAGGCCTTGCGACGAAGCTCACCAGCATGATGGATAACGGTCTTGGGAAATACAAGGAGACTCTCGGGGATCTCAGGATCAAGATATCCGGCTGTCCCAACGCTTGCGCTCAGCATGTTTCGGCCAGCATAGGGTTCCAGGGAGCGTCTATAACCAGAGAAGGTAGAAGCGTTCCTGCGGAGATGCTTTTCCTCGGCGGAGGGCTTTACGGAGACGACTCGCGCCTTGCTATGCCGGTTACCAAGATTCCGACCAGAAACGCTCCCAAGGTTGTCCAGAGACTGCTTGAGATATACGAGAGGGAGAAAGAAGACAACGAGCATTTTGACCTCACGATGAAAAGGCTCGGCGCCAAGTACATCAAGGAAGCGGTTTCCGAGTTCAACGAGATTCCCTCGTACGAGGATGATCCCGATTTTTACACCGACTGGGGACACGAAGAGGAAAAATTTGCCGTTCAGCAGGGAGTAAGAGGAGAGTGCGCGGGGGTTACAGTCGAGGAAAAAATCCCGGTCTTCTCAGATGCCGAGAGGCGTCTTGAGCAGGCCCAGGCTCTTTTTCTCCACGGCGACTACGAGGCATGCATGAACGAGCTTTACTTGGCGTGCTGCGACAGCGCCCATGTTCCTCTCTATACCAAGCTCGTTGATCCGTTTACTCCGGAGCAGACGATATGGGAGTTTGAGAACCTTATCGTGAGAACCGGGGAGATCGACGAGAAATGGCTTGATGTCTCGCGCAGGTTCGGGGAGTACAGAAACGGAGAAGTTTCGGCGTCAAAAGCTATAGAGTTCCTTGAAGTCGCCAAGAGTTTTTACTCCGACTGCGAGAAGGTTCAGGAGCAGTTGACCGCGTAAGGCTGATTTAGGAGTGGCTTAGTAGCCTCCGGTTATATATTTTTTGAGCGCCTCGATCTCAAATTTCTGACGGGAGATGATGTGGTTTATGATGTCGCCGCTCGTCACCATCCCGCAGAGTTTTCCCTCTTCTATTACCGGAAGGTGCCTTATCTTGTTCGCCGTCATGATAGCCATGCTTTCCTGAATCGGGTCGTCGGGCGAACCGTAGATCACATCCCTGATCATGAGTTCGCTTATTTTCGTGTTCGCCGATGACCTTCCCTGGAGGATAACTTTTCTTGCGTAGTCTCGCTCGGAGAATATCCCAACGACCTTTTCTCCGTCAAGCACGAGCAGAGCACCTATTTCTTTTTCTGCCATCATTTGTAGCGCTTTGTACACAGTCTCATCCGGTCCTATGGACCATACGCTGCTGCCTTTGTTCTTTAGTATGTGTCTTAAATTTTCCATTACCCACTCTGTTTTTTATATCTCGTAATTCAACCTTATTATCAAGTATATAAGCTTTTTGCGCCAAAACAAAACGATGTACTCCCGATCGGCAACGATACTTGTTTCCCGCAAATGCTTTCAGAATATTGGGATTTATATACTCTGCTAACCATGTGTTAGCCTCATATCAATTTCACGGGTCGCCGGAGTCCTTTTAAAGACGGAACGCTCCTCGCCGTGCAGTTGCGCCATTCCCAAACGCCTTATGTTCATCGCGGCATTCGTGTCCGCATTGGACATGTAGCCGCAACTTACACACCGGAACCGTGCCTGGGTTTTACGGTTCTCTTTATCTGTATGTCCGCATTCAGAACATCTCTGACTTGTATACGCGGGATTCACTTCTACGAGCCTCCCGCACTTGTACTCAAGATTCCTTCTAAGTTCTCCCAGGGCGGTATCAAGCATTGCCCTGTTGAGCCCCGCTTTCTGTGCCACGTTCTTCCCCGGGTTCCCTACAGTACCTTTTGCGGAAGCCGTCATGTTCTTTACCTTGAGGTCTTCTACGACTACCGTTCCGCATTTTCCGGAAATCTCCTTTGTGGTCTGATGAACCCAGCTCTTGCGGATATTGGCTATCTTTCTGCTTACCTTCGCAAGTTTCCTCTTTGTGTCCTTCCGCCTGTTAGACCCCTTTACCTGCCTTGCCATCCTCCGCTGATACCGTTTCCGCCTTGCTTCTTTCTTCTTTAAGTCGGGCAGGAAGTAGAAATGCCCATCAGAAGTGGCGACCTGGCGTGTGTTCATGTCAACACCCAGAATCTCACCGTCATCCGGCCTTTTCTCCACTTCCACTTCGTAGGATACGAATGCACGCCACCTGTGCCCGTCATGGCGAAGCACCACCTGTTTGGGTGTACCGTCCTCCCAGGGATTGCCTCCCCTGCGGGTCATCTTTACCCAACCGATTTTGGGAATAAGAAGCAGAGAGTATTTTTTATCAATATTCTTTATTCTGAAGTTCTCTTTGCTGGGAAGCGTGAAGCCGGGAGCGTGGCGGTTTCTGCTTCTGGGCTTCGGAAAACCCTTCTTGCCAGCCATCGCTTCCTTTAGTGCGTCCGCAAAATACTTGAGGGTATGCTTGATTGGGTTAGCGGGAAGTTCTTGCAGCCAGTCCGTCTCATGCCTCAGCTTGGTGAACTCCACCCCGAAACTGAAATAACTGGTATGCGGTCTCTTCCCCTTGCCGTTTTTGAATGCCTGGTAGTCAGCGAGGTTCTTCTCCCTGAAATGGTTCCAGACATATCGGCAAGCCCCCGCCATCTGGAACATCTTCCTTGCCTTCGCCTTAGCGGCAGGCAGAACGACAAACTCTACTGTGCGTATTTCTTCAAGCATTTCAGTATATTATAACCGGTTCGGTTAGGATTGTATATAATTCCCAGAATATTTCATATTCCTGTTACTTTATCTAGGGATTATTCGTATAGTATTATATTTACGTTAAATGTCTCGGTACCTGGAATAATTTTTCCGTTTCTTTTTTCTCAACGGACGCAATGAATAAAACCGACGAACTTAAAAAAGCTGCGGGTGTTAGAGCGATCGACTTCGTGCGCGCAGGGATGCTAGTCGGACTCGGCACCGGGTCGACTGCGGAGTTTGCCATCGAAGAGATCTCAAGGCGGTTAAGAGACGGCCGACTTTCGGACATATCCTGCGTTCCAAGCTCCGAGAGAACGAAAAATTTCGCCGAGGCCATGGGCCTCGATCTCGTTGAACTCGATTCGGCGAGGAGGATTGACGTTACTGTTGACGGAGCGGATGAAATCGATTCCGATTTCAACCTCATAAAAGGGGGCGGAGGCGCCCTTTTAAGGGAGAAGGTTCTCGCGCAGAACAGCAAAAGAAACATAATCGTCGCTGACGAATCAAAGCTTTCGCGACGGCTTGGAGAGCGTTTTCCTGTTCCCATTGAGGTGCTCCAGTTTGCCTTTGAAGCTGAAAGGGGCTACCTAGAGGGTCTTGGAGGAGAAGTCCGCTTGCGCCTCGCTCGCGACGGTTCCCCATTTTTGACGGATCAGGGCAATCTTATTATTGACTGGGGGTTTGGAGAGATGGACGACCCCTCTTTTTTCGCCGACCGGTTGTCAGCAAGGGCCGGGATAGTCGAGCACGGTCTTTTCATAGGTACCGCAAGCGATATCATAGTAGCCTTTTCCCGGGAAGTGAAGCACTTTGTGAAAAGCCTGGAGGCTTAAGGTTTTCTGAGGACTCCGGCGAATATACCCACAGCGGCAACCGAACTCTTAAATTTTAAGTAAACCACTTAATTTATCAGCGATTTTTGCCGTGAACGGTCGATCTTTTTAGTTGCGTTTGCGGGGGAGGATCAGACAAAAAAGCGGGCGATTTTCCGTATGCTCTCTGAGACGTCGGACGGAATGCTGATTCTTACAATACTCCTTCCCATTTCATCAAGAGACTTGAAGTCTCCAGTGGCCTGAGCCATTTTGAGTACCTGGAAGGAGAATACTGATTCCGCAGAACCGACATCATCAGGTATGCGCAGGTCGTTTTCGTTATCGCTTACAATCTGAATGAAAAACCCTTCCCCGGAGTCTCCTTTGTGAAGCTGGCCTGTTGAGTGGAGAAATCTCGGACCGAAACCCAGAGTTACGGGCACGGATGATATGCTTTCGATCTGCGCGCGCAGGGAAAGAAGCTCCTTTGAATTTTCTTCTGCGGGGTCTACGTAGGCCTGAATCGATACGTAGCCTCTTTTCTTTGAAGAAATGATATCTCTTAGCTGCCCCGGGGATTCTATGTCTCTGTTACTTGAAAAAACAAGCCCGTTTTTGGAAAAATCGGGTTTCTCGAATTCAAGTTTGCCCGTTTCCCTGTAGAGCTTGAGAAAATTTCTTGCGAAGGTCTTCGCGGATTCGACATCGGGCTGGTCAAAGGGATTTATTCCCATGATGCTTCCGGCGAGCGCGACGGCAAACTCAAAACGGAAGAGTTCTGCGGCTATCTGGTCGGGGCTGTCAACTACTATTTTCACGAAGGGAATCTTGGAGTTCTCGATGCGCGAGGCGACGGTATCCACGGTTCTGTCTTCTCTCAGGGAAAGAAGAATGTATGCCCTGTCATCTCCGGGCCGCGGACAATCCGAGACCTCTTCGTCAAGCAGCGGAAGGATGCCGACGCCGTTTTTTCCGGTACTTTCGGCGATCAACTGCTCCACCCAGTAGCCGAAAGGAAAAAGTTTTTCGGAAAAAACAAAACCCAGCTTATCTCTTCCCTGTTCGGCCATGACTCCGAGAAAAGTTCCTAGGCGAAAGGAAGGACTCTTGTGGCATTTTCCTCCGACTGAGTTTTCAAGTTCAAGCAGCACGGAAAAGGCCGATTGAAGTATCTTGCGTATATCAACTCCCGCAAGGGATGCGGGGATAAGGCCGAAGTAGGAAAGCGCGCTGAACCTCCCGCCGACATTCGGATCATTTATAAACACCCTGCTAAAATTATGTTCTCCGGCCGTTTGTATCAGTCCTGAGCCAGGATCCGTTATGCAGATGAAATGTTCTCCCGGGGAACCGGTTTTTCTCGCGAGTTCGCCGTAAAAGTATTTCATGAGGGAAACGGTTTCCACGGTCGAACCTGATTTTGAGGAGACTACGAAGAGAGTTTTCAGAAGGTCTATGTTCTCCCGGGTCTTAAGAATGAAGTCGGGGTCCGTGGTGTCAAGAAGAGTGAGGCGCAGAAAGCCGTCGCGAAGGGTGAATATGTTTCTGAACACCTCGGAGGAAAGACTTGAGCCCCCCATGCCTAAAACAACAACGTCGGTGAACCCTTTTTTTCTTATAGACTCTGAGAAGTCGTCAATTTCATTCATTACCGCAAGCATCTGCTTCGGAAGATGGACCCAGCCGAGGCGATTTGTGATCTCGGAAGGATTATCCGCCCAGAGCAGATGATCGTAGTCGAAAAATCTTTCGGCAAAGCGGTTTTTCTCAAGTTCGAGGAGTCGGGATTGGATTATGTTTCCGTAATCGGCCGCGTATTCGGTGTAGTTTTGTGACTCCGAGCCAGCTTTGTCTTCAGTTGACACGGTACTAGCTACCAAGCAGCTTGAGGCATTCCTTTAGGATGGTGTCCGCATTAAAACCGAAGTTGTTCATCACGTCGCGGTATGGCGCAGACTCTCCGAAGCAGTCTATTCCGTAGGCCTTGGCAGCAGGGTCCGATCCCGTGAATTTTTCCCATCCGAACGTCGACCCGGCCTCGACACTTAGTCTTGTGCCGACAGAAGGCGGCAGGACACTGTCTTTGTACTTCTGGGACTGAACTTCGAAAAGACTCCAGCACGGAAGACTTACAACTCTCGGATTTTTCTCCATATCGCGCAGCTTTTCATAAACTTCAAGACAGATGTGGACCTCAGAACCCGTGGATATGAGTATGATGTCAGGTGTGCCGTCTGAATCCGCAAGTACATAACCGCCCGCGAGCGCTCCCTCAGCCGGGGCGTAGCGGTCCCTGTCTATTATCGGAACGTTCTGTCTTGTGAGAACGAACGCGACGGGACGGTCAGAAAGTCCCATCACGTGTTTCCAAAGAATCGCAAGCTCATTCGCGTCGCAGGGACGAATGACATCAATATTAGGTGTTACTCTGAGGGCTGCCAGATGCTCTATGGGCTGATGGGTGGGCCCGTCCTCGCCCACTCCTATGCTGTCATGAGTGAAAATGTAGATTACGGGAAGTTTCATCAGAGCCGCAAGTCTTATTGAGGGTTTCATGTAATCAGCAAACACGAAGTAGGTCGAGGCATACGCTCTGAGTCCACTGAGACACATGCCGCTTGCTATTGCGGCCATTGAATGTTCCCTGACTCCAAAATGAAAGTTCCTTCCCTCGCGGTCCTCGGCGGAAAAGCTCGTCGTACACTTAAGATAGGTCTTGGTCGAGGAGCCTACATCCGCGGCGCCACCCATGAACCACGGCACTTTTTTCCCTATAGCGTTAATTATGCTTGAGTTCGCAGAACGGGTCGCAACCGGGTCTGCGGGATATGGAAAAGACGGGATATCGCTGTCCCATCCCTCAGGCAGCTTCCTTTTATCAAGCATCTCAAAGTCGTGAGCAAGTTCCGGATATTCGTTTGAATACTTCCTGAAATTCTCCTTCCAGGCCGCTTCGGCATCGTTTCCTCTGGCGACCGCTCCTTCCATGTAGGAGAGAATCTCCTCGGGGACGTGAAAGTTCCCCGGGGCGTCCCATCCGTAAAATTCCTTCGCCAGCCTGACTTCCTCCTCTCCAAGCGGCGCTCCGTGGGCCTCGCAGGTGTTCTGCTTGTTGGGGCTTCCGTAGGCTATCTGACTTTTCAATATGACAATGGAAGGTCTCTGGGTTTCGGATCGTGAGCGAGCGAGGGCTTTTTCAATTTCCACAAGATTGTTTGCGTCCGAGACTTTCTCAACGTGCCAGTTGTAGGAACCGAACCGCATTTCCGTGTCCTCGGAATACGCAAGCGAGGTGCTGCCCTCGATTGTTATGCTGTTGCTGTCGTATATCCAGATCAGGTTTCCGAGCCCCAGATGTCCCGCTATGGATGCGGCTTCTGAGGAAATTCCTTCCATCAAGTCCCCGTCGCTGCAGATTGAATACACATGATGATTTATTATGTCGTAGCCGGGACGGTTAAAGTGCTCCGAAAGCCATTTGCTGGCTATGGCCATTCCGACCGAGTTTGATACTCCCTGCCCAAGAGGTCCGGTCGTGGTCTCGACTCCAGCTGTGATTCCCAGTTCGGGATGACCGGGACAGCGGCTGTGGAGGCTTCGGAATTTCTTTATATCGTCAATTGAGATGTCGTATCCGTTTACGTAAAGGGCGGCGTAGAGAAGCATGGAAGCGTGACCGGCGGAAAGAACGAAGCGGTCGCGGTTGGGCCAACTCGGGTTTTCGGGATTATGTCTTAAGAACTTGTCGAAAAGCACGAAAGCTGCGGGAGCGAGAGCCATCGGGGTTCCCGGATGGCCGGACTTCGCTTTTTCCACGGCGTCCATCGCGAGCGTTCTTATACAGTTGATTACAAGGTTCTCCAATTCTTCATCCTCGGGGAGAAATCCGCACGGAAAATTAAAAATCCGCGCCAGCGCGCGCCGAATTCGTGTGAAACGACGGCCGGGGTTTCCTTGCGCGGCCCATTTTTAAATTTACTTATAATAAACAATGGGAATAATATAGCAATATATATCCGAAGGCGGTTCTTGTGGCATATGCGCGACACGAAAACCGTCGTTTCCCGTGCGAAATGAAAAAAGCGGCTTTGGTTACAGGCGGGGCACTTAGAATAGGAAAGGAAATATCCCTGAATCTCGCCCGAAAGGGCTACGATATCGCCCTTCACTATAACTCTTCCGAAAAAGAGGCCCTAGCTACAAGGAAACTTATTCTCAGGACCGGCGTTGAATGCGAGCTTTTCAGGTGCGACCTTTCATCACCTGATGACACAAGGGAGCTTGTCCCGAAAGTCACGGAAAGCTTCGGGGGGCTCTGCGTTCTCGTGAACAATGCCTCGATTTTCGAGAACGTTGGCTTCCGTGACGTGACCCCCGAATTTCTTGAAACCGATATGGCTATAAACTTCAAAGCTCCTTTTTTTCTCTCCCAGTCTTTTTCCACCGAGACAGGCGGGGGGCTTATCGTTAATTTCCTTGACACGAGAGTCAGGAAAAATCCCGTCGAGCATTTCTGCTACAATCTGAGCAAGAAATGTCTTTATCACTTGACGAAAATGCTTGCAAGGGAACTTGCTCCCGATTTTCGTGTAAACGCCGTATGCCCAGGAGCCGTTCTCGCTCCCCCGGGGTTCGGGGATGACTACCTTCACAAGATGGCACGGGGAGCTCCGATGAAGCGTCCGGGCTCTATTGAGGATATAATTAACGCGTTTAACTATCTTCTTGAGAACAATTACGTCACCGGAGAGTGTCTTTTCGTTGACGGAGGCATGAGCCTTACCTGATGAGATGATAATAAAGATCGAAAACCTGAGGCTTCGCACGATAATAGGGGTTTATGACTGGGAGAAGGAGGATCGACAGGACCTGGTCATAAACGTCACCATCGACTTTGACGGACGCAAGGCTGCCGAGAGCGACAACATAGATGATACTTTGGACTACAAGGCCATAAACAAAAAGATCATAAGCTTTGTGGAGACAAACAATTTTAACCTGCTTGAGACGGTCTCCGGGGGCATATGCGATATAGTTTTTGAGGATCCGGCGGTGAGGTGGGCGTCGGTGAAGGTGGAGAAACCCGGAGCGCTTCGCTTTGCCGATTCTGTTTCGGTGACCGAAGCTAGGGAAAGGTAGGCGAGACAGATACCGTCTTGCCGGTTTTCTTGAAGACGCCGCGTGGAAGATTTTCCCACGGTTTTTGAAACCATACTTAACATCCAGCCGTCTAAATGTAAAATACGGTTCCGATTAGGCGTGGATGCCGCCTTAGGTGGCTGAGTGAAGTTTGGTCTTATGGTCTGCGGATCGTTTTGTCGTCGCAAGGAGAAGGTGTCGGGTTATGAATACGGTCATTATCGGAATCGGTTCAAACATAGATGCCGAGAGGAACGTAAGCGTCGCTAAACGAATGCTCGGGGAGAAACTCAACGTTCTTGGAGAATCGAAATTCGTGAGAACCAGACCCATAGGACCCCGGCATCAGCAGGATTTTCTAAACGGTTCCTTGCTGGTGAAAACCCGTCTTGGCCTTAAGCAACTGAAAACCGTGCTCAAGGGGGTGGAGATTGCTCTTGGAAGAGATGCTGGGGAGGATCGCTACGGCCCAAGAAAAATGGACCTCGACATACTTGTGTGGAACGGAGAGATTGTCGATTCTGACATTTACGAGCGAGAATTTCTTCGCCGCGCCGTGATTGAACTTTGTCCTGAACTTGAAAAAACGCTGAAGGAGGATCGGGATCCTGCCTGAAGAAACCGAAATCCTGGAAGGCGTCACGCTTAAAAAGTTTCTCTCAAAAGACGATATAGAAAACGCCGTTTCGAGGCTTGCAAGGCAAGTCTCAGGAGACTACGAGGGAAAAACTCCCGTTGCGGTCTGCGTTCTTAATGGGGCACGTCCCTTCTTTGAAGATCTTCTGGCGCAGGTGACCGTTACAGTTGAAAAGCAGTTCCTCAGGGTTTCAAGTTACAGGCGGGGGGCGCGGCCGGGGCGCCTCGAGTTCTTGAGGGATATTGAGTGCGAAGTGGAGGGCAGGGACGTTATAATAGTTGAAGATATAATTGACACTTCGGAGACGGCGAAGTTTATCCTGCGGCACGTGGGATCTAAAAACCCGGGTTCGCTTCGAATATGTGCGCTTATAGACAAGAGGGGGAAAGACCCAATGGATCCCGCGCCCGATTACACGGGTTTCCAGGTGGATGAAGGGTTTCTTGTGGGCTACGGAATGGACTACATGGAAAGGGGAAGATCGCTTGAGGATATATACTTGCTTCAGGAGCAACTTAATTCTTGCTCCGACAAAGGGCTACGGAGACGGACATGGCGAAAGCAGAAGACATAAGGTGGGACCTCTCGGACCTTTACGAAGGGATTTCCGACCCGCGCGTGGAAAAGGATTTCGAGAGGATATCGGCGCGTGCCGACAGGTTTGAAAAAAAATACAGGGGGAAGATAAAGTCTCCTTCACTTACCGCGGGGAAGCTTGCGGGGGCGGTGAGTGAGCTTGAACGCTTATCGGAAGGAATCGGAAAGATACTTTCCTTCGCTCATCTTCTTTTTGCGGCTGACACGCGGAATCCCAAAACCGGCGCCTTTCGTTCATCAATGCAGCAGAAGGCGACGGAAATTCAGAAAAAGCTTATTTTCTTTTACGTCGAATGGGTTTCGGTTCCGAAGAAAAGAGCGAAGAAACTTCTTGGCAACCCGAACCTTTCGGGGTACAGGCATTTTCTCGAGCAGGAAAGGCAGTACAGAGACCACACTCTCTCGGAAGCCGAGGAAAAAATACTTCAGGAGAAATCAAACACCGGGCAAAAGGCATTTTCAAGGCTTTTTGATGAGGTCGTGAACAATATCCAGTTTCGTGTGAGGCTCTCGGGCAAGACCGAGAAGCTGAACCAGTCCCGGACCCTCTCGCTTCTTTACGATTCGGACAGAAAGAAAAGAAAAGCGGCCTGGTCCGGTCTCACAAGGGGGCTTAAAGAGAATTCCCATGTACTTACCTACATATTCAACACGCTTGTAAACGATCACTCGATAAACGACAGGCTCAGAAGCTACGAGGACCCCATGTCGGCGCGTCACCTAAGCAACGAGATATCCCACGGTGCCGTGGAAGCCCTGCTTGAATCGTGCGAGCAGAATTTCGAATTCGTAAGCCGCTACTACGGACTCAAGGCAAAACTTCTCGGGTACCGCAGATTCTACGACTACGACCGCTACGCTCCCCTGGGTTCGGAAAGGGAGCAGGTCCCATGGGACAGGGCAAAGGAAATCGTGCTTTCTTCGTTCGGTGAATTTTCATCCAAGATGAAAAAGACCGCGTCTTTGTTTTTCGAGAAGAACTGGATAGACGCCGAGCTTCGGGACGGGAAAAGAGGGGGCGCTTTCAGCCACGGTACGGTTCCCGGGGTGCACCCCTATGTTTTTATGAACTACACCGGAAAACCGAGAGACGTGATGGTTCTGGCTCACGAGCTTGGCCACGGCGTGCATCAGTATCTTTCGAGACGACAGGGTTATTTCCAGGCCCACACGCCCCTTACCACGGCCGAGACCGCAAGCGTCTTTGCGGAGATGCTTGTGTTTCACCGCCTCAAGGAGGAAGAAACGCGAAGGGAAGGCAGGCTGGTTCTGGTAGCGGAAAAACTCGAGGACATAATGGCCACGGTCTTCAGACAGGCGGTGCTTACAAGGTTCGAGCAGAGCCTGCACCGCGAGAGAAGAGACCAGGGGGAGCTTGCGACCGCAAGAATAAGCGAACTTTGGATCGAGGCTAACCGCGAGATGTTCGGAGATTCCGTCACCCTGACCGAAAACTACGCTTGCTGGTGGCTTTACATCCCCCATTTCATACACTCTCCCTTTTACTGCTACGCGTACTCCTTCGGCGAGCTGCTCACCTTAGCTCTTTACGGAATGTTCTTGGAGCGGGGAAAGTCTTTTGTACCCGATTACATGGAGCTCCTTGGGTCCGGGGGAAGCACCTCTCCCGTGGAGCTTCTCTCCGGAGTCGGGGTGGATATAAACGACCCTGATTTCTGGCAGACGGGGCTTGACGTGATAGGTGCGATGGTGGACGAGGTTGAGGAACTTGCGGAGCAGTCCGGACTCGGCTGAGGATTTTTACTGGGAGTGGGAAGAAATTTTCTCGTATTCGCTTACGATCTTGCTCACAACCGAGTAGTGAACTGAGACTGCGTCGGCAACCTCTCTCAGCGTGTAGTCCCCCGTGAGGTAGGTTTTCGCTATCGCTTCCTCCCTTGAGTGTCCGCTTTGCATGAAACCGTTTATCATGCCTGGTACGGGTTTTGTGAGCTGATACTTGGGAATATCCTTTGACTGCGAATTCCTCTTCGTTTTTTTCTGCACAAGCTCTATGAATTCATCATCGCCGAGATATATCTGCTTTCGGGTTTCCGAGATCACGTCGCGCTCGAGATTCTCTTGGAGGAATTCGTCAAAACCACCTGTGTCCGAGGAAAAACCTTCTGAGAACCACTCGAGGTCTATGTGCCCTGGTGCTTCATCTTTTCCGTAAAGATACCTACAACTGCTCCATTTGAACTGGTTGGAATGTTTTACGAACCCGGATCGAAGAGGGAGAAGAAAAATATGAGCCATAAGCGGCAGAAGATATTTTTCCTTCTGGACAACTATGGATTTATATCTTCCCCGGAAAACGTGGCCGTCTGTGTCGTGCAGCCTGTTTGAGCGCTGGGTGTAAACGCCGTTTAGCTGTCTTATGGCTTTTGAGAGGTTAGGCTTCGGGGTCTCGATGACCAGATGGTACCCGTCGGACATGAGGCAATAGCCAAAGCAGCGGCATCCGAATCTTCCGCATACCCCCTCGAGAATTTCTATCCAGGCGTTGCCGTCGGCTGAGTTCTGAAAGACGCTTTGCCTCCTGTTTCCGACTGAGGAGACGTAATAAACGGCCCCCGCGTACTCCGGTCTTAATGGCCTTGCCATGAAGAAGACTATAATGTGAAGGAAAAGTTATGTCAAGACCTGACCCTTAAGTGTAGCGAGTCAATTAATTTGTCCAGTACTTTTTACCAAAGTTTGAATTGAGAGAGAAGTCGTAAAAGATGTGACTGACCGTCAAAAATGCGTGTGTTTTCCGGTGGAAGAGGTTAAAAATCCTCGGGATTCGGTTCGACACCTCAATCTGGTGTTATAATGTCAAATCAACCAATTTCTGAGTCGAATATGAGCTCTCAGCCCCGGGCTCTTGTTCTCCCCAGCACTGCAAAGGCTAGAAGAGTAACGAGGAACAAGCCGAACACAGAAGAATCCCCGGAACCCAAGGCGCAGCCGCCGCTTCCTGAGTCTGCGGTCTCCTCCGCACATCCATCAGGCATCGTCACACTCACTCTCTTTGGCACTTCGACCTCCATGGTGATTCCGCATCCTGTCTCTATCATGCCGAGCCTTCGAAGCTCAAAAACGCTCTCCGGAATCTCTCCCTCTATCTCTTCCCCGGTAAAATCAAGCTCCGTCACTCTTCCATCATCATCCGTGGTGACGCCTCTGTGCCAGTCTTCGAAGTCATAGGGGTCTTCATAGTTCTCAAACCACTCGGGGTTAATGTTAAGCATTTCCGCTATGTCTCTCAGCACCGCTCTCTCAACAGCCAGTACGAATTCCTCGGGCACATCTCCCAAGAGATCGTCGTTGCCCCACAGGGCAAGCTCCTTCAGTTCCGAAAGACACCGAAGTTCCCTTGCCGGCATATCTCCCGAGAGAGCGTTATGCGAAAGACGAAGGGATACGACGTTTCCGTCTTCATCCGTTTCCACTCCGAACCACTCCTGCGGAGCTTCGTCGGAGTTCCAGTTTTCATTTTTATCCCAGTCGTCTCCTTCCAAAGCTTCGTAGAACCTCTCAAGTTCCCTGTCGTTTTCTCCGCAGGCGTCAGGCTGGTCAGGGTCTGAGGGTTCTTCATCTTCAGGCGGAGGCTCATCACCGCTGCCTGATGGAGGTAAACCTCCGCCTCCGCCACCTCCGGACCCGCCTCCGCCGCCCGTGGACGTTCCTCCCGTGTTAGGGCCACCGCTGCCCGCAGGAGGTCCAGGAGGTCCGCCAGGGGGCGTTCCGCCTGTGTCTGTGGGCGTCCTGCCTGCGAACGTCCAGAGGCATCGCTCCTCTACACTGTGATCGTCCGCGAGCCTGAACGCAAACCCGGTGAAGCCGGGATACGGTATCCGAAGCGCCGCGATCGAGTTGGTGTTAAAGAACTTTTTGCCCTTCTCATCGAACCTGCCGGTGTTCATCCAATCTCTAAGGATCAAGGTCTCGGCATCGATTACCGCTACCGCGTACTCCACTGACCTCGCCATCGAAGCAGGCGGCGGCTCGAGACTCAGGCGTATCAACGGCTCCACCGACAGGTCGGTGACTCTGGACCCACATGACGGGGTGACGTTGACGCTCAATACGTACGGTTTGTCGTCGTCCAAAATCGTGATTGTCACCGACGACGAGCTGCCCGCGAGCACCCCCGACGGCAGGCTCGAGCCCAACGACACTGTGAAGGTCTCGTGGTCTTTGTCGGGGTCCTGTGCCGTCGTGATCGTGCCCGTGCCGCTCGTTTGATTGGCAGCAATGGTGATGGACGTCAGCGAGCCGTGGTCGCCCGACTCTGCCGTGTTGTCGGTCAGCGTCACCGGGATCGACACGCTGCTCGACAGCGCCGCCGACAGCGTCGCCGTCACCGTCACCGACGAGCCTTCCGGCACCGGGTTCGGGGAGGCGGAGAGGGAGACCGTGGGCGGCGTCAGGGAATCGTCGACGAAGGTCAGTGTGATTTCGTCATTGGTTCCCGGCTCGATGCCGCTCGGCACTCCGGTCAGCGTCAGGGTGGCTTGCTCGTTGCCCTCCGTCGTCATGTCCGCCGCCGCAATCACCGTGATGGTCTTCTCCGTCTCGCCCGCGGCGAAGGTGACGCTCGTCGCGGACAGGGTGTAGTCCGCCGCGCTCGCCGTCGCGCCCGCCTTCACGCCGATTCCCACCGTGACGCTCTGGGTCCGGGCCGCGCTCAGCTGCACCTTGATGTCCTCGGGAGCGGTGTCGCTCTCGTACACCATAAGCGTGGCCAGTTCGAACGAGACGGTGGGGGGCGCCTGCGGCGTGCCGCTGACCTCCACATAGTTGCCAGGCACTATATCCGAGGGGTTGTTGGGGTAAGTGGTGAATGCCCGAATCCGGAACCAGTATTTGGCCCCGTTGGCGACCGTGTGGGAGCCACTATTACGCAAAGCATAGGTCCCAGTGAGCGTGTGACTGGTGGCGCTGGCGGCCAAGTTAGGCATGATTGCTACCCATTCGTTCGAGTCGGTTTCCGGAGCGGAGGCGCCGGCAAACCAGTCGATTTCGTAGCCGCGCGGCATTACACCGGTGCCCCAGGACGATGGCGCCTGCCAGTTCAGCGTCAGTTTTGCGTTTCCCGCCGTCACCTGCACGTTGCGCGGTTTGGTGGGGATGATCGGGTCCTGCGCCTCGGCCGGCGCGGCGGCGAACAGGCCGAGCGCGACGAGCAGCAGTGCAAGCGCAGAGAGAAGGGAAAAGCGAGCGCGCGTTAAAGAGAACGCCTGGCGAGCGCCGAAAAACGCAACTAAGACAAGAAGAAACCGCCTGGCGGAGGAAATCATGACTTCCTCTGAAAAACTGGACCTACGGAATAAAAAAAATGGGACTTCCTACCTTTTATCAAGCGTTAAATTTATATATATAGCGGGTTCAAATTTTTTTGAGATACCTCCTCGTTTTTCTGTTTGGAAGCCTGCCCGCGGTTTCTCTCAGGCGGCCTCTTTTTGCGGTTCCTTGAAGTTCTTGTCGAACAGCTCCCCTTTTTTGAGCAGGACGCAGGCTATACTCAGAAGACGGTCTCCGACACTGCGAAGAGACCTGGAATG
>Ga0209754_1001617_pt1 | contig 21286 bp, 17 predicted proteins | sample MesohylBB_FD_187295 | JGI IMG/M metagenome (GOLD analysis project Ga0209754, IMG submission 187295) | Host-associated microbial community of the marine sponge Aplysina aerophoba from Gulf of Piran - sponge mesohyl, lysed by bead beating... | ecosystem: Host-associated > Porifera > Sponge >... | reverse complement strand
ATCATGGCCCGGGCCGCGACCGTGCCGCCGGGGGTGGTGGCGCGGATGCCGTTCCGCTCCTCCACCTCGAGCACCGGCGTGCGCTCGTGGAGCGTCACGTTCCCGGGCAGGGTGGCGGCGAGGCCGCGGGTGAGGCCCGCCGGGTTCAGCAGCCGCCCGCCCGGGGTGTAGATCGCCGAGGAGTGGTAGGACGTGCCGATCTCCCGTTCGAGCCCGGCGGCATCGAGCCAGCGATAGGGCTCGCCCAGCGCATCCAGCGAGCGGGCGAAGGGCTCGAGGATCTTTCTGCGTCCCAGCTCCGAGCGTGCGGCGTGATACTTGCCGCGCCTCGTGTAGCCGCAGTCGATTCCGTGCCGCGCCACGCACGCGTCGAGATGGTCGATCGCCGCCCGGCTGAGGCGGATGTAGCGCTCGGCTTCGCCGAGCTCCTGGAACTCGCCGCCGACATTGTGCGGCAGGTCGATGGCGAAGCCCGAATTGCGCCCCGACGCGCCTTCCCCCACCTCGTGCGCCTCCAGGAGCACGATGCGGTCTTCCGGCCGGTTCAGGGCCAGCCTGCGCGCCGCGGCGAGCCCCGCGAACCCCGCCCCCACGACCAGCCAGTCGGCACGCAGATCGGCCGCGAGCGATGCCGCGGGTCGCCGCGGGGGCAGGATCCGGCTCCACCCGTTGGTGGCGTCTTCCCGGGGCAGGATCCCAACCGTGGCCATCGCCCGACCTCCGCCGCCATCGCCGGACGGGTCCCGGCGATCCCGGATCCGACTTATCCGGAGCGGCCGTGGCCTGTCCAGCGGGGATTTGCCGCGGCCCCTCGGCTTCGCTCGGGACAGGCTACGCCGCGCATCGCAGGACGCGCCTCAGTGGGTGGCGAACACCTCCTGGTATTCCGCCACCTTCGCCGCCACGGCGTCGCGCTCTTCCGTCGTCGGCGCGTCGGGGTCGGCGGCGGCGGGAAGGGCGCCTAATTTCAGCATGCAGGCGATCAGCAGCAGCCGCGCCTTGGTCGCCGTCAGATTGCCGCCGCCGATGAAGATGTCGGTGCCGGCGGTGAACCCGTCATTGTTGCCGCGCCCGACGCGGGCCACCGGCATGCCGCTGAACGCCGCGCGCTGCATCAGCAGATGGCGGCCCGGCGCGGTCATGCTGCCATAGGGCGACTGGCCCTCGACGACGAAGCCGGCGAGCGGCGCGTTCGCGAGGTTGCGGGCGATCGCCGCGTTGAGGTCGGCCTCGCGCCCGGGATCCGGATCCGCGCTGTCGGCGTGGTAGTTGCCGTCCTTGACGATCGAGACCCGGGGGATCGCCTCGCCCAGGAGCCGGCCCTTCCCGTCCTTGACCGCGACGGCGACGGCCTCCCGCCTGCCGTCCCGAACCAGCGAGCCCGCCACCTCGCCCGGCAGGCGCGTGAGGTTGACCGCGGACCCGTAGGAGTGCCTGACGCCCGGCAGGTAGGTGAGCAGCGGCGGCGCATCGTGCGGGATGCCGCCGACGATGCCGCCATGCCCGCCGGTGGTCACATAGCCGCCCGGCCTGGCATCGCCCTTCTGCACGTCGCGGGCGGCGAAGATCTGCTGTTCCTGGATCAGCACCATGCCGGCCCGGTTGCGCCCGTCGGCGTCGGCCCACACGCGCGAGGTCAGATACTGCACCGAATCGTGCAGGTTCTTGGGCCCGTCATTGGAGATCTCGCCCATGGTGCGCTGCGCCGCGTTGCCGCAGACCGGGAGCGTGGTGTCGAGCAGGAGCTGCAGCCAGTAGACGGTCTCCTCGATTCGCGGGCTGCCCTGGCTCCAGATCGCGCCGATATACTCGCCGGTCGCGAGGATGCGCTGGGTCTCGTTGGCGATGCGGGCGAGCGCCGGGCGCGGCGGGGCCGAGGCGAGATGGGCCGGGCGGTAGGTGAAGAAGTCGCGCCCCAAGACCTCGGGCGGGATGTCGCCCTCGCCGATATCCGTCCGCTCCCCTGCCGGCAGCCCCCTGGTGTAGCCGCCCGACGGCACGACGCGGTGGAAATCCACATCGGCGAGGGCGGAGATCATGCTGCCATGGCCGGTCATCGACACGCCCAGCCGGTCGACCTCCTCGAACAGCCGGGACCCGTCGGGGAAATAGGCCTGGCGGCTCTGCGCGGCGGGCGCTCCGGGGTGGGCGGTGTCGTCCTCCCAGGCGCTGCCGTCGGCCTGGCGCGCCATATAGGGCAGGGGGTAGAGCCCGTCTTCCGGCCTGAGCTCGATGCGGTAGACCGGCCGGTCGTCCGCACCCCGGCGCTGCTCGTGAAATTCGCCCGCCCCGTCGACATAACCGTCCGGCGGGCCGTAGAGCCCGGCCGCGTCGCGCTCCAGCGGGTGGGCGGAGAACTGCTCGACATAGACCGTCGCCGGGGCGGCGAGGCGCTGGGTCCTGAGCGCATCGAAGCGGGCCGGCGCGCCGTCCGCGTCGGTCAGCAAGGGCAGGCCGTGCAGGCGGCGCGCCTTGTTCGAGGTCACCAGCGGCGGGGTGTTCTGAATCGTCGCGTTGGGGCCGGCGAGATGGGCGATTCGCGGCTTGGCCATCGGGGTCCCTCCCTGTCATGCTGATCCATATTGGATGATGCCGGCCACGGGAGGAACGTCATGGCGTCCGAAACCGACGATTTCGCGGTCGCTTCCAGAATTTCCCATGTGGCGCCGCTCCGCGGCCTCGCCGGCAAGGTCGAGCCCGGCCATACGGCGCTGATCGTGATCGACGTGCAGAACGATTTCTGCGCGCCGGGCGGGATGATGGACCAGGAGGGTTTCGACCTCGCCGACGCGCAGGCGATGGCCGACCGCCTGCCGCCGCTGATCTCGGCCGCCCGCGCCGCCGGGGTGCTGGTCGTGTTCGTGCGCAACGTCTACTCGTCGGAGCACAATTTCTACCTCTCCGACACCTGGCTGGAGCAGGCGTCCCGGGCCCGCGCGGGGAGCTATACGCGGCGCGAGGTCTGCGCGGCGGATTCCTGGGGAGGCGACTTCTACGGCGAGGTGCGCCCCGGGCCGGGCGATCCGATCGTCACCAAGCACCGCTTCAACGCCTTCCTCAACACCGATCTCGACACTGTCCTCCGCGCCAACGGCATCAGGACGGCGGTGTTCACCGGGGTCGCCACCAATGTCTGCGTCGAGACCACGGCGCGCGACGCCTTCATGCGCGACTACTACGTGGTCTTCACCGACGACGGGACGGCGACCTATGCGCGCGAGGACCACGAGGCGACGCTGCGCAACATCTCGCGCTATTTCGGCGAGCTGGCGAGCGTCGCCGAGGTGCAGGCGGTGTGGATGGCCAATGAGCGCTGAGCGCGGCAATGCGCTCACCGGCGCCGAGGCGGTGGTTTTCCTGCTCCGGCAATACGGCGTCGAGATCGTGTTCGGGCTGTGCGGCGATACCAGCCTGCCGCTCTACGACGCGCTCGCCCGGCTCGATCACGGGATCGTCCACGTGCTCGCGAGGGACGAGCGTTCCGCCGCCTATATGGCCGACGCCTATGCCCGGCTGAGCGGCCGCGTCGGGGTCTGCGAGGGGCCGTCGGGCGGCGGCGCGACCTATATCCTGCCGGGCGTCGTCGAGGCCAACGAGTCCTCGGTGCCGCTGCTCGCGATCACCTCCGACATCTCGGTGTCGGCGCGCGGACGCTTCACCCTGACCGAGATCGACCAGGAGGCGCTGTTCCGCCCGGCGACCAAGTGGAACGCGGTGATCGACCGCGCCGCCGACATTCCGCGCACGATGCGCGCCGCCTTCTCGGCGATCACGGCGGGACGGCCCGGCGCGGCCCATATCGGGCTGCCCTACGACGTCCAGCGCGATCCGGTGGAGGAGGGGGATGTCCGGGCCGGCCCGCATGCGCCGCGCCGGGCGGCGCCCGACCCGGACTCGATCCGCGCCGCGGCCGACGCGATCGCGAGCGCTTCGGCGCCGCTTTTCATCTGCGGCGGCGGGGTGCTGACGGCGGGCGCGGACGCGGCCCTGCTCGGCCTCGCCGATTCCATCGGCGCCCCGGTCGCGACCACGATCAGCGGCAAGGGAACCGTCGCCGAGACCCACGAGCTCGCGGTCGGGGTGGTCGGCAGCAATGGCGGCACCAGGGAGACCAGGGCGGTGGTCGAGGCGGCGGATCTCGTGGTCTTCGTCGGCTGCCGGGCGGGCTCGGTCACCACCGAGCGCTGGCGCTACCCCGCCCCCGGCGGGACGCGCATCGTCCATGTCGATGTCGACCCGCTTGTGCCTGGCGCCAACTACCCGACCGAGGCCGCCGTGGAGGGCGATGCGTTGCTCGCCCTCGAAGCCTTGGCCTCGGCGCTCGACGGGGCGTCGCCCGGGCGGATCGACCCCGGCTTCGTCGCCGCGCGGAAGGCGGAGAAGTTCCGCGCCTTCGACGAGCTCGCCACGGCGGACGCGACGCCGATTCGCCCCGAGCGCCTGGTGGCGGCGTTGCAGGCGGCGCTCCCCGAGGACTTCGTGGTGATCGCCGATCCCGGCACGCCGTGCCCCTATCTCTCGGCCTATCTGGTGCTGGACAGGCCGGGACGGCGGTTCCTGTCGAACCGCGCGCACGGGGCGCTCGGCTATGCCATGCCCGCCGCGATGGGCGCCCATTTCGCGCGGCCCGACGCGAGATGCGTCGCCGTGATGGGCGACGGCAGCTTCGCCTTCGCCGCCGGCGAGCTGGAGACGGTGGTCCGCCTCGATCTCCCCGTCACCTTCGTGGTGGTCTCGAACGCCTCCTTCGGCTGGATCAAGGCGGGCCAGAAATCGGGCTATGGCGGGCGCTACCACGCGGTCGATTTCTCGCCCAGCGACCATGCGCGGATCGCCGAGGCCTATGGCGTGCGCGCGTGGCGGGTCGCCGAGCCCGGCGAGCTCGCGCCCGCGCTCGAGGCCGCGCTCGCCCATGACGGGCCGAGCCTGGTCGACGTCGTCTGCCAGCCGCTGGAAGAGGCCCGCGCGCCGGTCAGCGAATGGGTGGCGTGAGCGGATCCCCAACCCGTCATTCTCCCCATCGTCATTTCGACCGGAGCCGTGCGTCAGCACGGCGGAGTGGAGAAACCTCGTCCCCGTGGGGCAGGGAGGTTTCTCCACTACGCGCTGCGCGCTCCGGTCGAAATGACGAAGGGGTGGAAGCGGGGCAGGGAGGTTTCTCCACTACGCGCCTTCGGCGCTCCGGTCGAAATGACGGAGAGGTGGCTGGGGCGGGGAACGACGACACCACGGGGGCGCAGCACGGCGTCCCCCGCTCTCGTCATTTCGACCGGAGCCGTGCGTCAGCACGGCGGAGTGGAGAAACCTCGTCCCCGTGGGGCAGGGAGGTTTCTCCACTCCGCGCCTTGCGGCGCTCCGGTCGAAATGACGAGTGGGGGCGGACGGGCCGGGAGATTTCTCCCCTTCGACAAGCTCAGGGCAGGCTACTCCGCGCTGCGCGCTCCGGTCGAAATGACGGGTGCGACCTTCACCCCAGCCCGAAGGCCTCGGCCAGCAGGGCGTAGCTGCGGCGCCGGACCTGCTCGTCATGGGTCCAGGTGACGACGGCGATCTCCTGCACGTCGAGCTCATCGGCCAGCGCCCGGATGCGTTCGGCGACCCGGTCCGGGGTGCCCACGAAGGCCCGGTCGCGGTAGCGCGCGAGCGCCGCCTTCTCGACCTCCGAATAGGGGTGGGCGGCGGCGTCCTCGGGCGTCTCCAGCGACGCGTAGACGCCGTGGCGCCGCAACAGCTGCCAGCGCGCCCTGGGCGTGAAGTGGTGCTGCGCCTCTTCCTCGCTGTCGGCGGCGAGCGCCCAGACGCAGAGCCCGCCGGTCGCCTCGGGGTGGCGTTCGCTCGGGCTGTAGCCCTCGCGGTACAGGCGGAGCGCTTCTTCCGCCCCCTGGCCGTCGGTGAAGAACCACGCGAAGCAGTAGGGGAGGCCGAAATGCGCCGCCACCTGGGCGCCGTAATTCGAGCTCCCCAGCATCCACACCTCGGGCACCGTGTCGCCCGCCGGGTAGGCGCGGATCTGGGCGAAGGCATGCCCCTCGGCCAGCGGTTGGCCCGAGATCCAGGCGAGGATGTCGCGCACGTCGGCCGGGAACTGCTGCGGCCGCTCATTGGCCATCGGATGCAGCGCGTAGGCGGTCAGCCCGTCCGAGCCCGGCGCGCGGCCGAGCCCGAGATCGACGCGCCCAGGCGCCAGCGCATCGAGCACCCGGAACTGCTCGGCCACCTTGAGCGCCGAGTAGTGCGGCAGCATGATCCCGGCGCTGCCGATGCGGATGCGCCCGGTGGTCATCGCCAGCGCCGCGATCAGGATTTCCGGCGCGGTGCCCAAAATGCTCGGATGGTTGTGGTGTTCGGACACCCAGAACCGGTGATAGCCGAGCGCCTCGCAATGCGCCGCCAGCGCCACGGTATCGCGGATCGCCTGCCCGTGCGGCCTTCCGGCGGCGGCGATCGACTGGTCCAGAACCGAAAGGCGAAGCAAGCCCCATCTCCGGCGAGCGACAGGCGGGACGCCGCTGGTCCTCGTATTTCTGCGGCGCGAGCGGCGCACTATAGTCCGAACCCGCCTTTCGGGAACCAGGGACCGCGCCGCCGATGCTTCGACCCGACGACAACCGCCTGTCCGGCAACGGCTGCAAGCCGCGCCTCCTGCTCGCCCGCGTCGCCGACCTGCCGGGCCATGTTCCGATGAACCCCGCGCCGGAGGGTATCGTCGAGCCCGCCGGCGCCGCCGCGGGATGACGATACGCCTGCACTACAACCCGGATTGCCCGGTCTGCGCGCGCCGGGCAAGCCGCGCGGCGCGCCTCGACTGGCTCGGCCGGGTCGAGCTCAGCACCGACGTCTCGCCCCTCGGTCCGGTGCCGCCCGGCGAGATCGTGGTCGTGGACAAGGAGAGCGGGAACGCGTTCGACGGTATCCGCGCCATGCGCAAGCTGTGTTTGCAGGTCCCGCTGCTGTTCCCCTACGGGCTCGCCCTCTATCTGCTGCCAACGCGATGAGCGCACGGACCCGGCGCCGGCTGATGCATCCGCTCTGCGGGGCGGATATCGCGACGCTGGTCCGGGTGCTGGGGCGCAATGGCGGGGTGGCGCCGTGGGCCCTGCCGCAGGCCGCGCTCGCGCTCGCGGTCGCCGCCGCGCGGCTGCCGTCGAGCCTCGCCGAGCGCGCCTGGGTCGCGCGCGCCCTGCGGCAGGCCGGCGACATGCCGCCGCCGGTGTTCATCGTCGGGCACTGGCGCACCGGCACCACCCATCTGTTCAACATCCTGGCGCGGCACGGCTTCTCCTATGTCTCGCCGCTCGCCGCCGGCATGCCGTGGGACTCGATGGGGCTGACGGCGGCGCTCCGCCCGCTGCTCGAACGCATGCTGCCGCGCGACCGCATGATCGACGCCATCCCGGTCGAGCCCGATTCGCCGCAGGAGGACGAGATCCCGCTCGCCAACATGAGCGCGGTCTCGTTCTATCACGGCATCTATTTCCCGCGGCGCTTCGCCGGGAATTTCGACCGCGGGGTGTTCTTCGAGTCCTGCACCGCGCGGGAAGTCGGCGCGTGGAAGGAGACCCTCGCCGGTTTCTCGCGCAAGACCTGGCTCGCCGGCGGCCGCCGGCGGCTGCTGGTCAAGAACCCGGTCCATACCGCGCGCATCCCGACGATCCGCGAGATCTGGCCGGACGCCAAATTCGTCCACTGCGTGCGCGACCCGTTCGAGGTGTTCCGCTCGATGCGCAACTTTTACGACACGCTGTTCCCCGCCCTCGCGCTCCAGCCGCACGACCCGCAAGCGGTCGAGCGCATCGTGCTCGACGGCTACAGCCGGCTGATGGACCGCTTCATCGCCGACCGGCCCGACATTCCCGACGGCAATTTCCACGAGATCCGCTACGAGCGCCTGACGGCCCAGCCGATGGAGGAGGTCGCCGCGCTCTACGACGCGCTTGGGCTCGACGGGTTCGAAGCCGCCGAGCCCGCCTTCCGCCGCTATCTCGACGGCATCGGGGACTACCGGCGCAACCGCTACGACGACCCGCCCGAACAGCGCGCGAAGGTGGCGGCCGCCTGGCGGCGCTATATCGAGCACTGGGGCTATGACGTGCCCGGCGGTGAGGGCGGGGTGGGGTGAGCGGATGGCCGGAACATCCCCGGACGTGTTCCGGGGGCCAGCCATGACGCGGTGGAGACAGGACGCTAGTCGTGCTCCAAGGAGGTTCCTGTCGCGACGCCATCCCACAGGGCAACCGGTCCGTCCGTGGGCGGTCCTTCGATACGCCCGCCTTCAACGGGCTACTCAGGATGAGGGTTTTTTCCTCATCCCGGGTAGGCGCATTCCGCCGTACCGAGGGACGGCCGCGCCCCTATGACCGACCTGGTGACCGGCGGGGCGGGGTTCATCGGCTCGCGGCTGGTCGCGCGGCTGCTGCGGGGGGGCGGCGCGGTGCGGGTGCTCGACCTCGACGCCGATGCGCCGCTGCCGGACGGCGTCGAACGCATCGTCGGATCGGCGGCCGACCGGGAGACCCTCCGCCGCGCCATGGCGGGGGTGGGCCGCGTGTTCCACGCCGCCGGCAATCCCCGGCTGTGGGCGCGGCGGAACGCCGATTTCATGGCGGCCAATCTCGACACCACCCGGGCGGTGCTCGACGAAGCCGCGCGAGCGGGCGTCGCGCGCATCGTCTTCGTCTCGACGGCGGCGATCCACTTCGCGCCCCGCAGCGGCGGCGCGGCGCCCGGGCTCGACGACATGCCCGGCGGCTACACCCGCTCCAAGTTCCACGCCGAGCGGGCCGCGCTCGATGCCGCCGCGAACGGGCTGCCGGTGGCGGTCGTCAACCCCTGCCTGCCGCTGGGGGCGGGGGACCGCAACCTCACCCCGCCGACGCGGATGCTGCTCGATTTCGTCGATGGCGCGACGCCGGCCTTTCTCGACTTCGAGCTCCGCATCGTCGATGTCGGCGACCTCGCCGAGGCCTGTATCCGGGCGGCGGAGCGGGGCGCGCCCGGCGAGCGGTATTTTCTCGGCGGCCCGCCGCTCAGGCTCTCCGAACTGCTCGCCATGGCGGGGCGGATCGCCGGGCTCGAAATGCCGCGGCGCCGGGTGCCTTACGCGCTCGCTTTGGCCGCCGCTTCCGTCTCCGGGATGGCGGCGCGCATCGCCGGGCGGGAGCCGCGGGCGCCGCTCGAAGGCGTCCGGCTGACCGGGCGCCCGCCCGCGCCGGGCGCGCTCCGCACCGCCGCCGATCTCGGCCTCGCGCTGCGCCCGGTCGAGGAAACGCTCGCCGAGGCGCTCGCCTGGCTCGCCGAACAGGGGCTCGCGAAGCGGCGCTTCAGCGTCGCCCGACCGGCCAGGTGAGCATCAGAGCGGGCAGCACCGTGAGGCTGCAGGCGAGCAGGCTCAGCAGGGCCACGGTCAGCAGCACCCCCATGCTCGCCGTGCCCGGGTGGCTCGAGATCCCGAGGCTCGCGAAGGAGGCGAGCGTGGTCAGCGCGCTGAACAGCACCGCGCGCGGCGTGCTCGAACGGATCGCGTCCGCCGCCGTGCCCTCCCGGCGCTCGCGCGCCAGCAGGTGGATGCCGTTGGCGACCCCGAGCCCGAACAGGAGCGGCAGCACGATCACGTTGGCGTGGTTGAACGGCAGCCCGACCGCGACCATCGCGGCCACGGTGACCAGCGCCGCCAGCGCCAGCGGCAGGAAGCCGATCGCCACCGAGCGCACCGACCGCAGGGTGAGCGCGAGCAAGAGCGCGATCGCGACGACGGCGATCGCGGTGGCGCGGAAGAAGGCCCCGATCACCGCATCGCCGGCCTCCAGCACGGTGACCGGCGGGCCGACCGCGCCCGGCGCCGCGCCGCGCACCGCCTCGACGAAGCGGCGCAACGCGTCGCGGTCGCGGTGGATCGGCGCCACCGCGCGGATCTCCACCTTGGCGCGGCCGTCGGCGGCGATCCAGCGCTCGCTGAGCGCGGCCGGGACGTCCGCGATCCCGACCGGCTCGGCGGCGAGCGCGTCCTGCAGCCGTCGCACCGCCGCCGGCAAATTGCCGAGCAGCCTCGCGGCGAGGCCGTCGAGCCGCGCCGCGCCGGGATCGGCGGCGACCAGCGCGGCGAGCGCCGCGGCGAGGCGGCGCGAAGCGTCCGCTTCCGCCGCCCCGCCGGTCGCGGCGAGCGCGTCGAGCTTCCGCTTGAGGCCGCCGAGCGCGGCCAGGGTCTCGGCCCGGGTCGGCGGCGGCGCGCGGTCGTCGACGAAGGCGGGCGCGACCAGATCGGCCACCTCCTCGACGATCTCGAGCTTGTCCTCCTGGTCGTCGGGCACGAAGCGCGAGAGCGTGCGTGCGCTGTCGACCTCGGCGAGCTTGCCGATGCGCGCGGCCTCCGCGTCGGCGGCGTCGAGGGAACGGGCGAGGTGGACCAGCGCGTAGGCATCGCCGTCGCCGTCCTCGACCAGCTCCATCACGGTCTGCACCGACTCGCTCTCGGGATCCTTGAGGCGCAGCGGGTCGAAATCGAAGCGCACCCAGGGCGAGAGCGCTGCGGTGGCGACGAACAGGATCCCGGCCGCCGCCACCACGCCCCGCGCGCGGCCTTCCAGCAGCCCGGCCAGCCCGGCCGCGAAACGCCCGCCGCCGCCGGTGCTGCCCGCCCGCACCCGGAGCACCGCCATGAAGGCGGGCAGCAGGGTGAGCGTCGCGAAGAAGCCGATCGCCATCCCTGCGCCGGCGATGAAGCCGAGCTCGGCGAGGCCGAGATAGTCGGTCGGCAGGAAGGACAGGAAGCCGAACCCGGCGGCAAGCGCGGCGAGCGCCAGCCCCGGCCCGACGCTGGCCGCGGCGAGCGCGCTCGAGGTCGCGCGCTCCAGCCCGTCCCTGGCCGCCTCGCAGTAGCGCAGCCCGTAATGGATGCCGAAATCGACGCAGAGCCCGATGAACAGCACCGCGAAGGCGACCGAGATCAGGTTGAGCACGCGGACCGTCGCCGCCGCGAAGGCCGCGGTCCAGACCAGCCCGACGAGGAGGGTGGCGAGCACCGCGAGCGGCATGCGGAACGAACGGAAGCAGAGGAACAGCAGCAGGATCACCAGCGAGAGCGACAGCGCGCCGGCGATCTCCATGCCGCTCCGCACCGTCCGCAGCTCCTCGTGCTTGAGCGCCGGACTGCCGGTCAGGCGCAGCGTGACGCCCTCGGCGATGTCGGCCGGCATCGCCGCGGCGATGGCGCGGATCGCGGCGATCGCCTGGCGCGCCGGGCGGATCTCGTCGAAGGCGAGCGCGATCTCGACCAGGATCAGCTGGCGGGTGCCCGACCGCCTTCCGTCCTCCTCGCCGAACATCAGCCCCATCCAGGACAGCGCGCCCGGCTCCCGCCGCGCCTCGGCCTCGACCACGGCGGCGATCCGCGCGAGCGCGTCGGCGAGGTCGGCGAGCCCGCCGTCTTCGCCGTCCTCGATGCGCTTGTCCGCCGCCAGCGAGAGCATGTCGGCGAGGCCGCGGATGCTGCGGTCCTGCCACACCGTGCCGAGGAAAGGCTGGGCGGCGACGATGCGGTCGGCGGTCTCCTCCAGCTCGTCCAGCGGCAGCAGCAACAGCCCGTTGCGGCGGAAGAAGGGATCGCCGCCCGGGTGGAACACCGAGCGGAACAGCTCGGGCCGTCCGGCGATGCGCCCGCCCAGCCAGAGCGCCGCGCGTTCGGCCTGTTCCGGCGTGTCGGCGTCGATCACCGCCACCAGGTCGCGCGCCTGGCGCGGGAACGCCGCGCGCAGCTCGGCATCGAGGCGGCGGAATTCGAGCTCCGGCGAGAGCATCGACGCGGTGTCGGAATTGATCCCGAGCGTGCGCGCGGCATAGACCCCCGCGGCGACGGCGCTGAGGATGCCGAGGATGGCGATCGGCCAGGCGAAGCGGTGGGCGATCCTGCCCCATCGGGCGAAGAAGCGTCCCGCCGCGCTGGTCTCGTGATGGGGCGGTGCGGACAAGGGAACCTTGGCGGTCACGGCGCGACCGGGCGCCGGTGCCGGATATGGGCACTCGGGCGCCCGCCGGTCAAGCGCCGGCGACCCTTGAGCCGGCCTGCCGCCCGCCTATGCTGCGGCTCCCCACGGCGCAAGGAGCGAGCGATGACGCGATACGAACCGGTCGACCCGGAGACCATGAGCGAGGCCCAGAAGGCGGTGCACGACTCGATCGCCTCGGGGCCGCGCGGCGCCGTGTTCGGCCCCTTCCCGGTGCTGCTGCACAGCGCCGGGCTCGCCGAGCAGGTCCAGAAGCTCGGCGCCTTCCTGCGCTTCGGCTCCACCCTGCCGGGAAACCTGCGGGAAATCGCGGTTCTGGTCACCTCGCGCTTCTGGCAGGCCGAGTTCGAGTGGTACGCCCATGCGCCGATCGCCTGGGAAGAAGGCGTGTCCGAGGCGGTCATCGAGGCGATTCGGCAGGGCGAGGAGCCCGCCTTCGCCGACGAGGCGGAGGCGGCGGTCTGGCGCTTCACGACGACGCTGCACCAGACCCGCTCCGTGGACGATGCGACATATCGCCGCGCCCGGGCGGTTCTGGGCCAGGAGGCGCTCACCGACTTGATCGCGGTCGCGGGCTACTACACGCTGCTGGCCATGACGCTCAACGTCTACAGCGTGCCGACGCCCGACGGGTCGCGCGCGTTCGGCGGCTGAGCGCCGGCCCGGGGGAGGGGATCATGGACCAGGGCGCGGTCGTGCTGGTGACCGGGGGTTCGTCCGGCATCGGCCAGGCGGCGGCGCGGCAGCTCGCGCGCAAGGGCTGCCGGGTCGCGGTCAACTACCGGGAGAACCAGGCGGGCGCGGCGGAGACCGTCGCCGCCTGCGAAGACGCCGGCGGCGAGGCCTTCGCGCTCCGGGGCGACGTGGCCGACGATTCCCGATGCCGCGCCATGGCGGAGGCGGTCGAGGCGCGCTGGGGGCGGCTCGACGGGCTGGTCAACAACGCCGGCACCACCCGCTTCCACGACCCGTTCGACCTCGAAGGGCTGACCGCGGACGACTTCGCCTCGTCCTACGCGGTCAACGTCACCGGCGCGTTCCAGATGGCGCGCGCGGCGGTCCCTGCGATGAAGCGGGCGGGCGGCGGCGCCATCGTCAACGTCTCCTCCTTCGCCGCCGCCATCGGCGCCGGCAGCTCGATCGCCTATACCGCGTCGAAAGGCGCGGTCAACACGCTCACCCTCTGCCTCGCCCGGGTGCTGGCGCCGGAGATCCGGGTCAACTGCGTCGCGCCGACGCTCACCGACACGCGGTGGAACCGGGACGGGCTCGGCGACGAGCGCTACGAGACGGTGCTCTCGGGCTTCGTCGCCTCGGCGCCGCTCAAGACCAAGATCGTCGCCGACGACGTGGCCGACGCCATCGTCTGGCTGGTGACCGGCGCCAGGCTGGTGACCGGCGAGATCGTCCCGATCAGCGCCGGCACCCATCTCGGGTAGGGCGCGGGCTAATCCAGCAGCGCGCGCAGCAGATCGGCGTTGGCGGGGCCGGGGGCGAGCTCGCCGCGCTCGATGCGCCGGGCGATCTCGACGAGCCGCCGGTTGACCGGGGCCTCGCCGCCGAGCCCGGCCTGCCCGTCCACGACGAGGCCGTTGATCTCGTCGATCTCGGCCCGCCTTCCCTTGATCCAGTCCTGCAGGCTGGCGACCCTGGTATCCGACAGCGTCCATCCCTTCAGCACCGCGTCGAACAGCACCGTCGCATGGTGGTCGGGGTCGTTCACCTCGACCCGCTTGTCGCCGAAGATCGGCACCAGATCGTGGCCGAGCCCGATCCCGGTGCGCATGGCTTCGCGGCCGGCCGCCCGCATCACCTCCAGGATGCCGGGCAGCTCGACCGAATCGGCGAGCGGCAGGCCGAGGATCGACGAGGGCAGGAACTCGGCCGCGTTGGCGACCAGCTTCATCCACTTCGCCGAGCGGACGTCGTCGCGGATCTCGACCGCGCCGGCATGGCGCAGCACCTCGGCGATCTCCGCCTCGCGGCCGCGCGTCGCCTCGTCATAGGCGCCGACCGCGAACCAGGTGCCGTCCGGCGGCGTCTGCCGCACCACCCTGCCGGGCTCGAACATGTTGGCCGCGACCTCGATCACCGCGCCCAGCGTGCGCTCCGACCCCACCACCGAGGCCACTTCGTCCATCGTCATGCCGTTCTGGAGACCGGCGACCAGCCCGTCCGGGGCGACCAGCGGCTCGATCAGCTGGCACGCCCAGCGGGTGTCGTAGCCCTTGACGCCCAGGAAGACGATGTCGAAGGGCGCGCGCAGCGTCGCCACGTCGCACAAATGGAACGCGGCGACCGGCACGGTCACCGTCTCGCCGGGCATCTCGACGCGGAGCCCGTCGGCGCGCATCGCCTCGACATGGGCCGGCCACTGCTCGATGAAGCTCACGTCCAGCCCGGCCCGCACCATGTCGGCGCCGAACCCGGCCGAGGTCGCGCCGGTCCCCACGATCGCGATGCGCTTGTCCGCCATGCCGCGCCCGTCCCCTCCGTCGTTCGGACGTTCTCAGCCTAGGGCGATCGCGCGGCGACCGGCAAGGGCGCGATTTCGGCTCCCGGCGGCGGCCCGGATGCGCGATAGTCGCCCTTCGGCCACCGCATGGAGGGAACGGCATGGACGGGAACGGCAAGGACGGATCGCTGGAGGCGCGGCTGCGGGATATCGAGGACCGGCTCGAGATCTACAATCTGATCGCCTCGCACCCGCCGAGCGCCGATACCGGGGCCGACTACTACACTCGAATCGTCTACACCGAGGACGGCAGCTTCGACCGCGGCGAGGGTCTCGACAGCGCGGTCGGCAACGAGGCGATCGCCGCGATGACCCAGACCCCCGGGCACCAGCGCGCGATCCAGGGCGGTCTCGCGCATTTCGCCGGGTTGCCGCATATCGCGATCGACGGCGACACGGCGTCGGTCACGTCGTATCTGCTGCTGCTCCACCCGGACCCGCGCGACGACGTCCGGGAGCTGCCCAATCACGGGCTTTCGCCCGGCTTTCGCATCCACCGCGTCGCCGCCAACCGGTGGACGCTGGCGAGGACGCCCGACGGGTGGCGGATCGAGAGCCGCAAGCTGCGCCCGCTGGACGGGTCGCAGCCCGCGCGCGACATCCTCGCACAGGCGCTTGCCGGCTATCGTCCGGCGGGGTGAGGAGCGCTTCGCCCGCATGAGCGCCGGCCGCCTCGAGGACGCCAGGCTGCTGCGGGGGCAGGGCCGGTTCGTCGACGATCTCGGCTTCCCCGGCGCGCTCCACGGCGTCGTCCTCCGCTCGCCCCACCCCGCGGCGATCCTGCGCCGGCTGGACGTCGCGGCGGCGCTCCGCGTCGAGGGCATCGTCGGGGTGGTTACGGCGGAGGAGCTGGCGCGCGACGGCGTCGGCGACCTGCCGTTCATGAGCACCGTCGAGGCGCCGGGCGGCGGGCCGGTCGACACGCTGGCCATGCCGCTGCTGGCCCGCGATGCGGTGCGCTATGTCGGCGAGCCGGTGGCCTTCGCGGTGGCCGAAAGCCCGGCGGCGGCGCGCGAGGCCGCCGAACGGATCGTCGTCGCGTATGCGCCCGGGGACTGCGTGACCGATCTGCTGGAGGCCGCCCGGCCCGGCGCGCCGCCGGTGCAGGAGGGCGGCGGCAATGTCGTGGGCGAGCTCCGCATGGGCGATCCGGCGGCCTGCCGGGCGGCGCTCGACGGGGCGCGGCATCGCGTCGCCCTGAAGCTCCGCAACAACCGGCTGGTTCCCCACCCGATGGAGCCGCGCGCGGCGACCGGGCTTTACGACGCGGCGAGCGAAACCTGGACGCTCCATTGCGCCAACCAGGCGCCGCATCACGGGCGGGCGACGCTGGCATCCGTGTTCGGCGTTCCACGGGAGCGCATCCGGGTCAGGGTCGGCGACATCGGCGGCGCGTTCGGCGGCCGGGTGACGCCCTGCGCCGAAGACGCGCTGGTGCTCCACGCGGCCAGGCGTTTCGCCCGCCCGGTCCGCTGGCGCGCCGAGCGCGCCGAGACCTTCCTGGCCGAGTATCACGCGCGCGACCACGCCGCCGAGATCGAGATCGGCTTCGACGACGGGCTCGAAATCGTCGCCCTGCGGGTCGCCGATCACGCCAATCTCGGCGCCTATGCCACGCCGTTCGGCATTCCGATCGCGACCACGACGGGCAACCGGATCGCCACCGGCGCGTACCGCGTGCCGGTGGCCGACATCGCGGTGAGGACCGTGCTGACCAACACCGCGCCGACCGGGCCCTATCGCGGTGCGGGGCGGCCGGAGGCGATTTTCCGGCTCGAACGGGTGCTCGACATGGCCGCCTGGCGGCTCGGCGTCGACCCGGCCGCGCTGCGCCGGCGCAATCTGGTGCGCAAGGACGAGCTGCCCTACCGCGTGGTCTCCGGGCTCGCCTATGACAGCGGCGACTTTCCCCGCCTGCTCGACCGCGCGCTGGCGCTCGCCGACTGGGACGGTTTCGCCCGGCGACGCGAGGGCTCGCGGAACCGGCAAAGGCTGCGCGGACGGGGGCTCGCCTACCACATCGATTCGACCAGCGGGCTGTCGCCCAGGGAGACCGTCGAGGCGGTGGCGACGCCGGACGGAAGGGTGCGGCTCCATTCCGCCACCCAGGACATGGGCCAGGGCCTCAAGACCACCTATGCGCGGATCGCAGGCGGGATCTTCGGCCTGCCCCCCGAGGCGGTCGACATCGTGCAGGGCGACACCGCCGCGACCCCCGAGGGGCCGGGGAGCTACGGCTCGCGCTCGCTCTATACCGGCGGGTCGGCGGTATTGGCGGCCTGCGAGACCCTGGTCGAGCGCCTCGGGATTCTGGCCGCCGGGCGCTTCGAGGCCTCGCCCGGGGACGTCGCCTTCGCCGATGCGAGGCTGAGCGTCGCCGGCACCGATCTCTCCATCGCGATGGGCGCGCTGGCGGCCGCCGCGCCCGGTGGCGAAATCCGCGCGGCGGGGGAGGCCGAGGCGCCGTTCTGCTTCCCCAACGGGTGCTATGTCTGCGAGGTCGAGATCGACCCCGAGACGGGCGCGGTCCGCATCGACCGCTTCCACGGCGTCGACGATTCGGGCCGCATCGTCAACCCGCCGATCGTGCACGGCCAGACCCATGGGGGGCTCGCCCAGGGCATCGGCCAGGCGGTGCTGGAGGAGATCCGCTACCAGGCGCGGAGCGGCCAGCTGCTGACCGGCTCCCTGATGGACTACGCCTTGCCGCGCGCGGACGACCTGCCGGCATTCGAGACCGTGATGGACGAAGGGGAGCCGACCGCGACCAACCGGCTCGGGGTCAAGGGCGCCGGCGAGAGCGGCGCGGTCGGCGGGCCGCCGGCGGTGGCGTCCGCGGTGCTGGACGCGCTGCGCGCCCACGGGATCGAGCATCTCGACATGCCGTTCACCCCGGAGCGCGTGTGGCGCGCCCTGCGCGACAGCCCCCGTCGCTAGACCGGAAAGGCCAGCGCGTCGTCCGCCAGCGCCACGCGGACGCCCCCTCGTCATTTCGACGGACCCCGGACTTGATCCGGGGCGGAGCCGTGCGGAGCACGGCGGCCCCCCTTCGTCATTTCGACGGACCCCGGACTTGATCCGGGGCGGAGCCGTGCGTCAGCACGGCGCCCCCCCCTTCGTCATTTCGACCGGAGCCGTGCGAAGCACGGCGGAGTGGAGAAACCTCGTCCCCATGGGGCAGGGAGGTTTCTCCACTGCGCGCTCCGCGCTCCGGTCGAAATGACGATTGGGGTGCCCATGGGGCAGGGAGGTTTCTCCACCGTCATTTCGACCGGAGCCGTGCGAACCACGGCGGAGTGGAGAAACCTCGTCCCCGTGGGCGCGCCACCCTTCGTCATTTCGACCGGAGCCGTGCGTCAGCACGGCGTAGTGGAGAAACCTCGTCCCCATGGGGCTGGGAGGTTTCTCCACTCCGCGCTTCGCGCTCCGGTCGAAATGACGAGTTGGCGGGCGGCCCGCGCCTTCACCCCGCCAGAAAGCCCCGCACCAGGGCCAGCGTCTCGGCGGCCCGTTCGAGCTGGGGGATGTGGCCGCAATCGGGGAGGATCTCGACCCGGCTGCCGGCGATGCGGGTGCCGAACTCGGCGGCGTAGGCCGACGGGATCAGCGCGTCGTCGGCGCCCCAGACGATCAGCGTCGGCGCGCGCACCCGGTGCAGGCGCCGGCTGAGCCCCTTCTCCGGGATCGGCCAGACGAACTTGCCGGTGCAGCCGAGCGCCCAGACCAGCCCGGCGGTCGCCGCCACCGCCTCGCCCGGGTCCTCGGGCGGGGTGAACATCGCTTGCGCGGCGGCGCAGCCGGGGTCCTTGAACAGGAGCGCCGGAAGCTCCTCGGGCGGGGTCATGATCCAGTTGGCGATCGGCCGGTCCTCGCGCCACAGGCCGATCGGGGCGAGCAGCACCAGGCGCTCGAACAAAGCGGGGTCGTGCGCGGCGAGCTCGGCCGCCATCATCCCGCCGAAGGACTGGCCGACCGCCACCGCCGGGCGCTCGAGCCCGAGCGCCGCGATCGCCTCCTGGTAGACCAGCACCAAATCCCACAGGTCGTCGACGGCGTGGATCGCTTCCGGATCGCCCGCGCTGGTGCCGGGATGCTCGGGCGCGATCACCGTCCAGTCCGCGCCGAGCGCCTCGAGGAACGGATCGAAATGGAGCCCCGCCGCCGGGTGCAGATAGACCAGCGGCGGGCCCGACCCGGCGATCCGGACGCGCATCGTGAGCCGCCCGCCCCACACTTCGACGGCGCGTTCCTCGATCGCCGCGCCCGCCATCACGCGGCTCCGCGCAGCGCGGCGCCGGCGGGCTCCGGGCTGCCGCCGAGGCGCTCGGGCCACCAGCGATGCGGCGCATCGTCCCCCATTGTCTCGGCGCGCAGCCGCGGCAGCACGCTCGCGGCGAAGCGTTCGACATTGTCGGCGACCAGGTCGCGCGGCATCGAGCCCATCTTCAGCATCACCACCAAATTGCCGACGCCGTAGCCGCGGGCGATGCCGGCGAGGCGCTCGGCCACCGTCGCGGGCGATCCCACGACGGCCGCGCCGACCTCCAGGATGCGCCCGATACCGGCGTGGCGCATCTCGTGCGCGAAGCCGAAATCGCCCGCCTGGTCCTCCAGCAGGAAGCGGATGCCGGGCAGCGAGATGCCGCCCGGTATGGCGAGCTTGCCGAGGCTGGTCGCGCCCGGCCCCTTGTTGAAGAAGTATTCGAGATGGGGGCCGTAGACCCGCTCGGCCTCTTCGTCGGTCTCGCCGACGCAGACCGAGGCCATGAAGGCGAGCCGGTTGGGGTTGGCCGGGATGCCGGCGGCATCGGCGACCTCGCGGAAGCGCGCGAAGACGCGGCTTGCGGTGAGCTCGCTGCCGAACCAGCCAAAATAGTTGAAGCCGAAATTGTTTTCGAGCGCGAGCCGCATCGTCGCCGGGTTGCCGACCCCGGTGATCCACACCGGCAGCGCCTTCTGCAACGGGCGCGGCCAGATATTGACCGAGGGGAGCTGGGTGAAGCGGCCGTTCCAGGCGAAGGGCTCGGGATCGCTCCAGGCACGCAGCACGAGGCGCATGTTCTCCTCGTAGCGCCGGCGCACCTCGATCGGCGGCACGCCGTTGTTGATCGCCGCGTCGAACATCAGCCCGACCGGGAAGCCGGCCATCAGCCTTCCGCCCGAGATGCAGTCGATCATCGCGTATTCCTCGGCGACGCGGACCGGCTCGCGCGCCTTGCCGAGCGAGCGCCCGACCGGATAGACCGCCACGTCGAGCCCCTCGGTCTCGGTGGCGTAGCCGATGGCCGAGCCGATCAGGCTCGGGTTGGCTGTCATGTCGTAGGTGGTCTGGGCGTGCTCGGTGAAGGCGACGCCGTCGAAGCCGAGCCGGGCGGCCTGCATGATGTAGTCGAGATAGTCGCGGAACGCGGCCCGCACCTCGCCCGGCTCGGCGAGCGCATAGGGCGTCGTCACCGTGCCCTCGTGGCGGTCCTCGAAGTCGTCGGGAAACTTGCGGTACTGGTTCTGCGCGAACGCCACGATCTTCATGGCCGTCTCCCCTGGCGGCGGGTGCGGGGAAGCGTAGCGTGGATCGCGTGAGGTTGGAACCGCCGGCCCGGGCGATTCCATGGCGAAGGGGAGACCCCGGACAGGAGCGCCGCCCCGTCCCGTGGCCGATCTGCTGGAGCGGATGCGCGAGACCGGTGCATCTCGCCAAGACCGCCGCCTACGGCGTGGTGGGGGGCACCGCGTCGGCGGCAGCGGCGGCCGGCAAGCTCCGCTTCGTGCCGGCGATGGAGAGGAGCGACAGCCGGGAAGCGGCGGGCCTCCGCCGGTCGATCGCCCTCGAATGGGTCGCGGTCTGCGCAATCCTGTTCGTCACCGCCGGGCCGAGCAACCCTCAGCCCTCCCTCAGCAGCCACCGGAAGACCAGCGTGGCGGCGACGGCGCCAAGAAGCTGGGCCAGGATGAAGCCGGGGGCGTGTGCCGGCATGATGCCGGAGAAGGTGTCGGTCAGGCTGCGCGCGACGGTGACCGCCGGGTTGGCGAAGGAGGTCGACGAGGTGAACCAGTACCCGGCCGTGATGAACAGCCCGACGGCGTAGGGCGTCGCGTCCGGGCGGAATCGCACGGTGCCCAGGATCGTCGCCACCAGCCCGAAGGTCGCGACGAGCTCGCCGGTCCATTGCCCGAGCCCGGTCCGGCTCTTGACCGAGGCGTCGAAGGCGGGCTCGCCGAACATAACATGTGCGACGAGCACCCCGGCCAATCCGGCCGCGACCTGGACCACAACGTAGAGCGCCGCGTCGCGCGCGCCGATCTCGCGCCGGATCAGGAAGGCGAGGGTGACCGCCGGGTTGAAATGAGCCCCGGAGACCTGCCCGAAGACCAGGATCAGCACCGCCAGGATGGCGCCCGTCGCGATCGTGTTCCCGAGGAGCGCCAGCGCCACGTTCCCGCCGGCGAGGGTCTCGGCCATGATCCCCGAGCCGACCACGGTCGCCAGCAGGAAGCCGGTCCCGAGCGCCTCGGCCGCCAGCTTTCGGGCGAAGGAGAAGGTCACTTGCGCCTACCGGGCGTTGCGCCGCGGTCGGCCCGTCCTGCCGATGTCGTCGAGGCGCTCCTGGAGCGCGAGCCTGTCGAGCGAGGCGATCGGCAGATTGACAAAGATCGAAATCCTGTTGGTCAGCATGCGGTAGGTATCGACGAACGCCGCTGCGATCTCGGACTGGGTGCCGGTCGCAGCCGCGGGGTCGGGAATGCCCCAATGCGCCGACATCGGCTGGCCCGG
>Ga0209754_1001609_pt1 | contig 21324 bp, 22 predicted proteins | sample MesohylBB_FD_187295 | JGI IMG/M metagenome (GOLD analysis project Ga0209754, IMG submission 187295) | Host-associated microbial community of the marine sponge Aplysina aerophoba from Gulf of Piran - sponge mesohyl, lysed by bead beating... | ecosystem: Host-associated > Porifera > Sponge >... | reverse complement strand
TCGCCGACCGTCAGGGCATTGCCCCCGGCGCCGCAGGCCTCGTCGATCAGGGCCGAGGCGGCGGGCCAGCGGGTGTCGTCGAGGGCGGCCTCGTGCAGCAGCCCGAGGCAGCGCTCGAACGCATCGTCCGGGTTCATGCCGTCTCGCTTCGCGCGGTCATCGCCTGGGTCCGCCTTGTCTCCATGGGCGCGCGTCCGCAGGAGATGCGCTTCAGGACTCAGGTGGGAACGCGGCCGTCCGGGGCCAGTTGGATTTTGCGATGGCGGCCATTGGAAACCCTTATCCCGCGCCGCAAGCCGCCGCCGAGCGCCGGTCCGGGCGCACCGCGTCCTCCCTTTTCGCTACCCCTCGTTAGCGCGCCGGCACGCAAGATGAAAAAGCCGGTCCGCGCGGGATACATGCCCGGAAGGCATTGGGCGAAACCCGGCAGGATCGGCAGGGTCCGGTTCGTTCGGTTTGTCGATCGCGCGGTCCGGCGGCACGACAGGTTGCCGATCCCTCTTGACGCTGCCCGGCCGGTGCTGCACGCCGGGCGCCGAACACGGGGCGCGAGGCAGACATGTATCGGATCGACGGCGCACGATTCCGGACGGCGCTCCTGCCGCTTGTCGTGGCGGCGTGGGTCTTGGCCGCCCATGGGCGGACCGCCGCTGCCGCCGAAGACCTCCGCGCGGCGGGGGCGGACGCCGCCTCGTACGCCCCCTATCTCAGCGCAGGCGTGGCCCTGGTCCGCGCGCGGGACACCCGGTTCGTCGATGGCGCCGACGGCGGCCATGCCGCGCTCTACGGAAGCCCGCAACTCTTCGACGCTGGCGCCCTCGACGACGGTCTGCGGTTTCATCTGGCGGCGGGCGTCCGCCTGCCATACCGGCTGCGCGCGCAGCTGGAATTCGGCGTCGCTCGCGCCCTCGAATGGCGCGGCAACACGAACTACCGGGCCTCGGGCGCGCGCCAGCCTTCCGGGGCGAGGCTGGACACCTGGCAGCTCCTCCTCGCCGGGTTCCACGATTTCCCGGGATGGGAGATCGCCCCGGGCCGCCGGGCGCGGCCCTTTCTGGGCGCCGGGCTCGGGATCGCCGGCTACCGCCTTGGCGGCTACGTCCAGCGCTTCCCCGAACCGGACGATCCGCAGGGCCCCCTGCGCCGGGGTCCGGGCGGCGAGATCCCCTTCACCGCCCTTCCCGGGGGAAGCGGGCGGAACTTCACCTGGATGCTGACCGCCGGGATCGCGATACCGATCGGCGGCAGCATCCACCTCGACTTGAGCTACCGGTACACCGATGCGGGAGAAATCCGGACCGACGTCGGCGACATCGCCATCGTGCGCTACCGCGAGGACGGCCCCCGGAGGGAGATCCCGGTCCGGATCGACGAGACCTCCGCGGGCTACCGGACCCACGCATTGCTCTCGGCGCTGCGTGTCGAGTTCTAGCCCCCGAATGTCGTGACGCCAGACAGGCGGAAAGCGCCCGGCGCTCGGGCAGGACGGGTGGGCGACCGCCGCCTCGCGCCGCCGCCATGTTTTATGTTGTTCGTCAGGATTTGCCGCAATTCTGACCGAGTCGCGAAAAGCCAATCTTTTTCAGCACGTTATGGCAGCGCCCCGACCACCGGCTGATACTCGGTCTTCGTGCCGGAAGCGGGTGAAATTCAACTGCTGACCACGGTTGGCCCTTCGTGACCTTTTCGTCAGATTTCGGAGCGCTGTCGGGCATTTGCCCTGACGCTGGTCTTGCGCCGTAGCGCTTCACAACTATAGAGGAGGTATCGAATTCTAAACTTCGATGAACGGGGCACGTCTACATGAACCCAGAACAATTCAAGCGCTGGAGGAAGGAAATACTCGCAAGGCTCGACGTATTAAGGACCAAGGCGCGTCAGGCGCAACAGTATCTTGAAGCCAACAATCTCCGCGAGCTCAAGGACAAGGAGGATATTGAAGAAGCATGGCTTCGCGTTCAGGAACGATTTCCCACTGACCTGAAACCGCCCCGTGTCGGCGATCTCAACCGGCATCTCGGCTTCGCGATGCCGCACGATTTTTCCGATATCGAACAGATTGACATTCCGGCGATCGAAGGGGCCATAAAGCGCTACGGTCTCCGCGGTAATGAGTTCATCGAACACGAGCTAGCGGCGCTCGACGCCGGACTTGAAGCCTGGGAGCTGCTTCACCCACAGATTCGAGATGCTTGCATGACGCAGTACGACAATGGCTTGTATCGCGACGCTGCACGCACAGCGGTCGAACTGCTTATGGATGAAATCCGTCGCTTTACCGGACGGCAGGACGACGGCGATGCTCTCATTCGGGGTGCAGTCGGGGTCGAACGCCAGATTGCGTTTTCTGCGAACGAAGACGACAATCAGAAATCCATCACCGAAGGGCTGAAACTTATCCTACAAGGATTGTACAAGGGCATTCGGAATCCAGCTTCTCACGGCTACGATGGTTTCGCTCGTATGGAAACTTTCCAGGTTATGACCTTGTGCAGCTTACTGTTGGGTCGGCTACAATTGACCTGTAGGAATACTTCTTCTAATTAAATCGATCTGTTTCAGTCTAGGTTCGACTTTGTGGGTCGCGTTCTCACGCACATGGAATGATAAAGGATGAGCCGCTCGCCGTTCATAGTTCACATATAATAAGGATACTCCGATGACTCCCGTTGACCCATTGGTACATGCTTGAGAACCTTGCCGACTTGGCGGGCGGCCCTGATCGGGATGGGTAGCGCGCCATCGAACTGCGTTGAGTTCCAGTTCATCTTGCTCAGTGCCAGAACGTCGCGTGCAATCTCGCTGATAGGCGTATCGTTCGTATAGGGGCGCAGCATAAGCGGGCGTGGTACGCGCATGCCCGGATATGTGCGGTACACTGGGACGCTGCCTCGTGTAAACAGTACAGCCTCGCGGCCCGCGCCGATCATCGTGCCGCGCAGCGGCGGATAATCCCCTTCCCGATACATCGTGATCGGCGAGTTCTCCGAAACCCAGATAAGGTCGCTATAGGCCACATTCGCTTCGGCAAGGGCTTCCTGAAAGCCCTCTGCTTCGCGGGGCTCAAAGCGCGACGTTTTGAAGATTACCAGCCTGGCGGGGTAGTGATGGTGCTGATCGAAAAACGCCTTAAGCGAACGGCGCAGCAGATCATAAGCATCCTCCCGGTCGAGGTAGGGATGGCGATCACCTTTGTCGATCCTTGCACGCCCACCCCGCAGTATCAGCCCTTTACCGCGTTCATCGAACATCTGCGCCGTCGAGGTCAGGAGACGCTGACCGCTCAGGTCCCGATAGAATCCGATACCCACATAGCTGGTCTTTAACTGGTCTTCCGGACGGGGCAGCCGCCACGGTGCGCGTCCCGCCTTGTAAAACATGGCATTCAGCAGGTTCCATGCGCGCGTCGCGGGGTCCTGAACCCTCCGCATCGACTGCTTCAATTTTCGAGGAATGCGTGCATGATCGTCCCAAAGAGTCGGCCACACAAGTTGCGTCGGCTTCTGAAGGTGAAGTGTCTGCGCTTTCAGCAAATCCCTGAAATCCACTGTCCGGTCATCCCCGGCGTCATCATCATCCGATGAATCGGCGACATCGTTGACAACCCGCATGATGAGATCGAAGGGCAAGGCCGCAACGATTACGTCCGGCTTGTCCGAACCCTCAAGCATGGCGGATGCCTGATCCGAGAACAGCGTCGATGCTTCCCCAACGGCCTCTGCATGTTTCCTGATGCTGACAATCTCGCCGATATCTCGCACCGGCAGAATCCGCCGCGCTGTCGGGCCGACCTCAAAACGGCAACGGAACGGATTGTCGTTTCCAAGTCCCGGAAAGGGCGGGAACAGGTTCGGTTGCTTTGCCGACTTGCCGGGAATTGCGGATTTGAGCCGGTCCATCCAGCGCTCGAATCCTTCGACTGTCTCCGCCGTGCCGATCACCCCAACCGAAATCTGGTCACCGAGGATTGGCTGCAACGGACCGTGATGCAGAAGGCCCAAGCGCGGATCGATGTGGCGGCCGCCATCACCAAATTCGAGATCCGGTTCTTCGAGTAGAAGATGCGTGATACTCATATGGCGAGCCTCCCCTGGCCCGTATCGGCCGTCTCAGGTTCGGTTGCCCGCCATAGTTCGTCGGGCACGCCGCGCGAAAGCGTCAGCGAGGGAAGTGGCCTGAACCCCAGAATGCTCTCGCTTCCCGGTTCTGCTTCGAACAGGGCGGCCGTGTCTCCATCCTCATCGGCGCCCACGAGCAAGTAGCGCCACATCGCGAATTGCCCGATGAGAGCCGAATTGTATTCCCGTTGCTTCTTGCCAGCCAGGCGGCCGGCCGCGAACTTGTCCGGACGGAACCCGTCCCAAGTGAAGACGAATGTCGGTGTAACGGTGAGAAACCACTGGTCGCCGATCCGCCAGAAGCGCGGCTCGAAGGCATGGTGACGGACATACTTGAGCTTGCCATTCTTCTCATACTTCCGAACCACGCCCGCTGACGTGACCTGTTTCAGCGATCGGTAGTAGTAGCTACGCTCTATGGTTTCCGGAACCGCCGGAAAGTAGAAGGCGCGCTGCGCCCGGTTGATCGCTAACAGACCTTCAAGCTGCACGCCGAGCGCCCGCCGCAGCAGCTCGATGAAGTTGTATTCGTCGGCTTCGTCATCCGGGAAAGCCACTTCGTCAGTGCCTATGACATCGACTGCGCCGACATCGACGATATGCTTCAGCGGCCCTTCACGCGGATCGCGGAACGACATGAATTGTCCCCCGCGGATAATCCAGTCATCAGGCGGGCGCTCTTCATGATCGAGAAGCTCCCGGAGAGCCTGCCCGCCGCTCTTGAAAGGAGACGCGGCGATGTAGATGTCGTCCGGCAGAACGACCTCAAGCAGATTTAAATGGCCGTTCTCGCCGGTCTTGAGCGCCGGGAACCAAACGCCGAATCCCCCCTTGGCGACGCAAAGCTCCGCAATCGCATCGCGCGCGTTGGCGTCGAATACATCCCGGGTCTTATTGATTCTCAGCCGTCGTCTGCCCGGGCCGGTTCCGCTATCCGCGTCCTTCCAGTAGGCCTCGCCGCGCTCAAGATGCACCAGGACCACGATCACTGGCAGGTTGCAGCCCCGCCAGTAGGTGGCATCCTCTTCATTCATCAGGTATTCGAAGCGCGTGTCGGTTTCCGCGGTGTATGAACCGGTTTCCTTGGTCTTCACCTGTACGGCAACAAGCTGACCGGTAGCCGCACCCGTCGCCGGATCACGAATTTCCAGCAGGCCGTCCAAGCCCGCTTCCAGCGGGCCATACCGGCTGAACATGAAGCCCATCGCATTGGCTCGCTCGCCGACGAAGGTCTCGCCGCGCGTGCCGATCAGTTGTTGGTTGGTAATCGTCTTGGTCATCGTTCAGCCGGCTCTTGCTGGAACAAACAGAGTATAGCGCCGCAGCCTCCGATGCCAACCCAATGCTATCTCCACCCACTATATCTTGTGCAAGAAGCGCCGCAATACGCAACTGCAGGTACGCAGCGACAGGTCGGATCGTTAGCAGATCATCTGTATCCGCCACAATCCGACACCTTTCATCCTCCGACCAAACCCCCCGTAAGCCAACCATGGGCAAGTTCCGTGGAGGGGGACCAGCAAACCCGACCAATTCCGACAGTCATCCGGAATAGCCGCTCCCTCTATGCGGTCCGAATCGCAATGCACTCGGTTCATCGCTTCGGGCGCCACGATTCGCTACTGTGGCTGGCGCGCGGGCCGCGCCGACGCCGCGCCATGTTCTCCTGGCCGAAATGGGCCTGCGCCTCGTCGAAACCGCACGGATCGAACGGCCCGCCGTACCAGTCGAACATCGCCCGGACCTCCTCGCGCGCCGGATCGAGGATCGCCTCCACAAGTTCCCTCGAAGCCGTCCGGCCCACCGACATCCGTCGACGGCACGTCCCGTCGCCGCTGCACATATGCCCTTCTTTCGTCAGAATCGCGGCCCGACGCGGCGCCGGCACGCGCAACCCGGCGGAATTCCTTGATTCTTCGATTTGCTCGGCGAAATACCCGGAGCGCCTGTCATCGTGCCGAAAGCGGTTGCGATCAATCCCTAGACCCCGACTGACCCTCCACGAGGTCTTATCGCTCGGCCCCGGGCCTGACGGTACGATCACGATTGGCGACGAGACCCTCATCCGCCCCCGCCGCCGAGACTGGTCCCGTCCCGCCCTTCTGGCCAATCTCGTTTTATGTTAATTCATCTGGATTCGTGGAAATTCTGACCGAGCCCTGAAAACTGGCGCTTATTCCGCAGGTTATGGTACCGTACCAACCGCCGCGCTATACTTGGTCTTCGTGCCGCAAGCGGGCGAAATTCAACTGTTGACCACGACAGCCCTTTTGTTGACGTCGATCCCAACCGAACGAGCTCGCCATGCCACCGCTAATCCCCGATCTTGACTAATACTACTGGCTGCAAGCTTCCTTACTGTCAGAATTGGCCCCTGACCCTTTTACTTTCTCTTCTTTATCACTCGTTCCCCCTCTTGCGGCTGGCTGCTCCTCACAGCCGGTCACCCATGCGGCTAAGTTTGGTGCTCCCAACCAAAGCCAACCAGCTATAGTTAAGTGAATCAAGATCACTATGCCGAGGCTACCGATCCAAAATTGCCTAACCGGAGCTACTTTCTTGTCTATTGAGCGTTCCAAATCGTCAATTCGCTCGACTATATTTCCACCCGGACTCACGGCGGTATTCTCCGACACAAACGCCGCCAAATCCTTTTTTCCTTGATATCCACCGCTATACCCACCGGTAACGTCTGTAGTCGTAACAAACTCTATCGTAGCAAAATGCTTTCCCAACGTGACCCCCCGTGCAACATCCCTTCCGTTGAACAGAGTGCAAAACAGCGCTCCATGGTACCCTGGATCTACCTGCGGCCCATTCGACAACAGCAATCCGTCCATAAACCCCGAAACCGTCAAATCATAACGCCCTGTCAAAAACCGCGGGAGTCTCGCCTCCTCTCGGGCCGTCACAATTGCATAGGAATACGCCGGTATCTTTAACGTCGGATTCTTAGTATCCAAGAAAACGAATTTTCCCTGACACCATGCCTGCTCGCCCATCCTGAGATCATAACTGGCGCTCTGCACATTTGTCTCGTCTGTCTCCGTAAGCAAAGCGCCACCGCGAAGTAGCGACTTGACCGCGGCCCCGTCCAATACGCCGCCTCGAGATGCCAAGACGCGACACGTCGTCCATACTGCCTCTCCTACGACACCCTCGTTCCCAGAGAAAACCGCGTCGAGCCTTTGCACCACCTTTCGATCAGCGGCGAACTTTTCCGCGTCAACGGTCCGCGAGCTATCCCCTTGAATGCGTACCTGTTGCTCCTCAGCCGTATTAACGGTATCCAAACCGACACAAACCACCTCCAGATAGTTTTGCCTCTTGAATTCTTCAAGCACTACAATACTACCAGGTTCAAATACTGTGACCCCTAAGCCTCTCTTACTCACTTCCTCTATCTCGGACTTGCGCATCCCATAGTTGTATTCTCCGACTTTGATTTCCCACGCCAAATCGACGTCAAGCCAACTCCCCTCGAAATGATACTCGGTATCGTTGGGTCCGCGTCTAGGCCAATTGGTACTTGGCTTTAAGACCAAGAGGCCTCGCTTCTTGAGAAAATCAAGAGTTGTTGACTTTCCAGCCCCACGTGTACCTACTAAGACCACGAGTACCGCCATCGCTACCGCCCCTCTGTGTCCGTCCCATCGCGTCGTACATAGAAGCTAATTGTTTCTCGCTTGATGGATGTCCACGCCTGTCGCGCCCGTTGAGACCGAATAGAGCGATCTATCGAATACTGTTTCATCCAGCAGGCCTTTCTCAACGTTTCGTCAACAATTTCGTTGCCATTGGATCGACCTTCAGATTTGTGGGGCATCACTACAATTGCTGTTCCACTGACATCCAAGTATTCAATTTGTGATTTAACACACTCACAAAGGTTCTGCGCCCATAGATCACGAGACTTATCTGAAAATCGACGACGCCTTGCTCCAATTTCGTTTCGCTGATCTCCCATGAGATCGTCATCATTTGCCCCTAGCAAATAGTATGACAATCTCTGAGATAATACATAATCGATTGCACCTCCGTAGGGTGGCGATGTGATCAGGACCTTCGCCCGTTCGTTCGGTACCGCGTCATCCAAACTACCGGCTGCCTTCCAATCATGAATGGAGACATGCAAATACCGGTCATTAGAACTAGCGAAGGTCGGTATCGGTTCGATCTTCGCGCTTTGGAGATTCTTTGAAAGCCGACCGTGCCACCTTCGTAGAGCCTTCGAGAAGTCCTTCTCAATCAAATTCTTTGGCAACACGTTGTCAGCAATGTGTCCCCAACTCCGGGTTTGACTGCTCAGCGCCTTTAAGCAGGCGGATACCGCCATTAGGCCCATCAACTGAAGCATTGCAGAGTCTTGATCGGCAAGCCCCCTTGAGAACGAAAGAACGTTGGCCAAGGTGTTCCTATGGTACCATGGACCGAGTGCCAACTCATTGGGTGCGGCACCGAACGACATTCGGCCCAGGAAGTCCAGCGGAGTCGGCTCAACCAATCCGCTAACGGCGCGGTCTAACGCCATGCCGTCTCCGAGCGAGGAAGGCCCACCGAACAGGCTGGTTCGTTCCGTGGCGGCTATACTACCGGCCAGTGCGCTCAATAAGCTCTCAAGGAGTCGCGGTTCTCGCAGTCTCAGAAGGACGATGACACCGCTGACGTACGCCGCCAACGCCGCAACGCGATTTAGCTCGACGCACCATGACTTCCTGCCGAGCCTCAGCGCTTCGCTGGTGGTAGTGCCAATGCCTCCGTACGGATCGAACACCAAGTCTCCCGGCTTCGTGGTAGCTTGGATCAGAGTTGACGGTAGCTCTGGCGGAAACGTACCGGGGTACCAATGATGCGGACGAAAGGGTTCCTCCGATGGTCTCGGGAAGTTCCAATCCACCACATTAAGTTCGCGAATGATAGCCGGAGAAAGCATCTCTTGGTTAAAACAACGCTAACTGATGGTTAACCGTCGACTGTTCCTCTCCCATAGGATCTGAAAGCGGATCCATTTTGCCTAACCCAGTATCTCTGAGTAGTTCGACCAACTTCTCTCGGGCCCTAGATAACTGTCGTGGACTCTCCGACCAAGGCCTCGCTAGAAATACCCCCACCAGCAAAGCATTGCTGCTCGTGCCTATTTCCCTTACTTCGCCATCTCCTAAGTCGACTTTTACTGCTCGCTCTGTCTTGCCTACGTCCAGTATCAGGTGAAAAATGCAATGTGTAGACATACCAAGTGGCCGTAAAATGGTCGACTCTATCTCTTGTACAATCTCTTCCTTAGCATCGAGTGTCGCGAGATTCGGGTATACTGACACATTATTAGAGCGCCCTAGCAACATTGGCCAATACAAATCACCACACCTTAGCCTCCTTACAATGTCCGCAATATCTTGATATTCTCCTATGGATGAAGCTCCTAGGTGGTCGAGGAAACCATCGTCGGTGTAATTCCAACTACTTGTACCCAACAAACCTGCACTAACGCCACGTTCCACAGCCTTAGTCAACATTGCCTTTGCCGAGAACTCACCCCAATCCAACAGCAAAAACTCATACAGTCGTTTACGAACCGCTTGCCATCTAGCAATTTCTTCCAGGATACTTCGCGGGGCTCGTAGACTCCCCGCCATGCCTCCCGCCTTGATTCCCCGCGTAACGGCCAACACCGCATCAATGTCGCGTCGATCTGCTAACCCAGAATGATACGCCAGCCGTACAACATTGTCCAGGTTATCCAAATCCATTGTACCGGCGATTATGGGTCCAAAAGTCCCGGAACCATCTATAATGGCGCTTACCTCCTTCCATCTTTCTTTAAGTAACCGAGGTGCCCCGAACTTGATGCCCGCGAATTGCGCCGCTTCCGGAATATGCATGTAATAATTTTGAGCGGCCCCCGAGGCCACGTCTTCGTGAACGAATTCCTGCTCACCGGCTCCAGTATCTTCCAACACGTACTGGAATGTGTGCCCGAACGGTCCCGTTTGCACGTCGTGGAGCACAGCCGCGGCTAGTAAGTCATTTCGTCTGACTTTATCCAGTTCATTTTGGCTTGCCCACTCCTGCGCGAGTCTAAGAACGCCCAGTGTGTGCTCGAACCGCGACACTTCGGATGCCCCGGTTATCAACAAGGAATTTATGTTGCACATTCGAACGTAGCGCAGTCGTTGTACTTCAGGAAGTGCAAGTAGTCTTCCCTCAAATTCCGAAAGAGTTGTCTTCCCGTACAACGGGTCCCAAATTCGCTGGTAGTTCATTGCATGAATTCTCTGGCGGCAATATAGCCCGACGCGGCCGCTTGCAGTAATCCTCGGGCATGCCCCGATGAATCTCCCAGTACGTAAAGCCCATCAACGGTGGACCGAAACGTACTGGGAAGTGAAAATGTGTCCCAATGCCAATCCAATAAGGGAAGATGCACGTAATGCGGCTTACTCCAGTCCACGAATCCAAGGTCCTGTAGCTCTAGGGAAAATGAGCAAAGCGCGTTAGTCACTTCGGTTCCTAGAATTTGTGAAGTGAGCTCGCGAGACTGGCCCAAGAAGCCTTCCGTTGTGAGATGAGCGCTTCGTCCCGCGGTGAGGAAGCGCTTAGAGTTTCGAAGAACGCTATCGAGCATCATGGCTTTATTCGGGTGCCGGTAAAGTATGCCAACGTTGGCCGCCTCGTGAGAGGAATCAGCTACGATTCCGCCAGGTATTGATATTGATTCGTATTCGTAATGGTGTATTTTTCCAGGCACATTGAGACAAAATGTTCTACATTTGCCCGACAATAGTTTGGCGTCGGGACCCAGGGCACGCAGACAACGCAAATCCTCTCGGTCCGTAAATTCGACCCTTACACCGAGATCAATTCCCTTTCCGCCTGTTTCGCGACATCCGGCGTCTAATAGGAGAGGAGAACCCGTCCTACCGCCCGCAAAGAATACGACGTTCGCCGCCAAAGAGACAGAAGAGGAGGAGCTGATTGGTCGGTATGCGACTTCCCATCGCCCCTTCCGTTCCACTATTCCTAAGCATTCTCCTTCGGAAACGCTACAGCAAGCGTGAACCTGTTCGCTTAGGCTGGTGGTAAGTGTTGCCATCTCAGCCGGGGTGAGGACAATGGAGTCGTAGTTCCTGACCTTAACAACATCGGAGAGTGTTTTGTCTAAAAGAGGAAGATTTGAATCTAAGGAATTTTGTATCGTCTTGTGTTCTAAGTCGAGAAGCTTTAGAACTTGAGTTATAGTCCTCGATAAATCCTCGTAGGAACCGAGTATAGGAAGTAAACCCATGCCAGCAGGGGGTAAAGAGAATTTTGCGCCGGAAAAACGAGCAAAGCCTCCCATTCCATATCCTGTATTGTTGATTGGGCGGTCCAATAAAGCTGTGTTGACACCCATTCTTCCAAGGGTTAGCGCCGCGCAAATGCCAGAAAGTCCGCCGCCAATTATCGCCGCGTCATACGTTTTCGGAGAACGGGTCACGGTTTACGGCGTCTCACCGTGCACGTCGAATCATTCGCCGTGATTGAAGCGAAAGGTCGTGTTCCACACCAGATCTCCGTCGACTAGCGGCCAAGTTGAAAGGGTGATGTTGACATTCGATTTGATTCCGTTGGGAAAGGTACGTCTCTGCCTGTTCGGTCGAATCGCACTGGCCGCGGCCCGGCTGACGGCCGTAATCCCAGGCTAGGCCTCGTTTCTGCGGGCCGCTGGAAGGAACGGCTGGCGCCGCGGGGCTTCGCAGCGAGAGCGGGTGATTTCAACCTGCTGTCCCTCATTGGCTTCGCATGTCCCCGTACGCCGGCCAAGGTCCGTTCATGCTATATTTATTCTTATTCTGTCAGCATGCGCTGTCTGCGGTCGGGCCCACCGCCGCAATCCCAAGCCAGGCCTCGATTCTCCGGTCCGCTCGAAAGAATGGGTCGCGGCGCCGGTCTTCGCACCGGAACCGGGCGCGTTCAAACTCCAGGGCATGTCCGTTCCCCTGTGTCCTTCGACCATCTATCGCTCCCTCTTGGCGCGGTCGCGTTGCGCAGCGGTGATAACATGCTGGACGGTCGACCGCGAGACCCTGACCTCTTTCGCGATCGCCGCGGGCCTGAGCCCGGCCTCGAATGCAGCTAGGATCAACCGTTCCTGTCCCGGGGTCACGGTGGCGGCCCCGACTGGCTCTTCCGGTTTTGCACGCCCTGGTTTCGCCTGAGTGCGCTTTGCCGACCGGCCCCTCACCGATGGACTGCCCGGCGGATTGCGTCCGCGCCGCCGAACTTCGTCGGCCACCGCCTTGGTCAGCCGGTCGAGCTGTGCGTCGTCCAGCAGACCCAAGGACCGTCCCAGATCGACCGGCAGGGCGACCTTCGATGTGCCAGGCTCCCTGTCGGGACCGGGGCCGGGGGCGGGCGTATCCGGCGTTGGACGCGGCGCGCTTTCGCTTCCCGGCCTTCGAGCCATGACCTGCCTCCCTGTCCTCCCGGTCTGCCGAACCGATTCTTCATCGGCGTCCGAAGACCTTCACCGCCTTCGGTGCGAGCGTTAGAAATGCCCATCGATACGAATTTCCGTCATAAGGGGAAAGCCATTCGACATGACCTATCCATTTTCACGTCCTGACGTCGGCGCTCGGATTTCCGCGACGGTCAAATGGTACAACCCGGCGAAGGCATACGGTTTCCTCGTTCCCGACGACGGCTCGCCGGACATTTACTGCCGGGATTCGGCCCTGGCGGCGGTCGGTCTCGATACCCTTCTCACCGGAGCGACGGTCGACTGCGAGACGGTGCAGGGCCAACGCGGGCCCGAGGTCTCGCGGATTCTTGCCGTCGATTTTTCCACGGCGTCGCCCCGGACAGAGTCTTTCGCCCGTGCGCGCGGTAACGGTCCCACGGCCCCCGAACCCGGTATCGGCCAGGCCGTCCCTGCCGAAGCTGGCCCCGGGCGCCGGATCACGGCGCTGGTGAAATGGTTCATGCCGATGAAGGGTTACGGCTTTCTGGAGCCCGAGGACGGCTCGCCCGACGTGTTCTGCCACCTCAGCGCCGTCGAGGCGTCCGGCCGGGACACGCTGCCCCAGGGCGCCGTCGTGACCTGCGAGATCGTGCAGGGCGACCGGGGACCCCAGGTGTCGAGGATCGTCGAGGTCGGTCCGCCGCCGACCGGGCACGGCCCGGCGGACCGCAGCCAGCCCTTCGACGCCCGCTATCCAGATCCGCAGGCCGATGCTCCGACGTCCGCCGTCGTGGACCTGCCCGCGACTGTCAAGTTCTTCGACCCGGCGCGCGGGTTCGGCTTCGTCCTACCGGACGCCGGCGGCCGCGAGGTGTTCGTGCATGCCAGCGTGCTGTTCCGCTCCGGCATGACCGACCTGGAGCCGGGGCAGCGCGTGTTCGTCCGCGCGGAAAGCGGGCCGCGCGGGCTCCAGGCAACCGAGATAGAGCCGATCTGAACCAGGCCGGCCCGACAGGACCCGGCCATGACGGAGGACATCATGGACAAGCGCGATGCGCCGGAGCAGGCCTCGCCGGAAGATGAAGCGAGGATCGGCGAGACCCCGGCGGTCTACGCGAACAAGATCTACGTCTCGCCCCTGCCGGGCGGAGCCCGCATCACGTTTGCGGAGAAGCGCAACAGCTCGGCCGGTTCCTCCTCGAGTGCCGCATCCAGTCCGGCGGCCTCGCGGACCGCCGCCTCGATCCCCGTGGCTAGCCGCCCGACCCGGTCCGCCGCACGCTGCGAGCCGAGCCAACGACCCCTGAGCCACGCCGAAGGCGCATCGGCGACCAACGCATGGAGCGCGAGCATCCGCCGGTCCTCGTCCCCGAGCCCGTCGAGCGCCTCGATCTCCTCCGACACGATCACTGCATGCGCGGCGACCGAGTGATACTGCCGGCAGCAGCCGCCCCGGCGGCAGGTGTTGGCCAGCACATGGGCGAGTGCGGCGAAGTCGATATCGGCGGCCGTCACGGTCTCGGGATCGTCCGGCCATTTGAGCGGGTGATCGCCGCCCGATGATTTGCGTGTCACGCGGTTTCTCCCGTTTCTGTCGTTTCGGAATGTCCGGTCGAGCCGCCGGAAAGCCGGTCGATCGCCTCGACAGTGCTGAGCCCCTCGGCCTTGAGGGTCTCGACCGCCGTGAAGGCGGGGCCGCGCGACGAGAACAGCGCGACCGACCAGGCATCCAGCACCAGCCGCGCCACCCGCCAGCCGTCCGGGCCGTGCAGCACCAGCTCGGCATAACGCCCGTCGGCGGTCGTCAGGCTCTTCAGCGCCCGCTCCATGCCGGGATCGCAGTGGATGCGCTTTTCCGACTTGAGCAGCTCGACCGACTCGTCCTTCTGGGCGAGGAAGATCACCCAGTCCGAGTTCTCCCAGGCGGCACGGGCGGCGGGATTGGCGTAGTAGTCGTTGACCGACTGCGTGCCGGTCACCAGCGCGCCGCGGTACTTCCTGGCCCGTCTTGCGGCGCCTTCGAGGAAGGACTTGCTGTCCTCGCCGGAGAGCAGGTCCCAGGCCTCGTCGATGACGATCGCCTTCGCCCGCGTCCGCGGGCCGTGATACATGCGCTGGGTGGCGAGGAAGACCACCAGCATCAGCACCACCGCCTGGACGTCGCCCCGGCCCTTGAGCTCGGCCAGCTCGAACACCGTCATGGCGTTCTCCAGGTCGGGGACGTTCGAGCCCGCGAACAGTCGCCCCATCGCGCCGCCCGGACACCACGGCCCGAGCGAGGTCGCCATGTCCGCGGCGCGGCGGTCGGAGCGGGCTTCGAGGTTCTTGCGGACGGTGCCGAGATCGGCGTCGTTGCCGGCCTCGTCCCAGGCGGCCGCGATGGCCTCCGCGATCAGCGCCGCCTCGATGTCGTCGATCCCGCCCCGGCGCCTCGCCATGCGGCCGATCACGCCGGCCAGCATGGCGAAGCACTCTTCCCGGTAGTCGCCGTCATGCTCCGCCGTGCCGGCGTCGATCATGGGAGGCCTCGCGATACACCCCGTCGGCATCGACGAAGGGCGCGATCCAGATGCGGGCGACCACTTCGTCCGTGCGGAGATCGGCGCCATAAAGGTCTTCGGCGCCAGCGAGTATTTCCGGCGCATCCGGTTCGGCCGGGAGAGGGGCGCCGGCCGGTTCGGCCAGCAAGCCGGAGGGGGTCGGAGCTTCGGTTGGCAGGAGCCGGGTGGGCCCGGTCGCGGCGGTCTTCTTCTCCTCCGCCGTTTCGCCGCCGAACAGCCGCATCAGCCAGCCGAAGGGATCGAAGCCGCCGCCGCACTCCTCCTCGCAGGGCGCCGGGGCAGGCGGCCCGGGCTCGCCGGCGCGCTGTCGCCACAGCGGCTCCGCGAGCAGCGTCCTCCGCGCCGCGCCCGCGTCAGGCACCGCCGGATCGGCGGCGGCAACGCTGTCGCACGACCCGGTATCTGCCAACGGGCACTGCCACGACTCGCCGATGTTCCCGGAAGAGCAGCCGGCGAGCAGCATCGCCGCTATCGAGGCGGCCGGGATGGCCAGCCGGCGCTGCGCATGTGTCATGCGAATGGTCATGTCATTTCCCTTGCTGAGCGGATTGCGGTTGCGGAGGCGTCGCCGGACGTCCGTCGATGCGGGCGCCTTCGAGGAACACCAGCGTCCGCCTCGGACCCAGAGGTTTTCGCCCGCGGTCCGGCGGGCCTGAGATAGAGGTCGCCCGAGCCGGCGTCGTGCTCGACCGCGAACCCGTCCGGCGCGCGCACCACCTTCGCGATCCGGTCGCCATGGAGCGCGATGCGGTTGACGCCGGTCGCGGAGATCTCCGCGGCAATCTCGGCATGGTCGGCCGCGTCGAGGATCTGCATCGCCGCCGCCGGCAGGGGCAGCGCGAGCGCGCCGATATACAGAAGGTGCAAGGCAAGCAGCAGCGCGTGCCGCCGTACAACGATCGTCATTTTCCACTCTCCAGTTGCTCGAAGCGCAGCAGCCCGATCCGCCCGGCGTCGATCCGGAAGACGAGCCGGTAGCGCCGGTCCTCGCGCGAAGCCTCCTCGCGCCCGATCCAGGTCACCAGCTCGCCGGCGATCTCCACGGCCAGCCGCCCGGGGTCGGCCTCGATCTCCGTCGGATAGAAGGCACTCGCCATGTCGCGGCCGGCCATGCGCCCGGCCTCGGCCTCGACCCAGGCGCCGATTGCGCCGCGTGCCGAGGAATGGGCCAGACGCGCCGCCGCGAGGCGGACAAGGGCCGCGTTCTCCGGGGTGAGGGTGAGCAGCGTCACCGCCACGGTGCGCGCCATGTCTTCCAGGTAGCGCGCGCCCGCCCGGGTGATGCCGACCCCGCCGCCGCCGACCTCCCAGTTGGGTCCCGCCGTGGCGGGCACCAGCACGGTGACGGTCTCGCGCCCGGCGAAACTCATGGTGAGCGCCAGGTTGGCCGCCATCGACAGCGCCAGCAGGAGGCCGAGCGCGAGCCTGATATCCCGCACCCGGCGGAACGCATTGTCCATGTCGCCGCGCCGCATCAGCCGACGAACCGGCGCAGATGGCTCGGCGGCGTCGCCTTCAAACGCAGCACGAAGTCCGGCAGGAACCAGTAGAGCGCGTAGCGCGCGATATTGGCTCCGCCGCCGCGCTTGACCCGACGCAGCAGCAGCCAGCCGCCGACGCCGGCGACCAGCCCGGGCACGAACTGGTTGGCCGCAAGGCCGAGCAGGGCCGGGCCCATCAGGGCCGCCGCCTCGTCGACGGTCCAGAACAGCCAGCGCTCCGGGTCGTCGAGACGGCGCGGGATGGTGTGGCGCGCGGTCTCGCTCATCACACGATCGCCGTGCCGACCAGGCCGGTGACGATGCCGGTGCCGGCGCCGGCCGCGATGCCGACGCCGACCGCGCCCATCAGCTGCATGGCGTTGAAGCGCAGCACCGAACCCACCAGCGCGGCGCCCACGGCGAGCGCCGCGGCGAGCTGGCCGCCGGTGCCGCCGACGATGTCCTGCACCGTGTCGAGCGGATCGCCGAAGGTGGTGTCGGTGGTCGCCAGCGCAACCTCCGGTCCGGCCAGCACGGCGGCGGCCGCGACGAGCGCCAGGCCGGCCGCGTGCGTCCTGCTTGCCCCGCCCCTCATCGACCCGCTCCCGTGAGCACGGTCCCGTCGTCCATGGTCGAGGCCCGCCGCCGGCCATGCGCCCAGTCGTCCAGGTCCTTGCGCAGGTAGCGCACCCGGCCTTCGAGCTTCACGAATACCGGCCCTTTCGCCTTCACCCGGTAGCGCGCCAGCGTCTTCGCGGACACGCCGAGAACCCGGGCCGCCTGCAGCGGGGTCAGATAAACGATCTCATCCGTCATTCCCGTCTCCCTCTGAATTCGGGCGCCCGGACCGCTCCGGACGCACGGGCCGTCATCCAAGCGCACGGGGCCGGCGGCGGGCATGGTCGAAATGGATTCGCAATCGGCCACCCAAACGGGCTCAAACGGGCTCAAACGGGGACAAACGAGGTCAGACGGGGTCAAACAGGGACAGGGAGATGATCGAATCGGCGCGTTGCGGGACGGATTCCGACCCCAAACGACCCCCAAACGACACCAGGCGCCCGCCGTGGCCAACCCCGGCGGCAGGGAAAACGACCCCGCGACCGCGCGGCGCGGCGGGCGGAACTGACGACGAAGAGCGGAGAAGTGGCCGCCGCGCCCGGGCGCGGCGGCGGGAAGGGCGACGAGCGGCGCCTCGCGGGAAGCAATTACAGGACGAACGCAGGGTTGCTTGTTGATAGAAAGGGCGACACGTTCCCTTAGAATCCAGAGGTGATCGGCGGCCGCCGGGCCGAGGAGATCGATTGGACTCGCAATGACGCCGGGCTCAGTCTGGTCAATAACCGCACGGTGGAGGCGCTTGCAGTTCGCGAAGCCGGTTAACCTCCCGCTTGGAGGACGGCAAGACGGACCAACTCCGCTCAGCCCGCGATCCTGAGAAGCTCGCAGAGAACAACGGTCTTCAGCATCGAGCCGAACGGCGCCCGGTTAGGGCATGGCTGATCGCCGCCGCCAGGGGGTTATTGGTGGAGATCCTAGGCTACCACGATTGCAGCCAGCGCTGCGGACAAGCGAACCACGCAGCAGTGGAGGATAGGAAATTGACCAAACAAACGCCGTCGCTGGAAGAACACATGGTGCTCCTCTACAAGAATGTTGACCAACGGCTATGCGACCATATCGCGTTCTACAAGAAGGCCGCCTACTCGCGGGTGTGCCGCGCCGATTTCTGTCAGCTGCTGTGGATGGAAATTAAGAATAGTAAGGGCGGCATTATCATGGATCGCCCGGTAGTCGTGCGGCATTGAACTGTTCGACCGCGGATTGGTCCTCACTGTCGAGGCGGAAATCCTGAATGAACCAAGTGCGGAACTGTTAGACATCGATTTAACACAAGACTCATTCCGCGCCCCACCGACGTCTGTCCCTGGTAGCGCGATCCAGCCAATCCCTTGCCCTATTAACATTCACTAGAATTTGACTAGCTTGTACTTTGATCTCCTCCAACGAAGCCGATCTTGAAAGTTTTAGCTGTATAGGCAGAGTGGATAATTGATGATTAATGTTTAACTCACGCATGATTTTTTCTCTGATTTGGTTTTTCGCGGATTGACTTAAACTTCTTAAGCCTGACCATGATAAAAGGTCTTGAGAAAATTCTCGAAGCTTTAGTGCATCCTTCCCTTTTTTTCCTGCAATCTGTCGCCTGACAGCTTGCTCCCATTCATCGAAGCACGAGATATTGAACGCTGCCAAACGCTTCTGATATTCAAGTTGAAACTTTCTATACCGTTCGTCAACAAGTTCCGCTCGACGTCTCGTTCCTACTTTGGATCCTTGGGGATCAAATGGTATGTCATCATAATTCATTGAGATATGTACCCGTTCCTTGGAGCAATCCCATTTGTGGCTCCAGGAAATTAGGAGCTCCCCCCATTCATTTCGGCTTTCTTTGTAAATGTTGCTCGGGTTAGGCAGAGAGCGTGTCCAAAGACTTTGTGGGATTTTCTCAGTAGAATTTGGTCGCCAGTTTCTCAATGGTGAAAATTTCTCCGATTCTCCTTTCAATTCTTGTCCGACCTCTGCGAGATTCCTGTACTCCACTAGATGTCTTAGCCCGACTTCCCAAAGTTCTCTCAGATAACCGTTTACCACATGGGCTACATGTTCTTCCCGTTGCCGCTCAAGTTCTTGACTTTGACTCTCTAGCTGCTGTCTGATCGTAAGTAGTTGTTGCTTTTCTACCGAAAGCTGTTGCTTTTCTTCAGAAAGTTGTTTCATCTCCCTTCTTGCTTCCAGAAGATCTGCTCTCAGAATTTCAACCGCCAAGTCGCCCACTTCAGAAAAGAACACCACCCACAGGGTGACCGCGGCCACCAACGTAGTTGCGATTGCTTGTATCCATACAGCTACCGATTGCATGGCGTCCGTCATATGGTTTTGCTTAACCGCTTCGTTTGCAGTCCGGTCCCTGCGCTGCAGGTATCTCCAGACGCTCTGTGGAGCGCTCGGTCTACCACGTCTCACTTAGCAACAGTAGACCCTCATGGACCAGATAGTTCACGTAAGGTCGCGTCGGCGAACAAGACGATTGGCGGCCGAGGATCACTGCGATCACGGGGACTCGCGGCCTGTGGCTTCGACTAACGGCTAGGCCGCCAACAGTAAAGGTTCGACCACGCGGGTATGTCAGAGATCATGGTGTCTGCCGAACTACGCCGATCTCCGGGGAGCGTCAGTCGCAACCGGAAAACCCTTTATTGTTCGGCATTCAATGTTCCTCTCTCCGGGAATTCGCAGTCAGGCGAGTGTGTAGGACCGCCTCTCAATCCGCTGGCGCAAGCCCCGGACAGTCCCGATACAGGCTGGCTTCGACCGACTCCGACACCCGCCGCGCCGACTCGTGCACCGAGTCCCGCGCCAGGTGCGCATATCGTGCGGTCGTCTGGATATGGCTGTGACCGAGCAGCTTGCCGATCGTCGGCAGGCTCTCGCCCAGCGCCAGCGCCCGCGAGGCAAAGCTGTGGCGACAGTCGTGAAGCCGCAGGCCGTCCAGCCCGGCGCGCTTCCTGATCCGCTCCCAGGGACGCTGCAGGTCGCCCATGCGGCTGCCCGGCCGCATGCCGGGCACGACATGCGGATTGCCCTCGACCCGCGGCGCGTGCGCCAGTGCCGCCGCCGCGGCCGGCGACAGCTGCACCGTCCGCGGACCGGTCTTCGCGTCGCGGAGCCGCATCTCCCTTGCCGCGAGGTCGACATCCTCCCAGCGCAGCTTCAGCACCTCGCTCTTGCGGCAGCCGGTCAGCAGCAGCAGCCGGATCGCCGCCGCCGCATGCGCCATCGCGCCGCCACCGGCTTCGACCTCGTCCAGAACCCCGCCGAGGCGGCGGAACTCCTCGTCGGTCAGGAACCGCTCGTGGCGGCGCTGCCGGTTCATCGCGACCTCACCGCAGGGATTGCTGCCCTCCGGGATCGTCTCCCGTTCCTCGGCCGCCCGGTAGATCCGGAACAGCATCTCGACCGCCCGGTTGGCCGCCGCCGGCGTTCCGCTCAGCGAATGGTGGAACGCCGACACCGCCGCATGGTCCAGCGACAGCGCCCGCTTCCGGCCCAGCCCGGGCAGGATGTGCTTCTCGATGGTGTTGCGGTAGGAATTGGCCGACGCGGGCTTGAGGCGCACCGCGACCACCTCTTCGAGATAGGTCGCCGCCAGCTCCGCCACCGTCGGCCCGTTCGCCTCCACCGCCAGCGGCTCGGGAATGGGGTCCTTGCCGGCCTTGATCCGGGAGATGATGTGCGCCGCCCGGCGGCGGGCCTCCTCCGCCGTGATGACGCCGTGGCGCCCGACCGTCACCCGCTTGCCGTTCTTGCCCTCCGCCCGGGTCTGCACGACATAGACCTTGCCTCCCGTCGGATAGACGCGCACGCCGAAGCCCAGCAGCTCGCTGTCCCAGTAGACCGTGTCCCGGTCCGCCGCGAGGCGCTCCACCGTGCGCCGCGAGATCGTCGTGCTGTTCAGCTTCGCCATCGCCCTTCGTCCTGCCTCGCCCCTACGCCGCTTCGGATTCGAGGTCGGGATCAGGGGCCATGAGATCGCTGCCGATGCTGTCCCCGACCTTGGCCGCCGACGCCCGCTCGGTGTCCCGCGCGAGATGGGCGTATTTCACCGTCGTCATCACCGTCTTGTGGCCGAGCAGCCGGGAGATCGCCGACAGGCTCTCGCCGAC
>Ga0209754_1001602_pt1 | contig 21389 bp, 30 predicted proteins | sample MesohylBB_FD_187295 | JGI IMG/M metagenome (GOLD analysis project Ga0209754, IMG submission 187295) | Host-associated microbial community of the marine sponge Aplysina aerophoba from Gulf of Piran - sponge mesohyl, lysed by bead beating... | ecosystem: Host-associated > Porifera > Sponge >... | reverse complement strand
AAGCCAATTGCAGACCCCACAGGCGTGCTTGCCGCCACCCGTCTCCTGTCAACTATAATTCAACAGGAGTTGGATCATGAGCGATATACCGAAACATGATGACATGCAAGTCCGGCATGCCGCGGCTGCGGGTCTCGATGTCTACAGGATGCAGGTCACGGCGACCGTGCGCACCCACGCGGGCAGGGAAGCCCCCGTTGTCGAGACCCGCGAGTTCAGTGCGCTGGCAAGCGGCCTCGCCCTTCTGGCGCAGTGGCTGTTCAACCTGCGGGTGAGCGGCGCCGTCATGGAGGCGACGGGCGTCTACTGGGAGAAGGTCTGGGACGTTCTGTCCGACGCCGGTCTCGATGTCATGGTGGTCAATGCTCGGCACGTCAAGCAGATCAAGGGGCGCAAGACCGGCATCGCGGACAGCGTCTGGCTGTCGCGTATCTGCCAGTTCGGCCTCGGGAGCCCGAGCTTGGCGCTGCCGAAGTTCTTCCGCGACCTGCGGGGGCTGAGCCGCTACCGCCGCGCGCTGACCGAACAGCGGGCGCGCTCGCAACTGCGCATCCAGAAGGTCCTGGACCGGGGCGGGGTGCGCATCGGCCGCAAGGCCAGCCGCTGGCTGCAGAAGCTCGAACAGTATGGATACGTCACCCGGCGAGCACGCGAGGAACAAACCGACATGCCGGCCCGATCCGCCTGAGACCCTGCATCGCCTTCAACCGCTCTCGGCTCGTCACTAGGCCGTTTCCGGGGAGCTCGAATAATCGCCGACAGCGAGTGAACGGCGACGCCTTCTAGACTGATGTCACCGTGGCTGCCTCCCGAAAAAAACTGGTGCTGGCGGTCAGGGGAAAGTGTGCCTAAAGCCTGAAAAGAGTTTCAGAGAAAACAAATCAAGTCCAATGTTCGACATGCCGTATAATGAACATCCGCGGCCCCCGGCCTTTGTCGGCACATTTTTCCACTTTCTTGCCGAAACTGCGTTCGGATGAAATACGCATGAGCAAGATTTTCGATCTACCAGAATTGGCGAAATTAACATGATGGCCATGGCAAGCGGTGCGCCGCCGCGAATCGAGCGTTTCAAAGTACGGAATTTTCGTGCGCTACGAGATGTCGAATTTACAAATTTGACGCCGATTACAGCGCTGCTGGGTCCGAACGGTAGCGGAAAATCTTCTGTAATCGACGTGTTCGCGTTTTTAGCCGATTGCTTCGAATTCGGGTTGCGCCGAGCTTGGGAAAGACGCGGAAGAGCGCGGGAACTGAAATCTCTCGGCGCCGATGGCCCAGTATTGATTGAATTGGCATATCGCGAACAGCCGCGAAGCCCCCTAATCGTCTATCATCTGGAAATCGACGAAAAATACGGCCGACTTTCAGTCGTGAGGGAATGGATCCGCTGGAGGCGAAGAAATCGTGGAGCGCCATGCAGATTCCTCGACTACGCAAATGGCGAGGGTCGCGTAATTTCCGGCGAACAGCCGGATGCCCGGGACGACCGAATAGAAGCGCCCCTGAGTTCTCAAGACGCTCTAGCGGTCAACGCGTTCGGCCAGCTGGCAGAGTATCCTCGAGTCGTCGCTTTGCGTAATTTCATCATGGGATGGCATTTTTCCAATTTTTCGTTGGCGACGGCAAGGGGACGACCGGCAGCGGGGCCTCGGAATCGTATAAGCAAGACTGGGGATAACCTCGCCGACGTCATCCAGTATCTTTCCGAGGAACATTCCACGCTCTTGGTTTCAATTTTTTCAAGGCTACGGGAATTGGCCCCCGAATTTCAAAAAGTGACTGCGGGAATGATGCCGGACGACGGGCTTCCGCCGCAATACAATGGTACTACATTCGCCAAGTCACTTATGTCACGCTTTGCTTCCGACGGAACTCTCAAGCTTCTTTCCTATCTGATCCTTTTACATGACCCGAGTCCACCGCCGTTCATCGGTATCGAGGAGCCCGGAAACTCTTTGCATCCACGAATGCTTTACCGGTTGGCAGAGCAGTACCGGCAAGCTGCCGAGTCTTCGCAGATATTGGTAACAACCTATTCGCCTTTTTTACTCGATGCGCTGCGTCCTAGCGAAGTGCGAGTGCTGTGGCGCGACGCGTCTGGATATACACGATGTTGCGCCCTGGACCGGAACGAAAAAGTCAAGGCGTTCATCGACGCGGGCGCGCAACTAGGTGATCTCTGGATGGAAGGGCACTTTGGAGTCTGAGACCCGTTAACAGGAGGCGGAATGCCGGTGCGGATCGGGATCGGCAACTGATATATGCCTTGCTCGCATTTTGACTTCTACGTGAAAGAATTGTCCATGGAAGCATTCCTCAAAGCTTGGTTGCCGAGATTTCTGCCAGATAATTGCACGTTCCACGCTTATAGTAATCAAGGCAAATGTGCGCTTTTACGGAAATTCGAAAACCGTCTACGAGGCTATGCAATTTGGTTGCCGGCCAATTGGCGCATAGTAGTGATAGTAGATCGCGATGATGATGAATGCGAATAACTCAAGTTCAAATTGGAGGAGTCATGTGGGAGTGCCGGTCTTAACACTAGGCGAACCTGCGACGGCCAAAACTGGCAAGCCGCTACAAGAATCGCAGTAGAAGAACTAGAGCCTTGGTATTTCGGCAACTGGCCGGCCGTATGTGCAGCGCATCCTAACGTTTCGGAGGCAATTCCCAGAAAAAGACCCTTCCGGAACCCTGACGCAATCGCTGGTGGAACCTCGGAGGGATTCAAAAAAATTTTCAGAATTTCGGCCATTTCCGACAAGGACTCCCGAAAGTAATAGTTGCCGAAGCCATCGGAAGGCACTTTGACCCTGCGGTCTGTCAATCACATGTCTTCAATGTATTTCGCGATGCCATCGTAGAAGCGATCGCGTAGGTTTCGCCTAGCCAGACCTAAATCTCCCTGTATTATGGCATGAAGACCTCGGCTTTCCTCTGTGCCTGCCCTAAAGCTCCGTCCTCCTCGATAGCGGGTGCCGCCGGCGTCTACGGTGTAGTGGTGTCGCGCGAGCAGGTCGGCGATTATCCGGTTCGAAATCCCGGATGCCTCGAGGGCGCGGAACCGGCGACGTTTCTTCCCTTGGCGGATGGCGGTGGCAGCAAGTCGCGGCAAAAAGCCAGCCTATTAGAATTTCCGTGCGGCTGCAGCTCTCTCTTCGGCGATTACGGAGTGGCGGGCAACTGGACGTGGGTTTGCGGCTGCGCCTTCGCAAGAAATGGGAAGCTTCGAAGTCGAAAGCCTTTAATGGACTCCGCGAGGACCGGATGGCGGATAGTCCGCCTCGGAGTCTCCCGACGCTTCCGGATTGCGGCCAAGTAGTTCTGGAGACAGCGGTCCGGTCGCTGGACAGGGCTAGTGGATTTATAGGGGGCTGCCTTGATGAAACCGATGAAGTAGACCCGGGGTTGGCTCCAATGCCCGCTGGTGGGTCGCTTTAGGAAAGCGGTGCAGCACTCTCGGCAGCAGTATTACGCACCTTGGTGCGCGCTGCCTATTGGCTGTAAATAAGCGCTCCGCCAACGGCTTCATCACCTCGTCGAACACTGCTCTTAGCTCATCGACCAGGCCCTCATTTGGCTTTACACCAACAGTTATCGCAATGTGGTGCAGTTCCGACCACGCGTCCCTGCAGATATCGTCGTAGGTTTCCTCGTAGGCGCCTTTGACACCGAGATCGGTTCGGCTGGAGTGGAGCATGCCGTGCTTGTTCGCTTCGTTCCGCGCCCGCAAGGCCGCCCCAATAGCGTCGTTCTTCCGCGTCTCCAGTATCAGACCCATGCTCTTTACGAAAAGCTTGCGAATTCTCTAGTCCACACCACGCCCCTTGGTTGCTCGCCACCGCGCGAGCGATGACCGAATGCGGAAGAAATCCTCTATTTCGCTGGAGACATCGATGCGCTCGGAGAAGATATTGCCGCGGGCGATCTGGTTGCGGACGCTGTAGAGCTGCATCGCCCGCTTCCATTCACTGCTGCCCTTCTCCAGAACCAGCGCAAGCCGGATCTCGAAGCTCAGGCCCAAGAGTCGTCGATCATCCGGGTTGTACAGGTGCCGCGCGCGGCGATACCGCCAGTCCTCACGCGCCTGCTCGTGGCGGATGGCATCCCGGCCGGCATCGTCGATGTCCGTCTCCAACTAGTCCCAGGCCAGGACGAATCAGGCCTGATCGTTGAATTCCCGCTCACGAGCGAAGCGGCCCCGCTCCTCGTTCTCGCCCGCCGCGGCGCGGCTGTCGCGCAAGTTTCCGAGAAACCTGTCGATCCGTTCATACGACGCCACGATGAACTGAAGGTCGCTCACCGCAGGGTGCGTCTCAACCACTCGCGCGTGACGGACTCGCGCTCGCGTCGCCGCTCGTCGCGCGCCACCTGCCAGTCCGGCTTCCCGAAGTTTTCGGCCGCGTCGACGATGAGGTAGCGCCGCTCGCCGCGCTTCACATCGATTCGGCCGTTATTGCCGATGATCCACAGCGCGTGCGGTTCGAACCGAACCAACTGGCCAGCGCCGCCGTGCAGTTCCAGCGTGGGCATCCGCTTCGCCTCGACGCCGAACTTGCGCATCATCTTCTCGTGCATGAGAACGGGGGCGCCCCGGCGGGCCTCCCATCCGTCCGGCAACCACTCCCCGATCGCGGCAAATAGCCCGTTCAGCCGCGCTTCCCAGTCGTCGACGCGGCGGCGTATGTGCGCTGCATCGATGGTTTCGCTGGTGACTTCGTCGAGAACCGTTTTCATTGTCCCGTTCCACCTAGGCGTCCGGTCCGTTCATTATCCGCGCCGCGGTCTCTCCCGAACAGCCGATATGGAGCACCAAGCGGCGTGTCAATGCGAGCCGTCTTCGTGCGGCCGGGGTTGGAAGGGGGGCTGTCCATCGCTCTTTTCCGCTGGAATCCGTCGGGAAGATCAATGAGCCCCCTACAAATATTTTTGAAGAGCCACTCTCTGCGGGGACTCCAAATCGAGCCCGGAGCCTGCCGTCAGCCGAACGGCCGGAACCGCGTGAGAAGCTCCGGAATCCCCGAAACCGGGTCCAGCCTCCCGCCGGCACCGCAGCCCAGCTTGAACAGGCGGATCAGCGGAGCCTCCCCGGCGTAATCCGCGAACTTGCGTTGGATGTTGTGCCTGCGAGCCGATTTGGCAAAGACCTCGCGCCACCAGCGGTTCCAGCGGCGCCGCGTCGACGCGCCGAGCGAAATCCCAAACCCGGCGCGTCGAGGCTGCCGGGAAGAAGGAGACTGAATGCCACGAACACCGGCGCGACGCTGAAGCGCCGGCCGGCATAGCGCACCGGCGTCGGCTTCGACCGCTTGCCGCAGTCGTCGCACGAAAAGCCCGGCCGCGGAAGGAGTCCCCTCAAAGCCCTCGGCAGGCCCCAGTCGGCGCGGGTGTAGTTGGAGACGTGCAAGTTCTTGACGCCGCAGAGGGGAGCAGCCCTTCAGCCTCGTTTCCTCGGCGAGAAACTAGTCGAACTTGAAAAGGACGCCCAATACTTCGGCGGAAATCAGAAATGCCAGGCTCTCGCGGGAATCCTGCCGGGATATGTGCGACATTCGGCGTTCTCCCTCTTTTAGAAACTTGCGAGAGAAAAGCCCTTCGGAAGGCAAAATTCATCCCTTTCCGAAGGGCGATAGCGCGTTCGCGCCTGAGGCGGAACCGGCCCGAGGTTCCCTAAAAACCGTGTACGAGGGAACCGCCTATTGCTTCATTTAATGTGGGTTCTCATAGCGGGGAACGTTGCATTTCGTCATCAGTGGTAGTATTCAACGCGTTCGAACCGCTGCTGGTAAGGAAACGCATTGGGCCGCACGCTCGTTACCAATCAGATTGACGACCCAATCCATGTGGCACGTCTGCACACGCATGCGGCCACGATGCAAGGCGTTGAATACCGCATCGGCAAGTCTGCTATGCCCGAGGGCCGCTCCTACCCCGTCGTGGGCGAGAATGTCGATGGTGCAGCCAGTGGCCAAGGCGCCGTACCGCTCCGCACAAATCCTGTTGGCTTTACGCTCATCGATCAGGGCCGTGGCTTCGTGTTCCAGGGCATAGGCGATCGTCGCGGCCTCACCGTCATCAAGCGTTTCTGCCGCCGACCCTGAAACCAGTGACGTGAAACACTCAATGCCGGGGTTTCCCAGCCGTACGATGTCAATGCGACCGGCAGCGACAAGGGTGTTGAGGGCATCGGCGCCGTCGCGCCCGCGACGCCGCCCGTTCTCAAGCTCAAGGGCGACCGCCTCGACGACTGCAATCCTGTTCGGCAACGCCTCCAATATGGAAGCGACGAAGCCGGTTGCATTCAAGTTGATTGCCACACTGGTATCGGCGACAACGAGTGTCGTGGGATCATTCAGGGAGCTTTGGCATTCCATCCGCTTCGCCCCCTTCGATCTCCACATTGTCCAGAATTTCGCGCAGATCGAGGCGGTCAAGGTGCAATATGCGGGCGAGCTGACCTTCGCTGAGGAGGCCTTGGCGCCATGCCTCCGCGGCCAGCAGGTTCAGCCGCAACGTCGTAGGTCGGTCTGCATCTTGTTTGCCCATTTCAAGCGGGGTCAGATCGCCCAGAACCTGCCGGGCCTGCGTATCGGTGATGCCGCCATTGGCCACAAACCAGTCCCACGTCCCTCGCTTGGTCAGGTCCAGCTCTTCCACCCGCCGCACCATCGCTTCCCGTGAGACCCCGAAAGCATGGGCGAGGAGGATGACATGCCGGCGCGTGAGGTGTGACGCCCCTGCCGTGATTTCCCGGAACCTCTGCATGACAGTGCGCGTCGGTGTCAGGAAGGCGCGGCCGAACGCGTTTGCGTAGCGTTCTTCCCGTGAATTTTCTTCCTTGTCGGTGTGCAGGATTTCAGCACTTCGACGCGTTGAGATTAAGTGGCCGAGTTCGTGGCCTCCGGATTGCGCCCGGCGCTCCCGTGGGTGATTTGCGTTGAGTAGCATGCAGGCGCCGAGATCTTCGTCATAGGCGAACAGCCCGGAAATGCGCGGATCGATACTCCGGACATAGACGCGAACGCCTAGATCGAGTTCCAGAAGGCTGACGAGGTCTCGGACCGGGGCTTGTCCGAGGCCAAGCCAGTGACGAAGCTCGGTCGCGTCGTTTTCCGCCTGCGCTCGTACATCGCCAGGCATGATCGGGCGCTCGGGCGGATAGCTTCGCGCCCGCTTGATTCCCAGGACATTCTCAAGTTCCACTTCAGCGCGGACCAGATTGGCAAGCAGGCGCGCCGCCGCATCCTCCGCTACATTGGTGCTGGTGCCAAGTTTCCTGAAGCGCGGCACGAGATCGACATATACAGACTCGCGCCGCAACAGTGCATTGACCGACGTAGCGTAAAGACGGGCCAGCCGCTGAAGTTCTTCTGGCCGGATACGGCGTTGGCCCTTTTCTATTGCGAGAAGCGTTGTCCGCGCGACGTCGATTCCCGCCGCAGCGTCGGCCTGCGTAATGCCGGTTGCTTCGCGTGCTATCCGCAAACGGTTGCCGACATCCTGAGTGTTCGGTTCCTCCCGCGCCATATCATGGTCCTCCCGAAGCCCACTGCGCCACGAATGAGCTTGGACCCAGCGACCCGACAAAGTCTTTCCATTCTCTTGCGTGTTGCGCGAGAAGCCGTTCCAGCTTTCGCTGCGTTTTCTGTTCTGAAACGCCGAGCGAACGGCTGAGCTGAAAGACCTGCCGGTCCAGCTGAACCTGATTTGCCGGCGAATGCTGCAGCGTCGCCAGATGATCGAGGTAAAGCGTCCCCGCGATCGCGTACTCGTAGAGGGCGCCCTGTGGCCTGGTATTTTTGAAACCCGCGGCCGCGCCATCTTCATAGCGGATGGCGCTTAGGTCCTCCCAGATATAGGTCGCTCTTTCCTCTGCGCCGCCCATGGCATGTACGCTCATGCGTCTGAGCAGGCAGGCGGCACAGATGCCGCACTGGCGCCACCTGCCGAACAAAGATACGTGCCGCTGCCCCTGCCAACATGAGCGCGTCAGGGCCCAGTTCGTTTCGTCCGGGCATTCGGCAGTGAACGCCGCCAACGTTTCCGCCTTGGTGTACCAGAGGCGCGGATAGACGTACCGAACATCGTGGTCAAACAGTGCCGACAGGAAGGCTTCCATGCGGTCGGCGAAGAGCGGATGATTCCGGTAATCCTCATAGGCCTGACCAACAGGAACAAGGGTCGGGCCAAGAGCCCCCTGGCCGCTCTCGGGCATGATCACCTGCCGCGCATGCGACAGATAGGCCGCGACCCCGCTCAGCAGCGCAAACTTGAACCCGCGCGAACGCGCGCTGGATTCCACCGACCGCCGACGACCGAAGCGCACTCGATACGGTACCGATGCAAAGGGCACGCGCTCGCCTTTCGTGGGATGGCCGTTGAGGGAGCGCGACCCCAATCGGACCCGAATTAGCTTGTGGCCGTGCTTGCGTTCTGCCAGACCGGCGACTGCCCGTGAATCGAGGCCGTCGCTGAACGGGATAATTATGCTTTCGCTGTTCGGCAGACTTAGGTTTAGCTGCGGGGGCGGGTCCTCCGGCCTCTTTCGCGCGACAAATTCAATGTGCCACCGGTCGCCGGTTAGAAAATCCAACGCCCTGTGCAACGCCTCGGAAACCGCCGCCGAACGCCAACGCACCGGATCATGGATGGGTACCCGCAGGATGATCTTCCGACCCCACCGGACGGAAGGCCGGGCTTTCGTGTGATCGCAGAACTGTATCGCGGCAGCGAGCACAAATGCGTCGAAGACCCGTGCGTCCCAATTTGCAAAGCAATAGGTTGCTAGCCCCGCTGTATCGAATTGCAGGTTCTCCCCGATCTGGCACCTGATATGATGCTCCAGCTCGGGCACTCCCGGCTCGACAACGTCTACACGGTGTATCGGCAGTTCAGCAGCGTTACCGGGGGCGGTTTCTTTCAAAGCTGCACGCCTTCATCGAGGCCGGTCCGTTTGGCCGGCCGCGAGCTTCCGCTCTTGGAGATGCCGACGAGCCGCCCGGCAATGCCGTCGATATCCAACTGCATGATCCCGGTTTCGATTCGTTCGCGGACATGGGCGGCACGGTGGAGCGTGGACTCGCGGCAGTAGTGTTCCTCGATCTGACGGGCGCCGCGCGCGGCGCGGTCCGCCAATGCCTTGCCAGCCGCTTCCCGCAACGCTTCGTCGCCGAATTGTCCCCGCTCAGCCACGAATATTGCATAATCGAGGAAGGTGTTGCAAAGTGGGTATCCCGCCGTTTCCCCCCGCAGGGCTTCGAGCCGTTCGGCCCGCTGATCGCCGAATAGGGAACTCTGGCTGTCGCCAAGTATGTCGCGCACGCGTCTGCAGACGCTGTCCGGTACTTCCGCGTGCCAATCACGCTCAAGCGCTTCCGTCAGAGCGTCGCATACCTCTTCAGGCGCGTATGCCCTTTTGTCGGCCCGCTTCGCGAGTCTTTTCCAGCCGCGTGGCATTTTCAGGCTTCTGTGGGGCCCATCGCTCATGGCAATCTCCAATGTCAGGGTTACTAGGAAATTATTCTGACATTGTCAAGCTCCATGGGGGCGATAGAAATCCGTGCTTCCTGCGAACATCGCTGTGCAGCAGAGACGTGTGTTTCTGCGTTGCAATTTACGTGCATGTGTGCAGCAATTCTAATTATTCCCCTTAGAGATCTTATGTCGTTGATATAAAAGCGTTTTTTTCGCTAAGAGGAATTTTTTCAATTATTCCCCGGCGGGGCGAATCAGGTCGGCCGCCGAAAACCGGAAAATTCCTCGAAAACCGGCGAAGAAATCCGCGATTCCCCGGATGTTGCTATTGTACCACGCTCGATTTTGTGGTCTGCGGCGATCATGACGCCTCTCGTGGGATATATCTGTAAAATGCGCGAACTCGGCGCCGCCGCGCCGGACCGGTCGCAACGCGCGCCTGCCGATTGCCGACCTCGGCATGGCCGCCTTCGCCGTGATGTTCCTGCAGTGCTCGTCCTTTCTGTCCGCGCAGAAGCATCTCGAACGCCCGCACCCTTTTCGGAATAGAGCGAATTGCCTGCGACAACCACATACGCGACATGCTAGACGGAACCCTGCCAGAGCATTTCGACCGGATGTTCCACCACGTCGCCGACGACCTCGACGGCACCGAGTAATTTACCTCCTGCAAGCTCGGCTGCGAAACTGCTCCGTGCGCCTGCGGTCGAGCGGCAAGGTCGAGAACTTCTACGCCAATCTCGGAGAAAGCATCGTCGCGCCGGGATCGAACCACCTGCCGCCGCTGCCGCCGGAATTCATCCGGCCCAGGACGGCGACGAAAAGCAGGACTGCGAAATCAATGCCGCCAAGCGGTGGCTTAAGCGAATCGGCCCGGCGGTGGTGCGGTTCCGGCCCGTCTATCTCGGCGACGACCTGTACTGCTGCCAGGCCGGCCCGCGAGGCGGTCCTTGAGGCCGGCGGCAGCTTCCTGTTCACCTGCAAACCGAAATCGCACGCCGCGCTATACGAGTATATTCAAGGAGTTGAGGTCGACTCGCTGCGCACCGTCGAAGGCAGGGGCGGGAAAAAGGTCCATTGCTTCCACCGGTGGATGAGCGGCGTGCCGACCAGGGACGGCGAGGACGCCCTGAAGGTCAACTGGTTCGAGATCACCGTCGGCTCGCCGTCCGGCGGGCGGCGATACCACAGCGCGTTCGCCACCGATCTCGAAGTCGGCCGCGATACCGTCGAGGACCTGGCAAGATGCGCGCGGGCGAGGTGGAAGGTCAAGAACAATGCCTTCGGGATACTGAAAGACGGCTTCAACCTGGATCACAACTTCTACCGCGGCAGGGATGCGCTCGCCGGCCTGCCTGGCGATGTTCAACATAATCTCTCTCCTGATGCATAACGCCTGCGACCTCCGCTGCGAGGCCTGGAAGGCGGTGCTCGCCCGACTCGCCGTGCGGTATCGATTGCTGGATCACATTCGCACGGCGCTTGTCTACGTCGTGTTTCCGGACTGGAGCGCACTCCTGCGAGCCATCGCAACCGCCGACCTTCCTGAAAAGCCGCCCCGACCGACGACCGCCTCCCCGCAGACGAAACAATCCGCAGTCCCGTTGGAAAACCGCCCAGGCAAGGAGAAAATCGAAAATGAATTGATAATGAGAATTACTGGTATGCGTGCAGCAGCATTGACTTGAACTACTGCGACGCTATATACTTGTACCTATACGGCACTATAAACTTGTGAAGCCACGCAGACGGTCCAGCATGGTCACACCGAATGAGAAACTCGCTGCGTCGCTGGCGCAGCTCGAGAAGCTCCAGGGCCGGGGCCGGCGGGTTTTCCGCTCCGGCGAACTGACGCGCGTTCACCGAACACGGCTGGTGAGAAACGGTTTTCTGCGCGAGGTGATGAAGGGCTGGCTGATCTCCTGCAGCCCGGATACCATTCCGGGCGATGCGACGCCCTGGTTCGCGTCCTTCTGGGAGTTCTGTGCGGCCTATTGTACAGTCCGGTTCGGGCCGGACTGGCACCTGTCCCCGGAACAGTCCTTGCTGCTCCACGCTGAATGCACCGTCATCCCGCGGCAGGTCGTCATCTACGCGCCCAAGGGTGCCAACAATAACGTCGAACTGTTGTTCGGCACGTCATTGTTCGATCTCAGCGTAAAGGAAATGCCGCCGGATGCCGACCTGACGGACCGGGACGGGCTGCGGCTGTTTGTGCCCGAGGCGGCACTGGCGCGCGCGCCGGAGGCGTTCTTCGTCCGGCACCCGGTCGAGGCGCAGGTCGTCCTCTCGGGCATCCGCGATGCGTCCGACGTGCTCGGGCGGCTGCTCGATGGCGGGCGTTCGGTCATTGCCGGGCGGCTGGCGGGAGGATTCCGGCGGATTGGCAGGGGCGACGCGGGCGATGAGATTCTGAGTGTCATGAAACGTGCCGGCTACGATGTCCGCGAATCCGATCCGTTCGAGCCGGAACGGGCCCTCGGTGCGCCGAGCCGGACCCTGGTGCCGATAGTCGGCCGCCTGCAATCGTTGTGGGAAACGATGCGCGATCCCGTGATCGCAGCCTTTCCCGAAGCGCCTGGCCCGCCGAAAGACACAGATGCCTACTTGTCCTTCGTCGATGACATATATCGAATCGATGCCTATCATTCGCTGTCGATCGAGGGCTACCGCGTCACGCCTGAGCTGATCGACCGGGTGCGCGTGGGCGACTGGGATCCGGATAATCAAGGTGCCGACCGGCAAAGCCGCGATGCGTTGGCCGCGCGCGGTTACTGGCAGGCATTCCAGCATGTGCGGGCGACGGTCGGCGCGATCGTTGACGGCGGCCAAGCCGGAGCTCTCGTCCACAAGGCCCACCGCGATTGGTATCGCGAACTGTTTCAGCCTTGCGTCGCCGCAGGCCTGTTCGCGGCTTCCGCCCTGGCGGGCTATCGCAACGATGCCGTATATCTGAGGGGGTCGCGCCATGTGCCGCCGCGCCGGGAGGCGGTGCGCGATGCCATGCCGGCCCTGTTCGATCTGCTGGACTCCGAAACCGAACCGTCCGTTCGCGCCGTGCTCGGTCACTGGCTGTTCGGCTATATCCATCCTTACCCGGACGGCAATGGGCGCATGGCGCGCTTTGTCATGAACGCGATGCTGGCATCCGGCGGCTATCCGTGGACCGTGATCCGGGTGGAGGATCGCGATGTCTACATGGCGAGGCTCGAAAGCGCCAGTGTCGATCAGGATATCGGGCCGTTCGCGCAGTTTGTGGCGGACCGGGTTGCTTGGTCGCTGGAGCAGGCGGCTTGAGCGCATGCGAAGGTTGAAAATCGGGTAGAGGGGGCTAGGCCGAGGAACGCGCCATCGTCGTCTCGTCCTGCCGGGAGGATTGACGGCGACACGTTTGGCCTGAACCGGCGGAACATTGCAGCGGCAATCGGCGAGGGCGCGCTCGGTATCGAGCATATCGGCTCCGCCGCCGTACACGACGTCGCCGCGAAACCGATCATCGACATGCCGGTCGCGGTCGTGGCTTCCGCCAGCGATCAAGCTATTGCATTCCATTTGAAAATACGACCGATGGGCAGGATGCGCGCGTCGGACGAATGGGATTTTGCGATGCGCGGCCGCGGCGCTTTTTGTCAGTCGAGGCGGTAGCTGTTTTCGAGATGTGGCTGTTGCAAAACTCGGCTATTTGGCAGATAGCTGGCAGCAGCATTTTCGTATTCGGTGCATCTATGGCAGAAAGTCTTTCGCCTCGCGCGATTTTGGATCGGTTGATAGGATTTCGGACGGTTTCCCGGGATTCAAATCTGGAATTGATCGAATGGGTAAAAGGCTATCTGGAAGGCCACGGCGTATCGTCGCGCATTATATTGGATTCGACGGGCCGGAAAGCCGGGATATTCGCGCAAATCGGCCCTTCGGAACCCGGCGGCGTTGTTTTATCGGCGCATACCGATGTCGTTCCCGTAGACGGGCAGGAATGGGCGTCCGATCCATGGAAGCTGACCGAAAGAGAGGGCCGGCTATACGGGCGCGGTTCTTGCGATATGAAGGGGTTCATATCGGTCGTACTTGCCAATCTACCGCTTATGGCGGGCTCGAATCTGCAGCGGCCCATACAAATCGCATTGACCAGGGACGAAGAAATCGGCTGCCTCGGAGCTCCGCCTTTAATCGAGGCAATGCAAGACGAGCTGCCGCCGGCCGCGTCCGTAATCGTTGGCGAACCGACCATGATGTCCGTCGTGAACGGACACAAGGGTACTTTGGGATATCGCGTTCGGTGCCGGGGCCACGAAGTTCATTCATCCATACTCCACACGGGAGTCTCCGCAGTCATGACGGCTGCGCGAATTATTGAATGGGGCAACCGATTGAACGAAAAAGGCCTGGCTTCGAAGGCATGCGGATTCGCCGAATTGTTCGATCCGCCTTGTACTACCGCCCATGCGGGCATGATCAAAGGCGGAACGGCCATGAACATTACCGCGCGAGACTGCGAATTCAGTTTTGACTTTAGATTTTTGCCCGGCGATTCCGCCGTCTCCTTAGATGCGGAATTCCGGGAATTCATCGCCGAGCAGGATGCCGGCTGCAAGAGAATTCACGGCGGCGCCGGGGTCGGAGCCGAAGAGATATTCCGCGTGCCGCCTATGGCGCCCGAGTCGGACGGCGCGGCGGACGTAATCGCTCGCGCGCTTACGGGGGACAACGGGTCGCACGCGGTTTCGTATGCGACCGAGGCCGGCCAATTCCAGGAGGCGGGCTATTCCGTCGTGGTTTGCGGCCCGGGCGATATCAAGCAGGCTCACGGAGCCGACGAGTACATCTCGTTGGAGCAGCTGGAGGCGGGAAGCCGATTCGTGCGGCGACTTGTCGAATCTATGTCGGAGCAAGGATAGCGATGCCTATTAAAAACCGGTTTTCAGAAATGCACGATCAAATCTGCGAGTGGAGGCGTGACATCCACGCTCATCCCGAACTGCTGTTCGATACGGTTCGAACGGCGGGCAAGGTTGCCGGGCTGCTAAAGGGCTTCGGCTGCGACGAAGTCGTCGAAGGGATAGGGCGCGTCGGAGTGGTCGGAGTTATAAAGGGGCGCCGAAACAATTCGGGCAGGGTCGTGGCGCTGCGAGCGGACATGGACGCTCTGCCGATAAAAGAGGATACCGGCATCGACTACGCATCTGAAAACGATGGCGTCATGCATGCTTGCGGACATGACGGGCATACGGCGATGCTTCTCGGCGCGTCCAAGTATCTGGCGGAAACGCGAAACTTCGACGGCACGGCGGTTGTCGTGTTCCAGCCGGCCGAAGAGGGCGGCGGCGGCGGCAAGGAGATGGTCGACGATGGTCTCATGGAGCGCTTCGGCATTCAGGAGATCTACGGCATGCACAACATGCCGACGCTCCCCGTTGGCGAATTCGCGATAAGGTCCGGCAGCTTTTTCGCCTCCGCGGACAGTTTCACGATCGAAGTTACCGGCGTCGGAGGCCATGCTGCGAAACCCGACCTGGGCAGGGACCCGACTCTGGCGTCGAGTCACATCGTCGTCGCGCTGCAGTCCATCGCTTCGAGAAACGTAAATCCGACCCACCCGGTTGTCGTATCCGTAACGTCCTTCCAGACGGCAACGGACACGTACAACGTCATACCGGGAAGCGCGGTTTTGAAGGGCACCGTAAGAGCCCAAGAGGAGGAAGCTCGCGCGCTTGCGGAAAAAAGACTTGGCGAAATCGCGCGGACGACGGCGGAAGCGTTCGGAACCGAGGCAAAGGTGACCTATGAGCGTGGCTACCCGTCATGGTCAATGCCGAGCGCGAGTGCGGATACGCGGTCGAGGCGGCCGGACGGGTCGGAACCAGCGTGGAAACCGAAGCTCCTCTGGTTATGGGCGCTGAAGATTTCGCGTTCATGCTCAATGCGCGTCCGGGAGCGTACATACTCGTTGGCAACGGGGATACCGCTCAGCTTCACAATGCCAAATACAATTTCAACGACGAAGCCATACCCGTCGGATGCTCGTGGTGGGCCGAAATCACCGAAAGCCGAATGCCCGTAAATTAGATCGAAATGCGAAATCCGGCATCCGCAAAGCCTTCTAAGATTCTGATAGATGGCCGAAAATCGACGGAGCCTTGATTCGAGACATTCGGCCGAAAATCCAGGTTTCGGCCGATTCCGGAGGTTTCCATAGCGTATCGAGGGCGATGCTCGGGCATTGCGATTGCATGGCTCCGCTTGACTGCTTGCGCTAGCCGGAAACGCGACGAGCAGGCGAAATCGAAATGGAAGCGATCAAAGAGCCGCCGCATTCAAACGAAATGAAACCGTCATCGCGTGAACGCTTTTCGGGCTCGGCGACATCGACATCAGGCATGAGTTTGGTGTCTTTGAGGAGAAGCGATTCCAGGCCGAGCCTCGACCATTACCTGTTTCAAGCGACTGGCACAGGTCGTTGATGCTAGCATTCTGGTTCAGCCTCACGATGCCGTACCCCGAACGTTTAGCATCTTGATCATTATTGTGTCGATTGCGGAAATTCCTAGACTAGATTTTACGAATTTAAGTATTCGGCATTGAGCAGAGTTAAGAGAAAGCATCCGATCACGACATAGGCGCCGCTCAAGGAATTGGTAGCTCTAACTTGTCCGTAATTCTTATTACGCAGGCTTCGAATTTATTCGATGGTTCTGTCGGCGGTTCTAAGAAAGCGCGGGACCCTGGCGATTCGGCGCGCTTTTTCGAGAATGTTATTTCTTCCCAATTTCAGGATCCAAATGTCTCTGTCGGCCGCTTCGGCGGTTGCGCCCAGACTTGCGGCTCTCCGGTGTGTCTGCTTTGTCCGCGGCTTGAAGGTTCCAGCGAGCTCACGTGTCGGCGAGAGCGACTTGCATCGTGTTGATGCCAACGGAGCCCGAAATGATCGATCAAGGTATCGCATTTAGAGTCCATCCAAAATTCGACATCCAATTTCTACAATACCGCCGCGCTTTGGCTTGGCGCGGCATGCCTTGGAATCAGATAGTTCGCTGAGAAATTCAGAAGCACAAGAAGATCCAATGCCCGTTCAATGATGTATTCGCATGAAGCGAAAGTCGGAATGAATTGACCACTTGCGACCCTTGCCATGTTGGCGGCAATTTGCGGATGCCCTGATAGTAGTCTCCGCAGTCATGGCCCTCGCTCGGCGAAAGCAAGAATCAGGGCACGTTTACGTTTCTTGAGGCCAATAAGGCACATGGCAAAAAAATTGGCGAAGCAAAATTCGATAACGATTCGCGGCTTTCGCTCGTTCAAGAGTACGACGCTGAAGCTCAGTCCACTCAATGTGCTGATCGGCGCGAACGGCGCCGCCGCGACGCGGTCGACCTGGCGGACCCCGAATGGGACGGTTGCTGCGATCTCTACGGACGAAAGCAGGCCATCCGGATCCGCCGAACGATCGAATGCGTCAATACCGGGACAAGATCCGAAGACACCACCTAATGCCTGGCCTCGCTCGACAGGGACAGGGCCGATTCCAGCACGCTGCTCCGCATCGTCCTCGATCACTGGCACATTGAGAACCGCCTTAACTACGTTCGCGACTGGACATTCGACGAGGACCGCTGACGGGCGCATGTGCGCCACACGCCGCGCAACCTCGCCTGCCTAAGCAACGCGGCAATTTCCATCGTTCGCTTCGATGGCCGGTTTCGATACACGCCCCGGGCCAATCGCTACTATGCGAGGGCGCAGGACGCGGTCGACACCAATCTAAAGCCCCTGAAGCGCGCCTGGGCGGGTTGGAAACAGAACCCGTTAAGCCGCAGTGCCAGCTTGAAGGATTGCTGCGCCCGCAGCCGGAAATTCGCCGGAAAACATCCGCAAACTCTGATCCGAGACACTTCGGTCAGTCCCGACAACCGCAGCGATGCTCGCACCCGTGCCGGAATCCGCTTTATTGTTTCTGTCTGTTCAATAATTCGATATGGACCTTGGTTTGGACATGATTTCCATCGGGAGCGGAAAATGGACGAAGTGACAGTCGAGAATTTTCGATGTTTCCGGAAACGTCAGACCGCGCGCCTAGCTCCACTTACGCTCTTGGTTGGCGAGAACAGCACTGGCAAAACGTCTCTGATGGCCATGATTCGGATATTGTGGCATGCCGTTTTTCGAGGTGTAGTTCGTCCCGACTTCAAGGAGGAACCCTTTGACCTCGGATCCTTTCGGGAAATTGTCCATCAATCCGAAAGCGACAGCGATCACGAGCAGGAATTCTCCGGTGCAATTGTCGTCGAAAATACGAAAACTGAGGTAACATTATGTCAAGGGGATATCAGCACTGAAGTCAACAGGCTGCACATAACCGACTCTAAGGCATCTTTGATTTGGACCCGCTCCCGGGAGGGTCACGTCACGATGGATGCCCAAACTTTGAGAGGTAGATGGCAGTTTAACATAGTCGAACCTGACAGTCGGGAACTTGAATTTGAAATTTTGCGGCGTTCCGAGTCGTGGGGACTTCAATCAGTTGTAAATTTCCTGAAAACAGACCCCTTGCCTGGACCTGGAATCGACCAAGCGCAGTTCTCAGACCAAGACAGACGTCAACTGACTGATCTCGTGTTGAATTTTTATCAGCAGATGGCGAATAAAATCGGCACAGACATGCTATTCAATGTTCCACATGCCATCGCCCCTATACGATCCGAGCCTAGGAGAAGCTACGAACCCGGCCCAGGCTTTAACGATCCTAAAGGTGCAAGTATTCCCGAATACCTTGCTTCATTGGCAACTTCCGACCCGGAGCGGTGGAATACCCTAAAATCCGGCATTGAAACTTTTGCGCAAAGTACCGGTGTGTTCGACGAGATTAGAATACGGCCCCTGGGGATAGAAGCCGGAAGCGACCCTTTCCAGATCCAGGTCAGAAACCGCTCTGAAATCACCGAGGGACGATGGCGCAATCTAATCGATGTCGGGTATGGTGCAAGCCAGATACTCCCCGTCATCTATGAACTCAACCAACCGGACCAGTCGCCCATGCTCCTTCTACAACAACCTGAGGTGCACCTACATCCCAGTGCGCAGGCAGGACTCGGCTCGATCATGTGCAACGTAGCCTCCGCCAAACGGCAGATCTTGGTTGAAACACACAGTGACCACCTGATCGATAGGGTGCGAATGGATGTTCGGGACGGTAGAACAGATCTCAAACCTGACGATGTGTCCATCCTGTTTTTTGAGCGCCATGGCGAAGAGGTCGAGATTCACAGTATTGGCATCGACAAGGAAGGGAATATCCTCGATGCGCCATCCAGCTACCGCCAGTTCTTCATGGATGAAGTGAACAGGTCGCTGGGTCTGTAGCATGCGTGCAATTGTTGATGCGAATGTTGTCAGCATTGTCTTCGGTGCCGGCAAAAACAAACCTAATAACAGACCTGATGCTGCTCGCGAGTTTCTCAAACATATCAGTTCCGATGGTCCGGTCCTCGTGATTGGCGGGCGACTCAAAGAAGAGCTTTTCAAACTTGAAAGATTCAGGATCTGGTACGACGAGGCATCAAAGAGCGGGAGAGTTCGCAACGTGTCCGACGCCGATGTCGCCAAAGAAGAGGCCAAGCTAGACAGTTCGGCCGGTTGCCAATCTAACGACCGCCACGTTCTGGCATTGGCGAGGATCAGCGGCGCCCGCCTTCTTTACACAAATGACCAGAAATTAATGAATGATTTCAAGAACACTAATTTAGTCCCAACGCCAAAGGGCAAGGTCTACCGGACGCCGCGAAATGGGAAGTTCACCGAAGGTCACAAGATGCTTCTGCAGAATAGTAGCTGCAAAGCGGGATAGCTAGACTGTCTACTGTCCGGGTAGCCGTCTCATTTTAGGCCCAAACTCAGCATAGGAACAAAAAATGTACAAGTCGGTCGGTTCAGGCTGAATGCAGAACGACTGTTCGGGGAATTTTTCTCCGGCAACGCAACATTGGAATTGATACGCGCCTCGGGATGCAAGTTTTCGATTCGAAAAGAGGCGACATTTTTCCACGCGACGTGACGGTGCGGCCGGTGCGAGGCTACGCCGAGCAGAAGCGATGGGATGCCCTTGCCGCGCGCCACCACTATCTTTCCTTCAAATATTTCTACGGCCGCGCGATTCGCCACGTGGCTGTTAGCGGGGAGGCCTGGGTTGCTCTGATCGGCTGGCAGGCGGGGGCATTCAAAGTCGGCGTGCGCGACGCCTGGATCGGCTGGACGCGCGATCAGCGGTTCTCGCGGCTTCATCTCGTCGCGAACAACACTCGCTTTGTCATTCTCGGCGAAGGCTGTTGGTGCTCATCAAAAAGCGCGGCGATCCCGCTGAATCCGCTCGTGCGAGTCAGGGTGGAATTTCCACACCCGTTAGGGCCAGCAACGACAAGGAGGGTCGGCATGGTGACCGCCAGAGGCCGGGCAGGGCGGATCAGTCAGATTTCAGGTCGGGATAGCTGATCACCCGGTCCCCGTCCTTGGTCCGTGCGATATAGGCGCCGTCCGACCGGACACCATAGAGGGTCCCGCCAGCCGCGAGTTGGGCCGCAAGGTCGGCCTTGATCTGGTCACGCCAGTCATCCGGGAAACCCGGTATCTCCAGCGGCTGTTTCAATTTCTCGTTCTCCTGCATGATGCCGACCTTATTCCTGTTATTCGTGTTACTCAATCAGTTTTCACTCCGGCGGCCCTGCTGTCCTTTGGGTCCATGCCTCGGCGCAAGAGGCCTGTCCCCGGCAAGGCTGGCCAAGACGCTCGCAAGTTCACCATCAAGCGTTTTGCAAAGCGGTCCTTCCTCTCGCGCCTGTAGTCCCGCTTGAATGCTGCCGTCCGCCAGATCCTCCGCATTGAGACCGGCCATCAATCCGTCAATGTCGCCGACAGACACCACTTCGCCCCGCCGGGCAGCCCGCATGGCCTCGATGGTTTCCTCGTTTGGCGTCAGGGGATCAAACGGCAGCCTTTTCTCGGCGGCAATCCTGACCATCATCAGGAGGAATGCGTCCGACACCGTGAGACCGATTGCATCCAGCACGGCGGCGGCCTCGTCCCTGGTCTTTTCGTCGATGCGTGCCCGTAGGACAGTGCGCATGGTCCGATCCTTTATATTGAGCTACAATGTAACCCAGCTGACCTCTCCATGCCCTTGCCGCCATTGCTGGCCTTGTTGTCCCGCACCGGTCGGCGCTGTGCTTGTCGGCGCCGGGGAGAAGGAAAAATCCGTCTTCAACGGATTTCTGAAACCTGATGATGGGGCAGGGCGGTCAATCACCGCCTTGCTAGCCATCTCCGGCGAGTTGCCGTGCATAATGTCATGACCGAGTGCATCAGCAAGTCCTCCATCCAGGATGGATGGTCTACGATCCGCTCCCGCCAGCACGCCTCGATGGCCGCCGGGGCCACCACCGGTCCTGCAGCTGCCCTGCCCCCTGGCCAGGAGTTGAGGTGGCAACTCCGATTTCTCGGGATGGCAGTGCTGGCGCCGCTAGCGGCGGTCGGACGCATCTCGCGCCATCGAGGCCTCCCAACGGAACCAGCCCTCCTCGCCAAGGTGTGCAGCGTTGTAGCACCCGTAATACCAATTCCGGAAAATTTCTAGGTACTCGAATAATTTTGGAAGCACTGAAAGTTCTCCTGATGTTCCCCGTGCCAATTCTCCCCGGCTTCGAGCGACGAGCGTGCGGGTCCGATCCGGGGAGTTGATGAAATCCGACCGGACTGCGCCAACTTTCTCCTTGATGGCATCGGCGGTCTCGACGACCTGGCTGGCGAAGTGGCGCGATTTCAGGAACTGGAATACGGTCTCAACCGGGTTCAGTTCCGGGCTGTAGGGCGGCAGGCGCCGCAGCGCCGCGTTGGCCGGGATTTCGAGCGCCTTGGAGCGATGCCAGCCG
>Ga0209754_1001593_pt1 | contig 21446 bp, 16 predicted proteins | sample MesohylBB_FD_187295 | JGI IMG/M metagenome (GOLD analysis project Ga0209754, IMG submission 187295) | Host-associated microbial community of the marine sponge Aplysina aerophoba from Gulf of Piran - sponge mesohyl, lysed by bead beating... | ecosystem: Host-associated > Porifera > Sponge >... | reverse complement strand
GATATAACCCATGTATCTGAAAATGCTCGGAACCCGAAATGATAATTGGTGTTGCTGTGAAAGCAAAGACAGATTTGAAACCTATACCGAAACGTCCCGTTTTCACAAGTACCTCACGACTTGTACTCTTGCCAAAATAGGTAATTGCCTTGACATTTTCTTCCTTAAAGGGTTCCCCATTGTGTTCAATTGCTATAGCATCTTTTGAGAGTTTGAAAAGCACCTCTGTTGCGCCATAGTCATCCGCGTTTTGTAGGATCTCGTATACAAAGTGTGTAGGGTCTGAGTACATAGAGACTTGTGTCTTACGAGACGACGTATCTTTACCCAGCTGGTCTTCGTTGTACTCTGTTATTGCTTTGTAATTGTTTGGCATGTAATTTCCTCCCTTTTATCTCCAAAGTCTAATAGACCACAAATTCACCTATAGGTTCTGAATTCAATGACAAATTACCCTCGGTTGGTTCTAAGTAGCTCCCATTTCGTAAAAACGCAAAATTGTCTGCATATCGTGCCAATGCCTCTTGCTAAACCGAATACTTGTCTGTAATTTATCGAGTTGCAAAGGAACTTCCAAACCATCAGCATTCATCAATTGATTTTTCAGATTCTCCATTGCTTCCGGGACTCGTTTCACAAATTCTTTGTACCTTGCGGCACACTCTGGACATAATGCAAGGAATTGTGCTTCATGTTCCCGGGTGAAGTGCTCAAGTGTGAGAGCCTCTACCGCCTCAAAATAAGGCATTGCCCCACGATCTTTAAAAGGCATTGCCTTCTTACACAATTGGCACTGCATCTCGCCCGAATCGCTTGTATATTCCTCTCTGAGCTGAGTTCTGGGGTCAATTGTTCCCCCTGTCGTCCGAACGCTCCGAGAGCGCGACTCATAGTCCTTTTTAGGAGCATCACGAAGTTGTTTTTGAAGTTGACGTGTTCTGTGCTCGGGGTTTCTCACTCGATTGAGTCTTTCACTATCCTCGACTGGTTTGGATGAAAGCGGAGATTCACGCACAAAGAATTTTATTCCGGGTGAGTCATCAGTTTGTACATTACCAGCACCATCAACTGCTAAGGCGTGGAAAGTGTACAACCCGTTTTTGAGGGAACTAATATCAAACTTTACTGTAGTAGCTGAATAACCGGAGTCTGCCTTGGGAGCAGATTCTGTCCTAACCGTAGACCTAACTACCATTCCTTTGCATTCACTTTGAGTTCCATCAGAGTCCGTTCGCATCAATTTTACCGAAGAATACGTCCTTGCCTCGGCTGTGGGTTGGATGACGAAAATAGCTGAAGACGCGTTAGTTTTCCCGGTTCCATAGGTTATGGTTTCATCAACTGGAATCATTCCGTCAGGCATGGTTACTTCAATAATTTCTGTTGGACCGAGTGGGGCGACATCATCAACATTATCAACCGAGAATTTTCCTATAACCTTGTCGGATGATATAATTTCCCTATCGTCTGTAATTGCAACAGCTCGAAGTATATAAGGGGATGGATCTAAAGAAGCATCGCGCGATGCCGGACTATCAGCAGTAATTGTATCTTCCAAAACGGTAGTGTCCACCTTCATAGTCCACTTCCACTGCTCTTGATCTGGAACAAGAACAGCACTCTCCTTACTGATTTCTCCAACACTTTGCCATTGCGTGCCTTCTTGATTCCGTTTGACTTCAAATCTTACCCGAGTGACAACAGGAATGGCGCGTTGGGACGTATATGCATTAACGATGATGTTACCCTGCGGAGCACCACTGTCTGGATTGACTTTTTGCGATTCATCAATAGTAATAACCGACACATTGGGGGCATCGTTTTTAATATTCACCTTGATTTTTGGAGACTCATTGGTTTGCAAATTACCAAATTCGTCTACTGTCAAGGCATGGAACCAGTATAGCCCGTTTTCCAAGGTGCCAACATCAACCGTTATTTCCGAAAGCCCAGCATCGGCGACAAACTCGATTTCTGTGCCATCAGGTGCAGTTTGCACTAATTTCACGGATGAATAGGCATCAGGTGCTGCCGTCGGTTCAATTTTAAAAGTAGCAGCGGTCCCACCAAGCGTATAGGTACCGGTCTCCTCATCCAGTTTAACTTCCCCATCCGCAGTAGCAACATTGGTAACCAACGTAGGGGCCATGTTGCCCCAAATTTATCTTTGAGTGCCTTAACCAGTGGAAAAGCCTCTGAATAGGTCATACTTCTAATTTCATCAATCATTTTTTTTATGTTAACCATTATTCGCTTGACCTCTTTCTTGAAAAATTTAAACATCCTCAAATTCCTGTGATAATATCCTTATTACCCTGATATTAACACTTCTAAAACCCCATAAGCCACGGGTTCTGCTGTAATATCCGCTTTTGCGATTGCCTCGCTGAACTCTCGCATACGCCGCTGGTAATTAATCTCAGCGTTGGCAAGTTCGCTGTGTCGCATGCGTTGAATGTTCGGATCAGTTGTTTGTGCGATTCTATTTTCAAGCAGTGCTACCCGTTTCCGATGACTGGTTGACAAACTCTCTTTACGATGATCTGCTAACGCCTGCGTCCGTTCCAGATGTTTGCCACGCGCTTCAGTCCACAAGTGCTGGTGCGTTTTTTCTAATGCGTCCTTCTGAATTGGTGCTTGGTTTTTCTGTGTATCACCGTTTTCTGTCCTTTCAAGGAGGCCGTTAAGATGCGGTGCTAATACTTCCGATGAAGCGATAGGCTTAAGTACTAAATGTTCCCGAATCCCAAGAAACCGCCATTGGTAAATGGCGAATTCATAGCGTCCCGAGGGAATTTTGTTGGTTCTCACCCTCAGTGTTGTAACGACTTCTTGGTCTGTGTTTAATACCACTGCTGCCTGTTTCACCAACGGATGTGTCGGCATAATAAAAACAGCCTCAGGATGCTGCGTTGCGCAATCGGCTTCAAAGGTTATAGCTAAATGTGGGTCCGATCCCTTTAACCATTTTTCCCACTCCCGATAGACGCGTGTCTTTTCCCGAGGGAACTGCTGAAAATCATCCAGTACGGTATTCCGCGCTCCTTCAGAAAGCCGAAGGGTTTTGAGGGGTTTTTCACCGAGGATGAATTCTTGCGCCGTCCCGATTTTCTGGTGAAGATAACGCGTGACCAGTCTTTGTATTGAGGCTGGAGATAACCAGAAACTGGAAGCTTCTTCGACCTCTTTCTCCATTCTATCATCAGGAAAACGGAGTCCAAACAGGTCCAATTGCTGTGCTTCAAGGGTTTCCTGTTCCTGTATTAATCGAATTTGGTTATCTGCCAACTGTTGTAATTTGGTTCTTCGCTCTTCTTGGGTCAAGGCGTAGTTTTCGGCGATGTCTCGCAACTCAGTTGTGATCTCACCAAGGATTTCTTCACTACCGCCCAACGCGCTCTCAAAGACCCCGATACGACGGAGGCACCGCTCATAGATGTCCGCGTCAACGGTTCCGGGTGTAATGAGATTAACGATGGTGACACTCTCGCTTTGTTGTCCCTTGCGGTCAATTCGTCCGATGCGTTGTTCAATCTTCATCGGGTTCCACGGCAGATCGTAGTTAACAATGCAATCGCAGAACTGGTAATCCAATCCCTCACACCCGACTTCCGAAAAAAGCATGAGATCCAGGCTATCGCGCTCGGATTTCGGTTTCTCGAACCGACTACGGAGTTCCAAACGTTCTTCGTCCGGTACATCGCCATGTATGAGCCCTACTCGAAAGCCTTCCGCTGCGAGATGTTTGTAAAGATAGGAAAGCGTATGGCGAAAACTGCTAAAAATCATAATTTTGTTGTTGCGTCGGTGTTGCCTATTGTGGACAACCTTTCGGAGTGCCGCCAACTTCAAATCCTCTGGGTCCAGAGTTTTCGCTTTTTCAAGGAGTTCTTGAACCTGCTCGTGAATTCGCGGGGTAAGTTCCTTCAAAGGCATTGCATCAATGGCACCAGCCTCCGTCCATTCAAGTTCGTCAAGGCGGCGGGTTAATATATCCTCAAGAAGAGGTCCGAGTCCATGCAGACAACTTGCCAATTGTCGACGGAGTGTTGTCATCATGAAATTAACGCTCCGATCTCCATGCAACCTGCGGAATATCTCCTTTTGCGTTTCAAGGAGTGCTTCATGAAGTTCATCCTGATCTGTTGTCAACGCAACCTCTACAGTCTGTGATTTACGAATAGTAAACTCACCTATATCGCGACGGCGGGTCCTATTAATAATCCCTGAAAACGTATGGAGTGCCTCCATATCGGTGATGAGTTGGACACGATCTTCAGGGGTAATACGCCTCCCAGCAAGCTGATTTCTAATTCGCTTGAAATCAGGATTATCCTTGAGAATTGATTGCCCCCAAGCGGTTTCACCTGCTTGGTCAAAAACTTCCTTTGCGGTCTGTTTCCAATCGCTCTCTTGTGCCCGCGCAGCGTTAACCGCTTGATTAATGAAGGGGTTAGGCTCCGCCATGTGATTAAAACTTTCTTCATCCAGAATCAGATCTGGACGCAACACGTTAAGCAGAACAAACAAGTCATGACTATCCAGTTGGATAGGGGTAGCTGTGAGAAATACCGCTGCTTCCGCATTTTCGCATAAAAACCGGACTGCTTCGTGATTGGCTGTCCCCTGATTTCGGATATGGTGTGCTTCGTCAACAATCACCAGATCAAAGTGCGGTGGCGGATCCAAGTCTAAAAGCCCTTTACCATGCTTCCGTTTGCGTTTCCCTTCAGGACCAAAAAGGAGTATGTTGTTCAATAACGAATACGGGAGAATCACCTTCTGGTATTGTTCGGGCCATTCGCCCTCCAGATGCATCTCGTTGATACAATATCGCAATTTAGCCCCGTCCAAATGCTCAAAATTTTCGTCAAATCGTTTCATCTCCCGTTGCCACTTTTGCTCAGCCACCAACGGACGCGGGCATATAATGAGAACAGATTCGACATCGCTACGCGCTTGTAACTCGCGCAAAATCAATCCCGCTTCAATCGTTTTACCTACCCCGACACTATCAGCAATAAGTAATCTCGGTAAATCTGCTTTGATGAATTTAAGAACGGGTCGGTATTGATATGGGATAAAGTCAACTCGCGCTGCGTTGAGCGAATATAAGGTTGATAATCCGGGGTATCGAATTTGGAGTGCTGTTAGATAGGCGTGAAAGTCATCACATGAAAAGACGCGAGAACTATCTTGAACCTCAAGTTGTAACTGAGAAGGATAAAAAGTATGAACATTTCCATCAACAAAAACGTTAATTCGGTTCTCAGGAGTACCTGGTAACACTGCCACAACAGCTCCCCTGGTAGAAGGATCAGCTTTCAAGAAAACAATTTGACCGGGAGCAAATTCTTGCGAAGGATTTAGAGGGTTATTCATACTGTCCTTTCCTTTTTCTTTTCAATTACTTCCGAATAAGCATCTTGCGGGTGTCAGTGAATTCCCCCGCAGTGAGTGTATAAAAATAAACACCACTTGCGACAGGTTCACTGAGTTCATTTCTACTGTCCCAATATGCCGCACGGCTCCGCGACTTATAAATACCTATAGGTTGATGTCCTAAATTCAAGTTCCGAACTAATTGTCCATCGGCAGTATAAATCGATATACTAACGTTTGCAGGCTTCGCCAGTTGATATGGTATCCATGTCTCAGGATTGAACGGATTCGGATAGTTGGGTAACAATTGTGTAATTTGTGGTAATTCGATGGTTAGGTCCGGTGCAGCAGGGACATCACCTATTTCAAATCTAACGATCTCTGTGAAGTCGTATATGGAGACATTTCTTGCTTTGTCATCAACCCTCATCTTAGCAAGCCCCCATCTGCCAGGGATACTCCCGACTGGTAAAGTGATGTGTTGATGATACTGTTTATAGGCGGTAGGATCACCAGTAAAATAGATTTCTCCGCGTCCAGGCGGCAAATGCCAAAAGTGGTGCAGGGTGCCGTGTGGATCTCTTAAATACATGACACTGCCATCGTAGCCACTGATATTATCCTTTACAAAAAAAGTAATATCAACAGTCGTTTCACCATTCGGTGCTTCCGGTATAGTCGGTTCCGCTTTGATAGTTATTCTGTTGAGATCAAGAACTGGGGGTTTTAAATCGGGATTTTCGGTTTTGATAGCAATTGACTTAGGCGTTTCATCTAAATACCTATACTTATCTGACGGGTTGGGATCAGGTTCATGGGTAAAAAAACTATTGATACCATTATAGGCAATGTCTCTCATGCAGATACGATTTAATTCATACCTACCCCTTGGCATGTAATCCGGCATGATAAAATCGATGCTTACTTTTTCTGTTTCAGGATTATAATTGCCGTAGTTGAAATGACCATAGCGCGAATATGTTTCAACAAACTCGTCATTCAAGTTTGCACAAACATGTGCTATACCCGACTTTTCAATGATAGCCCATGTCGCTGTAATAATTTGGTACCGCCTGCCGTCATCTGTAAACGCCTCTGATAGTGAGAGTCTCATAGAATTCTTTACATATTTGGGAGGATCTAAATCCTCAAGTGGATTATCAATATAGAGTTGCCAACCGAAAGTCTGTTTGTTTTGATGTCTTTCTTGGTTATTGAAATCATGAAGTCTAATGTTTTCGGGTGCCCAATAGCCTTGCTTAGCGTGTTTTGAGATGGTTTCCTGACCGCGAAAGATGTGTCCTTCAGGTAAACGATTACCGTGTTCATCTATTGCGAAAAGTCCAATATCAAAATAAGTGTTTTCCATACCGCTGAAAATTCTACCTTGTAGGCTCTGTGCTGTGTCAAAATTGCTTTCTCCATATATTTCAATCTCGACAGTGACCAATTTGTCCTCTTCGGGTTCGCCGTCTATGCGAATATCAACGCGTATAATTTGCCCGGGATAGATGTAATCTGGATAGAGATTATAGACCTCAAACGTTAAATCTTCGCGGATACGCGAGATATAGCGCGTACCGTGCATGATCCGGTTTTGGATAAACTCATATTTGGCAGGCGAACGAGAACGGAGTTTATCGGGCCTGGCGATGTAATGACTGATGCTCTCTGCCATATCTTCATTTGGGTTATGATCGTGAGCGTAGGCGGAGACGAATTCGGTTTGTTTAGTGGTATACCATCCATCCTTATTTTTCTGCCAGCCGCCCAGTTTGATCCAATCCTGTTTGAGTTGTTCATCAAAGAGATGATCCCATAGGAAATGTGCTTTTTCGTGAAGGATTAATCTGTGGATATAGTCAGAGTCCCCTCCTTTAAATGCACTTTCCATAAACTCGATATAGCCTGCCCCAGTCCAAGCAACAGCGGCAGCATTTGGATCAATAGGATGTGGGAGTCCATCTAAGCGCCGGACAATATATTTTAGCCCCGGTGTTTTAAGCATCCCTGTAGGATATTCTTCAAGCATTGAAACGATTTCTATGAGTTCATCATCTTTAAACTGGGTAAATCGTCCCGCATGTTCACCTGTCGTGTGTCTGGTAAGTTCGTCATAATTTGCGATATTTGCACTGACGGTGTATCGTTCGTTGAGTATGCGTTCAATCGCATATCTGTTAGATCCATTGTCGGTGGTATAGCGAATAAGCGCGCGATGTAGCCTCCTTGAGAAGAATCTGCCTCTTATACCGTCAATTTCAGCTAACCGTTGTTCTGAATAATTGAAAGCCTGCGAAGATATGACGACGAATCTGCTATCATTCAAAGTGCTAAATCTTATGTCATTATGGACATGAAGGTCTGTTAGACTCCAGAAACTCTTTTTATGTCCTTCCCGCCGATAGTGGGGTATGGATTCAAGTGTTTGCAGCAGCAATTGAGCGAGGTCGCTATTCCACTGTTTTGAAAGGTAAATCGAATATTGGCGCGCGAGTTGTAGGGAAGCAGTACTATTGCTGATTTGTATCGGTGTGTCAAGGATTTTAACCTCTATAGGTTTGATAACAGACACCATCTCGACCCCTGATGGAGTTTCGTCTATTTCCCAATGGTAAGTAAAAGGTTCAGCGTGTGTGTATGCGATGATAATGAGCAAAAAGCCTACAATCAAAAGAAATATAAGGTTTCTCATCTTTATCCTCAGATGCCAAAAATCCGCGAAATCTGTAAAATCCGTGTCAATCTGCGATTCAGACAATTAACGGAACATCCGCCAACTCCAGACCAAGGCGTATTAATTTTTTTATAGTAAAATCCACAATTAAGTGTGCACATTGCGATCAGTACGGTTAGGAATGCAGATCGCATTTGGGCGAGTACGCCGCAAAACCGCACCTTACCGGTTTGGGTATATTCGGTGCGGTTAGAAACCGCATCTACCGCTAAGGCATTTGCAACTTAATTCGCTATATTTAGGATAAGGGTTATACCACTGATAAGGATGTAACCCAACGTGCTGACGAGACTCCAATTCACCTGAAACTTCTCTTGTACCTCTAAAACATCACCCGGATAGAGTAAAACTTGTTGCGTCGTGTCATCAGCAGGAGTGGACGTGAAAGGCACCTTTAGAGTCATGCCATCCCGACGGTGGATGAGAACCTCTTCACGGTCCGCTGATGCTTCAAATCCGCCGCTGAGCGCGACGGCTTGCGAAAGATTCAGCGGTCCACGAACCCGTTGTGCACCCGGCGTGCGAACGTAACCTGTTACGTAGATTGGCTCAACTTTGAAGACATTGGGAACGAACAGAACATCGCCATTCGATAGAGATGCCGAAGCGTCACCATTCTGGGTCGATTTCCAAAACTGCTCGGAGCGATTGTATTCGGACAGATTCCCGTTCTTTTCGACTTTCACTATTGCGCTCAGGTCTGCTTCTGGGGTGGGACCGCCTGCGCGTGCGAGTGCTTCCTCAATACTAATCTGCCCCCGAATAAAAAAACTGCCGGGTGTCTGTACCTGTCCTTGCACCTCGACGGTGCTGAGAGGCATGACGAACACGAGATCGTTGACATTGACGCGGATATCACGGTAAGGGTGGGTCGGTGAGAGGTCGTAGCTTTCTACTTTTTGTGGCACATCGGTACGGATTAATTGTACGACTTGGTGATCGGCGTTCTCCGCCATGCCACCTGCAAGCGCGATGGCACGGTATAAACCGATGTCGGTTTCTGGGGAAATCGGATAACGTCCCGGAAGTTTGACTGCACCGCCGACGAAAACGCCGTTCTCTTGTAGCACCGGTGATACCATAACGACAGGATTTCTGACAAGACTCTCTGAGACGAGGAACTCGCGGATCTGCTGGTTGACCGCCTCGACTGTCTGTCCAGCGACATCAAGGTCGCCTCCGAAGTAACTAATTCTGCCGTCTTCACGTACCTGTGCGGAGTGCGTATATTCAGGTTGTCCGATCACCGAAATCAGAAGAGTATCGCCTTTTTTGATACGGTAGACATCGCTGAAAAGTGTGGTCGTTGCGATGAGAAACAGTAAAATCGTGTGCGCTTGCAGGCATCGGAACGTCCGACGGGATACATGCAAGCGTCGGAAAAAGTAGATCATAACATTTTTCTGAGAAGTGCCTTTGCTATACAGATGAAGAAAGGGAAACACCCTATCAAAAACCCCAAGCAAAACCCGCGATCGGGGTTATATACGAAATTTTTCTGTTACGGCATACGGAGTATGCCTACTACTTTTAATGTTAATCTGAGGCTTCACTATTAACATCGAAGGAGAGTTGCTCCTCTGTTGTACTAAACCGTCTGGAAATGCCAAACCTTCGGTGAGGTCGACTCCGCCAATGCTCTTTGACATAACTACCATTGCGCCGACGATGCCCTCTTACATGCACTTTATCAGCCATGCGAGTGTGGGATTTGTGGGATTTTCCTTCTTTAAAGAGGTAGAGTTGATCGGCTTTCATGGCAACTTGTTCGCGGATTTTAACGGTCCTGTAGTGAATCAAAATAGACTTTAAGACACTCTCGTGCCTGTGGGAGTAAATTAGCTGGCACGAGAATATCGCCCCATTCGGATTGCCAGATATTGCCTTTCACACCACCATAATTAGGGGCTTCATGGCAGCGCAGGCGAACAGGGATGCCATCCTCCTCCAAGACCCCTTGGAGGATATTTCCCGCTAATTCATTGGGTACAGATTCAAGCGTGTGCCAGTCCCCATATTCCGTAACCTCGGTCCGTATTGGTTGAGGCACGAGCATTACTTGACAATCCGAACACATTGAGACTTCTATCTTATATTCAGCATTGCATTGTGGACAGAATGGCATCGTTTTTCCTCCCAGTGGATGGGACAAGGCTGAAACCTGACCCGTAGAAGCGTATAGAGGTTCGTAAGCGCGGTGCCTTGCCACGGTGCTGTTATTTGCAGAGGGTTAGGAACGGGGATACGCTATTACATTTATGGTAACATACCTATGAAAATTTGTCAAGTGTTTGAAAAAATAGGGGCATTTAGCTTTCCTGTAGGAGGGTCTCCGAATCCCAATATCTCGCTGTAAGAGCGACCATCCGGTCGCGATTTATCCCACAGAATAGATTTAACCCCAGAGCGGTAGAAACCGCTCCTACCGCGTTAATCACTTTGAAATTGCCAGAGGCGGAGTGCCGTTTTTCCCAACACCCACTCCCGGTCTTCAGGTGTGAAGAAATTCATCTCATCACGGACGACCGACAAGGTCTCTGAATAACTGGCTCGACTGAGGCAGACAGGCCAATCGGTTCCCCACATCAGCCGTGAACCCCCGAATGCCTGATATACCTTCTTAACCTGTTCAAAGGTATCAGACCACGGGTACCCCGTTTGCGATATCGACCATGTATGGCTAATTTTGACGTAGACGCGAGGAAACTGTGCGAGGTTCAGTAATAATTTGAGTTTTTCAGGTGCGTCAGGCGAGCAACTTGCCATGTGATCTATAACAACATCAAGGTCCGGGTGCTGTTCCAAAAGTGGCACGAGATCCACCAATCGCTCGGCTCCTGTGAGCATCAGCATCGGGACACCGAGGGTTTCCGCACGACTGAAGATAGGCGGCATCAAGGGGCCGGCAAACCAGTCGCCTGCCTCACCAACGGATGGACTCAGCCGCACACCGTGGAAACCGTCCTCCTCCGTCCAACGGCTGAGGTGATCGGGTGCGTCTGGATCTTCGGGGTCGATTCGACAGACACCCATGAATTTATCAGGATACCTTTTCATTGCGTCAGCAGCATAACTATTATCCCAGCGGTAGTGGATGACTTGAACGAGAACGGTTTTCTCTACACCGTTTGCCGCCATCAAATCCAGCAGCATCTCTGCTGTCGCATCTTCTTCAGGCGGACTCGTTGTCTCTGGTGCCCATGGGAACTTGGGATCGTTTTTCCAAACGTGAACATGTGGATCGATAATTCTCATATTATTGCTCCTTCGGTTTCATTAAGAATCCGGACGCGCCTAAGGGTAGACAGTAAAGTAAAATCAGAATGTGCAAACTAAATCCGGTAACAGTGGCAGTCTCTATAGATGTGCCGAAATGGTTTAGCAACCAGACGAAGGGGAATTCCGTTGTTCCAAAGTTACCGACCGTTTGAATTGGCAACAGGTTAAAGACGTTGGTAAATGCAAGTGCGAACAACACCTCCGTCATCGGAATGTCAACCCCCATCTCGGAGACGAGGTAGCACTGAAATCCGAAACGGATAACGAGACACAAGACGGAATATATCCAGACCTCTAAGAACCGACGATTCGATCGGAACGTCGTCAGTTCCCGAAGCACTGCCAAGACTTTATCAACCGTCCACGAAACGGGTTGTTTTTCGAGCGCCAATAGAGGACCGGCACACCGTTCTGCGAATCTCATACTGGCTTTCGGGGCAACATAGATGAAAATGATCACAGCGACCAAACCGCCGCCCATTAGGAGCGGTATGAAATAGAGGGCTGTGCCAGAGAATGTGCCCTGTAGCGCAGTACGCAGTGACCACGCTGTGGCGACCACCAACCCCATGAGTAGCACCAAATCAATCAGGCTTGCGACCAGCAGCGAAGCGACTCCCTGCGTTGCGTCTACCTTCTGACGACGTTGCATCAGATAGACATAAGAGACATCGCCTGTCCGCATCGGGAGGATATTGCCCCAAAAGGTGTGCATCGCCAAGATCGGGAAGACCTGATGGACACCACTCTCAAGGTTGAGGAGTGCTCGGAAGCGGAGGGCTTTCGCGAAGACTAATAAGCAATAGCATCCGAACCCGATGACGAGTGCCTTTATTGACAATCGGCTCAGGGTTTTTGGTATCTGTTGAATGTCGATCTCTTTTAAAAGGAAGTATGCGATGACGACTGCTAAGACCGTCGGTAAGCCGATTTTAGTAACCCGTTGAATTTGCTTTTTGTCCAAAGGCACGCTCGCTGTGTGAATATTATGGGTGTTTTTATTTAAGGGATTCGTATTATGGTATATGTCTGGGATTTAATTGTCAAGTAGAAATGGCGATCAGCAATCAGCCATCAAGAGTCAACTGTAGGGGCAGGTCTTGTGCCTGCCCGTGTAGGAATCGCATTTACAGGAAAAAAGATTTGCTTTTTAGATGGATGTATCTTACAATACAAACTATCTTAATCTTCACAGAAAAGCGGTACGTATTTCACCTCATGGAAAACCCTCAAAACCCTTCCAAAGCGTCTTCTCAGAAACAGTTTTATTTTCTGACGTTATCCCACACTGTCCTTGACTCCTACGCCACCCTCTTATCGCATCTGCAACCGCTCCTACTGACAAAGTTAGCCACCTCAGTCGCAACACGGAACAGTTTAGCAGGCAATTTTATCTCGATTTATAGCATCTTCAGTTCACTCGGACAGATACTCTTCGGATGGTTATCAGATCGGGTCCGGTCGGTGCATTTCCTGACGTTCGGTGTCGGCCTCACTGCGATCGGTTTAAGCCTCCTATGGGTCGCACCTTCGCCGCGTGTCGTCTATCTGTTATTAGCCATAGGCGGACTCGGTGTTGCCTCTTTCCATCCACAAGCGACCACCTATGCCGGCGCGCTTGCCGCAGAAGGTAGAGGTATGGGAACCTCCATTTTTCTTACTGGTGGTAACATTGGACGGGCACTCGGTCCGTTAGTGCTGATGTACATTCCGTACAATTTCGGCTTGCAATACTTGGTTTGGGAGATGATACCAGGGGTGCTTTTAGCACTATTCGTGCCGAAAATGCTGAAATTCGAGAAGTCTTTGGATCTCACCGCTACTCCACATGGCAGGTTAGACGAGGCACCGAGACCGCAAGACCCCTTTTGGACTGTTGCCCGTCCACACCTTCTACCGCTCAGTGTACTATTTATTATTGCGGCATTCCGAACCGTTACGGCAGTCGGGCTGGAAAACTTTCTATCCATCTATCTGGATGACCAAAATTATTCAGACCAGGGGCGTTCACTTGTGATTGCACTTTTCATCTTCGCCGGTTCCATGGGGATCATGTCGAGTGGTTGGCTTATCACCCGGGTAAACACCTACGTTCTCTTGTTGGTGTCGCTCCTCGGATCACCACCGCTTCTCTATGCCTCACTACACTCTGACGGTCCGAGTTTCCTTGTGCTCCTCTTTTTAGGGAACGTCGTGCTCTCAAGTTCAATTACCGTTAACATCATCTTAGCACAGATGATCCTGCGCGGGCATGAGAACATTGCGTCGAGTTTTATGATGGGGGCAGCATGGGGTGTCGGAGGAATACTGAATAAATTCGTCGGTGTTATGGGAGATCAATACGGTTTGCCTATCATGCTCGATGGGTTAGTGATGATTCCGGTAGTCTTGGCACCGCTCCTGATCTTGCTGCGCGATCAACCGAACTTGTCGAGACCGAACATTTAAAACTGCCACAACAAACTCAGAAAGTGCGTGCTGATCAGATCGCCGAGGAGGAGCGCGTAATCGAGTCGAAATTGGCGGACCCGGATGCCGACACCACTTGTAATGCGATCGTCTCGGTAACCGACACGGAGTGCCAACGGTTCGCTGATACGATACTCTATGCCGATATGCGATTGTCCGCCGTAACGCTGCTGCCACTGATAGGAAAGAATCATCTCTCGGTCGAAAAGATGATTGTTCGTATACGCCACGCCGATATTCCAATTCGCCGGAATCGATTCTTTAGGGGCAGACACGGTATTCCACGTTAAAGTCGTTTTTGAGATGTCCTGAAGATTGACACCAAAAGCGAGACTGCCGAAGTCCTCCAAAGCGAAAAGGGCATTGAAATCGGGCAAACGGACGAGAAATCCCGCATCAAACCCGTATCCCCAACTCCCATAATTATAAGTATCAAGATCTCCGCCGTTCAGACGCTGCGTAATCAGCTTAGTATTTATACCACACATAAACTCCGGGGGCAGTGAATCTTTTCCAAAATTATCCCACCACGACTGACTCACGACCCAACGCGTGGCAAGTGTCAAAATATAGGCGTTTTCGCTGTCGTTGAGGTAACCTGCTGGAATGAAATCGGATTCTCTCGGACGGTTTTTCGCGAGATTTCGCCGTGCCTCTGGCGTAATATTGGGATCGAACGCTGGAACGAGTGGATAGATTGGGATATCATCTACCCCCGCGCGAAACCATGACAGTCCGAGGTTGAGTTTCGAGAGGACTCGTGTTGTGCCACTGATATAGTTGAACGCGCCTAATCCGGAACGGCGTGCGGCGTGCATCAGACAGAATTGATAATTATCAGGGATACCGGCGATGCCTGCCGGGTTCCAATAGGTAGCGGTTGCATCGTCAGCGATGCTCACGTAGGCACCGCCTAATCCGAGTGCTCTGCCGCCAACACCGTTCGTCAAAAAATCACCGGCGTAGTTTTCAGCAGAGGCAGGCAACACAGCGATTCCTATCCATCCGATTAATACCCCTACAAAACAGAGAATATCTGTCCGATTAGGCTTTTGTTGTCGCAATTTAATCAATGGCTTCTTTTTCCCTTAGAGCTATTATGCCTCGTGAACGGTAATGTAATGTGAACGGCATACGGAGTATGCCTACTACTTTTAAGTGCCACGTCATGGACGCATCGAAACCCCGCATCGCTACTCAATGGGATCTACGGGACGTTTATCACCGCTCACCCTGTTCAAATCGAACGCATTCCAATAGTACTGATATTCCATGGAAGTCCAGTCCTTGTAAATTTCGTCCCATGCCAACCGATTGAAATGCGGTAAAAGCGAGCCATCCGTGACGGGCTTGGTGCCTCCCTGATAGCGATAATCCACAGAGAGACGGATCCGATCCGAGGTCTGATTTGGCATTCCTTTGTGAACGGCGTGACTGTGAAAGAAGAGTGCATCGCCAATCTCGTAATCACCAGCGACCCAGTAGAGTCCATCTGCTTCTAACGGTGCTGTATCAATACCGAGTCCGCCTGCGCCGAATGCCGGCTTGACGGGATAAATACCCCTTCGATGCGAACCAGAGAGTACTGACAACCCGCCCAACTCCTCTGGACAGGGTCCAAGCGGTATCCATCCGGTATAGGTTTCCTCTGTCCCTCGGATGTGGATGAAATCCTGATGTGCAGGCGTTGTGTATTTTGTGTTCTCTGGGAACATAATTCTTCCAATATTCCGCGGATGCACGAGCGTCTTTTCACCGAAGAGTTTATCGCACACGCCCAAGATCGCCGGATGGTGCGCGAACGCGTGGAAGGATTCCAAGCATTGGAACTCATCCAAGACGGGCCAATAGCCGTCATCGCCTTCCATGAAGGGACCGCCGATGCGGATACCGTCCATCAGTGCCTCACCCCCCTGTGCCCATCCGTGTCGATGGCAGATCTCCAAGAAATCTCGACGCAGTTCGTAAATAGAATCGGCATCAATTAAACCACGAAAAAAGAGATAACCGTCCTGCTGTGCGCGCTCCCGGAGTTTTTCAGGTTGATCTAAGAGTTCATTTGAAACAAAAAAGGGTTCGATTCTTGCCATAACTCGCTCCTTGCTTGTGAACGTCGCAGTGTTCTGATGTCGGAAAATGTTAATGATATTATACCAACAAAAGACGCAGGTGTCAACTGTGTTGTTAGTTATCTGTTATCCGTTGCCGATGCTCAAGAGAACTTGCGATTGCCTGTTCTCACACTTTTCGTTGCAAATCGTGTCGGTTTTCTTCAAGGAAATATATATGGAGAAGTCGGGATTCGGAAATCCTTCTCACAAAGAATCCCCGTTGGAATATATCACCTCGTAATTTTGGAAGTGTGCTACAATTTGGAGGAATATAAGGGAACACGAGATTGAAATCTTGATTCGCGACAGTCTCAATTTGGGGGAAATTCATGCTTAGCATCAAACATCTCGAAGCGATTCCGTTGAACGTTCCGTTCTATCACGAACGGGTCAGCCGACACATGCATCGTGCCTTGACACACGGAGAACGGGTTCACGTTTATCGGGTCGAACTCAGTAACGGCGTTGTCGGATATGGCGAAAATTTAGCAGATGAATCGTCAAACATTGAACACTTGGTTGGACAGAATGCGTTTGCATGTATGCACGATGACAGCATCGGGTTCGGCATCCAGATGTCGCTTTTCGATGCAGTCGGTAAATCCGTAGATGTGCCCGTTCACCAACTCATCGGACCTAAGGTTCGTGAGAGGTGTCCTATTTCGTGGTGGGACATCGATATGCCACCCGAAGACTGGGTTGCGGAAGTCCAAGAATCGGTCAAACGGGGTTACACGTCTGCGAAACTGAAAGCGCGTCCGTGGCGGGACATCTTCGCGCAAGTGAATGCCGTCGGCGATGCCGTACCAGCAGATTACCGGCTCGATATTGATTTCAACGGGTTCCTGCGGACAGCGGATAACGCAATCCCCGTGTTGCAACAATTAGATGAACATCCGAACGTCGCTATTTACGAGAGTCCTTACTATCTCGGCACGGACGTAGAGGGTGCGGCGCGATTACAAGCGGCTGTTCAAAAACGGATCGTCGAGCATTTCAACGAATCGTGTTTGCATGCCCGCTGTTGCGGTGGGTTCGTTGTCGGCGGTGGTGTGAACTCGCTCCTACGGACGAACGCGCTCTGTGCTTCGTTTGGGCAACCTTACTGGCTCCAGATGGTCGGCACGGGTATCACAACCGCATACTCGGTACATCTCGGTGCTGTGTTATCGCAAGCGGAATTACCAGCGATTACGTGTCACGAGTTGTGGGAATCGGATCTGCTTGAGACGCGGCTCGCTGTTGTCAATGGCACAATTGAAGTTTCGGATGCACCGGGCTTGGGAATCACGGTAGATGAGAATGCCCTGTCAACGTATCGCGTCGATGCGTCCACGCCGACACCGCAGCAACTATTCCGAGAGAGTGAATATACCTGTAGGGTGCATATTCCAGATGGCAGCGGCGGAGAAACGGTTCACGATTTCAGTGGCGAGGACGTCTATTATCCAGCGTTCAGTGAAGGAGAGTATCCGGGGTTCGTGCCGGGGGTTTGGATGGAAGTGGTTTGAGGCTTTGCCGAATATGATGCTGATAGATCGGATTGGCGATTTCACACATTCTATTAGCACCTTTTACAATAGCTCCATAAGTTACGAGTTCATTCATGATTTCATTGTCTATATTGAAGGGTAAGCCTATCTTATAAGACATGATTTGAATTAGCAGGCTCTCAAAGCGGGGATCTCTGCGGATATTGGTTAGTAGATGGCTAATGTTGGTGTTCCGTTCCTCAAGGAGTCGCGTGTGTGCTTTAGAAAAGTCAGCCATCATAATCGGCTCACTTTTAGGAATATTCAGTTCCTCGGTAAGGATTTGCGCGCACCGATTGACGAGAAAGGGTTGTCCAGCCGTGTGTTTGTGAATAGAGAAGATAACGTCAGGCGTGAAGGCTTGCCCCACCTCGTGGGTATATTGCTCGAGTAGTTCCTGGACTTGCATATGTGTGAAGTTGGGCAAGTGAAACTCGTCTTGGATATTGAAAGGTGAGATTGACCGATCATAGTTGAGCTGCGTGATGTTTTTGACCCCAACAATACCGACACTGTAGGGACATCGGACACCTGAGGTGTCAAGATAAATGTAGCGAAGCGAATGTAGAAAACCACGAACGGCTTCTGGCGGGATGGCATCGAACTCATCAATGATAAGGACAACTTTTTCGGAATTATCATGACTGGATAGAAAACCGGTAAGTTGTTGGAAAAAATTTCTCATTGAAACATGGTCTGTTACCTCAATGTTTGCCAAAAATCGTTTCAAATCTTCAGAAGGGATACTGCCTCGTCTTTGGAAAACGGACGCAATTGCTCTGCAAACATCTATATGAAGATAACTGTAAAAAGCAGCGGGGGTTAAATCAACATACACTTCAAAATTCAGCTGAATTGGAAAATACGCTTCAGTTATGAGGGTATCTATAGCAGCGCGAAAGAGGGTCGTTTTGCCGGTCTGGCGAGGCGCGAAGAGGACGATGTATTTGCCTTTTTTCACTCTGTCAACAAAATCCGAAAGTTCCTCGGAGCGGCTCACAACGTAGTTTATTTCAGGATTTACGGGTCCTTGGGTACCGAACGTTCTCATTTTCGTCTCTCTTGTTGCTAATGTGCTTAGGGATTTTCAGTGCTTTCAGCAAAATAATCGGAATCTACACGCTTGATTTTGTAAGTGTCCACGATGGAAACACCAACGTTGTGGTTGATCATATACCGAGCGAGTTCGCTGCCATTGATAAGGATAATCCTTTTAGAACTTCTTTCCGCAAACTCTTTAGCCGCTGGGTTAAAATCTGAGGTGGTAATGAAGATGCCCTCTTGTACCCCTTCCCCGTCTAATGCTCCCACAAAATCTCGAATTGGCGGTGCTCCCACTTTTCCTTTCCATCTTTTCGCTTGAACATAAACCACTTTAAGACCAAGTGGATCTGCTTTAATGATACCGTCAATTCCGCCATCACCACTGCGTCCTACAGCTTGGGCATCTTCGCGCGAACCGCCATATCCCATCGCAACGAGCAAATCAATAACCAATTTCTCAAAAAAAGTAGGAGTGTTCTCGCTAATCTTCTGTAGTAATTCTACCGCTAATTCTTTTCTGATTTGCTGGTAATTTTCTTTAATCAATTCTTCTGGAACAGGACCGAGATCAGAATTTAAATCGGGTTTAAGAGATGTTAAATGTATATTCTTAGCGAGCACGTAAGGTTTACCTCTTCCTCCTGGCTGTTCTAATTTTCCCTCTTTAGAAAGTTCTCGAAGAGCAGGGAAAACCAAAGCCTCGGTCCAAACAGTCTCCGTAGAGTTCGTTTCTACTTGCGACTTATACTTGGCATTTGTCTGTTCATCAGAGAGTTGAAACTTTTTTGCTAATATTTCTGCTACTTCTCTATACCTAAAACCCTCAGGTGGAAAATCAATCTGAGGAACAGCTCTTTTTATCTCATCGTATGCTGGCAGTTGTATCTCATATACCTGCTTTGTAACTGGGTCACAAACTTTTCTCACCACAGTTTCCATAAAAATCTCCCTTAGATTCAGAAGTGTGCTAAAAGTATAACACATTCAAGGCATTTGTCAAGGAATACGTCCGGATTCGGATATCCCTCCTACAGGGGATATACGGGAAGCTGGGAAACCCTACTGGGACTGATACATTTCCTGCACTACGTCAAGCATGTCGGGGGCATCAATGAGGTAGATACTTTCAGCGCGTTCTATGAGTTCATCGGGAATTCCGTGTAGTGCCTCGGCAATAGGACCAGCGATAGCAGCAAGCGTGTCGGAATCGCCACCGAGGGAGATGGCGTTACGCACCGCGTCCTCATAACTCTCGGACGCCAGCGCACAGATTATCGCCTGTGGAACGGAACCTTGACAGGTCACATCGAAAAAATAGGAGGGACGGATTTCGTCTACCGTTTGGCTCAAGTCGTAGCCGTATTCGGAAGCGATCACGTGTCGGATGTTATCAGGACCCTGTCCCTGAAATGCGAGATAGATGGCGTGTGTCGTTGCGCGTGCGCCTTTCATGCCTTCTGGGTGGTTATGCGTCATCTCGGTTACTGTGTCGGAGGCAGAGAGCGCGGCACCGAGGTCCGTGCGATTCAGGAATGCAACTGGCGAGACACGCATCGCCGCACCGTTTCCGTAACTGGTATAGGGCTCTGGTGGATCGTCGTAGATCCACATGCCGAAGTTCCCGCCGTAACCGCGATGAGGGTGCCGACGACACCACGCCTGCATCGTCTCCGCGGGAGGTAGGTCGTGTAACAAAATATCAGCGACAGCGACAGTGCAGACCGAATCATCTGTGAAACGGCAGGTACCCGCGAAGAAAGGGAAATTCTTGGTTTTGATCGGAGTCGCTTCGTAGATTGAACCGGCGATGTCGCCTATGATTGCCCCTAACATGTTTTCTCCTTTAACCTTAACAACACATTCATTGCCATTGTAGCACACTTCAACGAACCTACCAAATTTACTTTTATGTATGCAGAATCGGACTATTTACAACCTATCCTACCGCGGATACCAAGGCTGGAGACTCATGAAAATATAGCAGACTTTCTTGAGGTTGTGGTATACTACCTTTTAAGTATAGATGAAAGAGAACGCTCAACATCGCTGGTTGACTAACACAGGAAAAATGAAGAGGAGAAATAGAATGAAAGCAATTTTGACTTTGGGAATCGTGTTGGGACTGCTGATGACCTTTGGGAGTGTAGAAGTAACGGCGCAAAGAGAGATTGAAGGTTTCGAGGCAGAACAAGAGGCAAAAAACATCGAAATTTGCACGCAAAATTTAATTGCGATAGGGAAGTCAATTCAAATCTATGAAAAAGAGACAGGTGATTATCCGAAGTGGCTCTCAGATCTCCACCATCCCAAATACTTACCAGATCCAGACATCCTGATATGTCCTTCAGATAAAATGAATGGGAAGGCTGTTATGTCTCGGAATGTAGATCCGAATATGCCTGTGAGTTACGGCTACCAGTTTCATCCTGAATACCGCGGCGACCGAATCACGGACAGACGACTTATCTATGGAGATGTTGTGCCGCTTGTGCGTTGTCGGCACCATCCAAATCAGGATTTCGACTGCTTAAACCTGAATTTCTCTTATAAGGTCACCAAATCCAACAGTTTCTGGGAACTTCAACCCGAACAATTGTATGAAACCGAAGAAAAAGCCATTGTTGCCTTGGAAGCAGGACTTCAGAAGCAACCAGACAACCCCAGTTTGTCGTGTTATGTCTATCCTGCACTTGCCCGTCTCTATATCAAAACCGGTAGAGAGGGAGAGGTAGATAGCCTGATTAACCAATTCAAATCGGTCATGAATCCTGGCTACGATCACGATTTTTTTGCCCTCGCTGACATGCTTGAAATGAGGAATCGGAATGAAGAGGTACTTCAACTTTTTAAAGAGCGTGAGGAGAAGAATCCGAAAAATCGCAGTGTTCTCGG
>Ga0209754_1001592_pt1 | contig 21449 bp, 19 predicted proteins | sample MesohylBB_FD_187295 | JGI IMG/M metagenome (GOLD analysis project Ga0209754, IMG submission 187295) | Host-associated microbial community of the marine sponge Aplysina aerophoba from Gulf of Piran - sponge mesohyl, lysed by bead beating... | ecosystem: Host-associated > Porifera > Sponge >... | reverse complement strand
GCCGAATCCGGTGAGCTTGTCGTCCCACGCGATCCAGGGCTTGTCGCCGGGCGTCATGGCCTCGACGGCGCGCTTGGTGAGCGTCAGCTTGACGCGGGCAACGCGCTTGGCGGATGGAGGGTTCTGAGCGTTCATGGGAAAGCGTTCGGTCATGCGGTGATGAGGGTGGTGGATTCAGCGATTGAGCGTTCGCTTCCAGTCCTTGCGGAGAGGTCGCAACCAGATGTCCTTTTTCGGCTGGGCCCGTTTCGTATGCCTGTCATAGCGTCCTCTTCCCTGGGTGCAGAAGTCATTTTCAATACCCTCAACAAGACACTGGTAACGCCGCCGGCGATTCGATATCGTCGTGCGCATGGCGATGCGCGACGAGGATTTCGGAGCGACCCCGACGCCGACCGAGGCGGAGGGCGGGTTCTGGTCGCCGCCGATGGCGGCGCCGGCATCGGAGCCGCGCGACTGGCAGTCTCTGTGCGAAGAGGCGCACGCCCGCGCGGAGATGGAGCGGGCGCGGGCGGAGGCGGCGGAGGCGCGCGCGGAAGAGTTGCGCCGGGCGGAGATCGCCGCCCGTTCCCAGGCGGGTTCGCTGAAGTCGCAGCTCGACAAGAGCCGGAACAAGCTCAGGGCGGCCGTCGAGGAGGTGAAGGAGGTCCGCCGCGCCGCGAAGGACGCGCTGTTCTTCCAGTCGGAAGTGGGGCGGCTGGAGAAGCTGCTCTCTCAGGCCGGCGTCGATTCGCGCAAGCGCGGCACGATCACGTCGCTGCGCATGGAAGTCTTCCAGTTGCGCGAAGCCTTGCAGGCATTGGTAGCGGGGCAGGATACGACCGTGCTTTCGCCGGGAGGCAGCCCTCTGCTGCTCAAGGCGCCGGAGCGGTCCCAGGATCAGAAGGACGAGATCGCCGCGTTGCGCAGGAAGGTCGCGGCGCTGCGCAGGTCGAAGCGCAGGCCGCCGCCGCCGCCCCGGGTGGGCGCCCAGCTGCGCAAGGCGCTGGAACGGGCGCGCAAGCAGAAGGACACGATCAAGGCGCTGCGCGGGGAAGTCGCTTCCCTGAACCGGGAGACCCGTCGGCTGAACCGGGAGAACGGCCGGCTGCGCCGCGAGCAGGAGCGATTGCAGGACCTCAGGGCGACAGTCCGCCGGCTGCGCCGCGAGGGCAGGCTGCTGCGCGAGGCGCTCGAGGGATATCTCGACCAGATGGAGCTCGTCTCTTCGCTGACAAGCCGCATCGACTATCTGCAACTTTCCCTGAGGAAGTCCGCGTCCCAGAGGGAAGAGCTGCGGGCCGAGCTTGCCGATCGTCTCCCGCTGCCCGTGGCCTTCAAGAGATTGCGCGATCAAGACAAGACCATCGGGTCGCTGCGCAAGGAGACCGCGCGGCTGGGCAAGGCGAACGAGCGTCTGGGCAGGAAGATAAGGGTGCTGCGGGCCCGGAACGGCAGGCTGGAAGCCCGGATTGCCCAGCTCCGCTCGTCCCGGGCGGTGTTGTCGAAGGCGGTTTTCGGGAGCCGGAGCGAGAAGCAGGAGACGCCGCGCTCGGAGCGCAAACGCGGCCAGCAGCACGGCGCGCCCGGTCACGGACGCACCTCGCGGCCTGCGCTCAAGGAGAAGGAGGAACGGAAGGAGCCGCAGCCGGACGCGCTCATATGTTCCTGCTGCGGCGAGCCCTATGTCGCCAACGGCGAGCGCACGTCGTCGATCATCGAGATCGCGGTCAAGGCCCACATCCGCAGGATCGTCCGTCCGCGCTACCGCCGGGGCTGCGAATGCCCATCCTCGCCCCCGCAGGCGATCGCACCCCCGCCGGTGCGACTGTTCGCCAGGACACCCTTCGGGATCAGCGTCTGGGCGCGCATCCTCTACGAGCGCTTCGCCTGCTTCCGGCCCTTGCGTCAGGTCGCGGCGTGGATGACCGACCAGGGGCTGGCGATCGCGCCGGGGACGATGGGCGACAGCGTGCGCCGCTTCCAGCCGCTGTTCGCGCCGCTCGCCGAGGCGATCCTCGCCCACCAGAACGAGATGGCGGTGCGGCACGGCGACGAGACCGGCTGGCGCATCCAGGCGCTGGGCGAGACCGGCCGTTCGCGGCGCGCGTGGCTGTGGATATCGGTCGGCAAGGACGCCGTCTACTACCGCGTCGACGCCTCGCGCAGCGCCGAGGCCGCGATGAAGCTGTTCGGCTCGGTCAAGGGCACCGTGTTCCTGGTCTGCGACCGCTACGTCGCCTATGTGAAGATGGCGCGCGAGCTCGACGGCAAGGTGATCCTGTGCTGGTGCTGGGTCCACCAGAGGCGCGACTTCATCGAGTGCGCCGCCGGCCAGGTGAAGCTGAGGCAGTGGTGCGAGGGGTGGATCGAGCGGTTCGCGTCGGTCGTCCGGCTGAACAAGGGGCGGCTGAAGCATTACGACCCCGCTCTCGCTCTCGAACGCCAGACGCCGGCGTTCGACACCGCGCAGGCCGCGCTGAAGAAGGCCGTCGACGAGCTGTTCGCGCAGGGCGAAGCGGAGCTGGCGGACCTGCCGGCCAAGGCGCGCCAGGGCAAGGCGCTGCGCTCGCTGGTCAAGCATCGCGAGGGACTGAGCGTCTTCGTCGACAATCCCCAGGTGCCCATGGACAACAATGTCGCGGAGCGCGAGTTCCGGAGGGCCGTTATCGGGCGCCGATTATGCTTCGGTTCGGACAGCGAGGACGGCGCCGACTTCACGGCGGCGATGTACTCGGTCCTCGGCACCCTTGCCCTGAACGGCATCGATGTCCTGCGCTGGCTGGAGGCATGGCTCGAAGTCTGCGCCAAGAACGGCGGCCAACCGCCCGACGACCTCTCGCCGTGGCTGCCCTGGACGATGAGCGAGGCGCGCAAGCGCAAGTTCACGGCGCCGGAATGACCGGCGCGATCGAGTGCCGCTACTTCGGCCGCGACTTCACCGCCGACGAGATGGCGCTGCTGCGCGCCCTGATCGCCGCCGATCCGCAGCCCACTCGAGCTGCCCTGTCCAGAGAGTTCTGCCGGCGCATCGGTTGGCTCAAGCCTGACGGCGGCCTCAAGGACATGATGGCGAAGGTGACCATGCTCGCCATGCACCGCGACGGCGTCATCGTCCTGCCGCCGCCGAGAGGGCGCCAGGGGCGGCCCAAGCCCATCGTCTTCGGACCGGACACCGAGCCGCCGCTGTTCCCGGCACCGACCGCCCTCGACGAGGTGCGTCCCCTCGACTTCCGCACCGTCGTGCGCAACACCCGGGAAGGGAAGCTCTGGAACGAGTTCGTCGCCCGCTACCATTACCTCGGCTACAAGCCCCTGGTCGGCGCCCAGATGCGCTACGCCGTCCACGACCGCAATGGCTGGCCGCTGGCCATGCTCGGCTTCTCCACCGCCGCATGGAAGCTCGCCCCGCGCGACAGCTTCATCGGATGGACGCCCGAGCTGCGCGAGAAGAACCTTCCGCTGGTGGTCGACAACCCGCGCTTCCTGATCCTGCCGTGGGTGGAGATCCCGAACCTCGGCTCGCACATCCTCGCCATCGTGCGCCGGCGCCTGCCCGGGGACTGGACCGAGCGCTACAACACCACGCCCGTGCTCATCGAGACCTTCGTCGAGACGCCGCGCTACACCGGCGCCGTCTACCGCGCCTCGGGCTGGATCCCCATCGGAACCACACAGGGAAGAGGACGCTATGACAGGCATACGAAACGAGCCCAGCCGAAAAAGGACATCTGGTTGCGACCTCTCCGCAAGGACTGGAAGCGAACGCTCAATCGCTGAATCCACCACCCTCATCACCGCATGACCGAACGCTTTCGTTCATGGGGGGATTATCGGAATGGGGCGGAATTCTGTCAACACTCTACGCAACACCAGAAATCAAATTAGGGGGTACTCAGGACCGCTCAGGAGAACTCCAGGGGATTTAAGGAAATCCCGTAAGCCGTTGCAATATCATGCTCCAGAGGGCTCCAGATCGCTCCAGGGGGCTTGAGACCGTTTGACTTATGAAGATGTTCAACCTCGCCGAGATGTGGGGCCTGCGTCCCGACGGCTCGAACCCCTGCCTGCACGTCAAGCGGTTCCTGAGCGCCGAAGAATTCCAGCGCCTCGGCACGGTCCTCGACGAAATCCTCGAGGACGGCTCCGAGACCCACTCGGCTGTCGCGGCGATCCGGTTGCTGATGCTCACCGGCTGCCGGCTTTCGGAAGTCCAGAAGCTGCGATGGGAGCATGTCGATCTGGGTGCCGGCGAGTTGCGGTCCCCCTACCAAGACTGGCGGGCGCGCCGTGCCGCTGGCGCCCTCGGCGGTTCGGCTGCTGGAGGCGCTGCCGCGCGATGACGACAACCCGTGGGTGATCACCGGCAGGAAACCCGGCAGCTACCTCACCGACCTTCAGCACCCGTGGCGCCGCATCCGGACGCGTGCCGAGCTCGAAGACGTCCGCATCCATGACCTTCGACACAGCTTCGCCTCGCGCGCGCTGGCGCTGGGCGAAGGCCTTCCGATGATCGGCAAGCTGCTGGGCTACACCCAGGTGCAGACGACCGCCCGGTACGCCCATCTTGCCCGCGATACCGTGAAGGCGTCCGCGGCGCGCATCGGCGACAGCATCGACAACGATCTCGTAGCTACGCCATAAGCTGCTTTCGATTCTACGGATTATACGTATATTGCGGTGAGACCCTGTACTTGGGGAGGCTGACATGCCCACCGTGAGCGCCCTTGAGTTCCAGCGCAAGTTCGGCCGGTTCCAGCACGAAGCACAGCGCGAGCCGGTCGAGATAACCCGGCATGGGCGCCGCGAGTTCGTGCTCATGTCCGCGGAGCAATACGATTGGCTTCGGGCTTCGGCACAGCGCAGCCATCGCACGGACGACGCCGCAGATGTGGTGATCGACGCGGTGGAGCGCGCCGAGATGGATGAGGAACACAATCCGCTCGACGACCTGCTGACGTAACGAAACGGTGCCGCTTCCCGATCCGAAGCCGGGCCTGGTCGTCCGCTACGACTACCTATGGACGCATGAGGCCGCCGCCGGTCGCGACCAAGGCAAGAGCCGTCCCGCCTGTCTGATAGCCACGACCGATTCGACATCTGATAGCCACGACCGATTCGACAGTTCGTCCGCGCTATGTCGTGCTGCTGCCGATCACCCATACACCGCCCGCGGGCGATACGGCGGGCATCGAAATCCCGGCGCGCGTCGGACAGGCCCTGGGCCTCGACGACACGCCGAGCTGGGTGATCGTGTCGGAACACAATATCGATGAGTGGCCCAATGCCGGGCTGTCTCCCCTGCCCGGTCTGCCGGACGTCTTCAGCCACGGTTTCATCCCACCGGGACTGTTCGCCCAGATCAAGGCTCGCTTCCTCGAACTGGCTCGTGCGAAGCAGAGCCGCCGCGTGCGCCGCTGACCATGGCGTATTTCACCCGCAGAACCGTTCCAGCGACCCCGCGGTCTCTCGCCCCCACAAACCACGGCGTCGTGACCGCCGAGAACGCGCTGCACATCCAACGACGCCATACGGATCGAGAGCCCGCCGATGCCTGTCTGCTCGGTTTCCGCACCCTGTTGCCCTATCCGCCGCTGCGGGTTCGCCGACCGCGTCTCGGCGTGGTAGTTGTAGCGGTGTAGCCAGCTATGCAGAAGACAAGGACGCACCTCTGCCCCTTCACCCCACCCAATGAAGTTGACGGAGCCTGAGGGACCCGAGATGAAACGAGGAAGACTTGGGAGGCCCCTACGATGCATTGGAGGCACGCTTCCACTAAGTCGGCATGCTGGAGCGTTTGCCCCGTCCAGGAGCGGCGAACCGCTGCAAGGGGTAAGTCGGAACCTTGTGGAGAACACCGTTGCAACTACTAGCCGCAAAGGCAACATCTGGAACCCAACGTCAGTTCGCTTAAATAACTGTCCCCGGACCACACTATTTGGCGCCCAAGACGAGAGAATGCTTACCTCCCCCATTGCACCGGCAGTCCAACTAAGATCACGACAGCTAACCCCTTTTCGCTACTGAAGGTCGTTTCTCTCATTTCTGGGAACCCCCATCCAACGTCAACCTCTTCACAACAGGAGATTTCTCATATTGCCACCCGCCCATCAGATAACTGTCTTACAAACGATACATCTAATCGACGAACGCTTCAGTTCGACACTCGAGGCCTTGGCAGCGGGTAACTTCGTTTTTTGGGTAGGTTCAGGCATTTCCAGAGACAAATTTCCCATGCTCGACGGCTTGATCATCAAAGTCTTGGAATTTCTCCGCTACCGGATTGACATGACCACGAAGAACTGCCCGTACCATCATGCACTTACAGAAGCTTTCGACCTGGCCGGCCTCGACGCTATTAGGAAAGGTAACATCGACCTCTCGCAGCCCGCCACCAACTGGCCTGATAGCACACTATTGCAGCTTACAACACAGTTATCTGTTCGATACTCTGACTTTCTTAGCATCAGAATTGGCGATGAGGACAATGATTTTCTTGTACGTGAAGGTATAGACGTGATTTCTACTTATGCTGACCCTTCCACTTCTCCCGACGCGGAGCATATATGCCTTGCGGCGCTCCTTTTGGAGGGTGTCGTCACTGATATAGCAACAGCAAATTGGGATGGGCTTATCGAAGCTGCTTACTCCGCATTAGCTGGCGGAGACGACGGTCTTGCTGTTTGCGTTACATCTCAACAACTGCAAGATCAAGGTACCAAGCCCAAACTCATCAAGTTCCATGGCTGCGCCATCAGTGCAAAGAACGACCCAGCGAACTTCTTGGAACTGATTATTGCACGGAGCGCTCAACTTTCTGATTGGGGGAGTGGTGCCAAAACAGCCGCTATAAAGAGCTACCTAAAAGGCGTAATTAGCCAAAAACGAACTCTAATGCTCGGCCTTTCTGCCCAAGATTTCAATATCCAATACCTTTTCCGAGAGGCCCGCGACATACTTAGTTGGACTTGGACCAGCGATGCTCCCGCTTATGTGTTTTCCGAGGACCAATTGGGTGCGAAGCAGAGCGACCTGCTGGAAAACGTCTACCGGGACCAATACGATGGTGCACAACGTGCAGTCATTGAGAATCATTCAGTAATCCGCGCATTTGCGAAATCACTTCTCCTTGCTCTTCTCCTTCAAGTCTACACAGAAAAACTGACGCGAATTGCCAATCGGGCAGAGAATTTGGGAACCGATGCAGCTAAGGAATGGGTGGCGCGCGGAATAAGATCTGTGAGAGATTGTATCGCAAGTGAAGAGCCTACAGACAAGGCGGAAAAAGCGGCCTTTGCGACTGTTATCTTGAATAGTGTGTCTCGCATCGTTCGCCTTATCACTACAGGACGGCCTGGGCACCAGGATGATCTGTACCGGCCAGTATGGAAAGGTACCGCTGATCAGGTCGCATTGGACCCCGCCTTAGAAGGCTCTGGGCTGCCAGAGGCAGCTGTCGCCTTATCGATTCTAGGACAGGGGCACCAAAAGAGTGCTTGGAAGATCAGTCATGGCGATTCCTTTACCAGATCATGTGCCTGTGCGGTGATCGAAAAACCGGGGACACGTACTCCCGTTTATATGGCCGCAACCGCAAATGCTGCCCATTGGCTATTCTCTAACGGAGTGATAGATGAGCAAACAGAAGCAATCTTGATCCATAGTGAAGGTATACCCGAGCGCCTGCAACGCAATCCACAGAGAACGAACATTTGGCGCTCTGGAAACCCTAGCCTACAAGAAGTAAGTGTAAAGGATCTGCTAACTCACGATTCAGCCTCTGATCAACTTTTTCGTCGGTTCCGGGAGGAGACTGCATTATGACAATGTCTGATCAAGTCGCGGCGGTCGTCGACTTTATGGAGGAACGGGGGTTCGTTCAGTGGCCAACTCCTTTGATGATCCGAGGCGTGACCTTCTATTTCGACGCCGTGCTCCACGGACCGGAGGGCTTTAGTGACATAATTCTGGTCTGCGACACGATCGCGCATGATCGCGATGATGACATCGTTCGGCAGGTCTTGGGTTTCGCTCGCGCGCTCGACATGGCACGCAAAACCAATCCCCTTACAACCGTTATCGTCGGTCGCCGCCCCGATTTTCCACTAACTGCCCGGCTTACCAATGTCAGTCGAGTGCTAGCGTTGGGGGCATTCGACGCTTCTGTAGACCAAACGACGCATCTGAACAACTGGCTCGCGGTTCTAACACCGCTAGACTTCACCTTGTCAGCCGAGCCTATTGCCGATCCAATAGCTGCGTTGCGTGAAGCGACCTCCGATCTCCGAAGCGACCTCCAATCCTTGATAGATGTGGCTCCCGACGGACAGATGTTGGTACAGGCCGCGTTGAATGCGTTGATAGAACGGGATTTGGCACCCGTATTGGAGGATAAGGCATGACCCGGCGCCTCACACGGCTCCGCGTTGAGAACTATCGCAGCATTCGCGGTCGCCACTCTATCAATCTGGACGCCCCGGTTGTGCTGATCCACGGGGCCAATGGAAGTGGCAAGACAAGCTTGTTGTCAGCTTTAGAAATTGGTCTTACTGGCCAGGCTGCCGCAATGCGGCGGACGGACCCTAGCTATTTTTCTCACCTCGTTCATTTCGGCACAAATCACGCCAAGATTTCTATTGAATACCTGCATGATGCATTAACGTCGTCCGATACAGAACAAATTATTCAATCCGGAGAAATGATAGGTGAACCCATTCTGCCTCCAAACCTCCGGCGCCTCTACACTGAGCGTTGCTTTTTGTCTCAGACTACGCTCGCCCGCCTCCTAGACATCTACGAGCAACGAAGTGGTGATGCCGACGATGCCCTTACGAGATTTGTGCACGACCTAATTGGTCTCGATCATTTCGACAACCTCTTAGCGGGAATACACCACGCGCGGCACATTTCGCGTTTTCGAAACGTACTACCAGGATTTGCAGAGGTCGAGCAGGCGATTGAGAATCAAGAGCAAGAGCTGCGGGAGCTCGCTGTGACTCTCCGCACGGAATCCGAGGCACTCGAAAAGCTCAGCACTCTGCTGGACACGCAGCTTAGGGCACTAGGCTATCCGAATGACGAAGCCCACCAACTGGATCTTATCAACTTTCTGAGTTCCGAAGACGATGAGGCACAGTTGGTGCTTTATCGAAGTATGGCTCGTGAATTGGAGTCTGCACTATCGCATTGGCACGATCTTTCCAAATCAGTGGATCAGAACCAGCTTTCTCTCGCGGAACGTCAAGCAGCCGAAAGCGAACGTCGCTGGGAAAATTGGCGTTTGGAATACCACGACAGCATTTCTTTCGCCCTCCAGCTCTTCAACAACGCTACAAGTCACGATGCCTCTACAGACGACCGGGAATATCACGATCAGGTCGAGGACGCTCTAACTACACTACGGAGTCAAGCCGCAAGCATCAGTGTTCGCCAGGAGGCAGATCGGGCAATCGAGGCTCAATTATTGGAAGCTAACGAGGCATCGGAGAAAGTACTCGAGCGTTTGGCCCGCATTGATCGCCGCATTTCAGCGCTTTCTGAAGATAGTGGCCCTCTTGCTCGAGCTCTTTCCGAGATAGAGCCCTTTGTGACTAACGACATTTGTCCCGTTTGCCACCGCAATTTTGCTGAAACCGGAGGGCGGCCTTTACATTCACACATAATCGAGCACATTTCCACGCTCGCCTCGGCATCTCAGGACTTACGAGCTTTGACTGCTCAACGTCAAACAGAACAGCGCGCAAGAGAGGCGTTGGATTCGCGACTTACCGATTTGAACGCACGACGCCGGGCTATTGAGGTAAAGGCTGAAGACGACAAGACGTTAGTAGCGATTACCGAGGCTCGAGTTGCGCTGGAGTCAGTGCGCGACGCAGCTAACGCCGGTGGAGAGAAATTCGCGTACCGTCGACAATGTTTGGGTAAAGTTCTAAAGCTAAGACGAGATGCTCGCACTCTAGAGGGATTACGCGAATCAATTCTTCATTTTCCTGCTCGCCTAAGTCTCGAACAGTCCACTGAAAGCGAAAGTACCTTGGATATTTTGAATCGCTGCAGCCATGCAATTCGTTTGTCCATTGGTCGCTTAGACGATCAAATTGCTGCGAAAATGAGGTTGGCAAGAGTGGTCGACGAGGTTTCGGCGCACAAGGCACGAGTTGATGAGGTAGCTACAGAACGAGCACATGTAACTGAAAAACTCGGAAGTTTGAAAAAGGCCTTCCGTCGTAGTGAAGCCACTCGTGCGGAAGCAAGGAGGCTCGCTGGCTATGTGGAGACGGTCAGGACGCGCATCGTCAGTAGGGTGTTTAATGATCAACTAAATGGCACTTGGCGCGATCTGTTTATCAGGTTGGCACCCGACGAGCAGTTTGTACCGGCCTTCAAGTCCCCTAGGCACGAGGCGCGCAAACTGCAGGTACAACTCGAAACGCGGCGGCGAGACGGGGCTAGTTCCGGTCATCCAAAATCTGTCTTGAGTGCCGGAAATTTGAATACGGCAGCACTTACGCTTTTTCTTTCTCTTCACCTTAACGCTGAGCCAATACTTCCATGGCTCGTGATAGATGACCCGGTACAAAGCATGGACGAGATCCATACTTCTCAGTTTGCCGCCTTGGTGAGAACACTTACAAGGCGGGGTGGTCGCCAAGTCATTATCGCCGTGCATGAGCGGGCATTATTTGACTATTTGGCTCTCGAGCTCGCGCCAGCCTCCCGAAACGACCGCTTAAACACTGTACAACTCTTCAAGGAGATGGGTGAGGATACGGTAATTAGACAAGGTACCAAGGTTTGGGAGCCATCGTTCATCTTTTCTCGTCCTGAGGCCCACCGTGCATAGGTTCTAGAATTGATAGGTGTGGCGCATTGGAGCGGTTCGAACAGGGCACCTGGATGTCAGCTTGACGATCTGGCGAAGTCCTACGGGGCCAAGTTGTCGATGCGGTCGTTGGGATGGCCGACCGAGATGGCTTCGAGGGTAACCTTGAGTTGGGCGTAGGGCTCGACCCCGTTCAGCCAGGCGGTCTGGGTGCGAGAAGCGATCCTGCCCCAGGCAACCGCGCCTTTGTCAGGACCCGCGAAGAGTGCGTTTTTCCTTGTAAGGGCAGTCGGCCGATTGAGATTCTCGACGGCATTGCTGTCCATCTCGACGCGGCCGTCGGCGAGGAAGAGCCTGAGGCCTTCCCAATGGTAGGCGATGTAGGCGAGCTTTTCGCCGAGGCGGCGCTTGGGCGAGACGCGGGCGCGCTGCTGCTTCAGCCAGACGCCGAAGGCCTCGCCCAGCGGCGCGGCGCATGTTTGTCGTTCGCTTCGACGCCGTTCGGACGAGCTACAGCGGATGTCGGCCTCGATGGCGTAGAGTTCGGCGATCCGGCGCAGGCCCTCGGTTGCGATCTCGGAGCCGCTGCTGTCGTAGATTTTGCGAAGGCGGCGCCTAGCGCGGCTCCAGCAGTATGCCAGCCGCAGCGGCGCGCCGCCCTTGCGGCCCCGGCCGGTCAGCCGGTTGTGGCCGGCATAGCCGTTGACCCGCAGGATAAGGGACTTCCCCGAGTGCGCGCTCGGTGTCTTCCGTTGGGAAAGTCGCCAACGCGGTCCTCTCGCCTTCCCCGTCCCGAAACCGCCGCATGGACCTCATCGCCCGCATCGGATTGCACATCGCCAATGCCTTATCGGCGACACCGTCCGACCCTGCTCCGCCGCCTCGCGGCGCGCAAGCCTCGTCCCGTGTCACCATAGTCATAGACATAGACAAACCGGTCCGCACCGCGCGTGATCGCGGTACCCAGCGCAGCCCCTTCGCGTTGAAAATCACCGGCTCGTCGTCCAACTCGCGATACGACGGATCGCCGTAGCTTCGGCCGTCGATCTCAAACTCCCACAGGTGCGAGAAGGTCCAGCCCATGGTCATCTGGACTCCCTCGTCCAAGCCCCCGCTGCTTCTTCGCTCCCGCACCGTAGCGCCGGGCAAGATACTGCCGGCGTACGGCACGGCACTCGACCTATTCGGCAAGAGAGACCCTCGGTCGGCTAACTTGGTCTTCCATCTCGCCTCGCAAGCCATCGGCACAGCTAGCACCGCTCTCCTATACGAGATTGCCGGCATCATGCCGCCCATAGAACTTGCCCTTCCTCCTCGCTCATCGATTGGGGCAGCCAGCTCGCGGCGCTGCTGGAAGCCATAACTCCCCTAACAAGCCTTCCGCCGATTATCCCGAATCGCCTTTCACGATCTCACTTGTGATTTGTGTTTGATGATGCCATATTGGCAAAATAATGCCCAGACAGAGCATCGGCGACACATGACTCACTTTTCTCAATTGCGGCAGCGAGCCGGCCTCAGTCTGGCCGAGGCCGCGATGCACACCGGGTTCAGCAAGCGGACGGCCTATCGCTGGGAAACCGGTGAGATTGAGCCACGCAAAGCGGTGATCGAGACGCTGCAGCACCTGGTACGAACACGCGAAAGAGGCCCGGCCAGCTTCACCTTTGTCGACCTCTTCGCAGGAATCGGAGGACTGCGCTACGGCTTCGAGACAATCGGTGGGCGGTGCGTCTTTACCTGCGAGCGCGACAAGTACAGCCAATTTACCTACAAGGCTAATTTTCCTGACGACGACCACGATATCGCCGGGGATATTAATGACGTGGCACTCGCTTCAATCCCTGCACATGACCTGCTGCTCGCGGGATTCCCGTGCCAACCCTTCTCTATCGCAGGCGTGTCAAAAAAGAATGCCCTCAAGCATCCACACGGCTTCGCCTGCGAAGCGCAGGGTACGCTGTTCTTCCGTTTGGCCGAGATCATCCGCCATCACCGTCCAAGGGCTTTCCTGCTGGAAAATGTAAAGAACCTGGCCAGCCATGATCGGGGCAACACCTTTCGTGTCATTCGCCAGGTGCTGGAGGACGAGCTTGGCTATCAGATCGACTGGCGTGTCATTGACGCGAAATCCTGGGTGCCGCAGCACCGCGAGCGCATATTCATTGCCGGATTCCGGGATCCTTGCGATTTCTCGTTCGACAGCATGCAGGTGCCTGATACGAAACACGGTCCAAAGCTGTGCAGCATTCTTCATCCTGAAGGCGGGCAGGAGGCACCAGAGCCACCCTACACGGTTGGCAACATCGCTCGTGTCTCGGACAAATACACGTTGACCTCTAACCTGTGGGATTATCTCAGGAAATATGCTGCCAAGCACCGTGCAAAAGGCAACGGATTCGGCTTTGGTCTGGTAGGTCCGGACGATACCGCTCGCACACTCTCCGCACGTTACTACAAGGACGGCTCGGAAATCCTGGTGCGCCAGAACGGTACCCGACCCCGGCGGCTCACCCCCAGGGAATGCGCACGCCTCATGGGCTTCGAAACCGACGAACGTGACTTTGTAATCCCGGTTTCGGATACCCAAGCCTACAAGCAGTTCGGCAATGCGGTGGTCGTCCAGGCAGTCGAGGCCGTAGCACGTCATATGCAGCCCTTCATCGCACAAACGTCTGGTGAACATCCGGAACCCGTGGCGACGAATAGCGCCTGACAGATATGGCTGACATCGTGGACAGTGCCACTCGCAGTCGCATGATGCGCGCAATTCGTGGCAAGGACACAAAGCCGGAAGTCCGCCTTCGGAAGGCACTCTTCGCACAAGGCTATCGCTACCGGCTTCATTCGGAGAACCTGCCCGGAAGTCCGGACATTCTTCTGCCGCGTTATCGGGCAGCCATTTTTGTCCATGGCTGCTTCTGGCACGGGCACGACTGCCATCTATTCCGTCTGCCCACGACCCGCGCCGAATTCTGGCGACAGAAGATCATGGGTAACCGACAACGCGATATTCTGGTCCAGGAACGCCTCGCCGATGAGGGCTGGCGAGTGCTGACCGTGTGGGAGTGCTCCATGAAAGGACGGACCCGTATGCCCTTCGATGAACTTGTTTCACGGGTTTCAGACTGGCTTACCGGTACCGGCCGACAACTCGAGATTGCGGGCACCGGATGACCGAACAAGCGGAGTTCGAATTCAGCGCCACGGACGGTCGGGAGGCCGATCTGCTCAAGAACCTCATTAGCAACGCTGACCGGGTGCTGATCAAGAAGCTTTCCAGAAACGATCGTGACTGGGCGCGCTACAGGAACAAGCATCAGGCCGGGGTCTACATTCCGGCCGAACAGCGAGATGGCGGTTTCTTTCCGCCCTTACAGACAAAGAAAAGGCCCGATCCGGACCAAGCCGAAATCCGGGAGACCTTTCTCCCGACTTACTGGCCGCAAGTGGAGGGCAAGGAAGCCGACAAGGTCTCCCGCATAGTCCACTACACCAGCAAGGGACCGGAAACCCATTTGACTCGTGTGCCGAAGGAGACCTTTGCCTGGCTCTCTCCGGCATCTTTTCTTGTCATGGGACGTACGGAGCTGGAAGGCGCGAAGGTCTATGAATGCCTCACCATCGACTCCGTCGATGACGAGGCCGAGTTGCTCGCCGAGCTTTTTGATCTTCCGGCCGATTTCCTTGTCGGTGAATTTGTACCCGCCGAACTACACGCCAGGAAGCAGGAGCATGTGCTCGACTTTGTCGAGCAGATTATCAACGCGTGGTCCGCAGGCGACATTGACCAATTTGCCACCGAACATGCGGTGATGCCCACCACCAGGCGGCTTGCGGCCATGGCCCGAGAAAAGTTCTTGAAGCGGTATGGGCTGGAGAAGCTAAACCCTTTCGAATTGCCTTCCCCCGGTGACGCGCTCCGCGAAATCAGCCGGAGCATCGAATGGGATCTGTTTCGTGTATTCCAGCGACGTGTCCGGTCGGTCGAACTGGTACGCATCGTGCTTGGTGACGCTACGCGCACAATCGGTCCGTCCGAGGTCATCCGCAGACTGGTGGACAGGCTTCCCGCGATCGATGCACTCATGTTGTCGGCCAGCCAGCAGCGCAAATCTCGTGCGGGCTATTCCTACGAGCATCACATAGAGGCCATGTTGACAGGTGGCGGGATTCCATTCGAGAAGCAGGTGGTCATCGAAGCCCGCAATCGGCCGGACTTCATTCTGCCGTCACTGGATTTCGTCGACAGTGGCAGGCCCGAAGCTTCGACCGGCCTGATCCTGAGTGCGAAGACAACGCTGCGCGAACGCTGGAAGCAGGTCGAACGGGAAAAGGGCAGCCGAAATCTCTACCTGACGACCGTGGACGAGAACATTGCAGCCAACGCCATCGAGGAGATGGGCTCCATCGGCATCAATCTTGTAATTCCGGAGAGCCTGATGGGGGCGAAGGAAACCGAATATTCGGGACATGCGAACGTGCTGACATTCGGGCAGTTTTGCACGAGTGTGCTTCGCCCCGGACTTGATAGCTGGGCGTCCCCGGCCTCCGGGCATGGCTGAAGTCCGTTAGGCCCCCCACTGTGAGTTGGCCTGGAAAATCGGACAGGTCGTTAAGGTGTATTCCACCGTTTGACGGAGGAGTGCAGGTCAGCGGGAAGCGCCGGAGGCAGTCGGGAGAGCAGACGCTGGAGGCGCTTCGCGCGGATCGGACGCTCCAGGAGATCGCGTCGAAGCACCAAATGTATCCCAACCACGTTTGCGCCTGGAAACGCCAGGCGATGGAGCGTCTGTCGCAGGTATTTTCGAAAGGCGCCGAGCGGCGCCCGCGCGATCGCGACAACGAGGTCCGCGCTCTTCACGCCAGGATTGGCGAGCTGATCGTGGAGCCGGATTCTTGTCGGGCGGGTCACCTCGCCTCTCCGGAGCCCGGCTGCGGTCGATGTCCGCCCAAAATACCTCGTACCCACCCGAACCCCCGGGACCCCGCTCCTTCCGATGCCTGGTCCACCCCGTTTCCTGCCTCGGAGCGGCCTCTCGCCCGTTCCGCGCAAGCATCCATGATACCGTCCACCTCCGCGTCGGACATCGTCTCGAACAGGATCCCGCCACCGTCCCGGTTGAGCACGATCATGAACTCCCGGAAGGCACGCTCGGTCGATGTGATCCACGGATTCCGCCGCATGGCCCGAATAATTGCTCTCGCCAGGGGCGGGCGAGCCGCCGTGTTCGGACGTTCGACGAAGTTGCTCCGGATATCCGCCGTTTTCAGGATCAGATCGAGCGCACCTTCCGGATCGTCGGGATCCGCTGTCGCAGCGACATGCATGTTCCACCACAGGCGGGACAACGCATTGTCGTCGCGGATCCCGGTAAGGCCGCTGCCGAACAGGTGACGGTGAACCTGGATATCCAGCTGCTCGCCCTCGAGGCCCGGAAGCCATCGGGAACGGGCGTAGCCAAGACACTCGACGTGCGACAGGCGCACCCAGACGCGTTCCTCGCGCGCGAGCGCCGGCGTCATGCCAGTCAGGGCCCTGTACAGAATTGCGGACGCTGCCCTGTCACCCGCTGCCGTTCTGACTGTTCCGTCGAGGCCCGCCAGAAGATCCTGATCGACAGTCACTCCGGTGGCCTCGATCGCCCATCCATTTTCCGGTTCGAGATCTGCGAAATTACCCGTCGCGTATCGCTCCCGATGCCGGACTACATTCCGGCGCAGCTCCTCGAGCTTTTCCTCGGACAGATAGCGCAGCGGCTCGTGTTGCATCATTCCGTCTCCGCCACCAGCGCGGCGAGCGAGCCCGCAGGGCTATCAAGCAGTTTCTGGGCACTCTCGAGGATCGATGAATCGGCCGAGGGGTCGATGCCCCTTGCATCGCACTTCGCGACGAAGGTCTGATACCAGCGGCGCCCCTGGTACCCGTCCTCCGACATGCGCAGGGCATCCAGTACCTCCATCACCGCCGGCAGGTACACGGCATTCATCACCACCGGGCGCCCGCCCGCCTGCTCCCGCAGAAGCCGGATCGTTTCGTATGTCCCGGGACCGGCAAGGATCGTGATCCGGTCGCGATCGGGATCCACCTGCAATGTCCCCTCGGGCACGTCCGGAGAACGGTCGAGTTCGAAGATGCTCTCGATCGGCTTGAGTTTCTCATGTCCCACGGAAATTATGTGTTCCGCGCCCACCGCAATGATGTCGCCGCGGCCCAGCGTCACCGGCGGTGAAAACTCCGGATTGATCGTGCCGGGATCCCAGTCCGGGAGATCCTGGAGCAGCCAGATCATCGGACGCAGCGACACCCTGTTCAGCAGTTTCCCCGCGGTGAAGTCAGTCCGGCCGCGGGGCCAGGACATGGGCCGCAACTCGGCAAAAAAGGTATCCGCGCAGCGGACAAAACAACCTGCTGCCGCCCGCTCCGTTTCCACCAGCTGCCGGATCTCGGGCTCCGTCAGGGTGATCGCGTGCTCGAGAGTAAGCGCGCCGGATTCCCTGTCCTCGACCGACGTGAATTCCACGTCGAACCCGCCGGCAGTGAAATCGCCGGTCTCCAGCCCAAGGACAGGGTGGGGAAAGCGGGTCTCCTCCGAAAGCCTCATGCCGGTGCCTCCGCGGCTCCGCCGTTGACCGCAAGCAGTTCAATCGGTCCGTCATAGGGTTCATCGAACGACACGGTAACCGAGCAGCGTTGTCCCTCGACGACATCAAGGGACAGAACACCCGATCCGGTGTCCCCGCTGTCCGCTGCGACGACACGGAGATTGTCCGCGACGTTGACGCCGGTCGCCTGCACCGCAACCTCAATCCGGCCTCCCGTCCCCGGAGTGAAATGCAGTTCGCGCGAGATCGGTGCTCCATCATCCGCTGCCCGGATGCGGTTCCGCACATCCCGCAGGACAATCGTCTCTCGCTCTCCCCGGGAACCCCTTCCGCCGGTTCCCGTTCCGTTTCCTCTTCCCGCCCCGCTGCCGTTGTCTCCTCCGGTCCCGGTTCGGGTCCCGCTGCGTCCTCCCTCCTCACCGCCAGACGGAGCGGGTGCCCGGCGCCGCCGGGGCGTCCGCCTGTGAGACCTATAGGTGTACTTCTCCGGATCGCTCTCGGCGCCGGGATCCGGCTCCGCGTCAGCTCTTCCCGGTTCCGCGAAATACCGGCCCAGCTCGTCCAGGACCACCGCGCCCTCGTGCCTGACGCTTGTGGCCCCGCGGATGGTCTCGCGGATTTCTTTGCCCAGCTTCCTCATCGCGGAGGTCGCCGTCGAACGCTTGTCCGAATCCGGGATTCGTTCTGCCGAAAACCCGTCATGGGCAGGATTCTCCAGCTGCTTCAGCAGCACCCCGGCATCCGTGTCCTCGGGCTCGACCAATGCCACAAAGTCTCGCGAGCCCGGAAACCGCGCCAGGGGTTGCCCGAAGTGTCGGAGATTGTCCGTAATCAGCATGCCGTTGCGAATGAAGCCGATCCGCCGCGGCATTCCCTCCCCGACAAGAATGCGGACACGAATACGCCCGAGACCGGACGCGAGCGTGAGAATTTCCTCCACTGCACTCTCGGAAACGAGACAACGGTAGAGCTGGCCCGCAAACTCCAGATCGGCGAGATGACCTGTGTTCTCGGCAGCGTTCTTTATGTCGTCCCTCTCCAGCAAATGCTCCAGCGTGTTCCTGTTGATTGCGAATCTGCCGTTATCGACTTCGAAAACCATCTGCTGCCGGTGAACTGCACAGAAGAAATTGGAGACCAGCGAGTACGTCATCCGCTCGGCCCAGTCCTCCGATTCCCGGAAGCCCATGCAGAAGATCGTCGTCCCGACGGCGCTGCGCCTCATCCAGTCGGGAACCAGAGAACGGCATGTCACCGCGCCGAAACGTCTGGGATTGCCCCAGTAACCGGTAGCGCGGCGGGGCTCATCGTCAGTACCGGTATGGGAGACAAGCTTGATCTTGCCCTGGGCGGCAAACGCTTCGTCCCCGGACTCCGGATCCTCGTAGACAGATGAGTAAAAGACGGTCTGCAGGTCCGACACCGCAAAAGATGCGTTCTTGCCGATGCCGAACGATCCTCCGGCGTCCGCATCAGACTTGACCGTCACCCCCGAGGCCTTGACCAGCGAATGAAACGGTGTGCCGTGAACGTCGGGAGGACCTGTAAGTCCTGTTGTGTTGCTGTCAGCTATCTCCAGCACCGGAATCCGGGCCTTGCCGATGACATCGGCGGCATTGTCGAAGAAGGCCGTTTCCCGGTCCTGCGAAGCCTCCGCCCTGCACGCTTCAATCGCTTCCCTGAGTTCCGCATATGACGGGAACTCGCAGTGCCCGAGCCTCCGGATATCAAAGGTAATCCGCACCGGCAGCTCCTTTGCCGCATCGCGACTGTTCTGCCCGGCTTCCCTCGCGCAGCTCGCGTAAGGGGTGTCTCGGAAGGTCTCGATCCCGGCGTCGCCGAGCCCTTCTTTTTCCCCTGCCTCGTTGGGAAGGAACCTCAGTACCGGATCCGTCATACCCTTCTCTCATGTAGCGGATTGGCTGCGGGCCTCGATATATGGCCGGGCCCGTCAAATCAACCGTGACCAGCCTCCGGCAGGCTGCTGAACAGCCCACTTGCGGGTCTGTGAGCATGGATCGGAGCTGCCTCTTCAATACCCTGGACTCGAGAACCCCTGCCGCAGGTTTTACGTGGTTGCCCTTCCACGCACGCAACGCGCTTCTCCCGCCTGCCGCAACGCCGTGGAGAGGCGGGTGGGCCGGCGGCGTGGCGTGGCGAACGAGGCCCGGAGGGTGTCCGGGTCGCGCCGTCTCCCCGCCATTCCGGAGGACGCCCATGACCCTTCCCGAGACCATCTCCGCCGACTACACGCTGCGCCCGAGCGAACTCGCCGAGGTCCTCGCCCTTCTGGTCGAGGCCCGACAGCCCACGATGGTCTGGGGACCGCCCGGGGCGGCGAAATCGATGATCGCCCGGCAGGTCGCCACGGCCGCCAACCGCAACTATGTCGACGTCCGGGCGCTGCTGCTCGACCCCGTCGACCTGCGCGGCATCCCGTGGCGCGACAGCGCCGACCGCACACGCTGGGCGCCGCCGGTGTTCCTGCCGCCGTCGGACGATCCCGGCCTCTGGCTCATCAACCTGGAAGAGCTGCCGTCCGCGGTGCCGATGGTACAGGCGGCGCTCTACCAGCTCTTCCTGGAGCGCAAGTGCGGCGAGTACGAGCTGCCCGAGGGCGCATCGCTGATCGCCTGCGGCAACCGGGATGCCGACCGCGCCGTCGTCCACCGTATGCCGACGCCGCTCAGCAACCGGCTGGTCCATCTGGAAATCCGGATCGACGCCAGGGACTGGTGCAGCTGGGGCGCGGCGAACGGGATCGCCCCGGAAGTGCTGTTCTTCATCGAGCTCGAACCCGACCTGCTTCACGCCTTCGATCCGCAGTCGAAGGATCCCGCCTTCCCGAGCCCCCGGAGCTGGGAGTTCGCCAGCAACATCGTCAAGCACCGCAACGGCCTCGATGCCGAGGTCGAGCGGGCGCTGTTCCGGGGGACGGTGGGCGAGGCGGCGGCGGTGCAGTTCACGGCGTTCCTCAAGGTGTGGCGCGAGTTGCCTCACCCGAGGGCCGTCATCAACGACCCCGGGAACGCCGACATTCCGGAGAACGCGAGCACGCTGATGGCGCTCTGCGGCTCGCTCTACCGCATGGCGAGCGACGTCACGCTCGACGCCATCGTGACCTACGCCACCCGGCTCCGGCGCGAGGTCGGGGAATCGCTTGTCGGCGCCTGCGTGCGCCGCGAGCCGGCGCTCCAGCGCTCGCCCGCCTTCATCCGCTGGGCAGCGGCCAAGACCCAGTGAAGGAGGACGCCATGTACTGGTGGGTCACACACCGCCCGGCGGGGGATGCCCCGTCGCGCAGATACGCCGTGCGGGCGCCGAGCCTTGACGCGGCCAGGCGGAAGCTCGCCGCCTTTCTCGACGTCCCCGTGTGGACGCTCCGCTAACCCGAGAGGAGGATTTCATGGACCTCAACCGCGACGCCATGCTGGTCGGCCTGCACATCGCCGCCTGGTCCGGCCGGCTCTACGACCGCCAGGCGAGCGACCATGTCGCCGTCGCCCACGAAGCCTCGACCGGCGCCGGGCGCTACAACAAGCGCCTGCTGCCCAAGGCCGCCTTCGCCGCGCTCACCGCCACCATGAGCGAGGCGAGGACGAAGCACTACGCCAACTCGCTGCCCTGGGACGACAAGGGCGCGCGGCTTCTGACCGTCGCCAACTACGAGCACTACACCGAGCTGATGGACGCACTCCGCGAGCGCGTGGTGCGCCAGCGCGCCCGCTTCATCGAGGATTACGACGACTACATCGACCAGTCCCGGCTCGACCTCGGCAGGCTATTCCGCATCGAAGACTACCCCTCCAAGGAAGCTCTCCAGGGCAAGTTCGCCATCCGCTACCGCATCACGCCGGTGCCGGACGCGGATCACTTCATCGCCCAGCTCGCCTCCGACGACACCGAGCGGGTGAAGCGCGACATCGAGCGCCATGTCGAGGAACAGCTCCACGGTGCGGTGGGCGACCTCTACCGGCGCATGGCCGAGGCGGTCGAACGCGTCTCCGAGCGGCTTCAGGAGGACGACGACGGCAAGCCGCTG
>Ga0209754_1001587_pt1 | contig 21490 bp, 18 predicted proteins | sample MesohylBB_FD_187295 | JGI IMG/M metagenome (GOLD analysis project Ga0209754, IMG submission 187295) | Host-associated microbial community of the marine sponge Aplysina aerophoba from Gulf of Piran - sponge mesohyl, lysed by bead beating... | ecosystem: Host-associated > Porifera > Sponge >... | reverse complement strand
CCGCCAGCGTGACAAAGTCCCGCCCTGCAGCGGGCGATTGTCACGAAACGCCGATTTGGACTGTCTACAGCCACCCATCAATCGCGCTAGATCAATGACTTACGATTGCCATGCCAGACCCACACCCCCGGTAAGAGTGACGTAAATGGTCTGCTGGATGGAAATAATCGTATTCGTCCTGAATTTGTGGAAAGGACTAAGACCTTATTCTGTAAAGTCAAGAAATGTGTTCTATAGTGTTAAGTGCAGGCTGAATTCATAAGCGGTGATGCGGCAAGCATGGTCCTCACCATCGACGACCTCAACGGGATGACCGTCTCAGAGTTCGCTGCGAGGTTCGGCGACGTGGCGGAGCATTCGCCCTGGGTCGCGGAGCGTGCCGCCGGTGCCCGCCCCTTTGGCGACCGGGGCGCGGCAGCCCAAGCCTTTGCCGCTGCCCTGCGCGGCGCGGCGCGGGACGAGCAAGTGTCGGTGCTGCGCGCGCATCCCGATCTCGCCGGCCGTGCGGCGGTCATGGGCGAACTGGCCGAGGAATCCCGCAAGGAGCAGGCGGGCGCGGGGCTCGACCGGCTGACTCCCGAGGAGTTCGAGCGCTTCACCGCGCTCAATGCGACCTACAGGGAGCGCTTCGGGATCCCCTTTATCTTTGCGGTCAAGGGCGCGACCAAGGAGCTAATTCTCGCCGCCTTCGAAGAGCGTCTCCCCAACGGGCCGGAGGAGGAGCTGAAGAACGCGATCGACAATGTCTGCCGCATCATGCGCTTCCGCATCGAGGATCGGGTCGCGGGATGACGGCGGGCACCGATGCCGCGGCACGGATTCTGCGCGGCCGCACGCTGAGCTTCAGGGACGATCCCCGCGTCGTCGGACCCGAGCGGGCGATGCAGAGCCACGAGGACGGCGCGGTGGTTGTCGGCCGGCAGGGCCGCATCCTGTGGCACGGCGCCTTCGCCGACCTGCCGCCGGAGCACGCCTCGGCTCCCAGCGAGCGCTACGGCCGCGAGGTCATCCTGCCGGGATTGATCGACGCGCACGTGCACTTCCCGCAGCACCGCATGCTGGCGGCGCCCGCGCACGACCTGCTCGAATGGCTCGAGCGCTTCGCCTTCCCCGAGGAGGCGCGATACGCCGACGAGGACCATGCAGCGGCAGCGGCGGAGAGCTTTCTCGACAAGCTCGTGAGCCACGGCACCACCAGCGCCCTGGTCTTCTCCTCGGTGCATGGCCAGGCGGCCGACTGTCTCTTTCGGGCGGCGCAGCGGCGGGGCCTCTGCCTGATGACGGGCGCGACCATGATGGACTGCAACGCGCCCCCGGCCGTGACTCGGGACGCCGAAACGAGCGCCCGGGAGAGCGCCGAACTCATCGCGTCGTGGCACGAGGTGGACCGCCTGCGCTACGCGCTCACGGTGCGTTTCGCCGTCACGTCGAGCGAAGCGCAGCTTCGCGTGGCCGGCGAGCTCCTCGCCGACAATCCCGGCTGCCTGCTCCACACGCATCTCTCGGAGAGCGCTGCGGAGATCGAACTGGTGCAGCGGCTCTTTCCCTGGTCGAAGGACTACACCGACGTTTACGAGCGCTTCGGCCTCGTGGGCGAAAGCGCCGTCTTCGCCCACGGCATCCATCTCTCGGAACGCGAATGCCAGGCCCTGCACGACGCAGGCTCGATGGTCGTCTTCTGCCCGACCTCGAACGCATTTCTGGGATCGGGCCTCTTCGACATCGAGCATCTGGGCGCGGCCCCGCGTCCGGTCAGGGTGGGCGTCGCCAGCGACATCGGTGGCGGCACCAGCTACTCCCTGCTCCAGACCCTCGCCGAGGCGTACAAGATTTCCCGGCTGAAGGGCTGCAGCTTCAACGCCTTCGACGGGTTCTACCTCGCCACCCTGGGCAACGCGCGCGGCCTCCGCCTCGATAACGAGATCGGCACGCTCGACGCCGGCCGCTGGGCCGATGTCGTCGTCCTCGATCCCTGCGCGACGCCGGTGCTGGCTGCCCGCCAGGAGCTTTCGGAGAGCCTGGAGGACATGCTCTTCGCGCTGATGATGCTGGGCGACGACCGCGCCGTGCGGGCGGTCTACATCAAGGGCGAGAAGGTCGCCGGCCGGGATCGGAACGGCGGCGAAGGCCTGTCCCTTGGCGAGTCTCGATGAAGGTGCATGAAGCCATGCGTCCGGGTCGAGTAGCCGTTGCTGCGATTGGCGTCGCTGCGGTGCTGCTCTTCGCCGGACTTGGCGCCACCAAGGCCGATGACGACCCCTTCGCCGAGGCACGGGCGGCCATGGTGCAGGCCGTTGCCGAGACGACCGAGGAGACCGCCGAGTGGATCGGCAAGAGGGAGCTGGAGCCCCGGGTGATGGAGGCGATGGGGCGAGTGCCGCGTCACCTCTTCGTGCCGCCCGATCTGGAGGACCTCGGCTACCTGAACAGGCCGCTCCCCATCGGCTACGGCCAGACCATCTCGCAGCCCTACATCGTCGCGCTGATGACCGATCTGCTGGAGCCCGAGCCTGACCACGTCGCGTTCGAGCTCGGCACCGGGTCGAGCTATCAGGCGGCGGTGCTGGCCGAGCTGGTGGCCGAGGTCTACACGGTGGAGATCGTGCCGCCGCTCGCGGAGAGCGCCACGGAACGGCTCGACGCGCTCGGCTATGACAACGTGACCGTGCGGGCCGGCGACGGCTATCACGGCTGGCCCGAGCATGCGCCCTTCGACATCATCATCGTCACGGCAGCCGCGAGCCACGTGCCGCCGCCGCTGATCGCCCAGCTCAAGCCGGGCGGGCGCATGGTGATCCCGGTGGGCAGCCCCTTCCTCACCCAGCATCTGCTGCTGATCGAGAAGAAGATGGATGGCACCGTGACCAGCCGCCAGATACTGCCGGTCATTTTCGTTCCGCTGACCGGCGGGCACTGACGCGGCGTGACAGGCGAGGGGGCGGGGGAGGGGACGCAGGGCCCGTCCCGTCTCGGCGTCTTCATTGCCGTGGCGCTGCTCTCCGGCGGCGTGCTGGGCTACGAGATCCTGCTCGCGCGCATGCTGGCGATCGTCCACTGGCACCACTTCGCCTACATGATCATCGCGGTAGCGCTGCTGGGCTTCGGCGCGGCGGGCAGCCTGGTGGCGGTGCTCCAGCGTCCGCTCCTCGCGCGCTTTCGCTGGGCCTTCGGAACCGCCGCGCTGGGCTTCGGGGGGGGTGCGCCCCTGGCCTTCGCGCTCGCGCAGTCGCTCCCCTTCAACGCGCTTGAGATCGCCTGGGACCGCGCCCAGCCCGGCTGGCTCTTCGCTCTCTACCTCGTGCTGTCGCTGCCCTTCTTCAGCGCGGCGCTGGCGCTGGCGCTGGCCTTCCGGGCGCACGCCGAGCGCGCCGGCGCGCTCTATCGCATGGACCTGGTGGGCGCGGGCCTCGGGGCGCTGGGCATGGTCTTTCTGCTGGATGCGCTGCCGCTCGCCGATGCGCTGAGGGCGGTGGGCCTCTGCGGTGCCATCGCGGGCGGGGTGGTCCTGCTGTGGGGGAAAGGACGACGACTCGCGCGGGGTGGCGCGCTGCTGGCGCTGTGTGCGGGGCTCGCGCTGCCCTTGGCACTTCCCGATCACTGGCTGCGCCCGCATCCCTCGCCCTACAAGGGGCTGAGTCTAGCGCTGACCGCGCCCGATGCCCGCATCGTGGCGGAGCGTCATGGCCCGCTCGGCTGGCTCGCTGCGGTGGAGAGCCCGACGGTGCCCTTCCGCCACGCGCCCGGCCTCAGCCTCATGGCGTCCGCCGGCCCACCGGAACAGGTCGGCCTCTTCACCGACGGCGGCGCACCCAGCGCGATCACCCGCGCCGACGGAGACCTGCGTTATCTCGAGGCCGAGACCGCGGCGCTTCCCTATCATCTGGTGGACCGCCCGCGCGCGCTGGTACTGGGCGCCGGCGGCGGGGCCGAGGTGCTGCGGGCGCTGCGCCACGGTGCCCGCGCGGTCGACGCGGTGGAGCTGAATCCGGACGTGCTCGACATCGTGCGCGACGTGCTCGCGGGCGTGCCGGGCGGTGAGTGGGAGGGCGAGAGCGTCCGGACGCACGTGGCCGACGCCCGCAGCTTCGCCGCGCGCTCGTCCCAACACTGGGACCTGATCCAGATCGCCCTGGTCGATTCCTTCAGCGCGGCGGCGGCGGGCGTGCACGCGCTCGACGAATCGCTGCTCTACACGGTGGAAGCGTTCGAGACCTTCCTGGACCGCCTTGCGCCGGGCGGCGTGCTCGCCGTCACCCGCTGGCTCAAGCTGCCGCCGCGGGATTCGCTCAGGCTGCTCTGGACCGCGCGGCAGGCGCTGGAGGGGCGGGGCGTCGCCGATCCGGCTTCGCGGCTGATCATGATCCGCGGCTGGAAGACGGCGACACTGGTGATCGGGGGCGGGCCCTTCGATGAACGTGCAATCGCGGACCTGCGCGCGTTTACCGAGGCTTACGCGTTCGACCTGGTCTGGCATCCGGGGATCGTCGAGGGCGACGCCAACCGTCACAACCGGCTGGCCGCGCCCGAATTCTATCGCGCCGCCACCGCCATTCTGGGCCCCGACCCGGAAGGCTTTGCGGCCCGCTACAAGTTCGCACTCGAGCCCGCGACCGACGACCGGCCCTTCTTCTTTCACACGCTCAAGTGGTCGACGCTGCCCGAGCTGCTCGCGCTGCGCGGGCAGGGCGGGCTGCCGCTGATCGAATGGGGCTTCGTGATCCTGGTCGCAACGCTGGTGCAGGCGTCGATTGCTGCGGTCCTGCTGATCCTCCTGCCCTTGCTCGCGCTGCGCGCCTCGCGTTCGCCGGACGCATCCGCGCCCGCCCGCTGGCGTGTCGTGCTCTTCTTCGCGAGCCTGGGATTGGCGTTCCTCTTCGTCGAGATCGCCTTCATGCAGCGCTTCGCGGTGTTTCTCGGGCATCCGCTCTATGCCATCGCGGTTGTGCTCGCCGGCCTCCTGATTTTCGCCGGCCTGGGCGCGGGCGCGATCGATCGGTTCGCGCGCTGGTCCGGCAAGAGGCCGCCCATCGTCCTGGCTGCGGCCGGGACAATCGTTGTCGGCGGTGCCTACCTCGGGCTCCTGCCCTGGGTGTTCGAGGCGGCGCAAGGCTGGCCCACTGCCGCGCGCCTCGCCGTGGCGCTCGCGCTGCTCGCACCCATCGGCTTCTTCCTCGGGATGCCCTTCCCGCTCGGGCTCAAGGCCCTCGGCGCCCGGGCGCCGGCGCTCGTGCCCTGGGCCTGGGGAATCAACGCCTGCGCCTCGGTGGTGAGCGCCTCCCTCGCGACCTTCATCGCGCTCCATATCGGCTTCACGCCCGTGCTCGGCTGTGCTTTGGTGCTCTATGTCCTTGCTGCGGCCTTCCCGCCGCAAATAGCGGGCGACGCCGATCGATAGCATCAGCCCCTGGAGAGACCGGCGATGAAGTTCCTCGTGCTCCAGCACATTGACATCGAGCATCCGGGCATATTCCGCGAGTTCATGCGCGACGACGGCGTGGCCTGGGATGCGGTCGAGCTCGACGAGGGCGGGGCGATCCCGTCTTTGGAGGGCTACGACGCGCTGATTTCCATGGGCGGGCCGATGGATGTCTTCGAGGAGGAGGAGCACCCCTGGCTTGCAGACGAGAAGGTGGTCATTCGCGAGGCCGTGGCGGAACGCGACATGCCCTTCCTCGGCGTCTGCCTCGGCCATCAGCTTCTCGCCGATGCGCTCGGCGGCCAGGTGGGAACCATGGCCGAGCCCGAGGTCGGTATCATGACGGTCGACCTCACGGAGGCGGGGCGAGCGGACCCGCTGCTCGCGGGGCTCGATCCGACCGTGACCTGTTTGCAATGGCACGGCTGCGCGGTGACCGCCATGCCCGAGGGCGGCGTCAGCCTTGCGTCGTCGCCGCTCTGCGCGGTCCAGGCCTTCCGGGTCGGGCGCCACGCCTACGGGCTGCAGTATCACGTGGAGCTGACGCCGACGACGGTCTCCGACTGGGGCGCCGTGCCCGCCTACCAGGATTCCCTGGAACGGGCGCTTGGCCCCGACGGCCTCGCGCCCTTCGAGGCCGAGGCCGCGCGCAACATGCCGTCCTTCAACCGCGACGCCCGCATCCTTTACGACAATTTCACGGAGTTGGTGCGCAGCCGCTAGGCACCTCCCGGCGGCCAGTCCGGAAGTGTCGGCGGCGTGCCGAGGGGGCTGAGCCAGGTGACGTGGCCCATCTTGCGGCCGTCCCGGGTCTCATCCTTGCCGTAGAGGTGGAGGTGCGCGGCCGGGTCCGCGGCGAGCGACCGCCAGCGCTCGACGTCGGCACCGATCAGGTTCTTCATGCAGGCGTTGGCGCGGCGTGCCGTGGAGCCGAGCGGCAGGCCGCAGATGGCGCGGACATGCTGCGCGAACTGGCTGGTCTCGCAGCCCTCGATGGTCCAGTGGCCCGAGTTGTGGACGCGGGGGGCGATCTCGTTGACCAGCAGTGCGCCGTCCTCGGTGACGAAGAGCTCGACGCAGAGCACGCCCACATGATCGAGCGCCCGGGCGACGCGCTCGGCGCCCTCCCGCGCGGCCTGCGCGAGGGCAGGGGGGATGGAAGCCGGCGCCAGCGTCACGTCGAGGATGCCCTTCACATGGCGGTTCTCGATCGGATCGAAGCTAGCGACTTGCCCGTCGGGCGCGCGGGCCACGATCACCGAGACCTCGCGGTCGATGGGCGCGAAGGCTTCCAGGATCGCGGGCCGGCTGCCAAGAGCATCGCGCCAGGCCACGAGCAGATCATCGCCCGCCGCCAACACGGCCTGGCCCTTGCCGTCATAGCCGAGGGTCTGGGTCTTGAGCACCGCAGGCCGGCCGATCCGCGCATCGGCGGCCGCATTGTCGCCACCCACCTCGACCGCCGCGTAGGGCGTCGTCTCAAGGCCGAGGCCCCGCACGAAATCCTTTTCGGCGATGCGGTTCTGGGCGACGCGGAGCGAGCGGGCGCCCGGCCGAACCGGCACCCGCTCCGCAAGCCCTTCGAGCGCCGATGCCGGCACGTTCTCGAACTCGGTAGTGACGACATCCACCGCAGCACCGAAGACGTCGAGAGCCGCGTCATCGTCGTGGGCTGCGACGGTCTCGGCGGCCGAGACCTGTGCGGCCGGGCCGCCCGGCTCGGGCGAGAAGATGTGGCAGCGGTAGCCGAGAGGCGCGGCGGCGATCGCCAGCATCCGGCCGAGCTGGCCGCCGCCGAGGATGCCGATGGTGGCGCCCGGCGCGATCACGGGATCAGGACTCGGGCGATTCGGCGACCGCGGCGGTCTGATTGGCACGCCACGCGTCGAGCGCGGCGGCCACGCGCTCATCCCCGAGGGCGACGATCGCGGCGGCGAGCAGGGCCGCGTTGACCGCACCGGCGCGCCCGATGGCGACCGTTCCGACCGGCACACCCGCCGGCATCTGAACGATGGAGAGCAGGCTGTCCATGCCCTTCAGACTCTTGCTCTCGACCGGGACGCCGATGACGGGCAGCGGCGTCATCGAGGCGGTCATGCCGGGCAGGTGCGCAGCCCCGCCCGCGCCCGCGACGATCACCTTGAGGCCGCGATCGCGGGCTTCCTCGGCGTACGCGACGAGCCGCTTGGGCGTGCGGTGAGCGGAGACGATGCGCGTCTCGAAGGGGACGCCGAGCGCTTCCAGGGTCTCGGCCGCGTGGCGCATGGTCTCCCAGTCCGACTGGCTTCCCATGATGATCCCGACCGCTGCGCTGGTCTCGCTCATGGCGCTCATCCTTTCCGGCTCACAAATCCTGGCGCGGCGTGCTACTTTACTGCCGGCAAGCGGTCGCGGGCAGTGCCCGGGCCGCCTTCACAGGCCCGGTGCGGCGTGCTATAGAGCCGCCCGCCCAGGAATGAAACCCGTCAGCGAGGAAGGGAAACAGTCATTTGGTCCATGTAGTCGTACGCGAAAACAATGTCGATCAAGCGCTGAAAGCCCTCAAGAAAAAGATGCAGCGCGAGGGGATATTCCGGGAAATGAAGATGCGCCGCCACTACGAGAAACCCTCGGAGCGGCGGGCGCGGGAAAAGGCAGAGGCGGTCCGCCGCGCCCGGAAACTCGCACGCAAGCGCGCTCAGCGGGAAGAGTAATTCCCGACGGGCGTCCGCAATAGCCCGGAGACTCCGGGCCGACAGAGACTCACCTTTTCGATTCCGACGCCTTCGCCGCCCCGTTTGAAGGAAGGGGCGGGGTGGCGGCGAGGGCCGTCAAGACCCCCGCCGCCAATTCCTGAGCCTTACTACGCAGACTCGAGCTGATCGCCGATCGGCAGGTTCCGAATGCGCTTGCCGGTGGCGTTGTAGATCGCGTTGACCAGCGCCGGCGTGTAGGGCGGCACACCTGGCTCCCCGACACCGCAGGGACGCAGATGCGTGAAGTCCTCCACGATGTGCACGCGCACGTCGAGAGGCGCATCGTCCATGCGGGTGATCGTGTAGTCGTGGAAGTTGCTCTGGTCGACCGCCCCCTGGGTGGTGGTGATCTGCCCGTGCATCGCGACCGAGTGGCCGTAGATGGCCGCCCCTTCCATCTGCTTTCGCACACCCTCCGGATTGACGTAGCGGCCGCAGTCGATCGCCATGTCCACCTGGGGAATGTGAAGCGAGCCGTCGTCCCGCACCACGACGTGCACGGCCGTTCCCACATAGCTGTGGAAGCTGCGGTGACACGCGATGCCCAGGCCGTGGCCAGCGGGTAGCGACTTGCCGTAGCCCGACTTCTCGGCCACCACGCGGAGCACGTTGGAGAGCCGCTTCGGCATGATCGGCCAGTCCTCGATCGAGTCGCCGTAGTTCCAGTGGCCCTCCACGCCGTCCTCGGTGAGGTCCATGACGTCCGCATCGCCGATGAGCTCCATCAGGAACTCGACCGGGTCGCGGCCGGCGGCCTCCGCCAGCTCGTTCGCAAAGCAGTTCATGGCGAACGCGTGCTGGATGTTGTTGACCGAACGGTACCAGCCGACCCGGATCATGGCGTCGGCTTCGCCGTTCTCGATGCGAAGGTTCGGCACCTGGTTATAGGGCGTGTCGATGAGGCCGAGGCCGTACTCGAGGGGATGGCCGGTCCGCATCTGAGGCGCCCAGAGCGCGATGAGCGTGGGCCACGCGCCCGAGTGATGCCACGCCGTGACATTGCCCGAATCGTCGAGCCCCGCCTTGAGCTTGTGGGCGCTCGCGCAGTGGTAGTAGCCCTGCTGGATCTCGTCCTCGCGGGTCCACTGCACCCGCACCGGTGCGCCGATCTTGCTGGAAAGGATCGCCGCCTCGCACGCGAAGTCAGGCTTGGACTTGCGGCCGAAGCCGCCGCCCAGCAGCGTCACTTCACACTCGACATCGGTCTGCTCGATGCCCAACGCCGCCGCCACGTACTGCCGGACCGAGTTGGGCGCCTGGGTCGAGGTCACGACCTTGACCGGCATCTGCGTCGCGTCGGCCAACGCGACCGGCGGCTCCATCGGCGTGTGGATGAAGTAGGGCACGAAGTACTCGGCCTCGAGCACCTGGGCGGCCGAGCCCAGCGCCTCGTCGACGTTGCCGCGGTCGCGGACGACGTGGCCGCCGGCGCGGGCCGAGGCCATGAGCTCGGCGTTGTACGTGCTCGAGTCATGCTTGACGTTGGGGCCGCCATCCCACTCGATGACGAGCCTGTCGCGCCCCTCCATCACCGACCAGGTGTTGGTGCCGATCACCGCGACGCCGCCCAGCGCATGAAACTCCGCCGGCTTGTCGTCGGGAAGCGCCGGAATCTCGATCACCTGCTCGACGCCCTGAACCTTGAGCGCCTCGCTGGCGTCGAAGGACTTCACCTTGCCGCGATAGACCGGCGAGCGCGCCACGACGGCGATCTTCATGCCGGGGACGCTGATGTCGGCGCCGTAGGTGGCGCCGCCGGTGCTCATGTCGTAGTTGTCGACCACCGGCATGTCGCGGCCGATGTACTTCCACTGCGACTTGTCCTTGAGCTTGGGCGCTGCGTCGCCGGTGGGCACCGCGATGTCGGCGGCGGCGTCCACCACCTCGCCGAAGTCGAACCACTGGCCCGTGCCGGAGTGGTAGAGGCGATGGTCCTTGGCATAGACCTCGCTGGGATCGACGCCCCACTTCCTGGCTGCGGCCTGCTCCAGCACGTAGCGGCCGGCGGCGCCCAGCTCCCGCATGACATCGAAGTGATGGCGGGTGCTGCGTGAGCCGTCGGTGTTCTGCTGGTCCTTGCCGGCGGGGTCGAACTTGGTCTCGTCGCCGGGTGCCTGCCAGATCTTGACCCGCTTCCAATCGGCCTCGAGCTCGTCGGCCAGGATCATCGGGATGCCGGTGCGCACGCCCTGACCCATCTCGGAGCGGCTGCACGTGAGGGTGACCGTTCCGTCGTCCGAAATCTCGACGAAGAGATTGGGCTTGACCGAGTTGCCGTTGGACTGGCCGCGGGCCGTCGAGATCAGGGAGCCGGAGGTGACGTTGGCGCCGAGCACGAAGGCGCCGGTGACGCCGGCGGACTTCAGGAAGGTGCGCCGGCTGATGTTCTGAATGCCGAACATGGTCAGACCTCCTCTGCCGCTGTGCGGACCGCCGCGAAGATCCGCTGGTAGGTGCCGCAGCGACAGATGTTGCCGGCCATGCCGTCCACGATCTCTTCGTCGCTGGGGTCGGGGTTCTCGTTGAGCAGCGCCGCCGCCGACATGATCTGCCCGGACTGGCAGTAGCCGCATTGCGGCACGTTGTGCGCGCGCCACGCCCGCTGCACGGGGTGGTTGCCGTCTGCGTCGAGACCCTCGATGGTGGTCACGTCCTTGCCGTCGGCCTCCGATACCGGAGTGACGCAGGAGCGGACGGCCTCACCGTCCACGTGCATGGTGCACGCGCCGCAGAGCGCGGCACCGCAACCGAACTTGCTCCCGGTCAGTCCGAGCTCGTCTCGGACATACCAGAGGAGCGGCATGCCAGAATCGCCGTGAAATTGGCGACTGACGCCGTTGATCTTCATCGAAATCATCGACCCTCTCCCATGCTCGCTGACCGCCCGAACCGGGCGATCCTGCATGGGAGGTAGACTAGCCCGGATATCTCACCGCGGTCACGGCTCGCGTTGCGTCAAGCCGTATGATCCGAAGCTCGGAGCGAAGGGCATGGCCGCAACGGGCGTTGCGGTGTCGAGTCATTCGGATGCGGCACGGGGATCAGAGGGACTTGACGATTTCCTCGATCATCTTCTTGGCGTCGCCGAAGAGCATCATCGTGTTGTCCCGGTAGAACACCGGATTGTCGATGCCGGCGTAGCCCGGTGCCAGCGAGCGCTTGACGAAGAGCACCGTCTTGCAGAGCTCCACATCGAGGATGGGCATGCCCGCAATCGCGCTCTGCGGATCGGTCTTGGCCACCGGATTGACCACGTCGTTGGCGCCGACCACGAAGGCGACATCGGTGTTCGGCATGTCGCTGTTGATGTCCTCCAGCTCGAAGACCTCGTCGTAGGGGACGTTGGCCTCGGCAAGGAGCACGTTCATATGGCCCGGCATGCGGCCGGCTACCGGGTGGATGGCGTAGCGCACGTCGACGCCTTCCTTCTGAAGCATGGCAGCCATCTCGCGCACGGCGTGCTGGGCCTGAGCCACGGCGAGGCCGTAGCCCGGCACGATCACCACCGAGCCTGCGTTGCGCATGATGAAGGCGGCGTCGTCGGCACTGCCCGCCTTATGGGTACGGTCGGACGTGGAGACGGACTTGGAGGAATCGGTGCCGAAGCCGCCGAGGATCACGCTGATGAAGGAGCGGTTCATCGCGTGGCACATGATGTAGCTCAGGATCGCCCCGGCCGAGCCGACCAGCGCGCCGACCACGATGAGCACCGTGTTCTCCAGCGTGAAGCCGATGCCCGCGGCCGCCCAGCCCGAGTACGAGTTCAGCATCGAAATCACGACCGGCATGTCGGCGCCGCCGATGGGGACGATCAGCAGCACGCCGAGGAGGAGCGCGAGGCCGGTCATGGCCCAGAACACGCTCTCCTGTTGCTCGATGGAGAAGACCGCGCCGAGGGCGACGATCGCGATGATGAGGGCGAGATTGAGCAGATGCTGGCCGCGAAACACCAGCGGCGCGCCGGTCATCAGCTCCTGAAGCTTGGCGAAGGCGACGACCGAACCGGTGAAGGTGAGAGCGCCGATCACCACGCCGAAGCACATCTCGATCCGGCTGACCAGCCTGATGTCGCCGGGCGTGCCGATGTGGAAGGTCTCCGGCGCATAGAACGCGGCGCCTGCGACCAGCACCGCGGCGAGCCCCACCAGGCTGTGGAACCCTGCCACCAGCTGCGGCATCGCGGTCATGCGGATGCGGAGCGCGATCACCGTGCCGATGAGCCCGCCGCCGACGATGCCGACGCCGATCCACAGGTAGTCCTCGACCCCCGGCTGGCCGAGGGTCGTGCCGACGGCGATCACCATGCCGGCGATGCCGAAGAGGTTGCCGCTGCGCGCGGTCGAGGGCGAGGACAGGCCGCGCAGGGCCATGATGAAACAGACGCCGGCGATCAGATAGAGAATCGCCGCCAGGTTGGAGGTCATGGGGAGCGCCGCCTATTTCTTCTTCTTGAACATCGAGAGCATGCGCTGTGTGACAGTGAATCCTCCGAATATGTTGACGGCCGCAAGGCCGACGGCGACACCGCCAAGAATCTTGGCGAGAACGCTGCCCTCGGCCGGCGTCGCGGCCAACACCGCGCCCACGATGATCACGCTCGAAATCGCGTTCGTGACCGACATCAGCGGCGTGTGCAGCGCGGGCGTCACGCTCCACACCACGTAGTATCCGATGAACACAGCGAGCACGAAGATCGTGACAGCGATGACCAGCGGATGCAGTGCGAGCACGTCCTCCACGGTCAGATATCCCCGCCCTCGAGCACCGGATTCACTACCGCGCCGCCCTTGGTCAGCAGGGCTCCCCGTATCACCTCGTCCTCCCAGTCGATGTCGAGCGAGCGGCTCTCCTGGTTGATCATCGGCTGGATGAAGTTGAACAGGTTGCGCGCATAGAGCGTGCTGGTATCGACCGGGACCCGCGCCGGGTAGTTGGCGTGGCCGATGATCGTGACCCCGTGACGCAGGACCACCTGGTCGAAAGCGCTAAGCGCGCAATTGCCGCCGCTCTCGACGGCCAGGTCGACGATGACCGAGCCGGGCTTCATGTCCTTCACCATCGCCTCGGTGATCAGCTCCGGGGCGGGCTTTCCCGGTATCTGCGCCGTGGTGATGCAGATGTCCTGCTTGGCCAGCGTCTCGTGGATGAGCGCGGCCTGGCGCTCCTTGTATACGTCGCCCATCTCCTTGGCGTAGCCGCCTGCGGTCTCGGCGTCGCCGGCCTCGGCATCGACCGAGATGAACTTGGCGCCCAGGCTCTCGACCTGCTCCTTGACGGCAGGGCGCACGTCGAAGGCGGAAACCAGTGCGCCGAGCCGCTTGGCCGTCGCAATCGCCTGAAGGCCGGCAACGCCTGCGCCGAGCACGACGACCCGCGCCGGAGCCACGGTGCCAGCTGCGGTCATCATCATGGGCAGGATGCGGCCGAAATGGTCGGCGGCGTCGATCACCGCCTTGTAGCCCGCGATGTTGCTTTGCGAGGACAGCGCATCCATCGACTGCGCGCGGCTGATGCGCGGGATCAGCTCCATCGCGAAGGAGGTGACACCGTGTGAAGCGTAGCGCGCGACCTGCTCGCGCTGCTGCAGCGGGGCAAGCAGCCCCACCAGCACGGCGTCAGGCTTCAACTGCGAAAGCTCGTCGGCCGCGTTTCCGTCACAGAGCGGCGCGCGGACCTTGGTCACCAGATCGGCGTCGCCGTACACCGCCTTCGCGTCGACGACGATGTGGGCGCCTGCCTCCGCCAGCGCTTCGTCCGACATTTGAGCGCCGGCGCCGGCGCCGCTTTCCACTAGCACGTCGACGCCCAGGGCCGTGAATTTCTTGATCGAATCCGGAGACGCGGCAATGCGGGTCTCACCCGGGACAATCTCCTTCGGAACCCCGATCCTCATGCGCGCATCGACTCTGACTCCCCGGGAGCGGCGCCACAATGCCCCGACCGATGCGGTTTGCCAAGGCCCGCTTCGCGCCTTCTCACGGAAGCTTGAAAGTGTTTCGGAAGCGGCGGCGCGGGGGTTGTCAGGCGGCCTCGGGCACGCCGCAATTCTTCAACGCAGCGGCCTGTCGACGGTTCAGCAGGGCAGTGTCGAAGCCTTCAATCAGCGCCTCGTAGAGCCGGTGCCAGTTGAGCTCGGCCTTGAGATGCAGGTAGACCGAGCCGAGGCCGATCGCAGAGCGGTCGATCAACACGAACTCGCGCGGCGGCGTGACGCCGCCGAGGCGCCGGATCTCCCGATGGACCTTTGCCGCTACCGCGCCGCCGTAGCGGGCGTTGCCGGACTCGTCGATCATGCGGGGGCGGTCGTCCAGCAGCGGCCCGTATATGTAGTTGGCCCAGATGTTGAGCGCATCCACCATTTCGTTCGACAGGTCGGTGAACCCCCAGGTCTCGTAGGCGTGCACCGCAAGCGCGCGATCGTCGTCGCGGACTGCGTGGTAGAGGTCGATCACGCCCCGCACGAAGTGGCCTCCGAACACCCGGACGCAACCGTAGTCGAGGAGATTGACCGTGCCGTCGGGGCGCACCGTGTAGTTGCCGAGGTGCGGGTCGCCGTGGAGCACGCCATAGCGGTAGAAGGGCACGTACCAGGCGTCGAACATGTGGCGCGCGATGGCGTTGCGCTGCTCGGCCGGGGCCTCCCTGAAGTCGAGCAGGGGGGCGCCTTCGAGCCAGTTCATGGTGAGCAGTCGCTTCGTCGACAGCCCGGCTTCCACCACCGGCACGTGAACGTCCGGATCGTCGCGCAGCATCTCGGCGTAGAGGGCCATGTGGCGGGCCTCGCGCTCGTAGTCGAGCTCTTCGCGGAGCCGCGCCGCGATCTCGGCGTGGATCTCTCCGGTGTCGATGGCCCGGTCGTAACGGGCATAGATGGCAAAGATCAGCTTGAGCTGGCGGATGTCGGCCGCCACCGCCGACGCCATGTCCGGGTACTGCAGCTTGCAGGCGAGCGGCGCGCCGTCATGCCCCGTGGCGCGGTGCACCTGGCCGAGGGAGGCGGCGGCGGCGGCTTCCGTCTCGAACGCGGCGAAGGCTGAACGCCAGTCGGGGCCCAGTTCGCTCGCCATGCGCCGCTTGACGAAGCTCCAGCCCATCGCCGGCGCCCGTGATTGCAGGGCGCCGAGCGCGTCGGCGTACTCTTCGGGCAGGCCTCCGGGGACGGTGGCGAGCAGTTGGGCGACCTTCATCAGCGGCCCCTTGAGGCCGCCGAGGGCGCGCTTGAGCTCTTCGGCGTTGCGCTCCCGATCGGCCGGCAGGCCGAGGTAGCGCTGGCCCGCCATGCGCGCCGCGATTCCGCCCACCGAGGTACTGACCCGCGCATAGCGGCGCACCCGCCCCGTCAGCCTGTCGTCTTCGCGATTCGGCACGATTGGCGCCTCTATGCTTGCCACCCGGTGGCCAGGGCCGCGTTGCGGCGCGTCACCCCATTCGATAAATCATAGCATCGACCCTGCTTCCCGGCCGCATGGGCGCGGCAATCGCGGAGCGGGGTGGGGCGGGCCCGGCCCAGGAGCAGCGGGAGAAGCGAATGCTGGAGAAATTCGAACGCTATCCGCTGACCTTCGGCCCGACGGCCATCGAGAAGCTGGATCGGCTCTCCGAGCATCTGGGCGGCGCGGTCGAGCTCTACGCCAAGCGCGACGATTGCAATTCGGGCCTCGCCTTCGGCGGCAACAAGATCCGCAAGCTCGAATACATCGTCCCCGATGCCATCGCCTCCAATGCCGATACCCTGGTCACCATCGGGGGCGTGCAGTCGAACCACACGCGCCAGGTCGCCGCAGTCGCTGCCAAGCTCGGCATGAAGTGCCGCCTGGTTCAGGAGAGCTGGGTGCCCTTCGAGGACGCGGTCTACGACCGGGTCGGGAACATCCTGATGAGTCGCGTGATGGGGGCGGAGATCGAGCTGGTCGACGAGGGCTTCGACATCGGGATTCGGGAGAGCTGGGAGCGGGCGCTCGAGGACGTGAAGGCGCGGGGCGGGAAGCCCTACGCCATTCCGGCGGGCGCCTCGGTTCACAAGTTCGGCGGGCTCGGCTACGTCGGCTTCGCCGAAGAGGTGCGGGCGCAGGAGCAAGAGCTTGGCATCAGGTTCGACTACGTCATCGTCTGCACCGTGACCGGCTCGACCCATGCCGGCATGCTGGTGGGATTCGCGAAGGACGGCCGCGCCGACCGGGTCATCGGCATCGACGCGTCGGGAACGCCGGCACAGACCCGCGCGCAGGTGATGGAGATCGCCCGCAACACGGCGGAGCTGGTAGAGCTCGGCCGCGCCATCGCGGACGACGATCTCGTCTTGCTCGAGGACTACGCCTATCCCGCCTACGGCGTGCCCTCGGCCGAGACCAACGACGCCATCCGCCTCGCCGCGCGCACGGAAGGGATGATGACCGACCCGGTCTACGAGGGGAAATCCCTGCAGGGCATGATCGACCTCGTGAGTAAGGGGTACTTTCCGCCCGGGTCGAAGGTTCTCTACGCCCATCTCGGCGGCGTGCCCGCCATCAACGGCTACAGCTACATCTATCGCAACGGTTAGCTGTGGACGGCAGCGCCACCGCTCGAACCTATTCAGGAGGATCACATGGCCGCTCAACGCGTCGGTGCCTATGTCGAGGTCGCCCCCGGCGTCGACATCTACTACGAGGACGAGGGGGAGGGGCCTGCGCTGGTCCTGATTCCCGGTTGGACCTTCACGACCAGGGTCTTCGACCACCAATTCGCGGCGTTCTCGGATCGCTACAGGGTCATCTCCTTCGACCCGCGCAGCCACGGCCGCTCGACCGTGACCAGCGACGGCAACAACTACGCCACGCAGGCGGCCGATCTCGCCGCGCTGCTCGATCACCTGAAGGTCGAGAACCCGATCCTCCTGGGCTGGTCGGCGGGCTCGCTGACCGCGTGGCACCACGTCCGCAATCGCGGCACGGACGGGATTCGCGGCTTCGTCTCCGTCGACATGCCGCCGCTCGGGATGAGCTACGACCAGAGCGACTGGGTCGAAGGCGCGATCGATGCTCTGGCCGGGTTCTTCCAGGGGGTGCAGACCGCGCAGGGGCAGCGCGGCGTCGTCACCTGGTACGCCGACAACATCATGATCGAAGGGGAGATGTCGCCGGAGGTGACCGCTTGGATCGTCGAGCAGTCGCTTGCGACGCCGCCGCTCATCGCCGCCAATCTCATCGCCGACGTATGCTTCGCGAACTACCTGGAGGAGGCGAAGCAGGTGGACGCGAGCATTCCGTCTGTCTTCTACGTCGCCGACCACTGGGCCGAGACAGCCAAGCCCTTCCTGGCCAAGCATTGCCCCAACGCGCGCGTCGAGGCCTTCGGCGGCCACATGATGTTCTGGGAGTATCCCGAGCGGTTCAACGAGAGTCTCTCGGAGTTCCTCTCCGCCCTCTGACCCCAACGGGGCTAACGCTCGACGATAGTGACGTTTCCGATCCAGCGTTGCTTGCGGCGCGTGAGCCGGCCGGGGACATCCTCCGCCTCGTAGTCGGCGGTGGAGATGGAAGCCCGGTCCACGTCGAGCGGCGGCTCCAGCAGGTTCGAATTGAGGACCGAATAGAGGCGCCCCTCCATCTCGCAGACGGCCGCGGCGATCACGCCGCAGCGGCCGCAGACGAGGAAGGTCGCTGTCTCGTGGCCGAAGGCATAGCGGCTCACGCGGTCGGGCTCGGCCAGCGTGATCGTGAGCCGGCCTGTCGGTGCGGAGACGTAGAGGCTGCCGTGCTTCTGGCAGAAGCTGCAACCGCAATGGCGCGGGGAAAGGGGGGTGTCGTCCTCCACCTCCAGCGCGACGCCGATCGCGCCGCAATGACAGGCGCCTTCGAAAGTCTTTGCCACCGAACTCCTCCCATCGTTGTCACGGCACCCTTGCATCGGCTCGCCATGCCACTCTTGCATAGGGTCGCGCAATCGTCATATGCCCGCTTAGCCGACAATCTCGGACCGGGAGCCACCGATGAACCGCGACGCCAATCAAGAAACGTCCACTTCCACCTACACCATGGGCTACGGCCCCGAATTCCGGAAGATGCTCGAACGCAGGAACGCGGCGAACTGCGCCGCCCACCTGCTGCCGCACCTCAGCCCCGGCATGCGCCTGCTCGACCTCGGTTGCGGCCCCGGCACGATTTCGGTGGGGCTGGCGTCTGCCGTCGCGCCCGGCGCGCTGCACGGTATCGACATGGAGGCCTCGCAGATCGAGATGGCCAACGCGGCCGCCAAGGCCGGCGGACACGGCAAAGCGGTCTTTCAAGTGGGCGATGCGACCGACCTTCCCTTCGAGGACGCGTCCTTCGACGTGGCCCACTGCCACGCCCTGCTCAACCATGCCCCCGACACGCAGGCCGTGCTCGCCGAGGTGAAGCGGGTGCTGAAGCCCGGTGGACTCTTCGCCGCGCGGGAGGTGTTCGGCGACTCGTCCTTCATCGAGCCCGCGCGCGATCTGGGCGGCATCAGCGGCGCCACGGTGTGGGCGACCTTCCTCAAGCTGCTTGCGGCCAATGGCGGCCATCCGCAGATGGGCAAGGAGCTGAAACGCGCCTTCTTTGACGCCGGGTTCACGGACGTTCGGGCCACCGCCTCCTTCGAAACCTACGACACGCCCGACGACCTCGACTTTCTTCACGGCCTGATCGTCGGCTGGTTCTTCTCGCCTCTCACCATGGAAAGGGCGGTGAAGCACGGGCTGGCAAGTCAGGAACAGTTCGACCGGTGGCGCAAATCACTCGACGAATGGATGGACGAGCCCGGCGCCTTCGCCGCCTTCGCCTGGGGCGAGGCGATCGGGCGGAAGCCCTGACTTCACCCCTTCAGCTCAGCGTCACGCGGTAGTTGCCGAGCGTGTCGACGACGGCCTCCGCATCCTCGGGCGCGAGGACGGTGGTCGTCGCTTCCTCGACGATGGCAGGGCCCGCGATCGTGGCGCCGGGCGCGAGGTCGTTGCCGCGATAGACCGGCACCGTCTCGGGCGCGCTCCGCCCGGGCAGGTGGACCTGGCGCGTGCCGCGGGGCTCGGCCGTCCCCGCCATTGCCGCGCCTTTCGCCGGCGCGAGATCGGCTGCGGCCGGGCCGATGGCGCGCACCTTCCATGTGGTGAACTCGACCAGGTCGTTCTCGTTCTTGATCGTGTAGATGCGCTCGTGCATCCGGTGGAAGCCGTCGGCAAGGCCGGGCACGTCGTCGGCGGCAAGCGCGCCGTCTGTCGTCGCGAAGGGCACCTCGATCTCCCATGACTGGTACTGGTAGCGCCCGAGATAGGCGTACTCGAAGCGCTGGTCTGCCTCGGCGATGCCCGCGCGGGCGAGAAAGGCGCGGCCGCGCTCCATCAGCGTGGCCAGCACCCCGTTTACTCCGTTCAGGTCGAAGCGCGCGGCGTCGGTCACCAGCGTCCCGGTCTCCTCCCACACGATGTCGGAAATCAGGCCGCCAAAGGCGCTCAAGCCGGCAGAGAACTTGGGCACCATGTAGCCCTTGATGCCGAGCACCCGCGCCATCTGCCCCATGTGCACGGCGGTCGCCCCGCCGCCGGCAACGAAGTAGCTCTCGCGCGGGTCAATCCCCTCCTGCACGGTGATGTCCTCGATGGCGGCGATCATGGTGTGATCGACCGTGCTGGCGATGACGCGGGCTGCGGCCGCAAGCTCGATGCCCAAAGCCTCGGCGATGGTGCCGACCGCCCGCTCCGCCGCCGCCTTGTCGAGCCGCATCCGGCCGCCGAGGAAGTAGTCGGGGTCGATGATGCCGAGCACCACGTCGGCGTCGGTCACGGTGGGCCGGGTGCCGCCAAGCCCGTAGCAGGCGGGGCCGGGGTCGGCGCCCGCGCTCTCCGGCCCGACGCGAAGGAGCCCACCCGCGTCAACGTGGGCGATGGAGCCACCGCCCGCGCCGACCGAGCGCACGTCGACCTTGGGGATGCCCAGCATGTCGAACTCGGTCAGCATCGCTTCGGGCGAGATGACGAGCTGCCCGTCCCGCACCGCGGAGACATCGAACGAGGTGCCGCCCATGTCGACGACCACGAGATCGGGCGCGTCTGTGAGCCGCTTGGCCGCGACCGGGGCCAGCGTCGGCCCGGACATCACGCTGTAGATCGGCCGTTCGGCGATCTCGTCCGGCGGCATCATGCCGCCTAGGCAATTCGCGATCATCAGCTCGTTGCCGTAGCCGCTCTCCCGCAAGCCGCCATCGAGCGCGTGGACGTAGGCGCTCACCACCGGCCGGAGCGCGGCGTCAATGGCGGCGGAGACAGCGCGGCGGTACTCGCGGGCGATGGGGTTGAGCCGGTGGCTGAGGGTCACCGGGATCTCGGGCCAGGCGCCCTGCACGATCTCGCCGACGCGCCGCTCGTGGCTGCCGTTCACCACCGACCAGAGCAGGCAGACCGCGACCGCCTCCACGCCGAGCTTCCGAAAATCCTCGACCGCCGCGAGCACGTCGTCTTCCGCGAGCGGGGTGTGCTCCGCGCCGGCGGCATCGATCCGCCCGCGCACGCCGCGGGTCCGGATCCGGGGCACGAAGGGCTCGGGATAGGTGAGGCGCCAGTGGAAGGGCGGTTTGCGGGGCGCCTCGCGCAGCGTGAGGATGTCGCGAAAGCCGTGGGTGCAGATCAACCCGACGCTCGCGTGCTTGCCTTCCAGCAGCGCGTTGGTCGAGACCGTGGTGCCGTGGACGATGCGCGCCACCCGCGCCATGAAGTCGGGGAGTTCCAGCCCGTAGCCCTCGGCCGCCAGTCCCAGCGCGTTCATGAAGCCCTGCTCGAACGCGGCCGGCGTTGACGGCGTCTTGAAGATGCGCAGGCGCTGATCGGCGTCCGAATCCTGTTCTCCGCGCGCGTCCTGCGCGACGACACAATCGGTAAAGGTGCCGCCGATATCGATGCAGACCCGGAAGTCGCCGGGCGGGGGTGCAGCGGCCATCTAGACCTCGGCCCCGCCGTTGCGCGCCTGCCGGAGCCGCGCGGTTTCGTCCGCGTCCACCTCGTGCGCGATGCCGTCGGCGGCGCGGCGCAGGGCGACGGCATAGATCTCCGTTGCCTTCTCGGGGCTGAGCCAGCCATTGTCCACCGCGCGCGCGACCGCCGCGGGATCGCGCCGCGCGGGATCGCCGTAGCCGCCGCCGGCTGTGGTGACGAAGCGGAACATTTCGCCGGGCGCGCAGCGCTCCTCGTGGAAGGAGGGGAGGGTGACGAGGGTGCCGTCGGCCGTGCGTTTCTGGTTGACCGAGGGCGCGCCGTCGCTGCCGCCGCGCACGCCCTTGGAGGGGTAGGTGTCGCCGTCGCTGCAATAGACCGCGGTCATCTCGCCCGCGACGGGGCCGTAGACGGCGA